>Ga0126380_10000325_pt1 | contig 15103 bp, 10 predicted proteins | sample PanSoiMetPlot_26_FD_92544 | JGI IMG/M metagenome (GOLD analysis project Ga0126380, IMG submission 92544) | Tropical forest soil microbial communities from Panama - MetaG Plot_26 | ecosystem: Environmental > Terrestrial > Soil > Tropical forest > Bulk soil | place: Panama | collected 2016-02-17
GTTGCAGGTCCTGGACGACGGCAGGCTCACCGACGCGCAGGGCCGCACCGTGGACTTCCGCAACACGGTGATCATCATGACCTCGAACATCGGCTCGGAGTACCTGCTGGACGGGGTGACCTCGGGCGGGGAGATCAAGCCCGACGCCCGCGAGCGCGTCATCGCCTCGCTGCGTTCCGCGTTCCGGCCAGAGTTCTTGAACCGCCTGGACGAGATCGTGCTGTTCAAGCCGCTGACTCTGCCGGAGATCGAGCGCATTGTCGACCTGATGTTCAACGATCTGCGGGCCAGGCTCGCCGACCGGCAGATGACCCTCGAGGTCAGCCAGGAGGCCCGCAGGTACATCGCGCAGCAGGGCTTCGACCCGGTCTACGGCGCCCGCCCGCTGCGCCGCTTCATCAGCCGCGAAGTCGAGACCCGGATCGGGCGTGCCCTGGTGGCCGGCGATGTCCGCGACGGTGCCGTCATCCGCGTCGGCCTGGCCGACGGCGAGCTCGCCGTGACGTACGACAATCCGGCGTGAGCTAAGCACCCGGCGCCGCGCCTGCGGGCGTGCCTGCCCGGGCTTCAGTGGCCGTCGCGAGGGTAACGGCGCTCCCACCGCGCTCGCGGTTAGCTGCGTGTTCGCGGGCCGTTGCCCGCGCGCACAGGACCGCTGCCACGCCGAGCGCCCGCCCACTGTGATGGAGGCGGGCGGCAGGTCACACGCCTGCTTCTTCCCGCTGGGCGGCAACGCAGGGGGCTAAGCAGTGGAAGATGGGCCGAACACGATCTCGGCTTGTCCCGCGTTATGAGGTGACCTCGTGAACCGTATCCAGCTCGCCACGGCTGGCCTGTTCCGGCCCTCAACCAAGCGGGGGTGCCTAACCGGCGCAGCGTTCCCGCCGCGATTGCCCTCGCCGCAGGGTCCATCGCCGCTGGCCACCTCGCGGCGTATTATCTGACCAGGCGCCGCCCCGCAGCCGTCAGCCGCGCCGCTCGCGGATCTGGCGTTTGATCCGGGCCAGCATGGCTGCCATGCCGCGCAGCCGCAGCGGGCTCACCAGGTCCTGTAGCCCGAGCTGGCTGGAGAATTCGCTGGGCGTGGCCAGTACCTCGGCTGCGTTCAGCCCGTCCAGCCCGGCGTGCAGGATGCCGGCGAAGCCGCGGGTTGTTGGCGCTTCTGGTGGCGCGTCGAAGAACAGGTGCACGGCCGCGTCTGGGTCGAGCTCAACGGCCAGGAACAGCGGCGTTTGGCATTCCGGCACGCGCTCGAGGAGGTCATGCTGCGCGGCGTAGCGGGCGGGCGGGGGCGGCAGCTCCTGTGCGAACTCCAGCAGCAGCTGCAGCCGTTCGGTTTCCGGGACGGCGGCGAACTCGTCGGCGATCTCCTGCAGCCGGGGATGGAGGGCGGTGGTGGTCACGGGTTTGCTCCGCGGGCGATGGGGACCCGGACACTGTTCCCCCACTCGGTCCAGGACCCGTCGTAGTTGCGCACCCCCGGGTAGCCGAGCAAGTGGTGCAGCACGAACCAGGTGTGGCTGGACCGCTCCCCGATGCGGCAGTAGACCACCACGTCATCATCGGGCCGCAGCCGCGCCTCACCCGCGTAGATCGCCTCGAGCTCGGCGCGGGGACGGAAGGTGGCATCCTCAGCGGCCGCCCGTGACCACGGGACGCTCTTGGCCCCGGGGATGTGCCCGCCGCGCAACGCGCCTTCCTGCGGGTAGTCGGGCATGTGCAGCAGCTCCCCGGTGTACTCACCGGGCGAGCGGACATCGATCAGCGGCTGGCCGAGGTGGGCCAGCACCTGTTCCTTGAACGCGCGGATCTGCGTGTCGTCTCGGTCGATGACGGGGTAATCCGCCTGCGGCCGGTGCGGTGCCTCGGTGGTGACCGGGCGGCCCTCGGCGAGCCACTTGGCCCGCCCGCCATCCATCAGCCGCAGGTCCGGGTGCCCGAACAGGGAGCACACCCACAGCGCGTACGCCGCCCACCAGTTGTTCTTGTCGCCGTAGAGCACCAGCGTGGTGTCCCTGGCGATGCCCTTGGTTGACATCAGCCGGGCGAAAGCGGCCCCGTCGACGTAGTCGCGGGTAACCGGATCGTTGAGCTCGGCGTGCCAGTCCAGCTTGACCGCGCCAGGAATGTGGCCGGTTTCATACAACAGCACATCCTCATCAGACTCGGCCACCACCAGGCCAGGGTCGTCAAGGTGTGCGGCGACCCACTCGGTGGTCACCATCATCTGCGGGTGGGCATACTCGGCGAACTTCGCCTCGGAATCGTACGGCAACATCATGGCCTGCCTCACCTCCGCCCGTTACTTACTGCTCGCGGCCATACCGGCCGCGGCAGATACACCCAACCACACCACGCACTGTAACGCGGCAGCCCGGCCTGGCCTTCCACCCGCCATCTCCGGAGTCGTTAGCGAGATCTCGAGAGGCGGTTCTTATGCTGCGGGGGTGGGCAAGGTGCGGGTAGGCACGGCGTCGTGGACGGACCGGACGCTGCTGGAGTCGGGCTGGTACCCGCCGGAGGCGGACACCCCGGAGAAGAGGCTGCGGTATTACGCCCGCCAGTTCGGCCTGGTGGAGGTGGATGCGACCTACTACGCCCTGCCCGCCGAGCAGACCGCCGCGTTGTGGGCGGCACGGACCCCGGCGGGGTTCACCTTCAACGTCAAGGCGTTCAGCCTGTTCACCCAGCACCCCACCCCGGTGGCGGCGCTGCCAAAGGACCTGCGCCCGGCGGTGGAGGACACCGGCAAGGACCGGGTGTACCTCAAGGATGTCGACCCCGGGGTCGCCGATCAGGCGTGGGCGCGGTTCTTGGGGGCACTGGGGCCGCTGCGCGAGGCGGGCAAGCTGGGGGCGATCTTGCTGCAGTTCCCGCCGTGGTTCCCGATCTCCCGTGCCAACAAGGACTACATCACCTCCTGCGCGCAGAGGGCGGCACCGGACCGGGTGTGCGTGGAGTTCCGCAACCGGACCTGGATGACTCCCGGCAACCAGCACGAGACGCTCGAGTTCCTGTCCGCCCACCGGCTGCCGTACGTGTGCGTCGACATGCCGCAGGGCCACCGGGACTCCATCCCCCCGGTGCTGGCCGCCACCGCCGACTTGGCCGTGGTCCGGCTGCACGGCCACTCCAGCAAGTGGGAGAGCCGCGACATTCACGAGCGGTTTGGCTACCGCTACAGCCACCAGGAACTCACCGAGTGGGCGCCCAAGATCGCCGTGCTGGCCGAAGCTGCCGACGACACCCACGTGCTGTTCAACAACTGCTACCACGACTACGCCCAGACCAACGCCCAAGAGCTCGCCGCCCTGCTGAAGGACTGACCAGCCAAGTCGCCTGGATGCCCGGTCTGGCGGCAAAGCGGCAGGTGCGGTCATGTCTCCCAGGTTCCATCGCAGCCCAGCAGCATTGCTGCCGCATCGCACGTCGCGGGGTGGGTTGCCAGAAGCGCAACGCGGTGGGCACTGCCGGTGCGGCGAGCCACGCGCATGGCTTCCGGCCCCGCGTGGCTCCGCCACGGCGGCATCCACTCGTCCAGCGCCGCGAGCCGCCCCGGGAAGATCCGCGCCGCCTCGCGGACCAGCAGCGGCACCAGTTCGGCGCCGCCGGATCGCATGGTGCTGATCAGGACCGGGAGCCACGGCAGCAGCACCGGGTCCGGCAACCGTGCGAATGCGTTCGACACCGCCTCCACCACAAAGTCGGCCAGTCCCGGCACCGGCTCCAGCGCGTGCAGGAACCCGCTGAGGTAACGGGGATAGGCGGGCAGCGCCAAGGGGTTGCCCAGCAACTCGTCGCACCGGGTCCGCAGGTCCGCGCGGGACAGTCGGCCGAGTTGCACCTGCGCCGCCCACAGCAGCGCCACCTTTGCCGGCTCCGCCGGATGCGACTGCGCGACCGCCAGTTCTAGCTGGGTCCGGTCGCAGCCGAGCAACAGCGCCAGGCTTTCCATACTGAACAGGAAGCCCAGCATCGCCGCGACCTGGCGGACGGTCGCCTCGCCGGTGCACGCCGTCGGCAGCAGGGTGCAGTAATGCGCGTAGCCGGACTTGATGAAGGACTCGATCCACGCCGGGAGCACCGGCTCGGTGGTCCGGTAGTACGTCAGCAGCCGCCGCACCCGGCGCAGCACCTCCGGGGCGCCGTCGACGCTGCGCTCGGCCGCCAGCACAGCCAGGGCGTGCGTGCCCAGCTCGTCGGCGAGGCGGCGGCTGCGCAGGTAAAGCGTCGCGTCCTCGACGGCGTTCAGGACGGCCGCCGAGGTTGCCTGCGGGCCGTGCGCCATGCGCCGAAGCCGCTGCTCTAGAACCTGTTCGATGCTGACGCCCTCGTGGCCGAGTTCAATGAGCGCACGCTGGTGGGTGCCCAGGGCCAGGTCCCATGACTCCTGGATCGGCCGTTCGCCGAGCCGGCGCTCGCCCATGATCGGCCGCGCGGCACCCTGCGGCATCAGGTACCGCAGCACCCACAGCACGTCGGAGCACTGCCCGAGTTCCGGGCGGGACGCGATGTCCAGCAACGCCCGCTGCACGCCGCGCTGCTGCAGCCTCAGGTTCAGCGGCGCGAGCCGGTCGTGCACGTCGCGGGCCAGCGGTGGCAGCGCGGCGTAACCGACCTGGCCGACACGGTCGCCACCCATCATGATCTCGACGAGCCGGCGCACGTCGCGGCGGCCAGGCACGGTTTCCTTCTCGATGCAAGTGACCGCCGCGTCCTGGAAGTCATACGGCGTAGGCTTGGCCCGGTCGCGCATCCCGGCCAGCAGGATCGACGTCTCGAACACGGCGATCGCGTCGGCGGTGGACGCGAGGTAACGGTTGCGGCGCGCGGCGCGCACGATCTCCACCGACCAGCCGAGCAGTTCGGCTTCGTCCAGGGAATCCAGGACCGGCGGCTGCCGCAGGAAGCCGGACAGCTTGTCCGTGGGCGGGACCGCCGGCACTGGCGCGGCGGGCGCCGCGGTCTTGGTCTTCGAGTTCTTCTTCGCACCTGCCTGCCCCGCCAGCCGGAACGGCGTGACAGCGGTGCGCTTGGCGTTCTTCACCCACATCGTCGCGGCGATCGATACTGAGCCAGCGGCGAGGCCGAACTGCGCTTCGATCGCCGCGTGGCTGGATGGGATCAGGCCGTACGACCATCTGGTCGCGCTCCGCGGGCCGATCTCGAAGGTGTCGGCACCGTGGGCGCCGAACTCTGCGACGCGGCTGGCCGCGTGGAACGCGCCGCAGACGTACAGGCAGTCCGCGGGGTCGGTCCCGGTCGCGGCGAGATGCTCGCGCATCCGGGTCCACATGTAGCGCTCGCGGTCCTCATCCACGCGCACCTGATGAGGATCACCGGGCGCCAGCCGGCGGAACAGGCTGCCGATCAGGAGCATGACCTGGCGGTAGGTGCCGTGATCGGAGTCGCCGAGCGGCAGTTCGACGTACTGGTGCCACCATTCCGACCAGTGCCGGACCCTGCCGTGGCGCAGCAGGTGTTCCTCCAGCTCGGCGAAGCGCGGCCGCAGGTCGCCGATCTCCACGCCGACCGCGTCACCGTGCAGCGCGGCCTCCTCCTCGACCCGCGGCGCGTCCGGATTGGCGGACCCGGCCGATCCGGTGCCGCGTGGCGCCCACTGAAATACGTGATCGGAGGAGCGGTCGACGAGCACAAGCTCGGCGCCCGGCGTGTCCAGCGCGTAGGCGATCGCCTGGTACTCAGCCGACGCCTCGGTGACCGGGGCGACCACCGACAGCGGCGACCACTCTGCCGGGAAGCCCTCGACCTCGGTCGCGAACGCCTGCACCGCAACCGGAAGCTTGCAGTTGCGCAGTTCGGGCAGCAGCGGCGCCATGTCCTCGCACAGCTCCAGGTACACCACCCTCGGCTGCTTCTCCCGCAGCCGCCGCGCCATCGCGATCGCCGAGGCCGGGGAGTGGTGGCAGACCGGGAAGATCTCGAGCGGCTCACGCGCCGCGCGGTCGACATCGTCGACGATGCCGAGCAGGATGCCTTCCAGTGCGCCGGGCCCGTCGGCGAACGTCGCAGCGGCTTCCTGGAGTTGCCGGCGCAAGGCGTCGAAGCCCGCCTGGGGCGTGGCGCTCACGACAGGGCGGCAATCGCATTGCGCCCGCCCTGCAGAAACTCCGGCCACGCACCGCCCTCCTGTTTGCTGCGCGGCTCGACGACGCCGTGCAGGTACTTGTTGAGGATGGCCAGGTCCTCCGGTTCGCGCCGCGCCAGTGATCCAACGAGTGAGCGGGCGAGACTGTGGGCGGTCAGCGCCCGCTCGCCGAAGAAGTTGCTGTGCAGGATTGCGTCCTCGAGCACGCCGATCTGCTCGGCGGTGGACAGAGCTGACTCCAGCTTCTCGTCGTCGCTGCCGGCCGCGGCCGCCGAGGTGCGCAGGTCGGCGAAGCTCTGCAGCAGCACGTCCAGCAGGGTCGGCGGCACGTCCAGCTCGATCTGGTGGCGGCGCAGCAGTTCCCCGGTGCGGAAGCGGACGATCTCCGCCTCGCTCTTCCTGTTCGTCACCACCGGGATGCGGACGAAGTTGAAGCGGCGCTTGAGCGCCGAGGACAGGTCATTGACCCCCCGGTCGCGGCTATTGGCGGTGGCGATGATCGAGAAACCGGGCTTGGCGAAGACGATGTTGTCGCTGTCCAGTTCCGGCACGGAGACGTACTTCTCCGAGAGGACCGAGATCAGCGCGTCCTGAACGTCGCTGGCAGAGCGGGTCAGTTCCTCGAAGCGCCCGATCGCGCCCCACTCCATCGCGGTCATGATCGGCGAGGGGATCATGGATTCCCGCGACTGCCCCCTGGCGATCACCATGGACACGTTCCAGGAGTACTTGATGTGGTCCTCGGTGGTGCCGGCCGTGCCCTGCACCACGAGCGTGGAGTTGCGGCAGATCGCGGCCGCCAGCAGCTCGGCCAGCCAGCTCTTGCCCGTGCCGGGGTCGCCGATGAGCAGCAGGCCGCGGTCGGAGGCCAGGGTGACGACGGAGCGCTCGACGAGGCTGCGGTCGCCGAACCACTTCCTGGAGATCTCCCGGTCCAGCCCGTCGGAGCGCTCCGAGCCCACGATGAACAGGCGGATCATCTTCGGGGAGAGGCGCCAGGCAAAGGGCCTGGGGCCGTCGTCGACCGACTCCAGCCAGTCCAGCTCCTCGGCGTACTTGACCTCGGCGGGGGCGCGCAACAGGTCGGACATGGCTGGCCCTTCTAGGTGAGGAACGTCTTGAGCTCACTGACGAGCTTGCGGATGTGACCGGAGATCACCGGCGTGCCCAGGTCTTTGAAGCGCTCCCGGAACCACGGATTGACGCTGGCACGGCCCGAGCTGGTCACCGAGCCGACCGGGATGAATCTGGCCCCGGACCGGTGCACCGCGGCCATGCTCTCAAACAGCCGCTCGACGCTTGCTTCGTAGAAGTCGGAGATCCACACCATGACGGTGTTGCGGGGCTCAGCGATCTTCGGCTGCGCCAGCGCCATGGCGACAGTGCCGTCGGTACCGCCGCCGAGCTTGGTGCGCAGCAGGGTCTCGAAGGGGTCGTGCACCCACGGGGTGAGGTCAACCGCGCGCGTGTCGTAGGCGATCAGGTGCACGTCCACCTTCGGCAGGCCCGCGAAGATCGACGCCAGGATGGTGCAGTTCACCATCGAGTCGACCATCGACCCGGACTGGTCCACGACCACGATCAGGCGCGAGGGCGTGACCTTGCGTGCGGTGTGGCGGTAGAAGAGGCGGTCGACATACAACAGCTCTTCCTCCGGGCTCCAGTTGGTGAGGTTCTTCCAGATCGTGCGGTCGAGGTCCAGGTTGCGGAACACCCGCCTGGGCGGGACCGAACGGTCCGGGGTGCCGACGGTGGCCTTGTCCACCTGGGTGCGCAGTACCTCGGCGACCTCGTCGACGAAGCGGCGGATCAGGGTCTTGGCGTTGGCCAGGGCGACGCCAGACAGATTGCCCTTATCGCGGAGCAGCTGCTCGATGAGCGACATGCTCGGGGTCAGCTGCGCGGCGAGCCTGGGGTTGGCGAGGACCTCGCGCAGCTGCATCCGCTTGACGAGGTCGGCCTCGATGGCGCCGAGCTCCGGGCTGATCGCCGGGATCAGATTGCCGAGATCGGGCGTGGTGCCGGGGCCGCCGGCCCCGGCCGGGCCCGTGCCCGTGCCTGCGGGGCTGCCTCCGGGCCGGCCGCCGCGCAGTCCGCCGGGCTTGCAGCCGAGCGCGCGCTCCAGCCAGCCGGCGTCGGACTGCCAGCGCGACAGCTGCCCGGCGGTGACCGCGCCGGGGGCGGTGGCGAAGACGTTGAGCAGCAGCTTCGACGCCAGCGCCGCGCGCCGCACCTCGGCGGCGTGGTCGCGTCCGCTGTCGTCGGGCTCGGGCGCCATAAGGTGGTCGAACTCGGCAGCCAGCGCTGGGTGGCGCTGCACGATCGAGTCGACAGATGCCTGCGGGTCCAGCAGCGCCGGCGGCAGGCCGATGTCCTCGACGACGGCCAGGCTGGCCGATTCCAGCGTCGCCTGCTCCTCGTGGTCGAAGATGCGGGCGAGGAGCCGCCAGTACAGGACCTGGCGGCGGTTCTCATCGGAGTCCGCCCTGGTGGGTTGCCCCGTCGCTTGCTCGGTCATTTCCGCAGCAGCCTCCGGGCGCGCTCGCGCAGCACCGCCACCGCTTCGGCGGCGGCCTTCTCCGCGTTGACGCCAGCTCTATCGGCCGTGCCGCCGGCCCATGCCCCGGCATGGGCAGCGACAGTTTTCTTCTTCTGGGTGGTCTCGACAGCGAGCGGCTGGACGCTGAACCTCCCGGCGTCCCAGCGCAGCAACCCGATGCACGCGCTTGACCTCGCGACTGCTTCGGGGGTGAGCGGACCGGCGGCCGGAACGCGGTCGGCGTCGACGGCGAGCCGGTGTCCGGCGAAGCTGAACGTCAGCACGCCCCCGCCGTCTTCCTTGATGCCGTAGCCCTCCAGGAACACGGGTTCTGCGATGCGCGCCGGATGCCGGTCCAGCGGTGCGGTCGCAAAAGCAACTGCGGCGGGCAGGGCGACGCGCGCGGTGGCGAAGGCGTCGGCGGGTTCACCCAGGCGCGCCCGTTCGTCGTTCCAGAGCAAGTCGCCGTCGACGGTGATCGGCATGTCCGCGATGTCCATCGAGCGGCCTTCGCTGACGGCTGTCAGCGCAGACATGCACGGGCGGAGCAACTGCCAGACGCCGGCTCCGACGACCGTGTCCGGCTTCAGCGCCGAGGCGCTGGCCCGCACCAGGCTGAGCGCGGTGCCGTCGGCGGGCTCGAACACTGCGTGCACCTGAGCTTGCGCGGCGGTCACGTGCTCGTGCAGGTCGACCCCGAGAGGGAGCAGGCGGCCGGTTGCCGCGCCGGCCGCGGGCACCTCGGCGGCGCCGGGCTCCGTCAGCAGCATGGCCCGCGACCAGAGGTCGGCCCAGCGGCGCACCGGGATCCGTTCCAGGGCCGCGCCGGGCCATGACGCGGCGAGCTCGGCGGCGAAGCCGTCGAGGAGTGCCGCCAGGCGGCGCAGGGACGGATTCGGGAGCATCGCGGAAACGACTTGCGCCGACCCGGACACCACGCCGTGATCGATGCCCTGCCATCCGGCGCGCGCCAGATCGCAGAGCCAGGAGCGGGCGGCGGCGAGCAGGTTCGTCTCCAGCGGCTCGCCCGGCGCCGGTGCCGTCCCGCTGCGGCGAGTGCGGCCGGTCGCCTCGTCAACGCGGGCCATGATCGCGTCGTGGACGGAACCGAGCAGCGCGGTCCGGGCGGCGGCGAGGACCACGAGATCGTCCTCGCTAGCGGCTCCGGCCGCCGATTTTTCTGCCGCCTTTGCGACCCGCGATGCCAGCGGTGTCCCTGCGACGGCGTCGGCGAGCTCTGCCGGGCCGGCGGCCTGGCCCGGCTGGGGCCGGAGCAGGCCGCCGGCGAGCGCCCGGTCGAAGGCGCCAACGGCCCCCAGGGCTTCGTCCAGCCCGGCAATGGGCTCGGCGAGCAGGTCGGCGCGCATTACGCCCCCGCCCCGGCCGGCGGGAACCACTGCATCTCGGGCAAAGGCGCGGTGGCCGGGGCGAACTCCAAGTAGGCCAGGTGGCGCAAGAACCGGCTGAAAACGGGCGCGGCGGCTTTGGTGTCCGCTCGGGAGGGGCAGGTGCTGCTCATGCCGACGGTGATGCTCTGCGCCGTCGGCTCTGCGTTCACGATCTCAACCCGCAGGTAGCGCGCTACGCGTTCGGCGCCATATTGGACCACCGCCTCGTCAATCAGTGCGCGTATGTGGTTGCAGAACGAGGCACGCGCGCCGCCGCAGGGCCGGTTGTTGTTGGTGCTGCAGGCGAACGCATACTCGCCGGCCTCGACGGACGAGACATACACCCGCTCGATGTCCGAGCCGCTGGACACGACGCCCTGCAGGCGTCCGTCGGCCAGTTCGACGAACGGGACCTTGGCGAGCTTGCGCGGCTGGGCGGGTGGTATCACCCGTGCCGTGCTCGACTCCTCCCAGTCTGCCAACGGGACGTCTCCTTCACCGAGGCGGGCTGCCACGCCGGAACGGCGGGATGCGGCTGAACTTACTCGCGGCCACTGACAAGCCCGGGCCCACGCGAGCTCAGGATCGGGCGGCGCGTCTGATCCCCGTCCGTGCCTGTCGCGTGCTGTTGCGGCGCGGTGCCGCTGCAGGGCAGCCGTAACAGGGATGAGGCCTGCTCAGGTCTCAGCGGACGGCCGCTCTGGAACGCGGCGGCGAACGCGGCCTCGCCCAGGGCTCGCCGTGTCATGGCGGTGACGCGGTCGACGTCGGTACTCTCGCCGCCCGGCGGGCCGGCACGTGCTGAGCGCCACGCCGTGTCCGCTGCTCCGAGCAGCTGGGCGGCTCGGTCAGGCTGGCCGCCGAGCGCTTGTGCGCCAGCCAGGCCGGTGAGTGCTTGCGCCACGGCCTGCGGGTCACCGAGTTTCTGCGCGGCGGTAAGGCACTGCAGGTGCCATGAGCGCGCGGCCGCCGGGTCGCCGCGGTGCTCGGCGATAAAGCCGAGTTCGGACAATGAGATCGTGCGGGCCACGTCTGGTTCGGAGCCGATCCTTCGGCTCGTTTGCAGCACGTTGCGGATGTGGGTTTCCGCGACGTCGAGCTCGCCCTCCTTGCGCGCGGTCTGGCCGAGGCCCAGCTCCGCGAAGACCTGCCCGGGCAAGTAACTCTGCTCAGCTGCAAGCCGCATGCCCCGTTCGAGGAACTCTCGGGCCCGGGCCAGGTCACCGGACTGCAAGGCGCTCCTGCCCAGCCATGACAGAGCATCGGCCGCTTGTGGCCACAGGCCAAGCTCTTCGGCTACGCGCAGGCCGTGGTGGTGCAGCCGGTCGGCCTCCGTGCGGTCCCCGGTTGCCGCCTCCACCGCGCCGAGCCATTCGATGGCTTGCAGCTGCCCCCATCGGTCACCAAGCTCGCGGAACATCGCCAGGCTCTGCTGGGCCTCGCCCTGAGCGGCGGCGGGGTCGCCTCGAATCATCGCCAGCTTGGCGCGGGTGCTCAGGGCCGCCGCGATTCCCCACCGGTCGCCGAGTGCCCGGAAGCTTGCCAGCGCCTGGGAGACCATGGCCTCGCCAACAGATGGGTCACCGAAATCGGATGCGACGAAGGCGTGGAACCATTCCAGCGTGGCCCGGATGCTGGGATCGCCGACGCCGCCGAGCGGCGGCGGGGCGGGGTGCCTGCCGCGCTCTCCGGCGAGGATCGTGAAACCGGTCCGCCAGGCCGTGGCCGTGGCCCGCGCGGCGGCGGATCCGTGGCCGGGGGCAAGAGCCTCATCCAGCGCGCGCCGTGCTTCAGTGAGCCGGCCGCGCAGGAACCAGTACCAGGCCAGGGCGTTGACCAGCCGGACAGCGGCGTCGTCGTTGTCCTTGACCGCGGAATCCAGCGCGTTGCGCAGGTTGGCGGCCTCGGCGTCCAGGCGCCTGAGCCAGGATCGCTGGCCGGGGCCGCGAAGGTGCGGCGCAGCGCGTTCGGCGAGGTTGGTGTAATAACGGCGGTGCCGCAGCCGCAACCGACCGAGTTCCCCGGCCTGATGAAGGCGCTGCAGGCCGTATGCGGCGACACTCTCCAGCAACCGGTACCGTGAGCCATCCGGCCCGTCCGCGACCACCACGAGGGAGCGGTCCACCAGCCTGGACACCAGCCCCAGCACATCTAGGTCGCCCTCGGCGCAGATCGCCTCCGCGGCGTGCAGGCTGCAGCCGTCTGCGACGACGGCCAGCCGCTGCAGCACCAGCCGTTCCAGCTCGGAGAGGAGCCCCCAGCTCCAGTCGATGACAGCCCACAGAGTCTGCTGTCGGGCGGGGGCGTCGCGGTGCCCGGCGGCAAGCAGCCGGAACCGGTCATCGAGCCTGGCGAGGAGCTCGTGTACGCCCAGGGTCCGGGCGCGGGTCGCCGCAAGCTCCAGGGCCAGCGGGATCCCGTCAAGCCGCCGGCACAGCTCCGCGACGGCCCCGGCGTTACTCTCGTCGAGGCGGAAATCCGGCACGGACGTACCAGCGCGCGCGACGAACAGTTGTACCGCGCTGAACTGGGCCAAGGCGGCGGGCTCCGGGTCGGCCTCCGGGCCGGGCAGTTCCAGAGGGGGTACTGCCCAGACGAGTTCACCGGCAAGCAGGAGGGGCTCCCGGCTGGTCACCAGGACGTGCAGCTCTGGAGCGGCCTGCAACAGCCGGGCGGTCAGCTTGGCGACTTGGTCGATCAGGTGTTCGCAGTTGTCCAGGATCAACAGCATCCGGCTGGTGCGCAGTGCGTCGGCCAGAACATCGGCCGGGTCCACGCCGGTGTCGTCCCGGATACCCAATACCGCCATGACCAACTCTGCGGGCGGGCACGCTCCGGCCTGCGCGGCCCCGGCCAGTTCAACCAGCCAGGCTCCATCGGGGAAGGCATCAGCCGACTGGGCCGCAGTCTCCAAGGCCAGCCGCGTCTTGCCCACCCCGCCAGGCCCGGTGAGCGTCACCAGTCGGCGTTCGCTCAACAGCGCCCGTAGTTCGGCTACCGCCGCCGTCCGGCCAACCACGTTGGTGAGCATGGCGGGAAGGTTGGTCCGAGGACGTGCCGCCAAGGTGGGCGGAGCCGGTATGCCCCGCAGGCCCGGAGCCTGTTCGAGAATGGCCTGATAGAGCGCGGCCAGGCCTGGCCCGGGATCCAGGCCAAGGTCATCGGCTAGCCGGCCCCGGAGCTCGCCGTAGCTATTGACCGCCTCTGCCTGTCGGCCGGCCCGGTAGAGGGCGAGCATGTGCATGGCGCGCAGCCCCTCCCGTAGCGGATGACGGGCTACCAGCTCGCCGAGCTCACCAGCGAGCAGGCTGTGCTCGCCCAACGCCAGCCGGGCCTCGGCCTGATCTTCCAGCGCGGCCAGCCGCTGTTCCTCCAGCCTCGCGATCGCCGCCTGAGCGAACATGGCGTCGGCGAAGTCCGCCAGCGGCGGGCCTCGCCACAACGCCAGCGCATCGGCCAGCAGGGCAGCCCGGGCTCGGGGATCCTCACTCGCACCGGCCCGCTTCGCAAGGACCGCGAACCGGCTCTCGTCTACCACGTCGCCGTCGAGCTGGAGCAGATAACCCGGTGGCTGGAACACCACCCGCTGGCTACCGCCCGGCTCGGCGTTCTCCAGCGCCTGCCGCAGCCTGCTGACCTTCGACTGCAAGGCCCCCGCCGGATGGACAGGAAGGTCATCGCCCCATAGATGGTCGATCAGCCGGTCCGCTGATACCGGCCGCCCGAGGTGGAGGAGAAGATCGGCCAGGAGCGCACGCACCTTGACCTCGGGAACCGCGACCGGCCTGCCATCCTCTGCCCATACCGCCAGAGTCCCGAGCATGCCGAAACGCACCAGGTCAGGATAGCCCGCAATCCAGGCGCGCCGCCGGGGCCGCGGGGCGCGCGGGCCCACCGGCAGCCGGCCGACAGCCGGTCGACAGGCAGCCACAGCAGGGTGGAGTTCACGCCACAGACGCCGCAGAGCTGGAGGGAGCCCCGCCGATGACGGCCGCGCAGGCATGGTTGGAGGCCTGCTCGAAGGCTACCTGGCCAAGAAAAGAGGGATTTGGTGAGTCACAGCCTGAAGCTGAAGCAGGCGGCTCCGGCGTGGACACGGGCATGGAGGTCACCGTCCGGGAGCCGGATGGCAGGACTCGGATGACGATCAAGCAGGGCGGCTTCCTGGCTGCCGGAGTCTGGGATGAGTTCGCAGGGGGGTGGGCCAGCATCCTTGGCGGGCTTGGGTGCGCCGTCGCCGCGAGGGTCACGGATCGTTGGTGAACGTGGTCATCACCGCGCAGGCCGGGCGGCGCGAGTGGATCGGCTTGGCCGTGCTCACCCTTCCGTGCCTGCTGTATGCGATGGACCTGACCGTACTGAACCTGGCGGTCCCGCATCTCAGCGCCGACCTGCGGCCCAGCAGCACCCAACTGCTGTGGATCGTGGACATCTACGGGTTCATGGCCGCTGGCGCGCTGGTCACCATGGGCACCCTCGGCGACCGGATCGGCCGCCGGCGGCTGCTTCTGACCGGCGCGGCGGCATTCGGCGCCAGCTCACTGCTGGCCGCCTGGTCCGCCAGCGCGGCGATGCTGATCGCGGCGCGGGCCCTGCTCGGGGTGGCCGGGGCCACCGTGGCGCCCTCGACCCTGTCGCTGATCCGCAACATGTTCCTTGACCATCGGCAGCGGACGGTCGCCGTCTCGGTGTGGATCACCAGTTTCTCGGTCGGTGGCGCGATCGGGCCGCTGCTTGGCGGGGTGCTGCTGGAGTGGTTCTGGTGGGGCTCCGTATTTCTGCTGGCGGTGCCGGTGATGACGCTGCTACTGGTGCTCGGGCCGCGGTTGCTACCGGAGTTCCGTGATCCCCAGGCGGGTCGGCTGGACCTGGTCAGCGCGGCCCTGTCGGTGACCGCGGTGCTGGCGGTCATCTACGGGCTCAAGCAGCTCACCCGTGATGGCCTCCGGTGGCCACCGGCCCTGTTCATCGTGGTCGGCCTCGCAGCCGGGGTGGTGTTCGTCCTTCGGCAGCACCGGCTGGCCGACCCGCTGCTGGATCTGCGGCTGTTCCGTTCCGCCGCCTTCA
>Ga0126380_10000326_pt1 | contig 15102 bp, 12 predicted proteins | sample PanSoiMetPlot_26_FD_92544 | JGI IMG/M metagenome (GOLD analysis project Ga0126380, IMG submission 92544) | Tropical forest soil microbial communities from Panama - MetaG Plot_26 | ecosystem: Environmental > Terrestrial > Soil > Tropical forest > Bulk soil | place: Panama | collected 2016-02-17
CGGTATGCCGACCGATTCCATCCTGGTCAGGAACTCCGTTGCCAGCGGGATGAACGACGGCAGGTTGGTCAGCGTGTAGCAGTGCAGATTACGGCCCAGGGCCTTGAGCTCCCGGTACCGCCCGGCCCGGAGCAGCTCATCGTCGCCTTCGAAGACATAGAACTCCCACTCGAGGGCCGTCTTCGCCGTGTAGCCGAGCTGCGCGAGTTCGGCCACCGCGCGGCGCAGGATATGCCGCCCGTCCATGACGCAGGGCGACCCGTCGTCCATGACCCAATCGCAGAGCACGGCCGCCGTCTCCGGCCGCCAGGGCAGCGGAATAACGGTGTCCAGGTCGGGGATCGCGGAGAACTTCGGGAAGCCGTTGTCGAAGCTGCTCCACGGCGAGAACGTGATCTCATCCCCGCCGCGAAATGACATGGCCAGAGTGCTCACGCTGGTGCCGTTCGGCCCGAGCCCCTTCTGCAGGCCGGCTATCTTGCCGCGAACGGCTCCGTTGATGTCCGGCATCTCCATCTGGATGACGCGGATGCCCTGCTCGCGAAGCCGCTCGCTGGCCAGGCGGGATAGTTCCCGGCGTAGCTCGTGCTCGTCATCGGCAGACATCGCCAGAACCCCTCACCGTCCCCGCAGTTCGACCGCGGCGCATCGGACAGGCATGTCGGCCATCAGGCGGACGGGGTATCGGCGAGCTCAGGCTTGTCGGCCTCGATGAACACCTTCCCCGTATCCCGGATCCGGTCCGGGTGCCGGATCGAGAAGTAGATCACGAGGACGACCCCGAGGACGTACCAGGCGGCGATGACGATGCCCGCCAGGTCAAGTGGGTAGGTCAGCTTGCTGATGAACTTGAACACCGGGATGCCAAGGCCGGTGAAGAACGCGGGCACGAACAGGACGATGCCGAGCAACGGGAAGAGCAGGTGCTTGAGCACGTTGAATTCGCTCCGGCGCTCCCGCCAGAAGTAGGCGATGCAGGCAATATTCACGGCGATGTAAATCGGCAGGATCGCACCGGTGATGATGGTGCCGAGAAGCGCGAAGGCGGTCGTCGGCGTGTACTGCTCGCCCAGCCACAGGGTCAGGATCAGGCCGACGCCGAAGGTGAAGATAACCGCTACATGGGGCGACTTGAATCTGGGCTGCGTCCGCCCGAACGCCCTGGGGATCACCCTGATGCGGCCCATCGCCCACAAGCACCGGGTGGCCGCGCATCCGCCGCCGTTAGCGCAGGCCGCGCTGGAGTTGAGGAACGCGATGAACAGGAACACCCAGCCGACGCCCCAGACCGCCGTCGCCATGAGGTTCCACGGGTTCCCGCCGCCCGCGGTGTAGAAGTTGACGAACCTGTTCGGCCCGAAGTACACCGTCGCCGCGTAGGTGGTGAGCACGTAGAACAAGCCGACGAGCAGGCAGGACCCCACCACGGCCCGGCTCACGTTGCGGGTGGGGTTCCTGGTCTCCTCGGCCAGCGGGGCCGCGGCGTCGAAGCCGATGAAGGCCAGCACCCCGTACACCGATCCCGCGATGATGCCGGACATCCCCGTGAACCCGGGCACGGTCGCGTAGTGAGTGGTGAACACGTTGAGCGTGTTGCGGGATCCCGCGCTCACGATCAGCGTGAGCGACAGCGCGAGCATCACCAGGATCTCGAAGGTGCCCAGGATGATCCCGAAGCGCGTGCTCACCCGGATGCCGAAGTAGTTCAGGGAGCCGACCAGCACGACACAGAACACCGCCCCGATGGGCCACCACACGTCGTAGGACAGGCCGAAATGGGCCGCCACAGTGCTACCGAGGATGCTGCCGAACAGGACGCTCACCAGCGGGACCACGAGCGGGTAGGCCAGGTCGAACCCCCAGCCGGCGAGGAAGCCGAGCTTTGTGCCCAGGCCGCGGGCGATATAGGTATACATGCCGCCGGCCGTCGGCAGGTGCCGGGCCAGCTGTCCGATGGACAGCGCGGTGAACAGGCAGCCCAGCAGGGCGATGATCACCCCGGCGGACAGCGCCCCGCCCGCGAACAGCGCGCCGACCGTGATAGAGAAGGCCGCGCCGGCGGCCGGCGCCATTGTGGTGATCGACGTGAAGATGACATCAGGCAGCCCGACGGCGTTGCGGCGAAGCTCGTCAGCCGGGCGGGTGATCGGTTCGGCAGTCATTCCCAGTCGCCCCTTACGGTGACGCGGCCAGCGTTCAAGACGTCGCCCGCCGCCCGCGTTGCGGCATGGTCCCGCCGCTAGTGCTGCACTAGGTTCACTTTACGGACCTTTGGGCCGTGAGCATAGAGATCGCGATCACCAAGTGTCAAGGTCAGGGGCTCGCTGGCGAGGCGGCGCGGCGGTTAACCCTGCGTAGGCGCGGCGGCGGCGATCCGCATCAGGTCGGTGCGGGTGAGCTCTATGTGGGCGGCCACGTGACGCTCGGCCGCATCAGGGTCGCTCTGCTCGATAGCGGCGAGGATTTGCGCGTGATGGAGCTGCGCGGTCCGGAAGACATTCTCCGCGACCTTGTCGACGGTCATCCACAAGAACGCCCGCGCGTCCTCGATCGAACGCTCCATCCAGTCGTTTCGTGCCGCTGCGGCGATGCCCTGATGAAATGCGGAATCGGCGGCGCGGAACCGCCGGGTCTCGCGGCTCGCGGCCATCGTCTGGAACGCTGCCCGCAGCTTGGCCAGGTCGTCGTCTGTGCGGCGTACCGCCGCCAGCCGGGCAGCGCCGCACTCGACGGCCAGCCGGAAGTCGATGGCCTGCTCGATTTTCGGCAGCTTCGCACGGATGACTTCCGCCAGCCGGTCCTCGGTCTGGGCGCGGTCCAGGACGATGATGCCGCCGCTAGCGCCACGCCTGGTTTCCACGTATCCCTCGCCCTCGAGGACACGGATGGCCTCGCGGACGCTGGCCCGGGATACGCCGAGCTGCTTGGAAAGCTCCCGCTCGGGCGGGAACTTGTCCCCGGGAACGAACGAGCCGTTATGAATGGCTCGCCGCAACTTGTCCACGACCAAGCCGTAGACCGGAACGTGCGCAACTCGCTCGATAGCGGCCTGGGCTGGGCTTGATGCCGCTCCGCTCATACTCCGATGCTCTCACAACGGCCCGGCCGGCCGGCTCATGGCTCGATCACCGTCGAGAACGCGCCTGCCTGGGTTGCCGGTCACGCCAGGAACGTGCGGGTCTTTACCGGCATGGTCGAATGGACTAAGGTTCAGGCCAAAGTTCGGCCGCATGGTCAGCGCGAGTCTGGAGGCCTGGGTGACCGCTGTTGCGCTCGTCACCGGCGGCACCGGCGGCATCGGGCGGGCGATCTGCCGACGGCTGGCGGTCTCGGGCCTTATCGTGGCGGCCGGCGATGTCGATGTCACTGCCTGGCCTCAGGTTGACGGCGTGGGCGGCGGGACCATCGTTGACTTTCCGCTGGATGTCACCGAGGAGGCGAGTGTCGGGCGGTACGTGGCCGCAGCGGCCACGCTCGGGGCTCTGACCGCCCTGGTGAACTGCGCGGGCGTGGTCCGCGAGGCGCGGAGCGACGAGATGCCCGAGGCGGAAGCCGCGGCCATGTGGGCGGTCAACGTCATGGGCGGAGGCCGGGTAACCCGGGCCGCGATACCTCACCTGGCCGAGGGTGCCGCCATCGTATACATCGGCAGCATCGCCGGAGCCGTCGGCAGGTTTGCCGGGACAGCCATGTACTCGGCGTCCAAGGCGGCGCTCGGCGGCCTGACCAGGGTTGGCGCGTGCGAGCTCGCCCCGCGCGGAATCCGCGTCAACGCCGTCGCACCCGGGTTCATCGACGTTCCGATGGCTCCGGCCTGGGCGCGGATGTCCGGTGGCGAAGCCGCGTTGGCGGCGCAGGTACCGCTCGGACGCCTCGGCCGGACGAGCGAGGTCGCGGAGGTGGTGGAGTTCCTGCTCTCGCCGAGGGCGTCCTTCATCACGGGCTCGGTGATCCCCGTCGACGGCGGGACGGCGGCATGGTAACCGCCGCGCAACGTGAGCATGCGAATCTGACCGCGCTGAGGCGGATGTGTGAGGCTGAGCCGGTCCTGACCGGCGTGGCCGCGGCCAGGGACGTGGTCCCCGGCATGACCGACAGGACCATCCTGACATCGGGGCCCGCCGTACCGTTTGCGCAGTACACCGGCGGACAGCGGGCCGCGCTGGTCTACGCCGCGCTGTATGAAGGCCTGGCCGGCAGCCCGGCCGACGCCGGGGAGCGGATGGATGCTGGCGACATCATCATCGGCGCGTGCCATGACCATGGCTGCGTCGGGTCCGTGGCGGGCGTGTTCACCGCCTCGATGCCGGTCTTCGTGGTCCGCGACGACGTGCACGGCACCACCGGCTTCTGCAACTTCTACGAGGGAGAGTCGCGCAACCGGCTGAACTACGGCTCGTACGACGACGGCGTGCGCCGCCAGCTGCGCTACATCGAGCGAGTGATCGCGCCGACGATCGGCGCTGCGGTAGAGCGCGCGGGCGGGATACCGCTCAAGCCGATCATGCGTCGCGCGGTACACATGGGTGACGAGCTGCACAGCCGGAACACCGCGGCAACGCTGCTGTTCAGCCGGGAGCTGTTCCCGTACCTGCTCGAAGCGGAGGCCGACCGCCGCGGCGAGGTGCTGCAGACGCTCAGCTACTTGTCGGCGAGCGACTATTTCTTTCTGCGTTTGTCCATGGCGAGCGGGAAGGCGGTGGCCGATGCCGCGCGCAGCATCGAGGCCAGCAGCGTGGTCACCGCGATGAGCATCACTTGCCGGGGCGTCTCGATCCGGGTCAGCGGGCTGGGGGATGAGTGGTTCGACGGGCCATTCCCGGAGGTGTCAGCGAAACTGTTCGACGGGTTCACCCCCGCGGACATCGAATGGATCGGCGGCGAGAGCCTGATCAACGAGACGGTGGGGCTCGGCGGGTTCGCCCAGGCGGCCGCCTTCCCGCTGCAGAACTACCAGGGCGGCTCGCCCGAGGCCATGATCAAGATGAACCTCGCCATGTATGACATCACGGTGGGGGAGAATACCGACTACAAGATCCCGTACTTGCGGTACCGCGGCACCCCGACGGGCATCGACGTGCTGAAGGTGGTCGAATCCGGCATCACCCCGGTGCTCGATGCCGGCCTGGCCGGCCGCGGCGGCGGCCAGATCGGTGCCGGGATAGTCCGCGCGCCGCTCGAGTGCTTCGCCGCTGCCGCCCGTGCCTACACCGCCCGTTACGGCCCGGACGGGTAAGCCAATCCGGGATCCGCATGCGGGCAGCCGGCCGCGCTGCGCGGTGGCCTTGACCTCATGCTCCAATGGTCCGACAATCGAACCATGACCCCTCCGGGGCAGCTTGATGTGCTGCTGTCATCGCTGGAGGCGGCCGGCCGGCCGTCCAGCATGTCTCTGCCACGACAAGCGGGCCTGCAGAACTTCACCGAGCTAGCCCGGTGGCTCGCCGGCGCGGGCACCGGGCCAGTCGGCGAGGATCGCAAGATCGCTGGCGCGGCCGGGCCGGTGCTCGTCCGGGTCTACCGCCCGGATCCGCCGACGTCATCCGCGGCCGAGCCGGGCCTGCCCGCAGCCCTGTTCTTCCACGGCGGGGGGTGGGTGTTCGGCGGCTTGGATTCGCACGACACGCTCTGCCGCGAGCTGGCCAGGCAGGCGGGTGTGGTACTGGTGGCCGTGGACTACAGGCTGGCGCCGGAGGATCCGTATCCCGCCGGGCTGGATGACTGCTTCACGGCCGCCTGCTGGGTGGCGAGCCACGCACGCGAACTGGGCGTGGACGGCTCGCGCTTGGCGCTGGTGGGTGACAGCTCGGGTGCGTCGCTGGCCGCCGCCGTGGCCCTAAGGGCGAGGGACCAGGGCGATTTCGCTGTGGCATTTCAGGCGCTGGCCTATCCCGCCCTCGACCCGGCCATGAACACCGTGTCGTACGCCCAGAACGGCGACGACCCGTTCCTGTCGCGCAGTGAAATGGAGTCCTATTGGTCACTCTACCTGGGTGACACGCCGCCCGACGGCCTCGCTGCGCCGGCTCTGGCACCGGACCTGGCCGGGCTCCCGTCCTCGTACATGCTGGTGGCCGGGCGTGACGTGCTGCGCGACGAGGGCATCGCTTATGCCGAGCGGCTGGCCGCGGCGGGGGTGTCCGTGCAACTGCGGCGCCGGGAGGAGATGGTCCACGGCTTCCTCCTGTGCACCGCGTGGCTGGACGCGGCCCGCGATGGCATCACAGAGCTGGCCGCGGTGCTGCGCGCAGCGCTTGACCCCGCAGGTAGAACATGACCCAGTGCGCGATGGCCTCGCGCGAGGCTGGCTTCAGGTCGCTGATGGCCAGGTTCGCGACCGGAGTGACGGTGGTCACTAGCGTCGGGCCCGGCGGCCCGGCAGGCATGACGGCCAATGCGGTGGCCTCCCTGTCACTCGAGCCGCTGTTGGTGATGGTCGGCTTCGAGTTGCAGTCGCGTACCCTGGCGGCGGTCAGGCAGTCGGGCCTGTTTGCCGTGAATGTGCTAGCCAGCCATCAACAGGAGGTCAGCCGGGTTTTCGCGGGCAAGCAGCCGGAAGCGGAGAAGTTTGCCGGCTGTGCCCATGGCGAATGTCTGGGCGTCCCCGTGATCGATGGAGCCCTGGCCTGGCTGTGCTGCCAGGTGGATGCCATATATCCCGGCGGAGATCACGTTATCGTCGTGGGCAACGTCCTGGAAATGGGCGGCAGCGGCGGTGAACCGCTGCTTTTCTACGGCGGCGACTACCGAAGGCTGGACAATTCCCGCGGCGCCGACCAGCTTCGGGGCGTTGACCAGAGCGCGCGGCCGGAACGGTTTGTCAGGTGAGGCCGGTCGCCGGGATTACCGCCTGGCCGAGCGCAGTTGCCCAAGGGTTCGCCGACATAGCAGTCCAGGCCGTACCGGATGATTACCTGGAGATGCTCGGCGCCGCCGGCCTGGCGGCACTGCTGATCCCGGTCAGCGGTTCGACCGACTCCGCAGCCGACCTGATGGCTAGGGTGGATGGCTTGCTGCTCACCGGCGGCGGCGACGTAGCCCCGGAGAGGTATGCCGCGCAGCGGGGTCCGGAAGCGTCAGGAATCGATGCCCGGCGGGACGCAGTGGAAATCGAACTGGTCCGCCTGGCCTGTCGGCGCGGGCTGCCGATATTGGCGGTCTGCCGTGGCATCCAATTGCTGAACGTGGCCCTCGGGGGCACCCTCATGCAGGACCTGCCTACCAGCGATCCGCCCCGCCCCGGGCACATGGTCCGCCAGAGCTGGAACGGGGCCGCGCACCAGATTTCAGTTGAGCCGGGCACGCTGCTTTACCGGCTCCTCGGTCCCGAGGCGACCGTCAATTCCCTGCACCATCAGGCCGTGGAAACCGTGGCACCCGGCCTGCGGGTTGCCGCCCGCGCGCCCGACGGGGTGATCGAGGCGCTGGAGGATCGCGGGACACGCTTCGTGGTCGGTCTTCAATGGCACCCCGAGATGCTCGGATCCGATCACGCCAGCTTCGCGGTGTTCCAGCAGTTCGCTGCGGCCATCGCCGAGGCCGTTAGCCCTGCGGTCCGGTGAGCGCCGCTCCGCCCGTTCATCTTTGACTTCCCACTTGAGCCGGGCGGCCAGTGCGTCTTGTGGGCCGCTCGTCAGACCTTTCACCCCTTGGCCCGTGCGCGATACGCTCGGCCCCGGCGCATGATCGGAGGACGGCGATGGCGAGTGACGAGCGCGCCGTGCTTGACCCGCAGGACCTGGACCAGATGCTCCGGGACGGGGAGGTGGACACGGTGCTGTGTGCCCTGCCAGACCTGTGGGGGCGCCTGGTCGGCAAGAGAGTCACCGCCCGGACCTTCCGCCGCATCCTCGATGACGGCAGCGGGCTGAACGCGTCGCTCTACCTCTTCGTCGTGGACATGGACATGGAGCCGCTGCCCGGGTTCGCGCTGACCGACTGGAACCGCGGTTTCCAGGACTTCCTGATGCTCCCCGACCTATCTACGCTGCGCGTCGTGCCGTGGCTGGAGCGGACCGCGCTTGTCCTCTGCGATGCCGTCATCGAGCACACCGGGGAACCGGTCGAGGTGGCTCCTCGCCAGATCCTGAAGCGACAAATCCAGCGAGCCGCCGATCAGGGGCTCAGCGTGAAATGCGGATCCGAGCTAGAGGTCTTCTTCTTTGCTGATACCTACCGAGACGCATGGGCAGGCGGGTACACAAGACTGCATCCGCTGTCTGATTACCGCGCCGATTACCACTTGCTGCAGACCACGAAGGACGAGTGGCTGATCCGGAGGATCCGGCTCGCGATGGAGGCGGCGGGCGTTCCCGTCGAGTTCTCCAAGGGCGAGTGGGGGCTCGGCCAGCACGAGATCAACCTGGAGTACGCCAGCGCCTTGGAGATGGCCGACCGGCACGCCATCTACAAGAACGGGGTCAAGGAGATCGCGGCCCTGGCCGGGCTGTCGGCGACGTTCATGGCGAAGTGGTCTGCGGACGAGGTCGGGTCGTCCTTCCATATTCACTCCAGCCTGTGGGACGAAGCCGGCTCGTCGCCGCTCGGGTTCAACCCCCACGCTCCGCTGCACCTCGCTGAGCCGTTCCGGCATTACATCGGCGGCCTGATGGGATCGGCGCGCGAGCTGTCCTATATGTTCGCTCCCTACGTCAACTCCTACCGGCGCTTCAGGGCTGACTCGTTCGCCCCGACCACGATTACCTGGGGCGAAGACAACCGCACCTGCGCGTTCCGCCTGCTGGGGGAACGCGCCAGCATCCGGATCGAGGACCGCGTTCCGGGCGCCGACGCCAACCCCTACCTCGCGTTCGCCGCGACCATCGCCGGGGGCCTGGCCGGCATCGAGCAGAAATCCGAGCCGCCACCGTTGAGTGCGCAAAATGCCTACCTCGACCGGACCGCGCAGCATCTGCCGGCCTCGCTCGAGGAAGCCGTTAAGGAGTACGAGGCAAGCGGGCTGGCGCGATCGGCATTCGGCGCTGCGGTGCACGCGCATCTGGCTCTGCTCGGCCGGCACGAGACCGCCTTGTTCCGCGCGCGCAACGACCGTGGCCCGAGAACAGCTGCCGAGCCGACCGCCAGCCCGGCCACCGATGACCCTGTCGGAGTGACCGAGTGGGAGCTGCGGCGGTATTTCGAGCGGGGCTGATTCAACTGCATGCCGGCGCCGAGGATGACGCCTTGGAAATGAGAGGAGCACACGCGGCCGATGAACGACTATCTGGACTATTCCAGCCGGGAAGACGCGCTGAGTGGGGGTGCGAGAAGAATCCCGGTAAACACGCCAGCCGGCGAGTATCAGGTATGGGTCAAGCGGATCGGCAACAATCCCCGCCTCAGGCTCCTGCTACTACACGGTGGACCGGGGATGACCCACGAGTACCTGGAGGCCTGCGACAGCTACCTGCCAGCAGCAGGAGTCGAGTACTACTACTACGACCAGCTCGGGTCAGGTTTCAGCGATCAGCCCGACCAGCCATCGTTGTGGGAACTCGATCGCTTCGTGGACGAGGTGGAACAGGTCCGCCGTTCCCTCGGCTTGGACCGGGACAACTTCGTACTGTTCGGCCATTCGTGGGGCGGCATCCTCGCCATCGAATACGCCCTACGGCACCAGCAGCACCTGCGCGGGCTGGTCATCTCCTGCATGATGTCCAGCGTCCCGGCCTACAACGCTTACGCCGAGCAAGTGCTGATGCCGGCGATGGACCAGGCGGCACTGGCCGAGATCAAATCACTCGAGGCAAGCGGCGAGACCGACAGCCCGAGGTATATGGACCTGCTGAACGAGCAGCATTACGTCCATCACGTGCTGCGCATGCCGGTCGAGGACTGGCCCGATCCGGTGCAGCGCGGCCTCAACCATGTCAACCCAGCAATCTACGTATCGATGCAAGGTCCCAGCGAACTCGGCATCAGTTCCGATGCCAAACTCGCCCACTGGGTGCGAACCAGCGATCTCGCGTCGATCGAGGTGCCGACGCTGGTCATCGGCGCTCGCTATGACACCATGGACCCGGCCCACATGGAGATGATGGCCACCCGCTTGCCGCGCGGGCGTTACCTTTACTGCCCGAACGGAAGCCATCTGGCCATGTACGACGACCAGAAGGTCTATTTCGCCGGTCTCACAGACTTCCTGCACGACATCGCGGAATAGTTGCTCTGTCCACCGCGTCGTGTTCTGTGAGGCATGCAGTGCCAGCGGAAGGCTTGGCGCGCGATCGCAACGCCGAGGACGGCAACACCCGAAGGACATAGTGGTCAGTTCTGCTTGGCGTTCTGCTCTGCGACGCGACGCGATCCACCACGACCGCCGAGCGTGCCAACGTCAGTGACGCTGACGAGATTCGGGGAGCCAAACGGGGAGCCAACGTCGGCAGGCGTCAGGCCACATCACGCGACAACCAGCCATGGTTGGTGCAGCTAGATGGCCCATCAGGCCACGTCCAGCAACATGCAGCAACACTGCGTATGCGCCTGAAAAGCGGAAGGTCGGCGGTTCGACCCCGCCCCTGACCACCACAAGGTCTTCACGTTTGACCTGCGTTTATCTTCACGTTTGGGCCTGACATTTCGGCGTGGCCTGCCCGTAGTGGTTCGGGCGGTTCGAGGCTGGGTGGGTTGCTGGCTGTCTGGCTGATGCGCCTGGCTGGGGCAGGGTGCTGTGCCCTCCGTGCCGTGGTCTGGGTGCTCTGGCTGGCCATGCCGCTGATGGTCGCGGTGGGGTGTGTGGTTATGGCGGCGCTGCGGTGGCGGTGAGGCTGGCGCAGGTCTTGCGGCGGCGGCGGCGGGTCTTTGGTGGCAGGCCGGCGGCGGCGCGGCGGGCGTCGTCGGCTTGGCGGGTGTTCCAGGCGGTCAGGATGCGCTGGTTGCGGACGGCGAGCAGGCAGCCGAGCCAGAGCATGAGCGGGGTGAGGCCCATGAGCCTGGTCCAGCCGCGGGCGATGTTGTTGCTGGCGGGGTCCTTGGCGGTGGCGAAGGTCCGTTCGGCGCCGGTGCGGCGGGCGTAGGACCGCCGGTGCGCCGCCGACGGGTAGTCGTGTTTCTGCTGGGTCTTGGCGGCCACGTCTGGAGGGACGGTGATGGTCTGCTGGTGGCAGCAGGCCGGGGGATGCCCGGGTGGGGTGAGGATTTCGGGCCGGTTGCGGTCCAGCCTCATCGATGCCGGGCGGAGCGGGCAGCAGATCTTGCCCATGACCGCGGGGCAGGCGACTCGGTGGTAGCCGTCTTTGTCGTCGGCTGTGATGCGGCCGAGTTTGTAGCGGGCGGTCTCGGCGGTCTGCTGGTCGTGGGCGGTGGCCTGGTCTGGGGTGGCGTCGCGGGCCAGGGGTGCGAGTTCCAGCAGCGGGCGGGGGGTGGCCGGGCAGTGCAGGTTCCCGTTGGCGATGATGGCGCCTTGATGGGTGCCGCGGGGGCCGCGGTCGAGCGGGTGCAGGTCCTGGACCAGCTGGGCCCCGGCGCCGCGCAGCGGGATGGCCCAGCCGCTGGCGTCGCGGTGGGCGTAGCCGGAGTCGGCCAGGATGTCGCCGAGGGGGATGCCCTGGGCGGGCATCGCTGTCAGCACCGGGACCAGGGCCCGGGGCGGGTCATGGCGGCAGGAGCACGCGGTCATCCGGCGGGCCAGCTCAGGGACGGCCGGGCCGTGCTCGCCGGGCATCGTGGTGGCAGCGGAGGCGTAGTAGCCGAAGAACAGCTCGCTGTCTTGGCCGGGGCCACCGCCGCAGCGATGGCCCCAGGAGGCCTCGGGGTCGGCGCAGTCGCTGGTGCCGCGGGGCGGCGGGCGGGAGAAGGTCTCCACGTCGGTCCAGTCCACCGCCAGCGCGGTGCTGGCGTGCTTGAACTCATCGGGGATGCTGGCTTCCAGCAGCTGATCGCAGATCCGCGCGAGTGCCTGCGACGGCAGGCCGTCGGGGATGTCTTTGGCCAGGGCGCCGGCGACCAGGCCGAAGGTGCGCTCGGTCTGCCGGTAGGTCAGCCGGTGCGGCCCGGCCTTCCAGTCGGCGACGATGCCAAGCCGCGCCTGGTCATCGCCGGGCAAGGTGGTCAGCGCCTGATGGACGCGGGTCAGGTGCGCCGGCCGGTGATCGGCCAGCACGATCAGCATGCCCAGCAGCAGGGTGCGGACGGCCAGCTGCCGGGCGCGCACCCCGATGGGCAGCAGCAGCTCGATCCGCGGCGCGGCACCGGAGCAGTCGATGATCTCCTCCAGAACTTGCAGCGGGATCATGATGGCCGGGCCGCCCCGAGCAGCCGGACCGCGGCCTGCTCCCCGGCGGGTTCCAGCGCGGCGATCAGGTCGCCCAGCCGCTGGGAGCAGGTGATCCCGGCGGCGTGCATGAACGTGGCCAGGCCGAGCAGGTCTGCGACCTCGGCCAGCCAGGTCGCCCGCAGCCGGCTGGTGTCCAGCCGGGGCAGGCCGGACCCGCCGTCCAGCGCGGTGATCAGCGGGCTGGTGATGTTCCGGCGGCCAGGATCGGCCCCACCGCAGATCAGCGCGGTCCCGGCGAACCGGGCCGCCGCCAGCAGCCGGGCGTGGTAACGCGAAAGGACAGGGACTGCCCGCGCCCGGCTGCCGCGGACGGCCACGACCAGCCCGCCGGACCGGGCGATTACGTCCGTGCCCCGGACATCGCGCAAGTCGGCGCGGATCAGCCCGGCGCCGGCGCCCAGGCAGACCAGGCCCACCGCCCGCACTCGCCGCTCCATGGTGGGCTGGGCGTCCGCCAACGCCAAGAAGCCGCCGATCTCCGCGGCAGTGTATGGGGCCTTGGCCCGCTCCCGCGGCAGCGGCACATCCGGCGGGTGAAGCTGCGGCACCACCCGCCGGGCGATGAAGCGCTGGCTGGTGCGCAGCGTCCGCCGCGCCACCGGCGACAGGCCCGGCGCGGCGCGCGCGAACCGCTCAATCACCGACGGGTGGAACACAACCCCAGGCTCGAGGGCCAGGCCCAGCGACGCCGCGTAATCGGCGAGCCGGCCCGCCGCCCACAGCAGGTTCTTCGCCCGTTCCTGCCCGCCCGGCGCCACCGCCGCGGTCACCTCCCGGGCGAACGCCGCCGCCTGCGGCGACACCGACGACGGCCGCCACCGCCCGATATAGGCGGCAACCCCGGCATCTTGCATACAGCACTTATACTTAATGAGATGCGCCAGATGCGGGACCCCGGCTGCGACAATCAGAACGTGTCGCCCACCCGCGCCCAGCAGGCCCAGGCCGCCCGCATCGCCGCCGAGATCGCCAGCCTGGCCAGGACCGGCTTCGCCCTGCCCGGCACCCTCGCCGACCGGATGACCCGCTGCGGACACGCCACTTGCCGCTGCCACGCCGACCCGCCCCGGCTGCACGGCCCCTACCACCAGTGGACCCGCAAGAAAAACGGCAAGACCGCCACCCGCATCCTCACCGACGACCAGCTCGCCGACTACCAGCCCTGGTTCGACAACCACCGCCGCCTGCGCGAACTCATCACCGAACTCGAAGCCCTCAGCCTCGCAATCACCGAAGCCGACCCCCGCTGGAACCGCTAGGCAGCCAAGGCAAACGTGGGCACCCGGCCCTTAACCCGTGGCCAGCCGCCAGCCCTACCCCATCCGACCAGGTCAACCCCAAACGTGAAGACCTCACCACTCTTGACCAGCGCAGATGCCACGTGCGCAGAGTGCAGACAGGCCGTTTGACAGCAACGGTGTCGCACGCGACCGGGGCGGGGCGCGGCCCTATCTCCCCGAGGTTCCGTTACAAGCGTAGGCGCCCCCGCCGGTCGAGGCTTCATCGATTGAGGTAACGCACTGATCTGCCGAGAAGAGGGCGTTGCTCACGCGCATGATTATGCATTGCAGGTCCGGAGTATTCGTAGCCTCATAGCCGCGGCGCAGCGTCGGCCAAGCATCCAGGCCCGCCGAGCGATGGCTGCACGTCGCCATCCGTGAGTCGATCGCGTTCCGCGATGGCGGCAACGGAGCGGACGCCTGCTGTGCAGACCTTGCGCGTGGTAAGGGCAGCAGCACTGGCCAGTAGTCCCTCACGTTCAGGTAAGTATCTCTCCGGCGGGCCCCGGACTCCGGCTTCATGAACGAAGTGACGCCCCTAATGACGTCCTGCGAAGGGGCAAGGAGTACGGTCATGGGCCCGAACCCGCCGCCGGGCGATGTGCCTGATCTGAAAGGTTTCGGCGCGACGGTTTCCGTTGGTCTTGCCAGGCGCCGGTCCTGGGTGTGGAGGATCCCCGGAATCTGCCTGCTTGCCGCTGTGGTGGCCAGCCCGGCCGGGATGGCAGGCGGGGCCTACCAGGGAACCAGCCCAACCACACAGGTGCAGCGCGCCTTGGTCACGGCGGCCGCCGCCGGGGAGCAGTCGCAGACGATCACCTTCACCCCACCGCTGGATACCGCAGTCGGAGTGCCGGTCACCTTGTCGGCGACGGCGGACTCAGGGCTGCAGGTGTCGTTCACCTCCGACAGCCCAGCGCTGTGCACGGTATCGGGTTCGGCCGTGACGACCGTGGCCGCGGGCGTGTGCACGATCACCGCCTCGCAGGACGGCGGCTCCGGCTTCGCGCCGGCTCTCGACGTGGCCCGCTCGTTCCAGGTCTCCACTGGGAACAAAGCGCAGCAGATCTCCTTTGATCAGCCGCCGGACGTGACGGTCGGGACGCCGGTGGCGTTGATCGCGACGAAGACAAGGTCCCCGGTGTCGTTCACCTCCGACAGCCCGTCAGTGTGCACGGTGTCAGGCTCGACCGCCATGACCCTGGCTGCGGGCGTGTGCACGATCACCGCCGCCCAAGGCGGCAGCGCCATCTTCGCGGCGGCCCCCGACGTGGTCAAATCGTTCCGGGTCCGCGCCGGGGAGCAGAAGCAGACGATCACCTTCAGCCAGCCGCCGGATACGCCGGTCGGTACGCCGGTTACCCTGTCGGCGTCGGCGGACTCGGAACTGCCGGTGTCGTTCACGTCCGGCACCCCGCCCGTGTGCACGGTGTCGGGCTCGGCCGTGACGACCGTGTCCACGGGCGTGTGCACGATCACCGCGTCCCAAGGCGGCAGCGACATTTTCGCGGCGGCCCTCGACGTGGCCCGCTCGTTCCACGTCTACGC
>Ga0126380_10000328_pt1 | contig 15086 bp, 18 predicted proteins | sample PanSoiMetPlot_26_FD_92544 | JGI IMG/M metagenome (GOLD analysis project Ga0126380, IMG submission 92544) | Tropical forest soil microbial communities from Panama - MetaG Plot_26 | ecosystem: Environmental > Terrestrial > Soil > Tropical forest > Bulk soil | place: Panama | collected 2016-02-17
CACGCGGCAGAAAATCCGTGACCTCGCGTTAAACCGCGCGGGCAACCGCGCGCTCGACGCCGACGCCGCCGACTTTCTCGCGCAGCACCTCTTCGAGCTCTACACGCTCGCCGACTGGCCGTTTCTCTATGTGTCAGCGGCGCTCACGCTCTCGGGCCCGACGATCGCCTTGCCCGATGATTTCATCACCGCCGCCGACGACCACGCGTTTCAGATCGTGGCGATTGACGGCTCGCCGCAAGCGAATGTGTTTGCGCTCGAGATCTCCCCCGAGGAGCTCGCCGCCATCGCCCCGCCGCCGGGCTCGAGCGCAGGCGGCGTGCCGCTCTACTGGGCCGTGTCGCGGAGCGATACCACCGCGAGCGTGGCCCCTGACCCGACCGGCCGGCGGATCGACGTGCTCTTGCGCTACAAGCGGCTGCCGCCCGACCCGCTCCCGGCCGACGAGCCGACCGATATCCCGGTCTTTCCGTACCACAATTACCTCGTGCAGGCGGTCTACGTGTTTGCGCTCGAGCACGAGCGCGACGCCCGCGCACAAGCCGAGGCCGCGGCCCGCGACAATCTGCTGGGGATGATTCGCCGCGGCGCCGCGCCTCTCCGCTCGCAACGCGCCGACATTCCGCTCGACCCGGCGGTCTTTCGGGCGCCCTTCCGAGGCGACTGATGCCGGGCGCACCCGACCGCGAAACCCCGATCCCCGTCCGCCGCTTTCAGGGGACCATGCTCGCGATTGACCCGGCGTTTGTGCCGCCGGGCTTTCTCGCCCAGTGCAACAATTGGGTCCCCGACCCGACGTACGTCCTCACCAAGCGGCTCGGGTCGCTCATGTGGCAAACCATGCCAGGCGGCACGCGGGTCGACCCGCTCATGTATATGACGGGCTCCGACGGCCACCGCTACCTCTACGCCTTGGCGGCCCCCGCGAGCGGCGACACGGGCGGCTCGACGCTCTACGTGTCCGTTGATGACGGCACCTTTGCCGCGGTGCCTAATGGGAAATTCGCGTCGGCGAATCCGCGCCACGGCATGGCGAACCTCGGCGATAATCTTTTCGTCGGCAACGCCACCGATCCCATCAAACAGATTCCGCTCGGCGGCACGGCCATTGACTTGGTCAATATCGGGCTCGCGGTCGATACCGGCCTGGTGACGACCCTCGTCGACGACGCGAATAGCAACCTGATCGCGGGGACCTATTCCTACCGCTGGGGCACATACAATACGAGCACGCAACGCTGGACGGGCTTGGCAGGCGTCCGGACGATCACGACGACCGCGTCCAGCCGTGCCCGGCTGGTCTTTCGTGCTCCGACCGGCGGGCTCGCGGCCAACGAAAAATGGCATCTCTTCGTCGCCGGGGCCGACCAGATGATTGAGGGCGCGCACGACCAGACGCCCGACGGGCTTCCTGTATCGACGGGCGCAGATCAATTTTCGCTGTACGACGACCCGTCAACAGACGGCGACCCGGTGCCGATTCCAAGCACCGTCAACCGCCGCGGCACCCATTTGGTCGCACATCGCGGATGTCTCTGGGGCGCGGGCGGCATCGGCGCGGCCGCGCAACGCGCGTGGAGCTCCAGCGTGATCGTGCCCGGCCTCGAGCAAACGACCTTCAATCAAGGCACGTTCTTTCCGGCCACGGCCTTGACCCGCGACGTCGGCGACCCGGTCACGGGCTTGGCCGTCGTGCCGCAATCGTCGGGCAGCATGCAGCCGACGGCGCCACTCGCCATCTTTACGGCCGTGCAAACCTGGCTCTTTCAAGGCGACATGGTCGGCGACCCGTCGGCGTCGCTCACGCAAATGTCGGCCGAGGTCGGCTGCCCGAGCGACCGCACGATCGTGGCGACGCCGGTCGGCGTCATCTTCTGCGGCAAGCGGAGCGTATATCTCCTCTCCCCGGCGGCCGCCGAGCCACGTGATATCGGCTGGCCGATTGAAAGCGCGATCCGCCAGATTCCCGCCGTCGGGCGCCCCGTGTGCTGGGCCATCTATCATCGCGGGTTTTACAAGCTGGCGATCGTGACGCCGGGCAGCGTTGAGCCGACTGTGCAATGGTGGCTTGATCTCCGCCGCGGCCTCGGCGACCCGCCGTCGTGGTGGGGCCCGCATACCGCGCCGGCCTACACGGCGAGCACGCGGGCGCCGAATCACCCGCAAGAGGACGATCGGCAATGGGCCACGCTCGGCTCGACCGTGACGGCACAAGCGCTTCTCGTCGACCAGGCCAACGCCTACGTTGAGGATGGCGTCCCGGCTGTGCCCATTCAGTCGCGGTGGAAAAGTGCCTATCTCGACGCCAACGCGCCACTCGTGCCAAAGCTCGCGAAGCGGGTCCGAGTCGTCGCCCGCGTGAGCTCGCCGACGTCGCTCCTCGCGACCGTGCAGGGCGATGAGGCCACCTCGGCGACCGGCATCCTCCCGCTCAGTGCCTCGACTGGCGGCGTCTGGAATCAAAGCGCGTGGAATGCGGCGCAATGGGTGGTCACGGCACTTGACTTGGCGGAATGGGAAGTGCCGGTGCCGGAGATTCGCGCGCGGAGTTTCCAAGTAACGATGTCACACACCGATGCAGTTCGGGTTGACCTCCGCGACTTTGAGCTCCGCGTACAACCGTCGGCGAGGGAAACCCGCTAATGGCCATCATCCAGCGCCCGCCAAAGGAAGGCAACGCGACGACGTATCAGGGCAAGGTGGCGCAGGGCTATACCCTCATCCTCGCTTCAGAGGTCGACGCAGATTTTGATGCCATCTATGCCGCATGGAACGGTGGCACCGATACGGTCAATATCGTCAACGGGTCGATCACGGCCGCCAAACTGGCCCCGGGGGCCGCCGCCACCAACTTGGGGCCCGCGGGCGGCGACTTAAGCGGCGCCTATCCCACCCCGGCGGTGGCAAGGATCAACAGCGGCACTCTCGCCGTGAATCCCCGGGCAAATCTCTCGGCTGCGGCAGTCTTTGACATCGTGGCCAACGCGCCGAGCTCGATTGGCTACGATTCGAATAAGCCAGGCTGGCTGCTGCGCTTCAATTATCCCACCGATACCCTCGAAATATGGCGGGCGCCCGCCGGTACGACTAATTGGGCCGCACTCTTTAGCATCAATAACGCCGGGAAAATCAGCGGCGGGGCGGCTGTCGGCGCGCGAAAGACCTTCAGCCCGGGCGGGTTTTCCACCTCGACGTACAACACGCCCGTCCTCGTCTACACCTTGCCGGCCATCACGACCCGTGGCGGTGCCGTGCTGCTGGTGATGAATCACACGTTGTATTACACGAGCTCGGCGACGGGCGGGAACGGAGCAATCTCGACTTTGATCTTTCGCAATGGGACGCAGCTGACCCTCCACCAGCAAAATTATGGCTCCGGGGGCGGGCAGGTTGTCGTGCCCGTGCCGGCGCTCACCTATCTCGATACTCCCCTGGCCGGAACGTACACCTACGATCTCCGTGTGCAGCTGTCGAGCACGACGAGCCCGTCCGTGGTCGCGTCGGGCTTTGGGGATTGTAGCGCGCAGGAGATTGGCTAATGGCGACGACGTTTACCTGCGCCACGTGTGGCGCAACCACCGAGGACCCGACGGGATGGGCGCGGGCACAGATCACGCACACACATTACGTGTCGGGCGACCCAGTCACCGTGACGGGCGACGCTGCGGTTGAGGTCGTCGACTTTGACACCGACACGTGTCGCGATGCGTGGACGGCGCGCTTGCAGGCCCCGGCATGAGCACGAGCAACGGCCACGACGTCCTCGACCGCGCCACCATTCGCGCGCGGCGCGAGGCCGTGCACGCCGAGCTCTTGACGAGCATGCAAGCCGTCGAGCGCTACCGCGGCGCGCTCGCGATTCTCGACGACCTCTTGCAGCTCGCGGACCCGACGCCCGAGGCGGACTCATGATTCGCCCCGCCGTGTTTGCCGACGTGCCCGGGCTCCGCCGCCTCTTTGCGGCGCTCGTCGCTGAGCTCGGGCCGACGCCGTATCCGACGCACGGCCCCGAGGATTTGGATAGCTTCACGCTGTTGACGGCGCAGCGTATCGACGACCCCGCGTTGCTCATGTATGTCGCCACCGACGACGACACGGGCGAGCTGGTCGGGTTTCTCGGCGGCGAGATCTCGCAGCGCGCCATTGGCGAGCCGCGCGTCTTTGGCAACGCGCATTGGCTCTACATCGCCCCCGCGTACCGTGGCCACGGCGTCGCCCGGGCACTCGTCGCGCGCGGCGTGGCCGACTTGGAAGCGCTCGGCGTCACCCACGTCGAGCTCGCCGCCGTCGCTGGCGACACGCAATGGGCGGCGCGGGGCTGGCTCCCCTTCTTGGTGCACCATGCATTGCCGCTTGAGGCCGTCCGGGCCGGCGTCGCCGAGCGTCCCGCCGTCGACCAACCCACCTCGGCGGCCTCGACGGCGCCGGCCCCTGTGCTCGAGGCCATCACGGCGCCTCGCAAACGGCGGCGCCGCAAGCGCACTGCACCGCGACCGAAACTCCTGGCCGGGGGCCGTGCGTGAGTCTCGTCATTCGCAGCGCCGAGCCGGGCGACCGCCGCAACCTCGAGCACTTGCTCGCGGCTTTGATCCGCGAGCATCAAGCGGCCTTTCCCGCCGCCTACCCCCACTTCCCCGACGCCGCTGAGGCCGCCGCTTCCATTGCCGCCGGCTACGCCGAGCGGCTGACGCACGATTCAGGTCTGGTCGCCGTGCTGGCCGTCGACCGCGCGCCCGTGGGGGTTTTGGTGGGCGAGGTGTGCGCGCGTCCCGTCGGTCAGCCGGCGACCGTCGGCTTTGTGGAATGGTTCTACGTGACGCCCGAGGCGCGCGGGCAAGGCATTGGCCGCGCGATTATCCGGGCCGCGCTCGCCCTCGTGCGCCCACTCGGCGTCACGTACATCGAAGTCTCGAGCGTGCCCGGCGACCGGCAATGGCAACGGCGGGGCTGGCAGGAAAGCGCGCGCCGCTACGTCGCCCCCGTCGCGCACGTCGACGCATGGGTCGGCCCTGAGGAGGTCGCGCATGATGCAGGATAGCCGTCGCTACCACCGCACGCGCCCGCCGACGTTTAGGCGGGCGTACGGCTCGCAGCAGTCCACGCCCGGGGTCGTGTCGCCGTATGGCGGCCTCCCGCAGATGATTGCCGGGCGCATCAGTCGGCAACAGCTCTCCCCGCTCTTGCTCGGGCTCGGCGTCGGGCAAGGGCCGAAATATCAGAAGCTTATGAGCGACATTCAAAGCGGCCGTGCCTCGGGGCCGCTCGCCTCGGCAATCCAGCAGATCCAAGGGTTTGCGCCGGGCGTCATTGGGGGTGCGCAGGACATCGGGAAACAAATCTCCCAGATGGGCGGCCCGGCGTACGAGCAGCTCAAGTCCTCGATTGCCGCCGCGCAGGCACAGATGCCGCAGTATCAGCAAGGCATCAACCGGGCCTTTCAGGCCGACGTGGGCGCGCTGCAACAAGCGCAGAACCTCTACGGGCAAGCCGCTGGCATGCTTCCCGGCTTGCAGCAGACCGCGGCGCAAGGCACGGCGGGCGCGCAGCAAGCGCTCGACTTGGCGCGCCAGTACACGACCGGGTCGCAGATGACGGGCGCGCAGCAGGCCGTCGACTTGGCACAGCGCTATGCGCAGCAAGCGGCCTCGCCGATTGCCAATGAAGATCTCTATCAGATGGCCTCGCGTCGGGCGCTCGCGCAGCTTCAACCCGGCCTCGCGGGGCGTGGGCTCGAGGCCGGCGGCGCCGGCGCGCAAGCGTCGGCCGACGTGACTCGTGACCTCGCCTATCAGTTCGCACAGAATCAGGCGGCGCAGCGGCAAGCGACGCTGCAAGGCTTGACGGGGGCTGCTGGCAATCTTGGCAACTTGCAGCAACAAGGCTTGCAAGGGTTGCAGGGTGCCAGCCAAGGCGTGCAGCAGGCGGCTGCTGGGCAAGCTTCCCTCGGGCAGACTATGCTCCCGTATTTACAGGCGATTCAGCAGGGTGGGGGGCAGCTCGGGCAGGCCGCGCAGCAGGGGGCCGCCATGCTCATGACGGGCCCCGAGCTCGCGCAACAGCAATTCAACGCTATGCAGCAGTATGGCAACGCGCTCATGCAGCAGTATAACTTGCCCATGCAAGCGGCGGGCAATCTCACCAACTTGCTGACCGCGGGCATGTCGCCGGGCTTGCAGATGCTCCAGGCGACGTCGCCGCAAGTCGCGAGTTCGAGCAAGGGTTATAACATTATATGACGCACGATAGCCGGCGGTATCATCGCCTGCGGCGCCCGCCACACGCGCGTGCGTATGGCATGCTCGGTGCACTCGGCGAGGCCGCCGGGAGCGCCGCCGGCGCCGTGGGGAGCGGCCTGGAGAGCGCCGCGGGCGCCGTGGCCCCGGCTGCCACCTCGGCACTCGGGTCGCTGGGACAAGGGATTCAATCGCTCTTTAGCTCAGGCGGCGGCGAGGCTGGCAAACTCGCGTCGCTTGGGCAAACCGTGCCGGAGGGTGTCGAGCTCGCGGGCCCGAGCTCCACGTTTACGGGTCCGGGGTTTCTCTCGAGTGTCGCGCAAGGTTTCGTGCACGGCCCGCAGCAGTTTGCGAACCCGAGTGCAGGCACCAGCCTCGGGCAAGGCGTCGGCGGCCTCTTGCAAGCGCTCGACCAGATGAATTCGCAACGGCAAGGCGGCATGTCCATGCAACCGATTGTGGGCGGCGTGACCGGTGTCCAGCCGTTGCAGGGACCGCGCGTCATTCCGGGCGGCTCGGCGCAACCGGCGACGGGGCCAATCATGTCGCTCTTGAAGGTGATCGGGAGCCTCTGAGATGGGCGACTCGCCGATTTTCAACACGCTGCAAAACGTCGCCGGCTACGGCGTCGGGACGCTCGCGGCGCTCACCACGATCAAGTCGGGCGGCCTCGGCAACTACATCATGAACCGCCAGCGCATGCTGCAGGACCCAAACTTCCGCGCGTCGCTCGAGGGCTCGCCGTTCACGTCGGGATTCTTTGGCGTCTCAGGGTCGACTGGCGCGGCGCCGGCGTTGCCGCAGCTCCCGGCGGCGGGACAACCAGTGGCGCAACCGAGCGACGTTGTCGGGCCGCCGGCGCCCGGGCAACAAGTCGCGCCGCCCGCGCCCGCGGCGCCCGGGCAACTCCCCGCGCCGACGGCGATGAACGTGCCCGGCTATGAGCCCGGGACGGGCCGTGCGTGGCATCCGTACTTGTCGCCCTACGAGCCCAAGACCGCGCTCGAGCAACAGGGACTCGCGACGACGGAAATCGGCGTCACGTCGCCCGACCCGACGCAGCGCGCACAGTTCAAGATGGCGGGCGGCATCCCGCTCAATCAGCAAGAACAGGACGCGGCCGTCGGGGCGGCCCGGCGTGTCCAAGCCCTCGGCGGCCCAGGGACCGTTGTGCAGCTCGACATCCCGGGCATGAAAACGAATGTCGGGAGCCCATACAACTTCTCGGCCGTGACGTCGGAGGAGTATCCGACGCCGCAGCTCGCCGCCGCCGCGGCCGCCGCACGTAACGCGAACATCCCGGCCGGCAACCCGCAATGGCAAGTCGTGCCCTCGGGCCGCGGCACCTACTTGCTCGCGCCGCCCGCGAGCGCCGCGCAAACCTTGCCCGCCGCCCCGCCGGCACCGGAATTTCGCGGTCCCGGCGGCGCGGCGACGACGCAAACACCAACGACGGGCGGGCCGCCCGCAACGGTCGCGACCCGTGCGAATAATCCGGGGAATATCAAAGACGGCCCGTTCGCGCGTTCACAGCCGGGGTATGTCGGCGCCGGCCCGGAAGCGACGGATGGGGGACGGTTTGCGGTCTTCGACTCGCCCGCCTCGGGCTTTGCCGCGCAAGGGAATCTGTTGAGCGGCCCGGCATATCGGAACCTGAGCGTCGGGGATGCGCTCACCAAGTGGTCGAATGGCGGTTACGGCGGCGAGCTGGTCGCGCCGCTCGGCATCGACCCGAGCCGCAAGGTCGGCGCGCTCACGCCTGAAGAGCTGGCCGCCGTCACACACCAGCAGGCCGTGCGTGAGGGCTATCAGTTCGGCGGGACCGCACCACCCGCAGCGCCCCCACCGCCGCCACCCCAGGTCGCCCGCGCGGCGCCACCCGCACCGGCACGCCCCGCGCCACGCCCCGCACCACCCCCACCCGCCGCCGCAGCGCCGACGTGGGACCCAAACGAGACGGTGCCGCATGTGGTAATCCCCGCGCCCGAGCAACGCGTCGGCTATCCCTCGCCCGCTTTTGGGGGCGAGACGCCGCCGACCGTGCCGATGACGACGACGACGGTCGCGCCCGGGGCCGCAGTCACCGCCGCCGCTACACCACCACCACCGATGCCGCCGGGCGCCATCCCGGTCGATCCCAAGACCGGCCTCCCGCTCTCCGGCAGCACGCAGACCTGGCAAGGTGGGAGCCAGACCTACACCGCCCCGAATCTCGGCGACGTCGATACGCAGCTCCGCCTCAACAAGGCAGGCATCACCGACCCGAAACTCGCGACGCCGCCGCAGATTGCGAACTACTTTGCGCAAGAACGCGCGTGGGGGCTGCAGCAGAAAATGGACGACGCCGACGTCGCGCGGCTCCGCCGCAGCATGAGCGAGGGCGACGCAGAAGGCTTGCGGCAGTTGATCGACCTCCGCAACCAGGTCAACCGCTTCGAGGAGAAATACGACACGCCGGAGAAGCGTGCACAATTCGTTGGGCCCGCGACGTGGCTCTGGCAAACCGGGCTGCGCGATATTCGCTGGCAAGGCTCGCGCGACATTGCAAACTTCCGGAGCGCACTGGCACCGTTCTCGTTTGACACACTCGGCGCGAAAGATTCACCGCTGAAGGGCGACCTGACCGGGCTCGCCGCGTCGGCGCCGAGCGGAAGCGATAGCCCCGAGCAATTTGAGAGTAACCTGCAATCCTTGAAAGACCGGCTCGACGACAAGATCACGCAACGGCTCGCGTTCCGCGGCGTGCCCGAGAGCGAGATTACCCCCGACCGCGTCAATGGTGTCCTTGAGGCCGCGCAAGCCGATCGCTTTGCGCGCCGGCTGCAAGCGTTCGAGCCGCCCGTCGCCGCCGCGCCACCGGTCGCACCGACCTCGCCGCCAGCTCCCTCGAGCTCGCCGCCCCCGCCAACACCCTCAAGCCCGCCCCCGGCACCAGGCACCGCCTATGCTGGCCCGACAGCCGCGGCCCCGCCGCCGTGGCAACCGACGTGGATTCACTAGGCGATGGCTGACCAAGCCGTCTTTGCCTACCAAGTGCAATTGCCCGACGGGAACACGGCCGTGCGCACGGGCGGGGCCGACCGGCCCCCGACGCACGGCGAGCTCGCGGACTACGCCGCAAACCAGGGCGAGCGCTACTTGGGGCCGGTCGCGATGTCGCCCGCCGTGCCGACCGCGAAGCCGCCCGCCGAGGCGGCGCCCGCACCGGCCGTGCCGGCACCGCCGCCGCCCGCTGCGGCCGCGGACACGGGCCCGACGGGTGGCGAGCAAGCACCGTCGATGTTCCTGCCCGACCGATCGCTCGCGAGCCAAGTGCCAAGCATGGTCGGCGGCTTCGGGCTCGGCACGCTCGGGGCTGCGGCCGGGGCGCTGACCGGCCCGTTTGCGCCCGTGGCCGTGCCACTCCTCGCGATGGGGGGTGCCGCGCTTGGCTCGGGCGGCCTTGAGTACTTGCAAGCGAAAGCGGAGCAAGAGGGCGGCGTGGCACCGTCGGAAGCGGGCACGCCGGGTGAGCGTGCTTATCGGGCGGCCATCCGCGGGGGGGCCGGGGAGGCGGGTGGCCAAGCGTTGACGCTGGGTGCACAAGCCGTCAAGGCGGTGGCTGGCCCGACGCTCCGGGCGGCGGAGACGCTCGCCCCGACGCTCACCCGCGAGCTGCCGCCCGAGGCGATGGCGACGACGACGCGGGTCGGGCAGTTGATCCGTGACCCGGCGGCGCTCGCGGGCGCCGAGCTGACGCCGCAAGGCCAGCAAACCGTGCTCTCAGCATGGTGGCAGCATCATGCGCCCCAGGGAGCCCAAGCGGTCAGCGATGCGTGGAATGCGCTCGGCCCAGCCGGGCAGAGCGTCTTGGCGGGGCCGCAGCGCGACGCCATGAGCACGCTCGTCAGCTCCGTCCGTCCCGGGTCGCCGTTGCTCAGCATGAGAATGGGCGACATCCTCTCCGCGGGCGGGGTTCCAACGGCCCTCTGGCACTACGGTGTAATTCCCAAGGAAGCTGCCGTCGGGCTCACGCTCGCGACCAAGGCTGCGCAGGAGTATCTGCCCCGCTTGCTGACGAAGACGCCCGTGCTCGACTGGGTCTCACAGCTCCCGCAGATTTCAAGGGTCGCGAGCCCATGGGCGAGCGTCACGACCCGGGCGGGGGGACAAGTCGCTGCGCGCGAGACGCTCCCCTAGCGCCCGTACTTGATGCGCCACCGTGCGTGGGCCGCGCGGTAATACCTGCGCTCCCCGTCGCGGTTGGGGAAGACCACGCGGAATGCCCGCACGATCGGCGTCCCGACGACCCCAATCAGGCGGGAGCCAATGCAGCCGATGGCCCCGATCGTCAGCGCGTCCAGCAGGAACATCATACCCGCTAGACGCTACCTGTAACGCTAACGGGTCGGCAAGGGGGCGCCTTGGCGGATGCGCCACGCCATCACCCGGCACTTGCCGCTGCAGTAGCGCGCCGTCGTGCGCTCAGGCCGGAAGTGTTGCCGGCACTGCGCGCAGAGTTTTGTCCGACCCTGTAACGGATTCCGTGCCCGTGGTACGCTAAGGACCCCCCGGGGAGCCTCCTCGGTCATGCTGCCCCCGGCGTACGCTTTAGAAGCGTTACTGGGGTGCTTCCGGGCCCACTCTCGTTCGCATCCGTGCCGCGACGCCGCCGCAAATAGGTCGCGAGCGCGTCGGCAACCCATTCGCGCACGCTGACGTCCTCCTCGAGCGCCGCCAGCTTGACGGCGCGATGCAACCGGCGCGGGACCCGGGTGCCGAGTTGCAGGAGGCTACTGTCCACTCGAGCCATGGGCGGATCCTTCCGTGTGGGTCGCCGCGAGGTAGGCGGCGAGCAAGAGGGCCTCAGCCGGGCCCTCGTCGGCGGGCGCAATCGCGCCGAGACTGGGAAACCGTTCCTGCGCCCGGAGCCGGGAGGCGTGCTTGTCGGCGCCGAGGAGCCCGGCGTGTTTCTTCCACACGGCCGGCGGGACGACGTGATAGGCGACCCGGGCCGACACGAGGAGCCCGAGCCACAACCCAAAGCCGACGCCGATGCGGTAGCTCGAGGCGACGCCTTGCCCCGGCCGGGCCCCTTGCGCCTCGAGGGCGACCGCGACCGCATGAATCGGCACGGGCCGGCCGTCGATGGCGCGGGCGAGGAGTTCGCGCATGGCCGCCGGGTCGTAGTCGAGGCGTCGCGTGCGATTGCGGAGCACCTCGACCCGGGGCGTGCGGTGCAGCTCGGCGGCAAAGGCTTGCCCGTGCGCGTCGAGGTCGAGGACGGCGAGGCCGCCGAGCTGGCCCGGATCGATACCCACGACCCTACGCAAGGCGCCCCCGCCGCGGGCACACGAGCGCATGGCGCCACCACCGCCCGCACCGCCCGCAGTAGAGCCCGAGGAGCACGGCCAGGGCCCGCCACCGCGGCGGGCGACGGAGCTCGACCAAGACCACCGGCCGCGAGCCGTTGACGAGCACTCAGCCCTCCTCGTCGTCGTTGGCCACGCGGCGGCGTCGCCAGCGCCCCGTCCGTGCGTCTTCCGCCGCCCAATAGCGGCGCCACCAGGCGAGATCTTGGACCGCATACGTGCGTTGCTGCGGTGGCGGCAGGAGCGCTTGCTGCGCTGCGGTCGCCGCCCGCTCGAGCTCGTCCCAAGTCCGACGGGCCGCACGCGTCCGGGCGCAGACCGGACAGTCGACCCGGCGCGCCGCCCGCCGAATCTCCGCCGGCCTCGGGAAAAACCGGCACTCCCGCAGCACGGTCAACACACCGCCCTCGATTGCCGGCAGGTGGAACTCGTCCAGCGCGAGCCAGTAGCCCGCGACGCGGGCCGCGCTCACGGGCTCGTTGAAGACCTCGCCCAATAGCGCCATCAGTTCCCCGAATCGCCTGCGATCGCCGTCCGTCATAGGCCCAGCCCTTTCTTAATCGCCTCGGCATTGCCGGCGGTGCGCGTGGTGACGCCGAAGAGTTGGGGCTCCGGTGGCTCGTCCTCCCAGCGGCGGCCGTTCAGGTACGTCGCGGGATAGGGGACGAAGCCGCCATGCTCCTTGCGCCACTCTGGCAGCTCGCGTTGCCACGCCAGCGCCTCAAGGATGGCTTTGAGTGGGGGGGGGCGCAGTTTCGCCCACGCCTTTCGCGCTTTCTGCTTATCGACATGGCGCGGGTACGCCTTCCAAAACTCGTCAAATTCCGTCGTGGATGCGCAAGCGAGCGAAGCGAGCGATAGATCTGACGTAGACGTTGACGCAGACGCAGACGCAGACGCAGACGCAGACGCAGACGCAGACGGGTCAACCATTGGCGCACCGCGGTTGGACAGTGGCGCACCGCGGTTGGTCAGTGGCGCGCCAGTGTCCAACCGGGGCGGCGCAGGTCGAGCAAATTCAAGCTCTCGGCGCTGCAGGCTGCGCTTCCAGGTCCACGTCGCATGCTCGTTGAGATCGTGCACGACGAGTCGCACCGTGGCGCAACGGTCAAGCCACCGCGTCGCAACGAGGCTCGCGATGAGTCGCGTTGCGTCGCCCGGGTAGCCGATCCCCTGCGCAATGTCGGCGTCGCTGAAGCGCCCGACGTCACCCCGGATCGCATAGTCATACGTCCAGTCGAGCAACGCCTCGAGGAGGCCGAGCGCTTCAAAGGGCCGCATGTCCAGCGCCGTGGCGAGGGCAAGCAGTTTCGGGTGTCGGATGGTGCCGTGTTTCATGCCGACCGCCCCGAGACACCCATCGCCGCACCTCCTCCCGATACGGGTCACTTCCGAGCCGTATCGACCCGAGTCCCTGTCACCACTCTGTCACCACCAGCGCCGCACGCGACGCCGGTCGGCACCGGGCCGCACCCGACGCCAAGCGCGTGGCGCAAGGCTTTCCGCCGACTTGCCGGCCCGCCCCCGACGGGCCGCCGGGGTGGGTCAGGCCCCGGGCTGCCTTTTAAGCAGCGGGTCCCCGGTTCGATCCCGGGACGGCTCATGAGTCTTTTCCACCACTTCCGGCGGCGTCCCGGGTCCGACCCCGCCCGAGTGTCACCACTTTGTCACCACGAGCCCGGCGCGCAACGCGTAACATGGCGTCGTCGAGGAGCGCAACGCCGCGGGTGGGGCGTGCCTGGAAGGCACTCCCATACGTGCCGATCGTCGTCGTGATGTCGCGGTGCCCCATCTGCTGCTGCACGTATTGCGGCAGCTCGGTCGTCGCCAAGGTCGAGCCAAAGGTGTGCCGCAAATCCTGCGGCGTCACCGGCTCGAGCCCCGCCACCCCGGAGAGCCGGCGCAGCGCCCGGCGCACGTTGTGGGCGTCGAGCACGGTGCCGGCGAGGGACGGAAAGAGCCACCGCCCCAGCGACCGCCCCGCCGCGGCGGCGGCGATCTCCAACCCCGAAATATGCGCCTCGAGGACCTCGGCGAGCCCGGGGCTCAAATCGACCTCCCGCGGCCCGTGCTTGGGGCTTTCGAGCTCGCCCGTGCGGTCGCTCACGGCCTGGCGGATGCGAAGCCTCCGCGCCTCAAAGCGGACGTCTGACACCTCGAGCGCAAGCACCTCGCCCACACGCAACCCGGCGCGGTCGAGGGTCAAGACGAGCGGGTACCATGCCCCCTCGCCATCGGTGCGGGCGGCCTCAAGGAGCATCCGGCGCTCGGCCGGCTCGAGCACCCGTTGCGCCGTCGCGGCTTGCCGCTCGTGCGCCGTCGGTTGGAGCCGCAGCTTGCGCCCCAACTTGGCGGCGACGTTGCCCGTTAGGAGCTCGTCGTCGATGGCGGCATTCAGCATGGCCCGGATGGCCGAATAGACGAGCCGGACGGAGCTGCGGGCGAGCGGGCGCCCGCTCACGCCCGCCCGCTGGCAGCTCGCGAGGAACGCCTTGACATCGGAGCGGCGGAGGTCGGTCACCCGGAGCGTGCCGAGCCGCGGGACGATGTAGAGCCGGACCGCCGCGGCATGGGCATCAAACGCCCGGCGTTTGAGCGTCGGCGGCGCGATCGTCTGAAGCCAGTGGGCGGCGTAGTCTGCGACCGTCGAGCGCGGGTCGACCCGGGGCCGGAGCCGGCCGCGACGGTAGATGCCGATCCGGGCCGCTTCGGCGACGGCGTCAGCCTTGCTCGCATGCGTCGTGCGGTGGCGGATCCCCGCCGCGTCGCGGTAGTCGTGCGCCCAGCCGCCGCGCCATTTAAAGACCGCCATTACTCATCCGGGCCCTTCGTCCATGCAGTGTGGCCAGGAGCGTAAGGCTGGTGGCGGCGAGCGGCGTCACGCCGCGCTTGCCTTGTTCCCAGCGGGCGACGGTCGTTACGGTCACGTTGAGCGCCGCCGCGAGCTGGCGTTGGGTCCAGCGGAGGCGGCGACGGAGGGCCACCACGTCGTCGCGTGTCATGCGGAGGCATATACCGTTGGCCTATGCCGTGTGCAAGCGGGCGGAGGTCGCCGCGGCGGAACTTGAGCCGCCCCTTGGACACACGGGGCAGCGCCACGAGCTCGCCCCGCTCGACCCGGGCATAGAGGGTATCGAGCGAGATGCGCAGGACGCGGGCGGCCTCGTCGGAGCGCAAGATCTCGTCGTCGTTGCTCGGCGCCGTGACGACGACCGGCGGCGGCACCGGCACAATGGCGCTGCGCTCCCGATAGAGCCGCTGCTTGCTCACGACGCGCAGCAAATGAAACTGCGAGCGCGGCAGCTCGTCGATAAATTCGGCGAGCTCGTCGAGGGAAAAGAGTGCGGCGGCGGCGGCGAGGGCACGAGCATGCACGGCTAGCGCGTCCCTTCCCTGCGCGCCCCCGATGCCACTCGCCCCCGATTGCGCATGCGTGCGACCTTGCGGGCGCACCCCGGCCGCCCGCATGTAACCGCCCCACCACCGCCGCGCCCCTTTTGCC
>Ga0126380_10000331_pt1 | contig 15025 bp, 10 predicted proteins | sample PanSoiMetPlot_26_FD_92544 | JGI IMG/M metagenome (GOLD analysis project Ga0126380, IMG submission 92544) | Tropical forest soil microbial communities from Panama - MetaG Plot_26 | ecosystem: Environmental > Terrestrial > Soil > Tropical forest > Bulk soil | place: Panama | collected 2016-02-17
CACGGCGCGGAACCCGGCCGCCGCGATCGCAGAAACGTCATCCGAACGAATCTGCGGCGCGACCGAGAGTTCTTCGGTGATCTTTCGAATGTCCATGTCCCTTTCTCCCAGGAGACACCTCTTTCAGCGACCGGGCGGATATTGACCCGGATTGCGCGGTTAATCAATGAAGGGCTTCGACGGCAATCCCAACATTGCGCCCATGTCGACGACATCCAAGCCTTATCTGCAAGACGCGCGCCGACGGCGCGCTCCGCCCCAGCAGAAGACCAAGCTGGAACGTCAGGCACCCGCCTGCCTGGTGTCGCGTCCTTCGCCCGGTCTGCGTTTTTTTTTCACTGCCATTTCCGATAATGAATCTGCACCGAGGTCAGCAACCCGGCGCCATCGCTTCATCGGCGCCAAGATATTAAGGTGCACGGCTGCGATCCCTGCGCAGGACGATGACGCGGTGATGGGGCGAATTATCCTGTCTCGCCGTTATGGGAGAGGTCGGGTACGCTCAGGAGGACCACATCGTGCGACAACGGCCCGCCCAGTGCGATGGGCTGGAAATACACCTTCGGCTTTGCGCATTGTCGCGTGCATGACATTGCGCCCATAAATTTGAACGTCGCACGGCTATTTCTTGTGATTTGGGGCATCCAAAGCATTGAACAAACCCAGCCATAACGCCATCCCGGTCGAACTGACTGCAGTCATCGTGGCCGTCACCGGGGAAGAGCCGCGCGTCCTTACGATCCAGGGTTTCGACCAGAACTTCGAAGCGCTCCCCACTGGCCCGTTCGAGTCGGGTCATCGCACCCTGCAAATCGGCCTGCGGTCCTGGGTCGAGCGCCAGACCCATCATCCGCTCGGCTATATCGAGCAGCTTTATACCTTCGCGGACCGCGATCGCACCCGTGATGGCGCCGGGGAGCGGCTGGTTTCGATCAGCTATCTCGGGCTGACCCGGGAGGAGCACGCGACCGGACAGCGCGATCCACGCTGGCAGAGCTGGTACCGGTTCTTGCCGTGGGAGGATTGGCGCTCCGGCCCGCCGGCCGTGGTGACGCGGATCATCGCATCGCGCCTGCGTGGATGGACGAAAGGGGCCAGCGACCGCGCGACACGGCGCGAACGCAAGAACCGCATCGAGATCGCGTTTGGCCTGTCGGGCCGTTCCTGGAACGAGGAACTCACGTTGCAGCGGTACGAGCTTCTCTATGAGGCCGGGCTGGTCCCCGAGGCAAAGCGTCGCGGACGGGTGGTCGATCCATTGCCAGGGGTGCCGATGATGCACGACCACCGCCGCATCCTGGCCACCGGCGTTGCACGGCTGCGGGCCAAGATCAAATACCGCCCCGTCGTCTTCGAGTTGATGCCGGAGAGGTTCACGCTGCTAGCGCTCCAGCGCACCGTCGAGGCGCTCGCCGGACGGCAGCTCCATAAGCAGAATTTTCGCCGGCTGATCGACCAACAGGGATTGGTCGAAGATACCGGCGACGTTGCGACGCAGACCGGAGGTCGTCCGGCCAAGCTGGTCAGGTTCCGCCGCGACCTGCTGCTCGAGCGGGCCGTCGCCGGCACCAAGTTGCCTCTCTCTCGCCCGGCCTGAGGCCGCGGCCCCGCGCCATGGCGCACCTGAAGGAGGAATGGAGAGGTGGGCAGGGCGCTCCCATCGCAGGAGAAGTAGGCGCAATAGCCCGGGTTCGGCCTTGGGCCCGATGATAAACTCAGCGTATTGCGCTGCGGATCGGCGGATTACGCTTGCTAATCCGCCCTACGCGCTGCCTTGAAGCGCGAGCGGCGCCCGCCGCCTCCTTCCTTCATTGCAAAAAGTGCAGGGGAGACCTCTTAAGTGCAGGGGAGAGGGCGAGCCGGGAACGCCTTGACAGCGCCAACGTTCTACTCACATCTAGCATAAGGCGCCGCAGCGAGTGTGCGGCAGTAATGCTCTGGATGAGCACAAACAGCACAGATAAAATCGCCCAAACAAATAGCACAAAAGGTGCAGCATGCTGCAAGAGACCTCCATGCCCGACCTGCTTGCGCGCACAGCGCCGCTTTACGAGCGCGTAAGAGAGGTCGTCCCGCCCATCGAGTGGCCAGTCTTCGCGCGCGATATCGATGCAATTCTTGCTCTCAAGCGCGCCCGCAACGCGGTGATCCTCGCGCATAACTACCAGACGCCGGAGATTTTCCACTGCGTCGCGGACCTTGTCGGCGACAGCCTCGCGCTGGCACGCGAGGCAACGCGTGTCGATGCTGATGTCATCGTGCTGGCCGGCGTCCACTTCATGGCCGAGACCGCGAAATTGCTCAATCCGGGCAAGATCGTGCTGATCCCCGACACGGCTGCGGGCTGCTCCCTGGCGTCCTCCATCACCGCGGCCGATGTACGGCTGTTGCGCCGGCGCTATCCGGGTGTGCCGGTCGTGACCTACGTCAATACATCCGCCGCCGTGAAGGCCGAGTCGGACATCTGCTGCACGTCGGGCAATGCCAAGAAGATCGTCGAATCGCTTGGGACGGATCGGGTGATCATGCTTCCCGACGAATATCTCGCGCAGAATGTGGCTGCCCAGACCGGCGTCGAAATCATTGCGTGGGCCGGACATTGCGAGGTCCATGAGCGCTTCACCGCGGCCGAGATCCGCCTGCTCCGCGAGCAGCATCCCGGCGTCATCGTGCTCGCGCATCCCGAGTGCCCGCCCGAAGTGGTGGCCGAAGCCGATTTCGCCGGGTCGACAGCGGCGATGATCGACTATGTCGGGAGCAAGAAGCCAGCGCGTGTCGTCATGGTGACGGAGTGCTCGATGAGCGACAACGTGGCGGTCGACCACCCCGAGATCGAGTTCGTGCGCCCGTGCAACCTGTGTCCGCATATGAAACGCATAACCCTGTGGAATATCCGGCGGGCGCTGGAGACGCTGACGCACGAGGTCACGATCGATCCGGTCGTGGCCGCAAGCGCCCGTCGGGCGGTCGAGCGCATGCTCGCGGTGTGACGTGCTGCCAGTATTCAAGGATTGCAGCCCGGGTTGAGCGCTGGAGGAGCGGCGTCGCCGTATTGAGAGGGCGGTCGGATTTCGCTGCGCTCAATCCGGGCTACGCATTCCTCACAGCAGCTCAGGCGGCGATGCGCCGTGGAAATCGGCCCGACCGCGCTAAGCTCAGGAGAATAGATCGAGCGAACTCGAATCTAGTGCGCACATGACGCACCCGATGAGCGCCAAGACATTGCCAAGCGCTCGCTCGATCGGTCCGACGCGTGGAGGAGCACGAGCGGATCGCAAAAAGAACGAACCAGGATCATCTTTCTGCAAAAATGATGGCGCCTCGGCCGACCGGTTTTTGACTATGGTATTACGAGAGGGGCGACCGCTAGTCGTTTGCGCCACAATGGCGTAACCGTCGCAGCACACCAAATCGGATTGACCGATTGTTTTTATTTCGCGCTTAGGACACTCGGGCTCGCCTGGACAAGCCCGGGCATAGATCTGCCCGCTCCCTCTGGAGCTGACGTCGGACCTGGCACAAGCGCAGGTCTGCGGGAACTGAAGATCACGGTCGCCGTTGGCCAAGGTGTCGCTGCCAGGACCGCTCGGAACGCGAGTCATGCTACCAAAGGCGCTGGATTTCTACGAATTGTGCTTGGCAAACCAGCCATATACATTCAGACGTTGGCCCGCCTCAGTGACCCATGCTACTATTCAATAAGAGGGGGCCTTTATGGCTGATCGTGCGCGGAACCAGTACGGGCTGGGCAAATCGGTCACCTTCAATGTGATTACGCCCATGACACGCGTTGGAACGTGTGTGGTGCGACTTTTGTTGAGTATCTTCGGTCGGTTCCCGTCAACCCAGGAAACCGCGAAGGGGTTGTCATTTCTTTCGTTCGTTCATTGGGTGGTGGTTCAGCGGAATGCGTTTCCACGCCTTGCCGCCGATCAACCGAAAGAGCAACTGAATTACGATTACCTTTTTTTCCTTAGCACGTTCAACGGACCATGGTCACCATACATCGACGCCTTTGCCGATGTGCTTTTCAAAGCGCTTGACGCAGTCTGGTTCTGGAGCATCGGATATCCATTTGCGCGACCGGTCTCTGCGTTGAAAGCCTATATTATTCGCAATCAAGTCGAATCGGATCACGCCTACTGTGCTTATCCCGGAGCTTCAGTGCGCGACGTGCGGTCGGCCCTGGAATTATATGGCGAGCTGGTGCGCTTCGAAAGGGAGACCAGAGGCCTGACTGCCGCGCAATTCGAGGCGGAGTTCGGTCGTTTGCTGATCCGCATTCACAATCACCTCGGCTCTTTTGGCACCCTACCGGACTGAGATTCGTTGGCGCGTCTCAAGGAAGTAGTATGGGCAACATCAATGGCAAAAAATTCGGATTCACCGCCTTATTTCCCATTAGATCAAAGGAGAGCGCTGTAGCCCTGAGACCATACCTGAGATCGATGGACGGCCACCCATACGGATCGCCCCTATCCAGCGTCGATATCATCCATATGGCTCGATTCATGATCATCGACAATCTCGCCTATCAGGGAGTGCCGGCGAAGCGCGATGAGTTGAAATCGCATTATCTCCTTTTTCTGTGCGACTTCGACGGTGGGAGCCTCGATGTGCTTGTCCGAAAACTTGTCTCTAAGATGGGCGAAACCGTCGATGACATCTGGCAACACTGTGTTGGCTATCCGGGTCGGACCTACCGAGATCGCCTCACCGCCTATTTCGAGGACTGCCAGCTCGCGACGACTTTCTTCCTGGCCGATCGACCCAATGACGAGGTCGCCGCCATTCTCAGAGCTTTAATGTACAAGCGAAGGTTCACGGGCTTCGTCGAAAGTTGTCAACGAAGTCGTCCGCCCGATCTTAGGGCGGCCTTCCTGCAGCTGTGGCGGTCGCTTGAGACTGAGCCGACGCCGCCAGCCGGAAGCCTGTAACGCCGAGCTGACGGAAGCAGGGCGATGATGGATCTCTCGGATATTCAGGGTAATATTTTGCGCGGCTATCGGTCCTTCCCCGATGCATGTTTTCTATTCTTTCGTGTTGACCGCAGCGGCGCCGGACGAGAGTTTCTCAAAAGACTCCTGGAAAAGGACAGTATCACACCAGGGCAGTGGCGCGAGAAGCCCGAAGTTGCAACCAATATCGCGTTTACCTTTGAAGGCCTGCGCGCCCTGGGCGTGCCGGTGGCGTCATTGGCCAGCTTCCCCCCAGAATTTCAGGAAGGCATGAAATCTCGGGCGGCTTTGCTCGGCGACACGGGAGAGTGCGCTCCAAACCAGTGGGACGAGCCTTGGCAGGGCAGCACCGTCCACATTCTTGTAACGTGTTACGCGCGGGTTCGTGAAACGCTCATCGGGCATTGCTCGGAGCTCCGCAGGCTTGCTCCCGAAGGCGTTCATGAACTCGTACCTCACCAGGAGGCGGGCCTGCTCTTTGTCGACGGGAAGCGCACGCGCAAAGAGCATTTTGGCTTTGATGACGGTCTGAGCAACCCCGACGTAGAGGGCGTGCCCGATGACGGCGGGCTGGGCGATACGGGTAACCCGGACGAACAAGGGAATCTCCGTAAGATACCGGTCGGTGAGTTCATCCTCGGCTATCCGAGCGAGGGCCAGGAACTCTCCGCGATGCCTGTGCCGCACATGTTCACACGCAACGGTGCGTATCTGGTTGTCCGCAAGCTGGAACAGCATGTCCTCCGTTTCCGGGATTTCCTGCGCACGCAGACCGCCGCTCTAAGGTCCTTTCCAGGTGTTAAGCTGTCCGGTGGCCCGAGAGCTGCGGAAGATTTCCTGGCGGCGAAAATGTTTGGTCGCTGGCCCGACGGATCCTCATTGGATTTATATCCGACGGCGGGAGCAGGCGATAAAAGCAACAATTTCAATTATGCAAACGACCTGGAAGGAGCCCGTTGTCCTCTCGGGGCACATGTGCGCCGCGCAAATCCACGAGCATCGCTGGGCTTCGGTGGTAATATCGTTCGGCGCCGCCGGCTGATCCGGCGGGGAATCGCTTATGGCGACTACCTGCCCCAAGACGTCACCGAAGCCAACGGTGGCGGGCGCCGGGGCATCATGTTTCTTGCCTTTAATGGCAGCATAAGCCAGCAGTTCGAGTTTGTGCAGCAGCAATGGATGAATTCGGGCGACGATTTCAGACAAGGTGACGACGCTGATCCCATTGCCGGAAACCGCATCGGTGACGGGAAGATGGTCGAGCCAAGTCAGCCATTTCGCCGTGATCAGAACTGCGCCGGGAGGATGGTCATACCGGGCGATCAGCGGACGGCCCGCGAACCGTTCCTATGCTCCGGCATTCCGCGCTTTGTGACCACTAAGGGCGGAGACTATTTCTTCGCCCCGAGCCTGACGGGAATTCGGCTGATGGCGGCCGGGAAAGTTTATATTCTGTGATGTCCAGCGCTCGAATTCGTAGGACGCGCTTCCCGTGGCTGCCTCACCGCGGACGAGGCGCACAGGATACCATTGTCGTTCGCGTCCTTCGAGCGCTGGCCCGGATGTCGCGGTTCGGGACGTGGGGCGCTTCCATCCTCTCTGGCATCGCCGCGCCCGTCCGCCAGGGCTCGACCATTCTGATTGGCTCCGCTCCGGCGCTGCATGATGGGCAGGATCTAACCCGCGTACCCGCCTACTACCGGCAGCTTCTCGATTCTGTTGATCTCCCGGACCGACCGCCCCTGGCCGCAGTCGAGAGGGAATTGCCCGGAGAAGCCAGTGCCATCAAAATCGTCGCGCGGATTGCTGGGGCAACGGTCATAGGCGAATACTGCAACGTCAGAAAAGACCATTCGGACGGGAAAGCACAACGCGACCAGCATGCGAAGCCCCATGGCTGCGTATGCGCGCGCTTGACCGTGCATGACAATTTGCCGCCAGAGATGGACCTGGGCATTTTCCAGAGAGGTCGCTCTTACGATGCGATCGTGCGTTTTTCAAACGCATTTGGAGCGAGCCGCAGTGACAGGAAATTTGATGGCCGGGGAATGGCCGTCAAATTACTGGATATCGGCGCGCCCAACATCCTGTCTGAGTTGGTGCCAAACTATCCTCGCGCGGAGCAGCATTTCCTGCTCACTAACTATCCTGTTTTTTTCTGCCGAAACTTCGATGATTATGCAAAATTCATTCAGATTCTGGATCTGCCAAATCAGACCTTGCACGATAAAATTCGCCGAGTCGTCAGATTGCTGTTCTTCTTCCTGCCGCGGCGACTGCCGCAAGCGTGGATCTTTGCCCGCACCGCCGCGAAGCTGATCAGAAGCCCGCTGCGCCAGACCTACCACAGTATGACGCCATACAGCTACGGCGACGACAAGGTGGTGCGGTACATCGTATCGCCCACACATACGCCGCGCGACCCGCGCTCTTCGATCTCGCTGATGCGCGGCGACAATTTCCTCCGCGACACGCTCGAAGCTGAACTCGATCCGGCGCAACACGGCGAGGCGGACAAGGCTGTCTTTGATTTTGCGGTGCAGGTACGGTCCGCCGCCACGCCGAGCGACGTCGAGGACGCCAGCCGCCGATGGAAGAGACGAAGAGACAAGACGTTTTCGTTGGCAAAACTCGAAATTCCCTTGCAGCGGTTCAGCGCGCCAAACGAGGTCTGCGCTTGCGAGACCCAGGCTTTCAATCCGTGGAGCTGTATCCCGCAACATCGGCCGCTGGGCAGCCTTAATCGCATGCGGCTTGGGGTTTACCTCACCTCCATGCACGTAAGAAACCTTTTGAACAACGTTCCATTTCGATGATGAGCTTATCGGACCGACCAGAGTCAGAGCAGAAGATTGAGCGCCTCCCAGCCGAGCGTCGGCAGCTAACGGTAGTGTTTGTCGATGTCGTTGACGCCACCTCATTGAGCGAACGGCTCGACCCGGAAGATTTTTTTTCCGTGCTCCGCGACTACCGAGACATTTGCGAGGAATCAATTCGGAGATTTGGCGGGCATCTCGCGAGAATGGTTGGCGACGGCTTGTTGGCGTATTTCGGACTGCCGCGTGCTCACGAGGATGACGCCGAGCGAGCGGTTCGGGCCGCGTTGTCCATCGTATCCAGGCTCCAAGCGCATCTGTTCTCGACCGCAGAATCCGGACCCGCCCGACTCAACATCCGAATAGGGGTCAACACCGGGCTGGTTGTGATCGGAAGCCTGGTCGGCGAAACGGACTTGAGACAGCAGGATGTATTTGGCGCCGCCGCCCATGTTGCGGCGCGGCTTCAGGCGATGGCTCCCGCTAATTGCGTGTTGATTGGGCCGCAGACATACGAATTGGTGCGTGGAACGTTTCGGTGCGCCTGTCTCGGCGCACAGGATTTGAAGGGTATCGAACAACCGACCGTGGTTTGGCAGGTTCATGGCCTCGAACGCACGGAAAGCCGATTTGAGCGGACGCGAACGTCCCCTCGCACCCCGTTGGTTGACCGCGTAGCCGAACACGCGATTCTGCTCGAACGGTGGGCCAAGGCCGACAAAGGTTCGGGAAGCGTCGTGGTGATCTCCGGCGACCCAGGGATCGGCAAATCACGATTGGTCCACGCGTTGCGACTGTCACTCGTCAGAGCACAGAAGGTCACGCTGCACTTCCAATGTTCTCCGCTCCATGTCAACACACCTCTCGCTCCGCTCATCGAACGCGACCGACATGCCGCGGGCGTCGCGGAGAGCAACAAGCCTGCGGTGATGTTGGCAAAGCTGCGCGCGCTGCTGAGCCTAGCGGTCGCGGATACGGACGCCGTACTGCCCTACTATGGCGCTCTGCTGTCCATCCCTTCCCACGAGGACTATCGGCCAGCTGATCTCCGATCACCCAGCGAGCGCAAGCGGGCGCTCGCGGCAATCATTCAGGTAGTGGTGGAACTGTCGCGAAGACGATCGGTGATGATCGTCGTTGAGGACATTCAGTGGGTCGACGCCACGAGCATCGAACTGCTGGAAGGACTCGTGCCCCTGATACGCCGCGAGCGAATATTATTAATTCTAACGCATCGCTCCGATTACCAGCCCTATTGGCTGGCCGGTCAGGATTTGCACGTCATGCGGCTCACGAAGCTTACCGTACCTGAGTGCGAAAAAATGGTGCGTCTCGTGGCGGGACCGAGAGCTGCAACCAAGTCGCTCACCAGTCGAATCATCGAGCGGACGGATGGCATACCGCTTTTCATTGAGGAATTTACGCGGGCCGCAGTTGAATCTAACCGTTCAGTGGCGACCAACCGGGCGCCGAAACGGCAGCCTGACGAGCCGCTCGTGCCGATCAGCCTACAAGACTCTCTCATGGAGCGGCTCGATGCACTTGGCGATGGAAAACGGATCGCACAGGTAGCTGCAGTTATTGGCCGCAAATTCAATTACAGCACTTTATCTCACCTTCTCGAAGGGACATGCCACGAACTGCACGGCAGGCTTGCCGATCTCGAGTCTGCCGGCTTGCTGTTCGCCGAGTCGGCTACTGCATTTGTGTTCCAGCACGCGATGATTCAGGAAGCTGCCTACGCGTCACTGCCAAGGCACTTGAGAGCGCAGTTGCATGCGCGCGCAGCGTCGTACCTGCGCCAGGCCTCATCCGAAAGCGACGGAAGCCAATTGGCAGTGCTCGCCCACCACTATGCACGCGCGGGAATGATTTTGGATGCGGCGCGCGCTCGATTGGAGGCAGGGAAAGCTGCGCTTGCCGGCTCGGCGAATCGTGAAGCCATCGCCAACCTGTGGGAGGGCGTGGAGGTGATCTCCAATTCGTCACCCTCACAGGAGCGTTTTGAGATCGAGCTTGCGCTGCAGGCAAATCTTGCAATGGCCTATACGTCGTTGGCGGGGTGGTCCGGTCCACAGGTTGACCAGCGATACAGCCGGGCTTTGGAACTCTGCCGCAACTACGGCACCGTCCGCGAGAAGTCGATCGTCCTGTGGGGGATCACGATTAGCAAACTGGTCGGCAGCGAATTAACCAGGTCCCTCGAATTGGCGCGTGGGTTTGTCGAGCTGGCCGATGAATGGCACGACGAGGAAGCGGCTATGATGGCCCACACCGCCGACATGCTGGCCAATTTCTTCCTCGGAAGATTGCAGGAAGCCACGGCCTCGGCGGAATGGGTGCTCAATCGATATGACCATTCAAAACACTGCGCCTTGGTGAACATATACCAGCACGATCCGAAGGTGATGGCGCTCGTATATGGAGGTCATATGGCATGGTTACTGGGTCATCCACAGCATGCAAAATCGAGCTGTGAAGCGGCCAGACAACTTGCCAGAGAGCTCGCCCACCCATTCATGCTCGCCTTCGCCTTGATTCTCGGTGTTGCTGACTACCTGTACGAGGGCGACCATGCCAAAAGCCTTGCGTCCGTGGAAGAAGGCGTGGCAATTGCGAGACAGCATGGGCTCTCGATGTATGGGGTCTTTGGCGCCCTCTGGGCAATCCCGGCATTCGTAGAACGGGGCCCCAATCCGAAGGCCCTTGAGGAACTGTCAGCGTTGCTTGCCAGACTGCTAGAAAACAACTGCTATCTGCAGGCGCCCCTCTATCAGATCTGCCTGGCAAGGGAGTTTAGCCGTTTCGATCAAGTCGAAAGGGCGCACACGCTAGCCAAGGCGGCAGAGGTCCTCATGAAGCAAACGGGGGAACGCTGGTTTGAACCGGAAGTCTACAGGGTTCGTGCCGTCCTTTTCTGTGAGGAGCCCAATCCAGATTACGGCAACGCGATCCATTTCTTTGCGCGCTCGCTCGCCTCCGCGAAGGAGCTTAAGACCGCAGGTTGGGAACTTCGTGCGGCCATCAGTTTTGCGCGCCTGCTACGAAATCACGTCGGCGCAAATGAAGCGCTGGCAATATTGACGGAGGCGCGAGAAAAGTTCTCGCGGACCGAAAAATCCGCGGATTTAGCCGAAGCAGAAGACCTCTTGCGGGAACTGAGGAGCGGGCACGAGTGCAAACCAGTTACGCCGCACGATGTTTGAGGGGCGCTCCTGGCGCGTGTGTCGCCAGCTGCTCAGTTGAACATCGCGGCAAGGAGCACCGCTTTCAAGGTCGCCGCTTGATGTCACACGCCGAAAGGGCGTGACTTGCCGCTCGACGCTCACCGTTGACTGATTCCGCCGTATCAAGCGAAGCGGCCGGCGGGATGGGCGCGCGAGTTCAAGCTGGCTATTCCGCGGCGAGTATCGTTGAGGTACTGAATAAGCGTCCGCGCGTCCGTACCGCAAGGGTCCGATGCGCCTTTGTCCGGTGCCGGAAAGGGCTGCTTCGAGAGAGGATGTGTTGGGCAAAGGAAGCCGGTCATGAACGCAGCCCCGATATACGATCTCATCCTCCGGAACGGTCATGTCATCTGCCCGGCCTCGGGGATCGACGGCGTCATGGATGTCGCCGTCAGCGACGGCAAGATCGCGCGCGTCGGCAGGGACATGCTGCCGCCGACAGGGCGGCAAGTGGTAGACGTGCGCGGCAAGCTGGTGCTGCCAGGAATGATCGACACCCATGCGCACATCTATCGCTACGTCACCGGGCGCTTCGGCCTCGAAGCCGACATGGTGGGCGTCGAGAGCGGGGTGACGGCGCTGATCGACCAGGGCGGCACCTCGTGCATGACATTCCCGGGCTTTCGCCATTTCGTCGCCGCGAAGGCCGCGAGCCGCTGCTATGCCTTCATCTCTGCCTATCTGGTCGGGGGCCTCGAGGGCCACTACTATCCTTCGCTCTACTCGCCGAGCGGCATCGACGTGGCCGCCACGGTCGCGGCCGCAAAGGCAAATCGCGACGTCGTCAAGGGCGTGAAGGCCCATGCCGAGATCGGCGGGTTTGCGCGCTGGGGCACCACGGTCATGGAAATGGCAAGCCAGATCGGGCGTGATGCCGATTTGCCGGTCTATGTCCATTTCGGCCAACTGTGGGCGTTGCCGCCGGAAGGCGACAATGGGGTGGATGCCGACAGCATCATCGAACGCACCATCGCTCTGCTGCGACCCGGCGACATTCTCGCCCATCCGTTCACCCGCCATCCGGGCGGCTTCGTCGACCGGAACGGCAAGGTGCACCCCATCATCAAGGCCGCCATGGAAATGGGCCTCAAGATCGATGTCGGGCACGGCAGCCACTTCTCGTACCGGCTGGCCCGAAAGGCCCTGGATGCCGGCATCGTGCCGCACACCCTCGGCGCCGACATGCACGGGTATAACACCTTCGTCCCGCCGCCGCCCGGCACACCCGGCGCTCATCCGGACGATGAAAACCATCCCTTCGCCGGGCAGGCCCGTTTCAGCCTGACCCAGGCTATGAGCTCCATGCTGGCCCTCGGGCTCACACTGCAGCAGGTCGTGCCGATGGTGACGAGCAATGCTGCCAGGATGGCGGGTGTCTCCGACGAGATCGGCGGCCTCAAGCCCGGCATGGCGGCTGATGTCTCTGTCCTCGACGATCTGCGAGGCCGCTTCAAGCTGCAGGACAACGAGAAGACCGAGGTTATCACCGAACGTCTGCTGGTGCCCGCCTTTTGCCTGCGTGCGGGACACCGCTACGAAGCGACGGCGCCCATCCTGCCGCGGGCGATTGCGGCGTAGACTGTGCACCCTGACAAGATGGTTTCGTAGCTACCGTGGCCAGGGCTGCTGGCGATGCCGCCTCGGGATCATTCGCGCCAAGCTGAATGGGCCGCGCCTGGTGCCTGCTGCAAACGCCGAAATCGGCGGGGTTGGGCAACGACCTGTCGTCACGCCCTTCCGGTCGCGCCGGAGTCGGCGTAAGTTTTCTCGACTGAAAGCTGCAAATGTAAGGGGAGGAACGCCATGGCAAACGCGTTGACGCCGTTTGCGACGATCGTTGCTGCGATCACCATCACGTTGGCCGGTGGTCACGTCAACGCGCAGAGTGTCGCCAGGATCGAGCTTCAACCGATCCAGACCGTCACGCTCAAGACCGCGCAGATACTCACCGGCGAGAGCAAGGGCCCGCCGGCGACGCTCGCCGGCGAGTTGCGCATTCCCAAACCTGGTTCAGACCGGCTGCCCGCCGTCATTCTCATCCACGGCTCCGGCGGGGTCGGCGGCAATGTGGATGCCTGGGCCAGGGAGATCAATTCGCTCGGCATCGCCGCCTTCATTCTCGATGCATTTTCCGGACGCGGTATCGTCAGTACGGTCAGCGATCAATCGCAGCTCGATTCGCTGGCGATGGTGATCGACGCCTACCGCGCGCTGGCGCTGCTCGCGCAGCATCCGCGGATCGACCCTGAGCGCATTGCCGTGATGGGATTCTCGAAGGGCGCGGTCCCGGCCGTCTATTCCAGCAATGAACGCTTCCGCAAGCTCTACGATCCGGCCAAGGTCTCGTTTGCGGCGCACATCGGCCTTTACACGCCGTGCAATGTGCAATATCGCGGCGATGACAAGGTGACCGGGGCGCCCATCCGCCTCTTCCACGGCATTGCCGACGACTATGTCGCGATCGCTCCATGCCGTGCCTATGTCGAGCGCCTGAAACGCGCAGGCGGCAACGTCGCGCTAACCGAGTATCCCGATGCCTTCCACGCCTACGACAGTGCGGCGCTCTCTCCGCCGATTCATCTTCCCCAGGCGCAAACGACCCGCAACTGCACCCTGCGCGAAGGCGACAATGGCGAGGTGCTCAACGCCAAGACCGGCGCGGTCTATACGCTGGACGACCCCTGCGTCGAACACGGTCCTCATGTCGGTTTCAATCAAGGAGCGTACCAGGCGACCGTGAAAGCGGTGCGGGAATTCCTGGTGGCGACGTTCAAACTGAGCAGCTGAGGCCAGGTCTCCAGCAGTTCATCCAATGTCACCCGAGCGTCGCATTCCGATGGCAACCTCGGCGTTTGCGCTGGCGGCACAGGCGTGCATCAGTCTATGTGAGTGACAAACCGCGATGTTCCGGCGAACAGCTCGCGGCAGGTAGATTGGGTCCGAATGAAGGAGCGTAAGGTCAAGTCTCGCGTACCGATTCTGGCGGCAGGCGGAATCGTGCTGCGCAACGATCGCAGACCACAGTTCGCCATTATCCAGTCGCGCAAATTGGGCGCATGGGGGCTTCCCAAGGGAAAGCTCGCCCCCGGCGAGAATGCCATGACCGCGGCGCGCCGCGAGGTGCTGGAAGAAACCGGACACCGCGTGACCGTCCATGAATTCCTCGGTACCCTGGCCTACGAGGCGAGTGGGCGCCCCAAGGTCGTCCAGTTCTGGCGCATGGAGGCGGTCGGCGAACCGATCGGTGATTTGATGCGTGACGTGAGGGCGGTTCACTGGCTTGAGTTGGGAGACGCGATCGACCTGCTTACCCATCTGCGCGAGCGTGTGTTCCTCGAACAAGTGGGACCGACCGCACTCAGGTTTGCTGAGCGGTCGGCCCGCCGCCGCTCGCTATCCGCTGCCCGCATATCCACCCTCGGACAGGGCGTGCTGCTCGCGCCCGCCGCAGACGGCAACTCCCTCCTCGGTAACGCTGCTCCGCCGGATAGGGAGACGGCCGAACCCATCGAACACGAACCGATGGAGCAAGATTTTGCCGTGTCTGCCGCACTCGTACCGGCTGCCGATGTTTCGGCGTCGGCCCGATTGGCCGAGGGGACCGGACAGGCCGAGGCGACCGAACCCGGCCTCAGCCGTGGCCTGATCGAAAAGACCTGGGGGTGGCTTCGCCACGCTGCCATGTCGCATCGCGACCCGCTCGACTGAGATCTGCTCCTTGTCTTCTTCCGGCTCGCGCGCAGGGAGTATGCGAGACGGTGTTCCAGCCAGAAGGGCGGTTTATGCTGCGCTGCAGCAAGCGCCTCTCGCTGTAGCCTTTTTTTGCGTGGCCGCGGCGACCAGATTATTCACACTCCGTTCAACAAATTTCTGACAAATTAACTAGGCTGGTTAAGATCACGTGGCGCAGATTCCGGCGGGCGTGCCGAGTGTCTGCGCAACTGATGGGACGCACGGCGGCTTGGGGGCATCCGAGATATCCCGTACCGGCGCGTGGATGGATAGACTGGGTTTTGGAGAAAAC
>Ga0126380_10000333_pt1 | contig 15018 bp, 15 predicted proteins | sample PanSoiMetPlot_26_FD_92544 | JGI IMG/M metagenome (GOLD analysis project Ga0126380, IMG submission 92544) | Tropical forest soil microbial communities from Panama - MetaG Plot_26 | ecosystem: Environmental > Terrestrial > Soil > Tropical forest > Bulk soil | place: Panama | collected 2016-02-17
ACGCGCCAGAGACCGGGTACCCGCAGCAGTACCAGCCATTCCAGCGGGTCGGCAATATAGTTGACATGGGCGATATCGGTCAGCGTTTCCTCGAACTTAAAATCGGTCGAGGCGATCAGGAACAACTCGGGATAGGTAAAGCCCTCGAACTCGACGCCGAGCGAGCGCCGCACTGCACTGCGCGCGCCGTCGGCAGCGATCAGATACCGCCCGGCAATCGACACGGGACCCGATGGCGTCTGAGCCGTCACGGTAACGCAGTCGCCGTCTTGCCGCACCGACGTGACCTCGTGACCGAAGCGGATGTCAGAGCCGGGAAGCTTGCGCAGCTCAGCCTCGAGAAAGCGCATCAGCTTCCATTGTTCACACTGCACGCGATAGGGATGGTTGGTATCGCCGGTGAGCAAGGATAGGTCGAATGTTGCGACCGGCCCAGTCTCGCGGTCTCGGAACTGCCAGGTCGGCGCTTTCAACCCGACCTCGATCATGCGCGGCACGATCTCAAATTCGTCCAGAAGGTCGAGCGTCGGTGGATGAAAGGTCGAGCCGCGCAGCTCCTTGACGAGCTCGTACTCGGCCGCGAGCAGCACCGTCGGAATACCGCGGCGGCCGAGCGCAAGCGCAGCCGTGAGGCCGACCGGACCGGCGCCGACGACGATGATGCGGTTGTACTCATTTAACATCGATGACCTACTTCCGATGGGCAGCCAGATATAGCAACCTCGCCCATGGATCCCGAAGGGAGCAATCGGGCTATGAGAGATGTTCTCGGTTGGCGGTGCAAATTCGGTGTGCTCGGACCTTCGACGAATACCATTGTTCAGCCTGATTTCGAAACGATGCGGCCGGCCGGCGTCACTAACCATTACAGCCGGATTTTCACCCCCAACGCCCAGGCGGTCAGTAACGATACGTTCATGGCCGGCACCCAGGTGATCGGCGAGAACACACTCGACGCCGTTCGCAGCGTAATGACCTGCTCACCGGACTATCTGGTCATGGGCATGTCGGCGGTGACCTTTTACGGCGGCGGCAAGGGGGCCGATGAGTTCCAGGCCAAGATCGAGAAGGCCTCGGGGGTAGGCGTGAGCATCGGTTCGCACTCCTGCACCGCCGCAATGAAGACCTACGGCGGCATCAAGCGGATCGCCGTTCTATCGCCTTACTATCCGGTCGCCAACGAACAGGTCGCGCGATACTTCACCGATTCGGGATTCGAGGTCGTCCGCGACATCTGTCTTCAGTGCAAGAACTGGACGGCGATCGCCGAAGTCCCGCCGGAGCTGCTCCGCGGAAAGCTGATTGAGCTCAACGGCAACGGCCGGGATGTGGATGCGATCGTGCAGGTCGGCACCAATCTCAGCATGGTGCGCCTTGCCGCGGCAGCGGAAATGTGGCTCGGCAAGCCTGTCATCGCTATCAATACGGCGACGTATTGGCACGCGCTTCGCCAGAATAAGATCATGGACAAGATGTCAGGGCTTGGCCGCCTGCTTGAGGAATTTTGAAGCTTGTCGATTCGAGGCGTTTAGGCCCTTCGCGGCATGTGCCGGCCCGCTTCGCCGAGATACCACGAGGCGATCTGTTCGCGGGTCGGAAGCCAGACGTTCGATTGTCCTTTGATATATTCGATGAACTCGCGCAGCGCCGCAATCCGGTGCGGCTGACCGATGACGTGCGGATGCAGGCCCACGTTCATGATCCGCCCGCTGCGAGCGCCTTCGGCATAAAGTTGATCGAAACAAAGCCTAAGCATATCGACGCCGTCGCGCGTCGAAAGGCCACCGCGCGCGAACATGTTGAAGTCGTTGATGTCATTCGAATAGGGCACGCAGACGATCGGCCCGTGGACCGTGTCGATTAGATAGGGCTGATCGTCATTGAGGTAGTCGCAATAGGCGATCAAGCCGAACTCCTTGAGGAAAGCCGGCGTGTGCGCCGTGCCGCGGATCGCCGACGACAGCCAGGCCTTCGCTGGCTTGCCCACGACCTCGGCGTACTTGTCGAGCGTGCGACGAATGACGGCTCGTTCCTCATCCGGCTTGTGTGCGTAATATGTCAGTAGATCATTCTGCACCCAGTTGTGCGGCACCAACTCCCAGCCGCGCTCCTTCACTGCATCGATGATGCGGCGGCGCTCCTGCAGGATCATGCCGTTGCAGGTGCATGACGGCGCGATGCCAAGCGTGTCGAACGCGTCCATCAACCGCCAGATGCCCACGCGCTGGCCGTACTCGCGCCAGGTCCAGTTCGCAGTATCGAGCACGTCGCCTGGCAGAGCATGGGGAATGGTTGCAGGTCCGCCGGGAAATAGTGGCTCCTTCTGGCCGGGTCGAGACGGCTCCCAGTACTCGATATTGATGGTGAAGATCAGTGCCACATGCGCACCGTGCGGAAATTTCAGCGGCGCGCGGTCGGGCAGCGGCACGAAGGCATAGCTCGAAGGCTGCACCATCAGGCTTTCCTTTCCGCGCGGTCGAGACGCCAGGCAGTAACGCGCTGCAAGAGCTCTGGCGCGTCGAGCACAGCGATGGCGAGCAGAATAGCACCGGTAACGAGATCGTGGACGTGCGGCTCGACGCCAATCGCGCTCAGGCCGGAGCGCAAAATGCACAGCGTCAGTACGCCCGCAGCAATTCCGAGCGGACTGCCGCGGCCGCCGACGACGGACACACCGCCGACGATCGAGGCCGCGGCCGCCGTCGGCAGCACATCGGCGAGCGCCACTGGCGATGCCGCGCCCAGGCTGTAACTCAACAGCACGCCGGCCAAGGCAGCCGAGGCGCCCGAAGCCGCAAACACGCCGATGATCACTCGGTCGGTCTTGAGACCTGCGACCCGGCTCGCGCGGCGATCGCTGCCGGTGGCGATGATGTCGCGGCCGATGTGGGTGTAGGTCATCGCTAAGGCTGCTATGACAAAGACTGCCAATGCCGCAACGCTTCGCACCGAAACGAGACCCCCGATCGGCGCGTTGAGCCCGAGCGCCACTGCGATGTTCGGATAGCCGATGGTCTTGTTTTCGGTGAGCACGTAGGTGAGGCCCTGCAGTGTCAGCAGCCCGCCGAGCGTGACGCCGACCGAGCTCAGATGCAGCCGTGTCATGATCAGGCCTTGGATCACGCCGCTGACCACACCGGCGCCGACACCGAAGAGCACGCCAAGCCATGGGCTGGACGCGCCAGTTATCACCGCGATGCAGCCAGCAAGCCCGACGATTCCCGCGACCGAGAGGTCGAACTCGCGCACCAGCATGGACAGCCCAAGGCCAAGCGCGACGAGGCCGAAGGTGGCGAACAGCTGCATCACGCTGAACACGGTGCCAAGGCTAAAGAAATAACCCTCCCCCTGGTCCATCAGGGCGAGCACGATGACGACCGCGGCCATGATCGTGAAGGGCCGCTTGTTCGGCTCAATCAGCAATTTGGTCGCGAATTGCACGGCTAACGCCTCTCGCCGATGGTGTGCAGCATGATGACCAGCAGAACGATGATACCGGTGATCAGATACTGCAATTGCTGACTGAAGCCGCGCAGCAACAGCACCACTTCGATGATCGCGATGACGGTCACGCCAACGAGAGTGCGCAGCACGGAACCAGAGCCGCCTTGGATGCTGGTGCCGCCGACCAATACCGCGGCAATGGCGATGTAGTCGTAGCCCGCACCGAGCTCCATGTCGCCCGAACCGTAACGTGCGGCGAGCAAGACGCCGGAAACCGCCGAGCAAGCGCCGGCGATGACATAGGCATATGTGATGGCGCTTGTCGTCCCGATGCCGGCGGCCGTGGCAGCGCGGAGGTTGCTGCCGACCATAGTCATCTCGCGGCCAATCCGCGTGTAGGACAGAATGATCTGGCCGATGACCACGGTTGCGAAGAAGTACAGCGCCTCGACCGGTACACCGGCGGCGCGACCTTTGAACATCTGCAGGCCTTCGCCCGAGGGATAGATGCGCTGGCCGCCGGTGATCAGCGCCGCGCCACCGATCAGCAGCGAAAGCCCGGCGATGCTGACCAGGATTGGATTGGCGCGGATCGAACCGACCAGGAAGCCCTGCACCGCGGTGATGGCGACACCGAACAGGAGGGCAATCAAAAATGCAGCGAACACGCCAAACGACAAGCTGGCGAGGAAAATCAGCGCCGAGGCCGATACCGTTGCGCCCAGGCAAAGGGACATGATGTTGCCGGTCAGCGTGATGAAGGTCATGCCGATTGCGACGCAGCCGATGAGTGAGATGGCGTTGAGCAACGCGTTGATGCTCAGCGATGACATGAAGCCCGGCGTGCTCAGCGCGAAAGCCGCGATCGTTCCGCCGGCCACGACGCGGACGGCCAGCACCAGATGCCGCGCTCGCGCCCCGCGCAAACGGAATCGCGCGCGCAGCAAGACCTCGCTCATGCCGCGACCGGATGTGTGATGTCAGCCAGGATGCGATGCAGATCGGCCTGGCCACGCTGGTAGATCGCGACCTGCTGGCCCCGGTACATACTTATAATGACATCGGCCATGCCGAGCACCTCCTCGATGTCGGAGGAGGCCATGACCAGACAGTAGCCGCGCTCGCAGAATTGGCGGATCAGCCGGTAGATGTCGGCGCGCGCTCCGACATCGACGCCACGGGTCGGCTCGTTCATCAGCAGGACGCCGGGCTCGTCGCCGCCGATCGCGCGGCCGAATGCAACCTTCTGCTGGTTGCCGCCGCTCAGCTCGTCGGCCTGCGAACGCAGCCGCGCGCGGTCGACGCCGACCGTCGCGGCGAGCTTGGTGGCCGTGGCGCGTAAAGCCTGCCGGGCCAAAATGCCAAGCCGGCTGTGATCGCCAAGCCTGGTGGCGACCAGATTCTGGCCGACGTTCAGCCGAAGGAATATGCCCTCGCCGGCGCGATCCTCGGAGATGAATTGCATCTTCGCACGCTGGGCCCTCCTCACCGAACGAAGCTGCACGGGCTGCCCGGCGATGCGCACCTCGCCAGTCGCGTCGAACGCGAGCCCGGCCAGCGCCCGCAACACTTCGGTGGCGCCTGACCCGACCTGGCCGGCGAGGCAGATCACCATGCCGCGCTGTGCTGTCAGATTGAAGTTCTGCATTACCGGCGGCACACAGAGATCCTTCACCTCCAACATCGGCGGTCCGGGTCGGCTCTCCCAGCGCGGATACATCTCGCGCAAACTGCGCCCGAGCATCATCTCCATCAGCTGTGCACGATCGATCTCTGCCGTCCGCCGCGTCCCAATCAGATCGCCGTTGCGCAAGACGGAGACGCTGTCGCAGATCTGGAACACCTCGCCGAGCCGGTGGGTGATGTAGATCACCGACTTGCCCTCGGCCTTGAGCGCGCGCAGCGCCGCAAAAATGCGCTCGATCTCGACGTCGGAAAGCGTCGCGGTCGGCTCATCCAGGATGAACAGCCGCGCGTCGCGGGTCAGCATGCGCCCCAACTCCACGAGTTGCCGCCAGCCGATGCTCAATCGCGACACCGGCGTCTCCAGCGGCAGCTCCGCCAGCCCCACCTTCTCCAGCGCCGCCCGCGCCCGATCGCGCAGCTCCCTGCGCCGGTGAAACAGCGGCACCTCTCGGTTGCCGAGCCAGATGTTGTCGAGCACCGAAAGTGCCGGCGCGAGGCTGAGTTCCTGCGCGACCAGCGCGATGCCGAGCTCTTGCGCATGGTGAGGATCGGTGATTTCCGTCGGCGTGCCGTCAACCAATACGGCACCGGTGTCCGCGGCGTGCACGCCGGTGGTGATTTTGACCAGCGTGCTCTTGCCCGCGCCGTTCTCGCCACAGATCGCGCGGATCTCGTGCGCTTCGAGCGAAAGCGAGACGTTCTTGAGGACCTCGTTCGGACCGAACCGCTTGGTTAGCCCGTCAACAGCGAGTATTGGCATCTAAGCTCAATACGAGCAGCCGGCTTCGAACTGCGCCAGGTTGTCCTTGGTGATGCCGTGCACCGGTACGAGCTCGTATTTTTGCAGCTTCTGGCCGTTGAAGTAGCCCGCGATCTTCTTTGCCGCCACCTCAGCCTCTTCGGTCGGGATTTGCGTCGCGGTGGCGTATTGCTGACCCGACTTGATGTGCACCATGCCGTCCTTCATGCAGTTGCTGGCGACCACCACGATGCCGTTGCTGGCGACGCCGAGCTTTAGCCCCGCCGACTCCACCGCCTGGATCGAGCCGGTCGCCTGGTTGTCGGCCATTGCGAAGATGCCATCGACACCGCCGCGACCACTGAAGCGCACGAGCAGCTCTCCGGTGATTTTCTCGGTCATCGCCGTATTCCACCTGCCGTCTTCGTTGGCGACAAGCTCGACGCCTGGATGCTTGGCCAGCACTTCTTTGAACGCCGCCATACGCGTCTGGACGTTGAGCTGCTGGGCGGCGCCGGTGATGGCCACGACCTGAGCCTTCGTCTTGCCCTCTGCCTGCAGGCCTTTGACCATGCCCTCTGCAGCCAGACGTCCGAGCTCGGCGTGATCGGTCCCGATATACGAGATGAAGAGGTCCTCGTACTCCTTCTTCAGCGGAGTGACGATCAGCACCACCGGAATTCCCGCGGCCTTGGCTCGCGTCAGCGCCGGGATGATGGCCTGGTCGTTGACGTACACCACGGCGATGAGGTCGAACTTCTGCGCGATCGCATCGTCGACCTGCTGCGATTGCACGGCGGCGTCGTAGTTGGAGCTGAGATTTGTCACCTTCATGCCGGCCTGGGTCGCGAACTTGATGAAGGTCGAGGTCCAGGCGCCGATATAAGGATTGGTATTGGCGGTGCCGAGCAGCATCACGCGCTTGCCCTCCGCCGACGCAACGGCGGCGTGCCCCGTTACAACTGCGAGAAGAAGCGCACACAGACCCGCCAAGAAGCGCATGGATGTCTCCCCTTCCAAGGCCAAGAACCGGAAATGTTAGCGTCAGTCGGGCAAGTGCACCAGGAGGCGATGCGACGCAGGATTGCCGAAAGATGCTTCTGCAAGCGACCGCGCGCAGGCGGTCAGCCGCTCGTGGCAACGGCCGAGCATTGCAACATCAGATCAATTTGGACGTAACCGGAAGTCCGAGCAGCACCTGACCGGCCACTTCGAAGTTGACGAACTGGGCCTGTACCTGCTGCGTCGCCGCGTGCACATCGCGCAGCCGCCGTTCGAACGGCTCGTTTTCGAAAATTGCCGTGCCGCCGGCGAAGTGATAGGCGGTCTCGGTCACCTCCTTGGCCTGGTGCCCGGCATGCACCGCGGCAAGCCGCAGCGCGGCACGCTGCCGCAAGGTGAAGCCCTCCCGCCGGCAGGCCGTCTCCCACATGTCGCCCAGCGCCTTCCTCAGGAAGGCGTGCGCCGACTGCCATTGCGCCTCGGCAACCGCCACCTTGGATTGAACGACCGGATTGTCGCGCAACGGCTTCGAGCCAAGCATCGGTACCTTGGTGCCGGCGATCTGGATAAACGCATCGAGCGTCGCGCGTGCGATTCCGAGCGCCACGCTGGCGAAGGCCGCGCCGTACATCTGATAGGTGGTGAACCGATAGAGCGGGCCGCTCTCGCGGCGGTCGGCCGCCGATTCCCGGGTGAAGGTGTAGCGCGCCGGCACGAAAAGATCCGTCACCGTATAACTGTCGCTTCCAGTCCCTTTGAGGCCCATAACCTGCCAGACGTCGCGTATGGCAGCCTTGGTTTTCGGAAACAGCATGGTGCGGTCAGTCGGCTTGCCATCGGCACCAAGGCACGGCTTGCCTTCGGCATCCACCAGCGCCGAATGTCCGCCAAGCCACTGCGCATGGCGGCTGCCGCTCGCGTAGGACCAGGTCCCCGTCGCGCGGTAGCCGCCGTCGACTGCCGTCGCCTTGACCGTTGGCCCGAGCGGGCCCCAGGCGAGAACGGCATCTTTGCTGCCGAAAATCTCTTGGGCCACGGCAGGCTCGACGTAGGCCCCGGCGATCGAGCAGCCCGACGCCTGGGCAACGCACCAGGCGGTGCTGCCATCGGCTCTGGCGAGTTCCTCGATTGCAGCGATGAACGTCAGCGGGTCGATTTCGTCACCGCCGACGCTGCGCGGAAGCAGCATCTTGAACAGGCGCGCGTCATGCAACGCGGTCAGAAGCTTCGGCGTCAGGGCACATGCACGCTCGACCGCCGCCGCCTCCGCCTCGATCAACGCGCGCAACTGCCGCGCCCGCCGGACCGCATCCGGGGCTTGGTTCGTGGCGATCGACGCGTCGATGTTCATCACGCGATGTGGGAGTGGTGATTTGTCAGATACCACTCCGCGATCTCCTCGCGGGTGGCGAACCAAACATCATCGAACGACTTCGCATAGGCAATGAAATCGTGCAGCGCGCGGATGCGGAACGGCTGACCGATCACGTGGGGGTGCAGGCCGATGTTCATAAACCGGCCGCTGACCGCACTTTCGCGGTACAGCCAATCGAAGCCTTCCTTGAAGACAGCAAAAGCGCCGTTCACGTCCTGGCCCTGCCGCATGAACACCGTGAAGTCGTTGACCTCCGACGTATAAGGTATGGAAACGATCGTTCGGCCCGATCGCGTTTCGATCAGATAAGGCTGATCGTCATTAAGCAGATCGGTGGTGAAAATCAGGCCTTCCTCGGCGATCAGGTCGATGGTGTTAAGCGTGCAGCGCAGCGAGCTCGATAGCCAGCCTTTCGCCGGCTTGCCGCACACCTCCCTGTACACCCGCAGGGTCTCGCGGATCACCGCGCGTTCTTTGTTCTCATCGAACGAATAATCGGCGAGCAGCTCGGTTTGCACATAGTTATGAGCGATGATCTCCCAGCCCCGCTTGAGCGCTGCGTCGATCACCGCCCGTCGCTCCAAACCAAGTTTCGCGTTCATGGTGCAGGTCGACGGCACGCCGAACTCGTCGAAGACGTCGAACATGCGCCACACGCCGACCCGCTGGCCGTACTCGCGCCATGTCCAGTTTGGGTTGTCATAGACATTTCCCGGCGGATCGCCGCCGACGATACCGGGACCTCCGGGATAGAACGGCTTCTCCGTATCCTTGGTTGTGTCCCAGTACTCGAGATTGGTCGTGATCATGACAGCGAGGCGCTTCCCGTTCGGCCAGCGAAGCGGCTTTCGCTGCGAAATCGGCACATACCTGTATTTCATTGATCGCATTCCCGCCCTGTAGAGCACCCGATGACACGCGTTGTTACGGTATCATCTCAGTGCATATTTGCACCGCGTGGGGTTCTACCCCATCGGCGCAGGCGGCGCCTGCTTTCCAAAGCCGCATTCCGTCGCCGCTTCCGGGCGCCCAGCCAGCCGCCCATCAATGGGCCATCGGCGTGCAGCCCTTACGGCGGGGTGACGTAGCCGCCGCGGCTGATCGTCCGGTCGCTTATGAGGAAAATGCTTGCGACGCAATGGCTGGATGTGAGGCTCGCTCGCACGCGGCGCCGGCAGGCGTCTCGCTTCGGGGTTGCTACTACTTGACCTTGGTTCGAGCGCGCGTGCGCGCTGCCCAACCGGTCTTGCGTCCGTCATAACGGCGCGCCATGCGACGAATGATCTCACCCAAGTTGGGCTCGTTCACCCGTTCCGCCGCTTGCGCGGCGGAGAGCCACCTGACCAGGCGTTCCGGCTTTTCCGGCCACTGTTTGCTTTGGCGGCTAACTTCGAGCGCAAAGACGCGCACGGCGCAGACGACAACCGCCCCATTCTTCAGCCGCTTTTCATAGGAGAACGAGCCGACCGGGCGCTTGGCAATCGCGCCCACGACGCCGGCCTCCTCGAACGCTTCACGGGCGGCGGAGTACTGCGGCGATTTGCCCTTCTTGGGCCAGCCCTTCGGAATGACCCAGCGGCGGGTCTCGCGGGAGGTAATGAGCATAAACTGCGGGCTGGAGGCGCCGCGCAATCGATATGGCAAGGCACCGTACTGAACGCGCCTGACGACGGCGCTCTTACGCGAGTTACTCATCGGCGTGCACTCAACGCCTGTCTTCGACACACAACACAACAAACACAACAATGCGCGGCAAAGTTACTCCGGCGGGCCGCGCTAGGAAAGAACTTTGTACAGCTCATAAAAGGCTGCGGCGAACAATGCCGCGGCCGGCAAGGTGACGATCCAAGGCCAGGACGACGTCGCTGGCGACGTTCCAGCGCACCGCCGCGGTCTTGCGCGCTGCGCCACGACGATATCGCGATCGCATGCCGGGAATCGAGCCCTCTCGAGCGGCGCCTTCTGCTGCGTAAACCGCGGATTTCGGGAAGCGTTGTTGCGGTCACCGCGGCAGTATTCTCTTTGCACGGATCGTTGACGGAAAACGCCAAGCGCAGGTTGGAAAGTGCTGCAAAGATCGCGGCGGCAGGAACTTGGATTTGGGCGCGGAACATGCGCGTATTTGCGCAGGAACCCCGCGCCAGCGGAATCCGTTAGTATGTTCGAAGCCGGTGTGGCGCATGATCAACGTGTGCCGATCCGAGAGCACGGCGCCGGCATCCAATTCACTGCAAAGCGACGATGATTAAGGAGGCGAAGCTATGGCCAAACGTCCGACGGATTTTGCTCAGCAAAACACCGAGCGCAGCATCGAGGTGGCAAACTACAGCCTGAACTGGATGCGCGAGATTGCCGAACGCAACCTCAGCCAGAGCAGGGCCGCGCTCGAGGACTTGCTCACGATCACTCGCAAGGCCGTCGATGGCATCGACCACCAGGCGAGCGTCATTCGCGAGCACTCGATATTGTTGATGGAAGAAACGCTCTCGAACAGCTTCGACTTTGTGCAAAAGCTGGTTCATATGCGGGAACCGCAGGAACTGGCTCAGTTGCAAAGCGAATTCGTCAGCCGGCAGGCGCAGGTGCTCGGGGATCAAACCAAGGAACTCGGGCAGAGCATCGTCCAGGGGGCGAGCGAGGCGGCGAGGACCACGCTGCGGGAGACGGCAGAATCATCGCGAAGGCAGTCCGCGGCCGCGTGAGGGGCCCGGCGACGTGAACTTCGAAGTAGGGCTAGGACCGGGCGAGCCTGCTCGCACTGGGCGGGCGGGCTCTTACGTCCACGGCGTCGGCGGCTGCGTTTAGCCTCTGCTGAACCATTTGCGGACGCGATCCGCTGTGTCAGAGACGTTGGTGAAGGCGGGCAATCGCCAGAAGGATAGATCGGTTAAGCGCGGCGCCGTCGCCGGGGAGGGCGCTTCCGGCGGCGGCTCTTTTTGCTCTTCCTCGGTTAAAAGTCTCTGGATCAGCCGGCGCTCGGCCTCATCTTTGGCTTCAAGCAGCAGTTTCCTGTAGCGCTTGATGTTTTCGCGTCTGATGAAGCGTTCCATGGCCGTACTCTGACCCGGCGGCCCCAAGTCTCGCCGAGACAGTGCCACGCGAAGTATTTCCCCGCCGCGACGGCCATCACAAAACCGCCGTGACGGCCATCACAAAAAGATCGATTGTGCGCGGGGGTGGGAGCGGGCTTTTCCGCGGTTTGTCAGGGGCCATTTGGCTGCTCGACCTCAAGCCGGCGGACGGCGATGCCGAGGCGGAGGGCGCTATTGTCCAAGCCTGCCAGTGGCCCTATTTGGTAACCATAGGGTCGGCCTGCCTGGCCGCTCGAGCCCGTGACCATCGATGCCCGAAAGTGCTTCTGCCACCCAGTCCATGTTTTCGCGTCCCTTCGTGCTCGCGGCCGCAGCCGTCGGTATGGTACTGGCCGGGACCGTGGCGCTCTGGGCCCACTACGGTACGGCCGTGTTCTACGAGATGATCCTCGCCGGGATCGCCGCCTGTTTGTGACGGTTGCCGGAGGCGGAGGCATTCCGAGATGAGCGCGCGCAAAAGCCGCATTCTTATGATGGCCACGGCCTTTCTCGCTGGCTTGGCGCTATGCTTCGGCGTTGTGCTGATCGTGGCCGGGCGCCTCTCGTCGCCCGTTGCGCAGGTCGCCGCCGTTGGCGGGCCTTTCAAGCTGACCGATCAGAATGGGCAGGTGGTCACCGATCAAGACTTAAAAGGTCACCCATTCCTGGTGTTCTTCGGCTTTACTAATTGTCCGGACGTGTGTCCCACGACGTTATTTGAGGTCTCGGAGGTCCTGCGTGCGCTCGGCCCCGATGCCGACCGCACACGCGCGCTCTTCATCACCGTCGATCCGGAGCGCGATACGCCCGCGGCCATGAAGGACTATCTCTCAAGTTTCGATTCGCATCTTTCCGGTCTGACCGGCGAGCCTGCCGAGATCGCGGCAGTCGCCAAGGCCTACCGCGTCTATTTCAAGAAAGTCCCCCTGGAGCAGGGCTACACGATGGACCACACGGCCCTTGTCTATCTCATGGACAAGACGGGCCGTTTCGTCTCGCCCTTCAATCTCAAGCGACCGACTGATGCCGCGGCCGCCGATTTGCGCCGCTATTTGTGAAACCCGTGCCGGCAAGCCGTTTCCGCGTCCTTATTACGAACCCGATCATCGCCACTGATCCGCCTTAAGCAACGGTCTATAAATCAGGCGTTCGAGCGGTGCGTGCTGCGCCAGATAGCTGAAGAGGTTGCCCGTGCCGGGACATTCCTTGCGAGGCCTTGTCAGCCGATTGGCCGTTTGTCTCCTGCTGATGGTGCCGTTCTTGGGCGCACGAGAGGCAGCGCCGGCGGGCGGGGAGCCTTCCGTGCGCGTGCCCGGCTTCTGGGATCCGCGCCGCCGGCCGGAAAAACCTGATCTGTCGCGCATCAGCGTGATCCGGTTTCTTACGGAGACCGACTATCCGCCGTTCAATTACGCGGGGCCGGACGGCAATCCGCAGGGTTTCAACGTCGATCTGGCGCGCATGCTGTGCGAGGAGCTCAAACTCGCCTGCACGATCCAGATGCGCCGGTTCGAGACGCTCATTCCGGCGCTCAACGGCAACCAGGGGGATGCCGCCATCGCATCGATCGCGGCGACGGTGGAGATGCGCACGAGGATCGATTTTAGCGATTCCTACTACCGCACGCCGGGGCGTTTCGTGGTGAAGCGGGATTCAGCCATAGAAGATCCGTTGCCTGAGCGGCTCGAGGGCAAGAAGGTCGCGGTGGCCGCCGGCACCGCGCACGAGGCCTATCTTAAGGCTCTGTTTACCGAGGCCGAGGTTCGCCCCTATCCGAGCGCCGACGCAGCGCGGCTCGCCTTGCGGCGCGGCGAAGTCGATCTCCTGTTCGGCGATGCAGTCACGCTCGCCTTCTGGCTCAATGGAACCGATTCCGAAAATTGCTGTGCTTTTCGCGGTGGTCCCTACATCGACAGCCGCTATTTCGGCGAAGGCGTGGGAATCGCGGTGAAGAAGGGTAACGATACGATGCGCTTGGCGCTCAATTGGGCTTTATTCCGCGTCTGGGAGCAGGGTCGTTTCACGGATTTGTGGTTGCGCTATTTTCCGATCAGCCCGTTTTGATATGACGCCGAGAGGCGAGGAATTCCGCGCAATTTTAGCGAACAGGGCAACGATATCGAAGCGCGTCGATGATTGACTCGCGGCCGTGGGCTCATGCCTGGCGGAGTTCTGGACCATGCGAGTGCTTCTTGCGCGTTTCGTGCGCGAGGACAGCGGTGCGACGGCGATCGGGTACGCGCTGATCGCGGGCGGGATGTCGGTCGCCATCATCGCCGCTCTTTCGGGGCTTGGCTCGAAGTTTAGCATGGCACTCACGAACGTGCGCGCGGCGCTCGAATGAGTAAGGTCGCGGGTCGCAGTGCGACTTCACGGCTTACGCAAGTCGGATTCAAGTCAGGGCTCAAATTTCGCGGGTGTGAAAGGCTGCCGGTGTTTTGACGGCGGCCGGGGTGGTAGTGTCCGCGGCCGGAGAGCCATTGATGTCTACACTTGAGGTCACGGCACTACGCGAGATCGCCGAAAGCTCGAATGCCTGGCCGTTCCAGGAAGCGCGCAAGACCCTCGCGCGGTTGAAAAAGCGGGGCAAGGACGAGGTGGTGTTCGAGACCGGCTACGGCCCCTCGGGCCTGCCGCACATCGGCACCTTCGGCGAGGTCGTGCGCACCACGATGGTGCGCCATGCCTTTCGCGTGCTCACCGATGACAACATCAAGACTCGCCTGATTGCCTTTTCCGACGATATGGATGGCCTGCGCAAGGTGCCGGACAATGTCCCGAATCGGGACATGATGGCGCAGCATCTGGGCAAACCACTCTCCCGCGTGCCCGACCCGTTCTCGAGCGAATATCCGTCATTCGCCGCGGCCAACAATGCGCGGCTGCGCGCATTCCTCGATCAGTTCGGCTTTGACTATGAGTTTCTTTCTTCGACGGACTGTTACACGTCGGGCCAATTCGATGCCACGCTTCTGCGGGTTCTCGAACGCTTTGAAACGATCATGGAAATCATGCTGCCGTCGCTGCGTGAGGAGCGCGCGCAAACATATTCGCCGTTCCTACCGATCTCCCCACGCACCGGGATCGTGTTGCAAGTTCCGATCCTGGCGCACGACGCCAAGGCGGGCACGATCACCTATGAGGATCCGGATACGAAGGAACGCGTGACGACGCTCGTAACCGGAGGCCGAACAAAGCTGCAATGGAAGCCCGATTGGGCGATGCGCTGGGTTGCGCTGGGCGTCGATTACGAGATGGCGGGGAAGGATTTGATCGACTCCGTCAAACTTTCCGGCAAGGTCTGCCGCGCGCTGGGTGGCAGCGCCCCGGAGGGCTTCAATTACGAGCTTTTCCTCGACGAGAAGGGACAGAAAATCTCAAAGTCAAAGGGCAACGGATTAACCATCGAGGAATGGCTGCGCTACGCGCCGCCGGAGTCGCTGTCGCTGTTCATGTATCGTGAGCCCAAGGCTGCAAAGCGCCTTTACTTCGATGTGATTCCGCGTCACGTGGACGAGTATCAGCAGTTTCTGGAAGCGTACGAGCGTCAGGACCCCAGGCAGCGTCTGGCCAACCCGGTTTGGCACATCCATTCCGGCAAGCCGCCCAAGCCGGACATGCCGATCTCGTTCTCCATGCTGCTCACGCTGGTCGCGTCCTCGAACGCGGAGAATGCCGAGACGCTGTGGGGCTTCATTGGC
>Ga0126380_10000334_pt1 | contig 15001 bp, 12 predicted proteins | sample PanSoiMetPlot_26_FD_92544 | JGI IMG/M metagenome (GOLD analysis project Ga0126380, IMG submission 92544) | Tropical forest soil microbial communities from Panama - MetaG Plot_26 | ecosystem: Environmental > Terrestrial > Soil > Tropical forest > Bulk soil | place: Panama | collected 2016-02-17
GGCTGCTTCGATCGTGTAGAAGCGGCCGTTGGTGGCGAACACCAGGAGTTTTGACGTGGTCTCGGCGAAGAACGAGATTTTCAGCCGATCATCGGTCTTGAACTGCACCGCCGACAGGTCGCCGACATGGCCGCGCAGCGCGCGGATCCAGCCCTTTTCCGACACCACGACGGTGACCGGCTCGCGTTCGACCATGGCGGCCTCGATCTCGGCCTCGTCGTGCTCGGGCGCCTCGGCGAACTCGGTGCGGCGCTTGCCGAGCGGCGTCTTGGGCCCGAAGCTCGTGCGCACCTCCTTGATCTGTGCGGCAATCGTCTTCCATTGCTGCGGCTCGGAGCGCAGCAGGCTTTCCAGCGACTTCTTCTCGTCCCGCAGGTTCTTGTCCTCCTGGCGGATTTCCATCTCTTCCAGCCGGCGCAGGTTGCGCAGCCGCATGTTGAGGATGGCGTCCGCCTGTACGTCGGTGATCTTGAACGTGCGCATCAGGACGGGTTTCGGCTCGTCCTCCTTGCGGATGATCTTGATCACCTTGTCGAGGTTGAGATAGGCGACGAGATAGCCGCCGAGAACTTCCAGGCGGTGGTCGATCTGCGCCAGCCGGTGGCGCGACCGCCGCACCAGCACCTCGCGGCGATGGTCGAGCCACTCGCGGATGGCCTCGGCCAGGCCGAGCACGGCCGGCACGCGGCCCTTCACCAGCACGTTCATGTTGAGCGGAATGCGGCTTTCGAGCTCGGTGAGCTTGAACAGCGATTCCATCAGCAGGCCGGGATCGACCGTGCGCGAGCGCGGCTCGAGCACCAGGCGGACGTCCTCGGCCGATTCGTCGCGCACGTCGCCGAGCAGCGGCAACTTGCGCTCGGCGATCAGCTCGGCGATGCGCTCGACCAGCCGCCCCTTCTGCACCAGCCAGGGAATCTCGGTGACCACCACCACGTAGGTGCCGCGACCGGTGTCCTCCTTCACCCACTTGGCGCGCACGCGGAACGAGCCGCGGCCGCTCGCATAGGCCTGCGCGATCGTCTCGGGCGGGTCGACGATGATGCCGCCGGTCGGGAAGTCGGGGCCGTGCACGAACTTGAGGAGGTTGCGGCTCTTGGTGTTGGGATGGTCGATCAGGTGCAGCGCCGCGTCGCAGATTTCCGCCACGTTGTGCGGCGGAATGGCAGTCGCCATGCCGACCGCGATGCCCTGGGCGCCGTTTGCCAGCAGATTGGGAAACGCCGCCGGCAGCACCACCGGCTCTTGTTCGGTTCCGTCGTAAGTCGGGCGGAAATCGACGGCGTCCTCGTCGATGCCGTCGAGCAGAAGGCGCGCCACCTCGGTGAGCCGCGCCTCGGTGTAGCGCATGGCGGCGGGATTATCCCCGTCAATGTTGCCGAAGTTGCCCTGCCCGTCGACCAGCGGATAGCGCTGGGCGAAATCCTGCGCCAGGCGCACCAGCGCGTCGTACACCGCCTGATCGCCGTGCGGATGAAATTTGCCGATCACGTCGCCGACGACGCGCGCGCATTTCTTGAACGTCGCGCCCGGATCGAGGCGCAGCTGGCGCATGGCGTAGACGAGCCGGCGGTGCACGGGCTTGAGCCCGTCGCGCGCATCCGGCAGCGCCCGGTTCATGATGGTGGAGAGCGCGTACTGCAGGTAGCGCTCTTCCAGTGCGTCGCGCAGCGTGATCTCTTCGAACTCGCTGCGCTCGGGAGGAATCACTTGTTTGCCCATACCCCGATCGGTAGCGCCAACGGGACATCTGAACAAGGGATGAACGCCCCGGCGGTAGATGATTAAGGTCCGACCGACTAGCTTTCCGGCGCCAAGATTCCACGCGATTTGTATGGTGAAATCTTTGCAACTGCGGCGGGAGGGGTGCGGGCGGAGTTATCGGCTCCGCCTTGGATTACGTGGCCAACACAGGAGAAGGGAATGCGAGCCATCTTGTTTGCGATGCTGGTTGCGATCGGCGTCGCTCTTGTCGGCAGCTCCAACGTCTCGGCCGCGCCGGCGAGCGGTGCGGCCATCGGCGAGGCGGCAGCGGCGACCGGCATTACCGGCCAGGTGCAGCACTGGCGCTGGGGCAGCGGCGGCGTCTATGTCCACGGTGCGCGCCGCAGCCATTGGCGCCGCGGCAGCGCCGGTCCGGTGTGCCCGCTGGTCTGCCGGCACTGCTACTGGAGCAGCGCACGGGTATGCGTGCGGAGGTGCTGATCGGTTTTCTTGACTCGAATGGGGCCGGCCTGTGGCCGGCCTTTTTTTTCGCCCGGGGTTTTTGCGCCTCAGCCGTTCACCGCCGTCCGGGTGGGACGCGCCACGGCGGCAATGAAGCGTTCGCGTGCCTGCGACCACACGATGCCGCGCGGGCCCAGCACATCGCGGGCAAAGAAGAAGCCGGTCAGAGCAAAGCCGGCTGCGACGTCATCGGCCGATGGCGACTCCGCCGGCGGCTCGTCGCGCAGGAAGGCCGGCAGGGGCAGCAGCTTGTCCTGCCACGGCGCGCCGGCCTGGCGCGACACCGCGCGGCCCGATTTCGGCGAGACATAGATGAGGTCGTCGCGGGCGCCGGTCGCCGCGCAGCAGGCGAGATCGAGGCCGAAGCCGAGCTCGGCCAGCAGATCCAGCTCGAACCGAACCATCTCGGCGGCGAACAATTCCGACGCGTCGAAGCGGTCGACCAGCGTTTCGAGCGCGGCGTAGACGGCGGGGTGCGGGTCGCGTTCGGGCAGCAGGCGGCACAGCGCCGCGAGATGCGTCACGCCGTAGACCGCGTGAGCGGCGGACAGGAACGTCGCGGCGCGCAGACGCAAGCCTTCGACCGCATAGGTTCCGAGATGCTCGTCGAGCCGGGCGCGCCATACCACGTGCACGGAGTTTCCCGGCTGCAGCACCGGCCGCAGGCGCGAGCCGGCGCCGCCGCGCACCAGCCCGAGATGGCGCCCGTGCGCCGGCGTCATGACCTCGAGGATGGCGTTCGCCTCCCCGTGCCGCCGCGTCCCCAGCACGATGCCGTCGTCGGTCCATTCCATCGTCGAGGGGCTCCTTCCCCTGCGGCCGATTCAATTGCAGCATATCTCAAGCATATCTAGCGCATGCGCCGCCCACCCACCATGCCGGATGAGCCGGCCGCCGGTCGCCACGCCGCGCTCAAGTCGGGTTGTCGAGGCTGAACAGCCCAGCCTGCTCATCGTAGGCGAAAGCCTCGCCGTAGCGCGCCCACGAGATCACCGCGCGCAAGGTCTGCTCGGCCAGTTCCCCCGACATGTGGTCCTCCAATTCATCGTGGAAGCGGCTTGCCGGGGCGTGACGCGAGGCCCGTTCTTCCAGCACGCGCTTGATGTGTCCGGCAAGCGGCACATAGGTCAGGAGATGCTGGGCAAAGAGCTTCTTGCGCGCATCGGGACCGGCCTGGACGAACCGCCTGCCCGCCTCGGCCAGCTGAATGTCGCCCCCCTCGAAGTCGGCGAACCGGAGCAATTGCAGGACTTCCGCAATGGGGAACAGGTCGTCGACCTCGAGCTGAAGGCTGGCGGCGAGCGGGGGCAGATCGGCGCGGCCGTGGTAAGGCTCGGCGGCCACCGTCTCCATCAGACCGGCCAGCAGGTTGGGGGAAACCCGCGGCAGCACCATGGCGATGCCGGTCCCGGCGAACAGGCCTTCGCGGGGTGACTTGCCAGGTGCCCGCTCCGTCATTCGTGCATAGATGTCGTCGACCAGCTGGCGAAAATCCGGCCGCAGGCGATTGCGCGGCTGCGGCAGGTCGACCTTGATCTCGGTCACGATTCGCCCCGGATGCGACGAGAACACCAGGATCCGGTCGCACATGAGGACCGCTTCCTCGATGTTGTGCGTCACCATGAGGATCGAGGAAATCGGCATGCGCCCCTCGCACCACAGGTCGAGCAGGTCCGTGCGCAGCGTTTCGGCCGTCAGCACGTCGAGCGCCGAAAACGGCTCGTCCATGAGGAGGACCTTGGGGTGCACGACCAGCGCGCGCGCGAGGCCCACCCGCTGCCGCATCCCGCCGGACAGTTCCTTGGGATAGGCGCTCTCGTATCCGTCGAGGCCGATGAGATCGATGGCGGCCAGCGCCCGCTTGTGGCGTTCCGGCGCAGGAATGCCTTTGGCTTCGAGCCCGATCTCGACGTTCTCGAGCACCGTGAGCCAGGGGAACAGAGCAAAGCTCTGAAACACCATGGCGACCTGGCTGGCAGGCGCTTCCACGGCCACTCCGTCGATGCGCACGGCGCCCGACGTCGGGCGCATCAGGCCGGCGATGATCCTGAGCAGGGTCGATTTCCCGCAACCGGAACGGCCGAGCAATGCGACGATCTCGTTGTCATTGAGTACGAGCGATACCCCTTCCAGGACGAGGGCATCGCTCGTTGCACCTGTTCGATAGACCTGGCTCACGCCCTCGACAGCGACGAGGGGCGCGCTTCGTCGGACGGAAGGCGCAACATCGGTGGCTGGCTCCATGCGAGCTCCTTTCAGACCAGACGAAAGCGCCGCTCCGCCAGCCGGTAGAGTCGCCCCCAGAGTAGGCGGTTGAACGCAACGACGTAGATCGACATGACGACAATCCCGAGCACGACTCGTGCATAGTCTCCACGCTCGGTTGCCTCGGCGATGTAGGCGCCGAGGCCCGTCGCCTCGAGCTTGGTGTCGCCCCAGCTGGCAACTTCGGCGACGATGCTCGCGTTCCACGATCCTCCGGACGCCGTCAATGCGCCGGTCACGTAGTACGGAAAGATCCCGGGCAGGATGACCTTCGGCCACCATTGTGGCGGGCGCAAGCGATACAGCGCCGAAGCCTCGCGCAGGTCGGTCGGGAACGCGCTCGCTCCGGCGATGACGTTGAACAGGATGTACCACTGGGTGCCGAGCACCATCAGTGGGCTCAGCCAGATATTCGGATCGAGGTGCCACGACACGATGAGGACAACGATGACAGGGAACAGGACGTTGGCCGGAAAGGCGGCAAGGAACTGCGCCAGCGGCTGCACGCGCTGAGCGGCCCACGGCCGCAGTCCGATCCAGACGCCGATCGGCACCCAGACGAGGCTGGCAATCGCGATCAGAACGACGACCCGCACCAGCGTCACCGCCCCGAGCCCGAAGACGGCGACCACCTCCTCGCGACCGAGCGTGAGCCGGACATATTGCGCGGCCTGCCAGAGCGCATAGCCGATGCCGACCACGATGGCCGCGCGCCAGCATGCGTCTGCCAGCTTGCCGGCGTATGGCGGCAGCGACGGCCCGCGCCATCCACCGCCGCGACGCGACAGGGAGCGCAAGCGCGCGGCCGCCCACTCGACCGGCTGGGAAATTTTCTTGATGAGCCGTGCCCTGCGGACGACATCATAGACCCAGGACTGTGGCCGATGCTGCGCCGCCGTCTGTTCGAAGCGGAATTTGTCGGCCCAGGCAACGATCGGGCGGAATATCAGCTGATCGTAGGCCAGGATGGTGACCGCCATCGCGGCGACCGCCAGCGCGACGGAGGCAATGTCCTTGGCCGCGATCGCGGCCGCCAGCCAGGAGCCGATGCCGGGCAGCATGACCGTGGTGTTGCCGACCGTGATGGCTTCCGAGGCGACCACGAAGAACCAGCTGCCCGACATCGACATCATCGTGTTCCAGATGAGGCCGGGCGCCGCGAACGGAACCTCGAGCCGCCAGAAGCGGAGCCACGGCGACAGCTGGAAATGCCGGCTCACTTCATCGAGATCGCCCGGAAGGGTCCGCAGCGATTGATAGAAGCTGAAGGCCATGTTCCAGGCCTGGGCGGTGAAGATCGCGAAGATCGCCGCGCACTCGGCACCGAGCTGGCTTCCGGGAAAAAGCCGCATGAAGAAGGCGACCGTGAAGGTCAGGAAACCGAGCACCGGCACCGACTGCAGGATATCGAGTGCCGGCACGATCACGAGCTCGGCTCTGCGGCTCTTTGCCGCCCAGGTACCGACCGTCAATGTGAACAGCAGCGACGCCAGGACGGCGGCGAACATACGTGTCGTGGTTCGCAAGGCGTATTCCGGCAGATGCGCCGGATCGAGCGTGACGGGAGTGACATCGAGCACGGCCAGCGGCTCGCCCATCTCTCGCGCCGCATGCGCGAGTGCCGCAAAGCCGCCGGCAATGAGGACAAACACGACGAGATCGTAGGAATTGGGAACCAGGCCGCGCAGGCCCAGTCCAAGCGGCCAGGTGCGGGCCGTATGTGTCACCGCCCGGATGTCCATGGACCTCGCCTCGCAGCAATCACCGCCTGGAGCAAATGATCGGCCGGGCCATATGTTGCGCGCCTCCGCATCGGCGTCAGCGCGACTTGCGGGTGCCGGCCGGTCGCCGGCGCGGCGTGTCGGTTCTGACCAGCGACTCGTCGACCGAGAAACACCGGTAGTACTCGCCGGCCGGAGTCTTCCGGCTGGTGGCGCACTGATCAAAGAATGCGAGATCGCTCGCCTTCTCGTACATGATGTACGGCGCGATCATGTAACGCTCCTCGCCCCCCGGCCAGGCGCCGAAGCGATCGATTTTTCCCTTCAGGCTCGGGTCGAGCGCGACCAGCGCCTCGCGCAGCGTCTCGCCCTCGATGAAATTGTCAGGGAGCTGGTCGAACGGCCCGTCGAAATAGGTGTTGAGCTCGGCATTGCGCAGGTACACGCCGATGAGGATTTTGCGGTCGAGCCGGTGTTCGCGGTAGAAGGCGAAGCCGGTGCGCTTGCCGATCAGGATGCGGTCGCGGCCCTCGACGGCGAACAGCGCATCGGCCGCCGGCGCGCTCTCGTCGAGCACGTAGTGAAAGATCTTCAGCCGCGCATTGTAGATCAGGAAGAAGCGGATGCCCGACTCGTCGAAGATCGGCCCGATGAATGTCTCGTCCGATCCGAGCCGCGATGGCCTGGCCTGTGTCAGGTCGTTGAGCTCGAACACCACCGCCTTCTGGCGGTACGACAGGCGGTAGGCGAAGCGATCGACCTTTTCCAGCCGCACCCCGTCGGCCGCGTCGAGCAGGCGGAACGTGACCGGCGCCTCCGGCTTCCACTTCGCGTAATCCTCGTAGTAGCCGAAGCTGACCTTGCCGTCGTCGCGGTTGCTGGCGTCGAGCCGGATGTTGCCTGCATAGGGCACGCCGTTGTGCAGGAAGCTGAAGTAGTAATAGTTCTCGGTCGGGTAGACCTTGACGCGGTCCGGCAGGCTGTCGAGCACGAAGCCGAACACCGCCATCGGATCCTTGACGTCGAGCGACGAGGTCCGCGCCGCCTCCTCGACATAGGCCTGGTTGGTGTTGAGCCGCGGAACATTTTGCGCGCCTGCGGCGGGAGCCGCGAGGACCAAGGCCGTGACCATGGCGGAGAATGCGGATCGGCAGCGACTCATCGACCAGACTCCATTTGCCTCACTGACCTTCGACCGCCCCCTCGCGGCAGGTTTTGCGCCTGCGGCAGGCTCGAGCTGGCGCGCCGGCGCTGACAAGAACCTGCGTTCGGCAAGGTTTGCAAGCGGCCGATGACATGGCCGAATGTTGCCGATCCGCCGCCGGGTTTGGACGGAAAACCGCCGATGCACGTCCTCCTGCGCGGCGCTAAAAGCGCGCATTTTCCAATTGTGCGCCGTGCCGGCGCGCGCACTGGCATGCACCTTGCGTCCCGATGCGGGCCCCAATGGTGACGTGCGCCGCCCAAGCGGTCATCGTGACGTTGCGCACCAGGTGGGCCCGCCGCCCAACGGCGATTGGGCGATCGAGGAGGATGGCCAATGCGGGCGACATATGGCGTGGCCGCCGTCCTGACGCTGCTGCTCTGCGTCGGGTACGGTCAGGCGCGGGAATATCCGTGGTGCGCGCAGTTCAGCACGCGCGGCGGCCCCAGCAATTGCGGCTTCGACACGTTCGCGCAATGCCGCACGACCGTGAGCGGAGTCGGCGGCTTCTGCAACACCAATCCCCGATACCGGCGCGTCGAGCTCATCACCGATGTTCAGCCGCCGGTCCTGCCGGAACCGCTGTTCGTGAGCTGCTATCGCATGGCCGACCAGATCGTCCCGCACGTCAGAGGACGCGGCGCCTGGGTGGTGCGCCATGCGGATTATTGCCTGCGCAACGGCGGACGGCTGTAACGCGGCGGAACGGGGACGGGCTCGCCTAGTCGTCGGGAAACTCGAGGCCCATCTCGCGATAGCGCTCGGGATCGTCGCCCCACCCTTCGCGCACCTTGACGAACAGGAACAGGTGCACGGGCGCTTCGACGACCTGGGCAATCTCGCGCCGCGCCTCGGCGCCGATCGCCTTGATGGTCTGCCCGCCCTTGCCCAGCACGATCTTGCGCTGGCTTTCGCGCTCCACATAGATCGTCTGCTCGATGCGCACGGAGCCGTCCTTGAGCTCCTTCCACTGGTCGGTGGCGACGGTCGAACGATACGGCAGCTCCTCGTGCAGGCGGAGATAAAGTTTTTCCCGCGTGATCTCCGCCGCCAGGCTGCGCAACGGGGCGTCGGAAATCTCGTCCGCCGGGTAGTGCCATGGCCCAGGCGGCACATGGTCAGCGAGCCATGCCTTGAGGTCGTCGACGCCGTCGCCGGTCAACGCCGACAGCATGAAGGTGCCGGCGAAATTTTCGCGCGCCGTGACGCCGGCGGTGAGCGCCAGCAGGCTTGGCCGCGGCACCAGGTCGACCTTGTTGATGACGAGAATCTTCGGTTGGCGCACCTCGGCGAGCTTTCCGAGGATCGCCTCAGCCTCGGGGTCGAGGCCGCGCTTGGCATCGATGAGCACGGCAACGATGTCGGCGTCGTGCGCTCCGCCCCAGGCGGTCGCCACCATGGCGCGGTCGAGCCGCCGCCGCGGCGCGAAAATGCCCGGCGTATCGATGAATACGAGCTGGGCGGAGCCCGCGATGGCAATGCCGCGCAGCAGCGCCCGCGTGGTCTGCACCTTGTGCGTGACGATCGCCACCTTGGCGCCGACCAGGGCATTGACCAGCGTGGATTTTCCCACGTTGGGCGCGCCGATCAGCGCGACGAAGCCGCAGCGCGTCGGTTCGCCGGCCAGCGCCTTGTCCTGCCCCGCCGTCGCGGGCGCCCGCATCTTGCGCACCACCCTCGCCTCACGGCCCGCGGCCGACCTCGACTTTCACCCCTTCGCGCTCCAGCATGGCGGCGGCCGCGGCCTGCTCGGCGGCGCGCTTGGAGCGGCCAACCCCTTCCGCCGACTCGCGGTTGGGCAGCTCGACCGCCACGCGGAACTCGGGGCTGTGCTGCGGGCCGGTACGCGCCACCTCGCGATAGGTCGGCGTCGGCAGGCCGCGCCCCTGCGCCCATTCCTGCAGCATGGTCTTGGCATCGCGCAGCGGCCGCACCGGCGTGATCATCCGCTCGTGCCAGAACCGCTCGATGAATTCCGCCGCCGCCGCATAGCCGCCGTCGAGGAACACGGCGCCGATCAGCGACTCGCACACGTCGGCCAGGATCGTCGGCCGCCGCCGCCCGCCGGTCCGGACCTCCGAGCCGCCGAGCTTGATGGCGGCGCCGAGATCGAGGACACGGGCCACGTCGGCGCAGGCGTCCTTGCGCACCAGCTCGGCGAGGCGGCGCGACAGCTCGCCCTCGTTGGCGCGGGGAAAAGCGCGGAACAGCATGTCGGAGATGACCAGGCCGAGCACGTGGTCGCCGAGGAACTCGAGCCGCTGGTAACTGCCAGCCGGGTTGCGCGGACCGCGCAGTCCCGACACGTGCGTCAGCGCCCGCTCGGCCAGGCTCACGTCGGTGAACGTGTAGCCGATCGTGGCCTCCAGCCGGGTCAGCGCCGCATTGCGGCGTTTGCGTGCCGGGCGCGGAGCCGGCGCCGCGCCCGCCGCCGCCGGCTCAGCGACGGGCTTTTCCGCCGCCGACTTGTCCGCCGCGGCTTTTTCGGCCGCGGCCTTGTTGGCCGCTGATTTTTCGGGCGCTGGCTTTTCGGCCGCAAGCGCCTTGGCGGCGGCCGGAGCCTTGGATGGCGACGGCGGCTTGGCGGCTGGCGGCGGCTTGGTGGCGGGAGGTGGGCCCGCCGCCGAACCCTCGGTATCGACGCGCGGCGCTGAATCGGCGACAGCCTTGCGGCGGCGACTCATCGCACGATTGTGAACAGGCGGCTCCAGCGCACGGCCCATGGCCACCGCCATATCGCCCAGGCATGCTCGCCCTCGCCGATCGAGAAGAAAATGATCTCGGCGCGGCCGACGATGTTTTCAAACGGCACGTAGCCGACCTGTGCGAGCACGCGGCTGTCGGTGGAATTGTCGCGGTTGTCGCCCATCATGAAATAGTGCCCGGCCGGCACGTGATAGACGGGCGTGTTGTCGTAGAACGAATCGAGCATGTCGAGCGTCGTATGGGTAACGCCATTGGGCAGCGTCTCGCGCCAGCGCTTCACCCGGGTGGCGCGACCGCCCTCGTCGTCGATGAAGTCGTCGATGCGCTCGCGCTTGACCGCCTGCCCGTTGATGTGCAGCACCCCGCCGATCATCTGGATTTCGTCGCCCGGCAGTCCGATGACGCGCTTGATGTAGTCGGTCGAATCGTCACGCGGCAGGCGGAACACCACCACATCGCCGCGCTTGGGCTCGGAAGCGAAGATGCGCCCGGAGAACAGCGGCGGCGAGAACGGCAGCGAATAGTGGCTGTAGCCGTAGGAATATTTCGACACGAACAGGTAGTCGCCGATGAGCAGCGTCTCCTTCATCGAGCCGGACGGAATGTTGAACGGCTGAAACAGGAAGGTGCGGATCACCAGGGCGATGATCAGGGCGTGGATGATCACGCGGAGCGTCTCGGCAAGGCCGCCTTCCTTGCGCTTCTGCTCGGTCGACACGCTCATGCCTCTTGTCCCGTCGACAACGCCCCGCGCCCTTGTAGCCCGGGCCCGGGTGCGGCGCAACGAAGGAGGCGAATTTCGCCGAAGGCCCGGCGGCGGGCTATTTCAGCCACCGGAACAGGGGCTTGTGTGACAGGCGGTAAACCCGCAGGGCCGGCGCAGCACGGCTGGCCGGCGCCGCTGCCGGTGGCCCCAGCCTCCCGATCGGGGAGGCCGGGACTTGGCCATTGACGGCCGCTATTGGGCGACGCGCAGCTTGGAAATGTCGCGAACGATCTGCTGGAAGGTGTCCGGGATCTGGCCCGCCGTCGTCACCCGATAGAAGGTCGACTTGCCCAGGGCGGTATCGTTCGGACGGGTCGCACAGTTCCGCAGGATCGACGATTCGCCGTCGCCGCCGGTATCGACCTGCACCGTGTAGATCATCGGCACCTTGGCGCCCGGCGTCGCCGGTGTCTTGATGTTCTTGCAGGTACCGGCGGTCCCGTTGGTATTGTACATCCGATCGTCCACCTTGGTGGCGTTCGGGTTGCCGGACCCGGCTCCGTTACCCCACCAGCGATCCTGGGTGTTCAACCCGTCGCTCAGCAGGATGATGACCTCGTCGTAGTCGTAACCCGCACTCTTGGCCTGGGCCGTGAGCGGGCCGCCGCCGTTGAGCGACTGCCACGCCCAGACCAAGCCGAGCGGCTGGTTGGTGGCGCCGCCGGTGACCAGGTTGTTGACGAAGGTCTTCATGGCATCCCAGTCGTTGCCCAGGCCTCGCACCTTGTTGTTGTTCGAACAACCGACCGTGCCGTCCGTCAGGGTGAGCGAGTACTGGTCGGCCGGGTATTTGGCGCCAGGCGCGTCGATCGTCTGATCCGGAGCTGCGCTGGTGGAGGTGGTGGGTGGCGTACCGTCCGCGTTGTTGCGGTCCATGATGCAGCCGCCCCAGGTACTCTTGTCGTTCGCCTGCCAGACGTATTCCGTGCGGCAATACTTGCTCGTCCCCGAGCCGGAGCAGGAGCACGTGCCATCCTGCCCGCTGCAGGTGCAGGACGAGCCGGTGCAGTCCCATGCGGGCTTGTAGCAGCCGTTGTAATAGCGATATCCCATGCTCTGGATCTTGTTGCCGTTGTCCACGCTCGGACACACCCAGCTCTTGTACGAGCCACTCGACGGGACCGTGCTGGTCGTGCTGCTGCCGTTGGCGGGCCCGGTCGTGCAAACGTAGCCGTTCTGGGAGTTCGTCCACGGGCAGTTGGAGCCCGGCCCAATGCTGGCCTTGGCCGGCACCGCATTGGTTGTGTTGGTGGCGGGCGGCGCGAGCCATCGCGTCCAGTCGATCCACTCGTCGTGGGTATAGTTGGCGGAGCCGCCATTGACGTGCACGGCGAACGGAATGACGGAAATGTAGACGTCGCCATCGTTGACGTTGAGGGCCTTCAACTGGTCGATTGCCCCGCCGCTACCCGCCACGGCGTTCTTCATCGCGGCGATCTTGCCGTCGCTTTCCATCGAGCCGGTCGTGTCGAGCGCCATGGCCACGCGCAGCCGGCTGCCCCATTTGACCGCCGACGTGGTGCCGACTTTCATCTGCCCCTTGTAGTCGGGGTTGCTGAACCCGTTCGCCCAATGATTCAGCGCGTTGTAGAACGGCGTGTTGGGGATGGTGGCCGACACCGACAGGTCCATCTTGCGCTTGTTGGCGTCGTAGTTGACCTTGACGCCGCCGGTATCGACGGTCGCGTCCTTCACCTTGAATGTCGATTTGAAATAATTCGTGGCCTTCTGGTTGCGCTGGTCGTCGGTCATCGTCGCCAGGTTCGGATCCTTGGCCAGCATGAGCCCCGCGGCGTCCATCGCCGCCTGGAGCTTCACCTTCATGGCGTTGGCGCGGCTGTAATCGATCGCGACGCCGACGAAGCCGAGCAGCGGAAACGCCGCGAAGGCAAAAATGATCGCCACGTTGCCGCGGCGGTCCCGACGGATCGCCCGCCACGCCCGAGCGAGCTTGTGCGAGAAATGCTGCATATCCATGGCTGCTGCTGCCAACACAATGGTTTGAGCTGACCATGGTGGTAGTGGGTAGAAATGAAGACGAATTTAAATCGATCCGGCAAAGTTCGTAGCAACAAGGCAGCCAGTCTTGCCGAGCCCTTAACGCAATCGTTCAAATTTTATCGCTCGCCCGCGCCCTGCGGCACCGCCGAGATGACCACCAGGGCCTGGGCCATGGGGCCCTCGTCCGTGATGGTGACGTCGATGCGGACCTCGCAGCCGGCCGGCGTGATCTCCTGCAGCCGGCGCAGCGCGCCGCCGGTCAGCCGCATGGTGGGCCGGCCCGACGGAAGGTTGACGACGCCCATGTCGCGCCAGAACACGCCGCGGCGGAAGCCGGTGCCCAGCGCCTTGGCGCAGGCCTCCTTGGCGGCAAAGCGCTTGGCGTAGGTCTCGACCCGGTTGGCCCGCCGCTCGGCGCGCGCCCGCTCGGTCTCGGTGAAGATGCGGCTGAGAAAGCGCTCGCCGTGGCGTTCGACCGTGCGCTCGATGCGCCGGATATCGACCAGGTCGGAACCGATGCCGAGGATCATGGCCAACGTTACGCTTCCGATTTGACACGCTTGGGCAAGATAGGCCGGCGCCAACCGTTCGTTCAACGCGTGGCTGACGCCTTCGCCCTGCCCCGGTCCATGGCGGCACGCATCGTTTTTACGGCCGCCGCAAGGCCGTCGGACAGCGCCGCGCCGACGAGGAAATGCCCGATGTTGAGCTCGACCACCTCGGGCAGCACGGCAATCGTTTCGGCTGTGGCATAATCGAGCCCGTGGCCAGCGTGCACTTCCAGGCCGGCCGCACGCGCCAGCCGCACGCCCGTGCGGATCAGCTCGAATTCGGCCTCGCCGCTGCGGCCGGCCGCGACCGCGTCGCACCAGGCGCCGGTATGAATCTCGATGACCGGCGCGCCGACCTGCGCGGCCGCCTCGATCTGGCGCGCATCGGCGGCAATGAACAGCGACACCCGGATGCCGGCCTCGCTGAGCTTGGCCACCACGGGCTTGAGCGTGTTGTGCATGCCGGCAACGTCGAGCCCGCCTTCGGTGGTAACCTCCTGGCGGCGCTCGGGCACCAGGCAGGCGGCGTACGGCCTGGTCTTCACCGCGATGCCGGTCATCTCGCCGGTGGCGGCCATTTCCAGGTTGAGCGGCCGCACAAGCTCGGCCTTGAGGCGGGCGATGTCGTCGTCGCGGATGTGGCGGCGGTCCTCGCGCAGATGCGCCGTGATGCCGTCGGCGCCGGCCGCGATGGCCGCATGCGCCGCCGCCACCGGGTCGGGGTGGCGCCCGCCGCGCGCGTTGCGCAGCGTCGCCACGTGATCGATGTTGACCCCCAGGCGCAGTTTAGGAATATCGGACATTACATTGATATAATTCGATGTTTTATCCTCAGGAGCGCCCTTCTTGGGCGCTCCCTGCAAACTATATCTCGCCGTCAACGACAAGGGGCAACCACGCGGGTTGCCCCCACGGCCCCGATTGGTCGCGGATCGCCCTACCCGTTCACCCGCTCCACCTTGGCCACCACGGCCTTGGCGCGCAGCTGCGCGATCAGGGCGTTGAGGTGCTTTAGATCGTAGACTTCGAGATCGATGAGCAGGTCTGTGAAGTCGGGCGCCCGCCGCGTCATGCGGATGTTGTCGATGTTGCCGTCGTGCTCGGCGATCACCTGGGCGATCTGCGCCAGGGTGCCGGGCTCGTTGAGCGACTGCACGGCAATGCGCGCGGGAAACCGCTGCGGCCCGCTGTCGTCGACGTCCCAGCGCACGTCGAGCCAGCGCCAGCGCTCGCTGTCATCGTCGAAGTCCTTCAGCGCCGGCGACTGGATCGGGTAGATGGTGATGCCCTCGCCGGGCGTCATGATGCCGACGATGCGGTCGCCCGGCACGGCGCCGCCGTCGGGCGCGAACCGCACCGGCAGGTCGCTGTTGGTGCCGCGGATCGGGATAGAACAGCTGTCGGTGGTGTCCGGAACCTTGAACTTGAGCGGCAGCGCCTTCTTGAGCCCGAACCAGCCGCTGTCGGCCTTCGGCGCCGGCGCCAGCGTGGCGCGCTCCTCCTTGTAGTCGGGATACATGGCGCGGGCGACGTCGGAGGCCTTCATCTCGCCGCGCCCGAC
>Ga0126380_10000335_pt1 | contig 14987 bp, 14 predicted proteins | sample PanSoiMetPlot_26_FD_92544 | JGI IMG/M metagenome (GOLD analysis project Ga0126380, IMG submission 92544) | Tropical forest soil microbial communities from Panama - MetaG Plot_26 | ecosystem: Environmental > Terrestrial > Soil > Tropical forest > Bulk soil | place: Panama | collected 2016-02-17
CGCCACCGCGGTGGCGAGCTGATCCAGCGTGCGGCGATGGGCATCGACCATGCGCTTGATCTCGCCACGCAGCGCCTCCACTTCAGTGGCATCGATGCCGATGCCGCCGGCGCCGCCGCGGGTCGGCACCTCGAGCACGTCGACGATCCGCCGCGTTCCGGCCACGATCACTGGCAGGCGCGCCGTGAACGGCTGGCCGGTCGCGCGCGCCTGGCGCGACTCCTCGCGCGCCGCGCGGTCGAGCAGCTCGAGATTGCGCGCCAGCACGTCGCCGCCGTTGCCACCCTCGACGGCGTGCGCATAGGCGCGGTTGACGAACACCAGGCGGCCGTCGGCGTCGCGCGCCCAGATCGGCGAAGGCAACGCCTCGATCAGCGAGTGGAGCGTATCCACCTCGCGCAGCAGCTTGTCATGCCGGGCTCCCATCTCGGCGATCTCGCGCATCGCGCCGCTGGTGTCCTTCAGCCGCAGGACCGCGCGGTTGCCGATGGCACGGCCCTCGGCCTCGATGTGGCGGCCGGCCACCGTCGTCAGCGCCATGGCAAAGCCCTCGCCACGCGAACGCAACGCGTCCACGGCGCGCTCGATGGCATGGGCCTGATCGGCCGCGAGCCAGGTGCCGAAGGCGAGCGCCCGCCGCGCAAACGGCGACGTGGTCACGATCGTGGTATCGCCGAGAATTTCCGGCTCCTCGCCGGTGGCGGGCCAGACCACGATCACCTGCGGCTGTGACAACAGCAGCGCCTTGGTGCGATCCACTTCCGCCTTCAGCGCCATGATCTCGGTGCGCGCGGCCGCATCCTGACGCTCGGCGCGCACGCGTGTGCGCACCAGCATGATGGCCGTCACGGTGGCGAAGAAGGTGACGCCGAGGGTCAGGGTGAGAGCCGCGATCTCGTGGCGGTCGAGCGCCAGCGCGGCGCTGACGAATCCTTCCATCAGCGAAGAATCGGGCGCCGCCTGGGCGGCGGCGGCTGTCGGCACCACCGCCGCCATGAAGGCTGCGGCGGCGCGAACATCGACCCGCCGCGGGCGAACGAAACCACCCACGTTCGCGCGGATCGTTTCCGGCATGCACCCATCCCTGGTCGGCCCGCGGCGTGGTCCGCCGAGCCCAGACCCGACGATGACACGGACGGGGTCCGCCGATCCGTCCGCGAATCGCGGCAATGTAACCTCAAGGCGTGTGCATCGTTAAGAGCCCAGACCGTGAACGGGAGGCCGCCGCCCGTCGCGAGCCGGTTTGCGCTGGGGAAAACCATCGGGCAGCATCCGGCGGCGCAATTTTCCGGCATGGCAGACGGCATGGCGCGGCTCGGCAACATCGCCATCGTGGGCGGCGGGATCGGCGGACTGACGGCGGCGCTGGCCTTGCTGCGCGCCGGCCTCGACGTCGACATCTATGAGCAGGCGCCCGAACTGAAGGAAGTCGGCGCCGGTGTTCAGATCAGCGCCAACGGAACCCGCGTGCTGCACGCGCTCGGCCTGGCCGAAGCGGTCGAACGGGTCAGCTCGGTGCCGACCGCAAAGGAAATCCGCCTGTGGAACACCGGCCAGACCTGGAAGTTGTTCGATCTCGGCGCTGCGTCCGTCGAGCTCTATGGCTATCCTTACGTGTTCATGCACCGCCGGGATTTGCATGCGATCCTGGCCGAGGAGGTTTTGCGGCTGAAGCCCGAGGCCCTGCGGCTCGGGATGCAATGCGTTGGCGTCACCCAATCCGAGACCGACGTGACGCTGCGTTTCGGCAACGGCGACGTGGCGCGAGCCGCATTGGCGATCGGGGCCGACGGCGTCCATTCGAAGCTGCGGGAAAGCCTGTTCGGCGCCGCCTCGCCGCAATTTACCGGCTGCATCGCCTGGCGCGGCGTGGTGCCGATGGAACGGCTGCCGCCTCGGGTGTCGCGCAGCTGCGGCACCAATTGGGTCGGTGCCGGCGGACACGTGGTGCATTACCCGCTGCGGCGCGGCGAGCTGATGAATTTCGTCGGCATCCTCGAGCGCACCGACTGGCAGGTGGAATCGTGGACGGTGCGCGGCACGACCACCGAACTGGCCAACGATTTCGCCGGCTGGCATGCCGACGTCCACGCGATCATTCGCAACGTCGAGGAGCCCTACAAATGGGCCCTGATGGTGCGTCCGCCGATGCCGCGCTGGTCGCAAGGACGGATCACGCTGCTCGGCGACGCGTGCCATCCGATGCTGCCGCTGCTGGCGCAAGGCGCCGTGATGGCGCTGGAGGACGGCCTCGTTCTGGCCCGTTGCCTCAAGGCCTATGCGGGCGACCACGTCACGGCGTTCGCCCGCTACGAGGCGGCCCGCATTGCGCGAACCGCCCGATGCGTCAACGGATCGGCCGATAACGCGCAGCGATTCCATAATCCCAACTTGGCCAATGCGGCGGGCGCGGAAGCCTACGTGACGCGGGAGTGGCAGCCGGAACGGGTCAAGGAACGCTACGACTGGCTGTTCACCTACGACGCCACCGCGGTTCCCGTCTAAAGCGAGATGACTTTTCTTCGAATCGTCGTCTCGCTTTAGCCTATTGTTGGAGCATGATCTTTACCGAAAACCGGTGCCCAGCCCGGATCGAGTCCGGGCCAGGCTTTTTCGGGATCATGCTCGAGGCGCCAGACCCGAGCGGCTCCGACTTATGGTGCGACCCGCAGCACCAGATCCTCGACGCTGATGCGTGACAGCGCCCCGGCAAAAACCCTTTCCGCCTGCCCGACCGCCGGCAACACGACCTGGCTCAGCAGCGCAGATTCGACAGGATGGCCGTCGACGTCATCGAGGATCTGGGTGGCGCGCAAAATGTCCTCGGCGCTGATGCGCCGCCGCTCGCGCCCGAGCTCGTAGCCACCGCGCGGACCGCGAATGCCTTTGAGGATTCCGGCGCGCACCAGCGCCTGCAGGATCGGCTCGAGATGGCGCGGCGGAAGCGTATTGCGCGCCGCCAGAGCCTTGGCCGATACCGGCCGCCCCTTCGCGTGAACGGCGACGTCGACGACAGCCGTGATGGCGAGGAGGCCTTTGCGCGACAACAGCGACATGCGGACGACCCCAGCCCGGTACGGAGTAAGGTAATATATTACAGAGGCGATCTGGTCCACAGCGCAGCGTTGAATCTGGTCTCGGGTCCCTACCGCCGGTTAAGGACGCCGACGTTGACGCCGGCGAATTTATTGTTCTTCCAAGATAAAAAAGTTCATAGAAAATTATTGGCCCATTAAAGGCAGCAAATTAACAAGTCTTTTCAAGGCGATCGACCCAAATCGTGGCGCTTTTTGGGAGATCGTACCGGATCTGAAACATTGTCTGCGACGTCACGCTCGGCCATCCCGGTAGAACCAAATCCTCCGGCGCCGCGGGCGGTCGTCGCGAGCTCCGTCGTCTCGACGAGATTCACGCGCACAGTGGTTGCAATCACCAGCTGGGCGATGCGCATCGCGCGCGTGACGGTGAATGGCTCGATCCCGTGATTGACGAGGATCACCTGCACTTCACCGCGATAATCAGCATCTATGGTGCCGGGTGCATTGAGCACGGTCACGCCGTGGCGCGCCGCCAACCCTGAGCGCGGCCGCACCTGGCCTTCGTGGCCTTCGGGCAGCGCCAGCGCAAGGCCGGTGGGAACCGCGGCCCAGCAGCCGGGCGCGATCACGAACGGAGCATCGACGGGAACCGCAGCCAGCAGATCGAGACCGGCCGCGTGCTCGCTCTGGTAGGCCGGCAGCGGCAAGTCCGCCGCGTGCGGCAGCCGGGTCACAAGGACGTCGACCATGCTCATCGGTCGCGCTCGGCGAGCGCCGCCGCGATGCGGGCCACCAGCGCCCGCGCCACCTCGTCCTTCGACTGGCTGGGCCAGGATTCGACATGGTCGGCCGTGACGAGATGCGCCGAATTGCGGTCGCCGCCCATGATGCCTGTCTCCTGCGACACGTCGTTGGCGACGATCCAGTCGCAGCCTTTCTTGGCCAGCTTGGCCTTGGCATTGGCGATGATGTCGTCGGTTTCGGCGGCGAAGCCCACGACCAGCTTCGGCCGCTTGGCATTGCGGCGCGCCACGCTCGCCAGGATGTCGGGATTTTCCACCAGCGCCAGCGCCGGCGCCTGGCCGCTATTCTTCTTGAGCTTGCGGCGGCCCGGCTGCGCGACGCGCCAATCCGCGACCGCCGCGGCGAACACGGCCGCATCGGCAGGCAGCGCCGCTTCGACCGCCGCCAGCATGTCCTGGGCAGTTTCGGTCTTGACGATCGCGACGCCGGGCGGATCCGGCAGCGCAACCGGACCCGACACCAGGATCACCTCGGCGCCGGCAGCCGCGGCGGCCCGCGCGATGGCATGGCCCTGCTTGCCGGACGAGCGGTTGGCGATGTAGCGCACCGGATCGATCGGCTCGTGCGTCGGTCCCGACGTGATGACGAGGCGCTTGCCGGCCAGCGGCCGCGCGCCGCCCGCGAGCAGGTTTTCGATCGCAGCCACGATCTCGAGCGGCTCGGCCATTCGGCCGACGCCGGCCTCGCCGGCTTCCGCCATCTCGCCTTCGTTTGGCCCGACCAGGGTCACGCCATCGGCCGCCAGCACCGCAATATTGCGTTGCGTCGCCGGATGCGCCCACATCTGCGGGTTCATGGCCGGTGCGATCAGTACGGGCCGCGATGTGGCCAGCAGCACGGTCGCGGCCAGATCGTCGGCCAGGCCGTGCGCCATCTTGGCAACGAGATCGGCGGTCGCCGGCGCGACCACGACCAGGTCGCAGTCGCGCGCCAAGCGGATGTGGCCGATATCGAACTCGCTGGCGAGATCGAACAGCTCGATGAAGGCGCGCTCGCCCGCGATGGCGCCCACCGACAGCGGCGTCACGAATTCCTGCGCGGCCTTGGTCATGACCACACGCACGCCGGCACCGCGCTCCTTGAGTCGACGGATCAGGTCAAGGCATTTGTAGGCCGCGATGCCGCCGCCGATGATCAAGAGGATGCGCTTGCCGGAAACGCCCATTGGGTCCTGCCTTGGCCCCTGTGTAGCATATTGCGGCGCGATGAGGGTCCCGGACGGGGGCGCAACCGGCGCCGCGCCCATCAGCGTTAACGGGCGCCGTCACATGGCGCGGTAGATCAACCAGACGAACCAGGCCACGCCGGCCGCGATGATCCACAGGGCGGCCGTCATCCAGCGGCTGCGCCGGGCCTCGGCGGCGCCGATGGCGGCGACCGTCTGCGGCGCCAGCACCAGGCCGTTGCGCGTGATGGCGTCGAGCTGGTCGGCCAGATGCGCCGCCCGCGCCAGCAGGGCGGGCACGCCGCCCAGGACTTTTCCGAGTTCGATCGCGCCCTCGGCCGCATCCTCGAGGCGGCCGGCGGGCCCGAGGTTGCGCTCGATCCACTCGCGCACCACCGGCGCGGCCACCGCCCACATGTCGAGCCGGGGATCGAGCGAGCGCGCCACGCCTTCGACCACCACCATCGTCTTCTGCAGCAGGAGCAGCTCGGGCCGCGTGCGCATGTCGAACAGGCCCGTCACCTCGAACAGGAGGGTGAGCAGCTTGGCCATGGAAATCTCTTCCGCCGGCCGATTGTGGATCGGCTCGCCGATGGCGCGGATCGCCTGGGCAAAGCTCTCGACCGAATGGTGCGGCGGCACATAGCCCGCCTCGAAATGCACTTCCGCCGTGCGGCGATAGTCGCGGGTAATGAAGCCGTAGAGGATCTCGGCCAGGAAGCGCCGCTCCTTGGGGCCGAGCCGGCCCATGATGCCGAAATCCACGGCAATAAGCCGGCCATCCTGGTCGATGAAGAAATTGCCCGGATGCATGTCGGCGTGAAAGAAGCCGTCGCGCATGGCGTGGCGCAGGAACGACTGCATCAGGGCGCGCGCCAGCTCCGCCAGGTCGAATCCCTTGGCGGCAAGCGCGGCCCGGTCCGACAGCGGCGTTCCCTCCACCCATTCGAGCGTGAGCATGTCCTTGGCGGTCAGATCCCAGTCGACCGCCGGAACGCGAAACTCGGAATCCCGGCGCGTGTTCTCGGCCATCTCGGAGATCGCGGCGGCCTCCAGACGAAAATCCATCTCGATGGCCACGCTGCGCCGGAGCGTATCGACCGCCTCGATCATCCGCAGGCGCCGTGCCTCGGCGGAATAACGCTCGGCGTTGCGGGCCGCGAAGTCGAGGGTGGCGAGGTCGTGGCGGAAGCGCCGCTCGATGCCTGGCCGCAGCAGTTTTACCGCCACCGGCCGCACCCCGTCGGCCGTCGCGATCTCGGCCCGATGCACCTGGGCGATCGACGCGGCGGCGACCGCCGGCCCGAACGAGGTAAACACCTCGCGCACCGGCCGCCCGAGCGCCACCGCGACCGCCGCCTCGGCCTCGGCTTGCGGAAACGGTGCCATCTTGTCCTGCAGGCTTTCGAGGTCGCGCGCGAGCGCCATGCCGACCACGTCGGGCCGCGTCGCCAAAAACTGCCCAAGCTTCACGTGGGTCGGGCCGAGCTTGGTGAGTGCCGCCGACAGGCGCACTGCCGCGCCGTCACCGCTCGGGCGCTCGATCAGCCGCGTCACCCGCAACGCGAAGCGCAGCGGCGGCGGCAGCGGCAGCGGATCGACGAGCGCCAGCACGCCCTCGCGGGCGAACACGTAGCCGACGCGGGCAAGCCGGATGAGATGGCCGACAGCCGAGATCACAATCGCCAGCCGGAATGCAGCGCAACGATGCCGCCGCTCATCGCTCGGAACGAGACGCGACGAAAGCCGGCAGCCGATAACATGTCGGCGAAGCGACCCGGTCGCGGGAAGCGGCGGATCGACTCGACCAGATAGCGGTAGGAGTCGGCGTCGCCGGCGACCGCGCGTCCCAGGGCCGGAATGACGTTGAACGAGTAGAAATCGTACAGCGCCTCGAATCCGGGCACGTCGACGGTGGAGAATTCCAGGCAGACGAAACGGCCGCCGATCTTCAGCACGCGATAGGCCTCGGCCAGCGCCTGGTCGATGCGCGGCACGTTGCGGATGCCGAACGCGATCGAATAGGCATCGTGGCTGCGATCGGGAAACGGCAGCGCCTCGGCGTTCGCCTCCACGAACGTGACGACGTCGTCATAGCCCCGCTCGGCCGCGCGCTCGCGCCCCACCGCCAGCATGTCGGCATTGATGTCGGCAACCGTCACCCGGGTGGCCGACCCGCCGGCATCGATCACACGGAACGCGATGTCGCCAGTGCCGCCGGCCACGTCAAGGAGACCGAACGGCGTCGCGCCCTTCGGCGGATCGATGGCGGTGACCAGATCATCCTTCCAGGCGCGGTGCAGCCCGGCCGTCATCAGGTCGTTCATCAGGTCGTAACGCCGCGCCACGCGATGGAACACGTCATCGACCAGCGCCTGTTTCTCGGCCAACGGCACCTGGCGAAAGCCGAAATGGGTCTCGGACATCTGGCAACTCCCGCCGCGACCATAGCGCGCCGCATAGCGGGGCGCTATCTAGTCGCGCCGTATCTGCCGGATGGGTTAACACGGCGCATCGGCGTGTTGCGCCAGGGGGACGAATGCCCGAATTGCCCGAAGTCGAAACGGTGCGACGCGGCCTGGCGCCGGTCATGGAAGGCGCCCGCTTCACGCGGGTCGAGCTCAATCGCCCGGATTTGCGCCTGCCTCTGCCCAAGGACTTCGTGCAGCGCCTCGAAGGCGAGACCGTCACCGGGCTCGGCCGGCGGGCAAAATATCTGCTCGCCGATCTCTCGTCGGGCGACGTGCTGATGATGCATCTCGGCATGTCGGGCTCGTTCCGCGTCGCCCAGGAGGCGTACGAACAGGTGCGCGAGGAGACGCCGGGCGCCTATTATCACGAGCGCTCGACGGCACGCGCCCATGACCACGTGGTGTTCCACATGTCGTCGGGCGCGCGCATCACCTTCAACGACCCGCGCCGCTTCGGCCTGATGCTGCTGGTGCCGCGCGCCGAACTCAACGAGCATCGGCTGATGAAAGAGGTCGGGCCCGAGCCGCTCGGCAATGCGTTCGCCGCCGACATGCTGGCGCGCGCCTGCGCCCACAAGAAGACCAGCCTCAAGGCGGCCCTGTCGGACCAGAAGGTCGTGGCGGGCCTGGGCAACATCTACGTGTGCGAGGCACTCCACCGCGCCCTGCTCTCGCCCAAACGTTCGGCCGCAACGCTCGCCACAAGATCGGGGCAACCGACGCCGCGCGCCGAAAAGCTGGTGACGGCGATCAGGGACGTGCTGCACGACGCCATCAGGGCGGGCGGCTCGTCCTTGCGCGATCACCGGCGCACCGACGGCGAGCTCGGCGATTTCCAGCACAATTTTCGGGTCTACGACCGCGAGGGCAAGCCGTGCCCGACGCGCGGCTGCCGCGGCAAGATCAAGCGCATCGTGCAGGGCGGACGCTCGACTTTCTTCTGCCCGGTGTGCCAGCGCTGAGTCAGGGCCGCATTGCTTCGGGTCCGCGCCTCCGCTACCTCATCGGCAAGCCAAGGCCGTGGAGAAATCATGACCTACCAGAACCTCATCGTCGAAACGCGCGGCAAGGTCGGCATCATCCGCCTCAACCGGCCGGAGGCGCTCAACGCGCTCAACGCCGCGCTGGTCGCGGAACTGTCCGGTGCCATCGACGGGTTCGAGTCCGACCCACTGGTCGCCTGCATGATCATCACCGGCTCGGACAAGGCGTTCGCGGCCGGCGCCGATATCAAGGAGATGGCGCACAAATCCTACATGGACGCCTTCTTCGGCGATTTCGCCGCCGACTGGGACCACGCCGCGCGGGCGCGCAAGCCGGTTATCGCCGCAGTCGCCGGCTATGCGCTGGGCGGCGGCTGCGAGCTCGCCATGCAGTGCGATCTCATCATCGCGGCCGACAATGCGAAGTTCGGCCAGCCGGAGATCAAGCTCGGAGTCATTCCCGGCATCGGCGGCACCCAGCGCCTGGCCCGCGCGGTCGGCAAGGCCAAGGCCATGGACCTGATCCTCACCGGCCGCATGATGGATGCGGCGGAAGCCGAACGCGCCGGCCTCGTGGCGCGCGTCGTGCCGCCGGCCAACCTGATGGAGGAAGCGTTCAAGGCGGCGGACGCCATCGCCGGCATGTCGCTTCCGGTCGCGATGATCGCCAAGGAATGCGTCAATCGCGCCTTCGAGACGAGCCTAGCGGAAGGCGTGCGCTTCGAGCGCCGCGTCTTTCACTCGCTGTTCTCCACCGAGGATCAGAAGGAAGGCATGGCGGCGTTCGCCGAAAAGCGCAAGCCGGACTTCAAGAACCGGTGACGACGACCGTCGTCACTTGCGTACGCAGATCACCCGCACCACCGACGCCTTGGCGGCGTCGATGCTCGCCGCAGGCGACGCCGCCGGCGCGATGTTGCGGCCGTTGAGGAACGCCTTGATGTCATCGATCGGCACCAGCCTGGCCTGCGCCGGCGCGGTGGTCGGACCGGCGACCACGGCGCTCCTGAACTGCGCCAGCCCGACCAGCCGGCCCTGGGCATCGAGGGCGGCGGCACCGGCAAAGCCAGGCGCGAGCGCCGGCTCGAGCGCGCGTTTGGTGCTCTCCGGCGGGCCGAGACGCGCCGTCACCGCCGAGGCCGTGCTGTTGCCGGCCTGAGTCTGTGGATCCGCAATGCCCACCAGCGTCACGTCGGCGGCGCCCGGAGCGCTCCCCATGGCGAGGCCCTTGAGATTGCGCGCGCCATAGAGGCGCAGCAGCGCCACGTCCGCCGTCTCGCCGACGAGTTCGGCATTGCCGAACCCGGCCAGCGTGATCACCAGGCAGCTGTCGACGGCCTGACGATCCGTGACGATATGACCGGCATCATCGAGCACGACGCCGGTGGCATATTCCACCTTGCGTCGCGCCGTCGGGGTCGGCACGCCTGGGAACGGCTCGAAGCCGCCCGACATGGCGAGCGCCACCCGGTCCATGATGCCCTGCATGGCCTGGTCATACATGACAGTGACGCCGCGCACGTCGTTCTGCCGCGCGTGCACCCGCACATAGAAGCGCTTCAATCCCTGCAGCCCCGACAGCACGAAGGAGCTGTCGCGCAGCACGCTGTATTCGACCTCGCGGTTGGCCGGCTCCTTCTTCTGCTGCTCGAACACGGCGGCGAGCGTGGTGCCGGGCTCGGCGATGCGGAAGGTCTCGATCTGCACCTCGCCGCGCCCCGAGCTCCAGCGCGTGCCGGTCTTGGTCGAGCTCGCCTGGGGCGCATGCTTGAGCGGGATGGCGAGGCGTGCGCCGGTGGCGTCGTCGTCGACCACGCGCCAACCGGTCGCCTCCTGCCGGGCCTTGGCGGCGGCCGCCAGGGCGGCGCGCTGCTCCGGCGCCAGGATGCCGGTCTCGGCGGCGCCGCTGCGTGCCTGGTAGGATTTCACCGCGGCGATGGAGCGTTCGCCGAATTCGTCGCCGATGAGACCATTGTAATCGCCGGTCCAGATGAGATCGCTCTGGATGGCACGGCGGTCGGCGACCGGCATCGCTGCGTAGGCGGAGATCAATGTCGCGTCGGGCTTCGGCACGCTGGCGGCTTTCGCGGCCTTGGCCTTGGCGCCGCGGACAAGCTTCTCCCGGCGACCCGAGGCGACCTTTTTGGTGGCAGCGGCGGCGGGGCGAGCGTGCGGAACGGCAGCCTGCTTGGCTGCGGCGGCGGGTGCCGGCTTGGCTTGCTTGGCTTGTTTGGTTTGCTTGGCCTGCTTGGCTGGGGCGGCCGCGGCTGCCCGTGCGGCCGGCTTTGTGGCCTTCCTGGCCCCTGTCTCGGCCACGGCCGGAATCGCCAGAAGCAATGACAGCAGGACCGCAGCCGCGCGCCTCATTCCGGCCTCCGGAACGCTTTGCGCCACCCTAGCTCATCGCTCCGGCGGGACAAGAACCTTGCGCCGGCGGCCGCAAATCATCCCCCGCGGACGCAAAAGACTATTTGTCCTTGCTCCACGTGGCGACCGTGGTGGCGCCGCGCACCACCGACCACTTGTTCTCGTCCACGTTCACTAGCGTGAAGCAGGTCGATCCACTGCCCTTCCAGCTGGTGCAGAATCCGTCCTTGCTCAGCTTCCACGTCCCTTCGCCCTTGACGCCGGCGGCGCGGCTGACCGGCTCGCGCGTCATCTTGCCCTCGGGCGTGAATACCATCCTGAACTTGATGTTGGACGGCGTCGACGAGGTGAACGCCTGGCCGGTGAAGAACGTGTCCTGGATTTCCTTCGGTGCGAGCTTGGTGGCGGCGAGCCCAGCCGCGCTCGAGAGCAGAAGGGCGCCGGCAGCGACGCCCACGATCCGTGCATGCATCATTCTTCCTCCCCGGGAACGATTGCAGACGATGGACGACGGAAGACAAATCCAAAAGCGTGACGCCTCTCCGCGTTGGCCGGTCATGGGCAGGGGCCGATGCACAGGTCGACGCCGTCGCTGTTGCGATAGCGGTCCTGGCCGGTCCGCTCATATTCGATGCAGCGCCGCCGCTCAAGCGGATCGTCGGCGTTACGGCGGCAGATGCGTCCGCCCTCAGCCTCCCATGTCCCGCGCACCAGCATGCCCTGGCCGGCCACGATCGCAGTGCCGTCCGGCAAATGCACCGTGCACAGCATTTTTCCTGCGAGCGGGCCGGACTCAAGCGTGCCGCACAGTGGAACGCCGACCAGCTCGCGGCGGAACTGCTCGGTCGTGATGGGTTCGGCCGCGGCATGGCTCGCGGCCCCCAGCAGGAGTGCGGCCAGCACCGCGATCGAGAAGCGGATGGTCATTCTGGATCCAGGCGCGGAAAGTTACAGCATCGACGGCAATACACGGTCGGGTGGCTTGTGGCCATCCATGAACGTCTTGATGTTGATGATGACCTTCTCGCCCATGTCGATGCGCCCCTCGATGGTGGCCGAGCCCATGTGCGGCAGCAGCACCACCTTGCCGGCGCGGGCGAGCCGCACGAGCTTGGGATTGACGGCGGGCTCGTGCTCGAACACGTCGAGGCCGGCGCCGGCGAGCTCGCCCGCCTCGATCATGCGGGTGAGCGCATTCTCGTCGATGACTTCGCCGCGCGCCGTGTTGACCACAAAAGCCTCGGGCCGCAGCAGCTTGAGCCGGCGCGCCGACAGCAGATGGTATGTGGCGGGCGTGTGCGGGCAGTTGACCGAGATGATGTCCATGCGGGCGAGCATCTGGTCGAGGCTCTCCCAGTAGGTCGCCTCGAGCTCCTCCTCGGTCTGCTGCGGCACGCGGCGGCGATTGTGATAGTGGATCTGCAGGCCGAACGCGCGGGCGCGGCGGGCAACCGCCTGCCCGATGCGTCCCATGCCGATGATGCCCAGCCGCTTGCCCCAGATGCGATGGCCGAGCATCCAGGTCGGCGTCCAGCCCGACCAATCCTTGTCGCCGGTGATGACGGTGGCGCCTTCGGCGAGCCGCCGCGGCACCGCCAGGATCAGCGCCATGGTCATGTCGGCGGTGTCCTCGGTGAGCACGCGCGGCGTATTGGTGACCGTGATGCCGCGCTGGACCGCCGTGGCCACGTCGATGTTGTCGACGCCATTGCCGAAATTGGCGATCAGCCGCAGCTTCTCGCCGGACTGGCTGAGGACCGAGGCATCGATGCGGTCGGTGACGGTCGGCACCAGGACGTCGGCAACCCGGACGGCGTCGGCCAGCGCGGCCTGGCTCAGTGGCTTGTCGTCGAGGTTGAGCCGCGTATCAAACAGTTCGCACATGCGCGTTTCGACGCTGTCGGGCAGCTTGCGCGTGACGACCACCAGCGGCTTCTTGCCTTTTGCCATCCGACCACTCGGCTTCCCCGAATTCCGGGCGTTCAGGCCTCTTTAACCCGGCCGACCGAAACTGCCCGCGTCGGGTCTGGACAGGGCGGGGCCGACCAAAGCCTCTGTCTAACAGAAGGACCGGGGAACCGGAAGCGGCGCAGCCCTCGGCGCCGCCAGACATGAATAAGAGAAGGCGTAGAGATCATGAAGCCAGGCTGGTTCCGGTCCGTCCTTGTCGCCGCCTTCATGGCGAACGCAGGCGCGCCGGCCTATGCCCAGCCGGCTGCGCCCAAGACGGTCAGCGGCCTGCCCATTCCGCGGTTCGTCAGCCTGAAGGCCGACCGCGTCAACGTGCGCGGCGGGCCAACCAAGGACCACGACGTCACCTGGGTCTACAATCGCACCGGCCTGCCGGTGGAAATCACCGCCGAATTTGAAAATTGGCGCCGGATCCGCGACTGGGAGGGAGCCGAAGGCTGGGTCTACCACTCGCTCCTGTCCGGCCGCCGCACCGCCACCGTCGCGTCGAAGGGCAAGAACAAGGACGGGTTGTTCCTGCTCTACGACCGGCCGGACGCCGCCGGCACGGTCGTCGCCAAGCTGCAGGTGGGCGTGCTCGGCGCCGTGAAGCGCTGCGACGGCAACTGGTGCCGCATCGCCGGCGAGGGCTTTGACGGCTGGATGCAGCAGGAACGCCTGTGGGGCGTCTACCCCAACGAGAAGCTGGAATAGGGAAATGCCGTAGCCCGGATGAGCGTTGCGACATCCGGGAAATTGTTTCCCCGCATATCGCTGCGCTCATGCGGGCTACGACGCTACGACGCGTCAGCCCGCCTACCCTACGGTAAAGCTCAGGCGCTCGAAGCTGCGGTCCTGCAGATATTGATCGAGCCCCCAGCGCTTCACCTGCGCCAAGGTCGCGTCGAACTCTTCGCGCGGGATGGCCTGATAGACGAAGCGCTCGCCGCGCCCGAAACGGGTGAAATCCCACGCATCGTAGGTCTCGAATTCCGCCGGCACCGCGAGCCGCCACAGCGGGAGGTATTTTGCCAGATCGGCGTCCATGGCCTGCTCGGCGCGGTCGAGCGCGCGCAGATAGCCACGCACCACCTCCGCTTCCGAGTTCTCCGGCACCCACCATAATGTATGGAACGTGTCGGCGATGATCTTGCGCAGTCCCAATTGCTCCGCCATGGCGATCTGCGGCGGCAGCAGGCTCGCGGCCTCCACCTCGCCGTCGAGCAGCGCCTTGAGGCGGGCGCCGAAGCCGCCGGTGTTGACGATCTTGATGCGCTCGAGCGGCAGATACTTTTCCAGCCGATACGGCACATTGAAATGGCTGCCGGCGCGCATGCCGACCGAGATCGGCACGTCCTTGAGATCTTCCGGCCGGCGAATGGACGAGTCCGGCCGCACGAAGATCGCCCACGGCGACAGGCCATAGGCGTCGGGAACGAAGCGGCCCATGCCGGCGCTGGCGTTGCAGATCGAACCCCACACGCAGGCGCCCTGGATCACGTCCTGCTTGTCGTCGGTGTAGGGCCGGTCCTGCGGCCGGTGGAAGTAGTCGAGGTCCTTCCAGCTCGACTGGGTCCCGCGAAAAGTCTTCCAGTCGAATTCGACGTCGAGACCCTCGGCGGCAAAAAAACCTTCCTGGTGCGCAACGAAGTCGTTGAGACCCATGCCCTTGGGGGCAATCTTTACCCGCTTGAGCGCCGTCGCCATGAGGCGTCCTCCCGATTGATTTTTTCGCCGCTATCGTAATGCGGAGCGATTGAGCGTCAACAAATGCGCGGCCGATGCTGGTGGGACGTTGCCCACGAAGGGAAACGATCGCCGGTACCGACGCGTTCCGCACCATGACCGCGAACGAAGCGGCCTCATCGTCGCACGGCGACGAACGAAGCCGCCTCACCGTCGCAAATCGTTACGATAGGCACAGCCTATGGATCGCATCAGGCAATTGACGTTCCGCTAGCCTGGCAAAAAAAGCCCGCCGTGACGGCGGGCCGACGAGAGATCCTTTGGCCGCGCCGTTCAGCGCTTGCGCCGCAGCCGCACCACCACGTCGACGCGGGCGATCTCATAGCCCTCGGGTGCGGCTGGCATCTTGTCGAGCATGACGGCGGCGCCGGGGATGTCGAGCAGCGCATGCTCGCCCTCGACGAAGAAATGATGGTGCTCGGTGGCGTTGGTGTCGAAGTAGGTTTTCGACCCGTCCACGGCA
>Ga0126380_10000336_pt1 | contig 14966 bp, 10 predicted proteins | sample PanSoiMetPlot_26_FD_92544 | JGI IMG/M metagenome (GOLD analysis project Ga0126380, IMG submission 92544) | Tropical forest soil microbial communities from Panama - MetaG Plot_26 | ecosystem: Environmental > Terrestrial > Soil > Tropical forest > Bulk soil | place: Panama | collected 2016-02-17
ATTGGCGACATCATTAAGGAAGTAAAACGGCAAATCGGTTCGTTGCAGCGCCAGGCGGGCAAAGCGCGACGCTACCAGGCATTGCACGACGATCTCCGCGTGCTTGATACGCATCATTCGCGCAAGCAACTCGAGCTGCTTGAAATTGACCTAACCCTTTGCAAGGCTGAGATCGCGCACCTTGGCGAATCAGAAGAGGCCACTCACGCCAAAATCGACCAAGAAGAAAACGACGTGGCCGAGCAGCGCCGAACGTTGGAAGAGATCGATGCGCAAATTGCGAGCAGCCGCAGTGAACTTCAACGCCTTGAAAGCGAAGTTAACGCGCATCGAAATCGAATCCAATTCAATCGGCAGCGAGCAGAGGAATTGAACGAACTGATCGAACGTTCCCGAAACGATATTGCTGCTGCCGAAACTAAGCGCGCAAAACAAGACAAAGAAATTCAAGAGGCGAATGCGCTGATTGAAAAGACGAGCGAGGCTCTACAGACCAAGGAAGGGGAGCTAAGTAAACTTACCAGCCAACTCTCGGAGCTTCGCGCCGAACGAAGCGCGCATGAATCGAAACTTGAGACGCTGCAAGGCACGGCGTCAGAAATCGAGAGCCGTATCGGAAACCTGGAGCAAGAAATTTCCGGACTTAAAATTCGCCGTGAAACGACAGAGGAAACTCGTCGCAGTTTAGATACGGCGATTTCCAACATTGAGACCGCCCGCATCCGAATCCAGGGCGAGATCACCGGTGCACGCGCGACAGCCGAGAGCCTCCAGAAGAAACTCGATGATTGTCGAGCCACTCTTCAGACTGGCGACGAGAACCTGCGACAGCATCAGCACGCTGTCGCGAGCATTGAAAAAGAGCTTGCCGCCAGTGAGCGTGGGCAGGCAGAAAAAGAATCGCGCCTCGAAGTTCTTCGTCAGCTTAATGAGGAAGGCGAAGGTCTTGGGGAAGGTTCACAAGCGGTCCTCAAGGGCCTGCATAATCAGTCGCGAATCAAACCTGCATTGGCTGGTGCCTTGGTTGCAAATCTCGACGTGGAGAAAAATTTCATTCCAGCGATTGAAGCCGCGCTCGGTCGGAATTTGCAGGCTGTTGTTCTAAAAGACGCGCAATTGGCGCCCGAAATTATTGCGGCTCTGAAAGAAAAGAAACTCGGCCAGGCGGCGTTGGTACTTCCGCAACTTGGCAATGGCACAACAAAAGCCCGAGTAAAACGGATTCCCAAGAAATCGCTTGGATGGGCAATCGACAAAGTGAAAGCGCCGGAGCCGCTGGGATCGCTCGTTGCACAATTGCTTCACAACGTCGCAATCTTTGAGCATCTCGGCGACGCCCTGATTGCCAAGAAAGAACACTGCGAAATAGCAGCTGCCACGCTGGATGGCGAGTTGATTTCAGCCGAGGGAGTCGTGTTCGGTGGGAGCCGGGAAACATCGGCAGATTCTCTCCTCGAACGCAAAGCGCGAATGTCGGCCCTGGATCGCGAGTGTTTCGATATCCGTAAGCAGCACGAGGCTCTGCAAAAAAAATGTAACGACGCCAGAGCCGCACTTGAAAAAGCAAGCAGCAAGTTGGAAGAAGCCCGCCGAGACTGCGAAACAGCGGAACGCGAAAAGTCCGATTGCGACAATCGAATTCTTTTTCTCACACGAGAGCTGCAGGAAGGCGAACAAAAGCAGACCCAGGTTCGCTCCGAGCAAACTACCCTCTCTCGACAAATCCAAGCCGCTGACGATCGCATTGCGAAACTAGAGGACGAATTGGCTGGGGAACGGGCAACTTTGGAAGGAAACGGAGGCGAGCAAGAGGCGCTGCGAGTCGCACAACATGATTTCGCAAAGCGCGAAAACGAGGCAATGGAAGAGTTGACGGAACTGCGTCTCATCGTCGCCACTGACAGACAGCGCTACGAACATCTTATCGCGCAGCGTCAGCCGATGAGCTCCCGTGACGCGGAACTTGCGGAGGCAATCGCCGCGCGCCAGGCGGACATCGCCAATTTCGAAAAGCGGCTAGCTACCCAGGCAGAAGAATCGCGAACGGCCGAATCCGCCATCGAGAAACAAACCGGGCAACGTGCGGATCTCGAGGAAGCGCTGACCGCGCTTATGGAACAGCGCAGGGAACGCTCAACAACAATGAATGATGCGGAGTCGAATCTGCGCACAATTCGAAATTCGTTGAATGATCTGCGCGACTCGCGTTCCAAAGAGCAGGTGCGCCAGGCAGAGCTGCACTTGAAGATCGATAATCTTACCGAACGGATTTCACGCCGCTATCAAATTAATTTGCGCGAATTTAGTCCCGACGAAGCCGCGTTTGAAAAAACTCTGCGAGTGCAAGCGAAGCGGTGGATCAACCGCTCCGCAGTTGACGTCGCAAATGGCGGCGAACCCGCGGCGGATTTACCATCCCATTCCGAGAATGCGATGCACCTGACTGACGCCGATCTCGACAAGTTGGTTGGCGACCTGCGAACCCAACTCGATAACATGGGCCCAGTTAACCTGGACGCTGTTCATGAGTACGACGAATTGGAAGAGCGATACAAGTTTCTCGAAGCGCAAAACAATGATCTTACCAATTCCCGTCGCGAATTGCTCGACGTGATTTCGCAGATCAACTCGACCACGAGGAAGTTGTTCAGCGAGACCTTTGCTCAGGTGCGGATTAACTTCCGTGAAATGTTCCAAGAGCTTTTCGGTGGCGGACGAGCGGACCTGTCGCTGCTTGACGAAAATGATCTGCTTAACTGCGGAATCGAAATCAGCGCGAAACCCCCGGGAAAACAGTTACAAAGCGTTTCGTTGTTGAGCGGAGGCGAACGCTCAATGGTTGCGGTGGCGTTGCTGTTCGCAATCTACATGGTGCGACCAAGCCCGTTCTGTATCCTCGATGAAGTGGATGCGGCGATGGATGAGGGCAATATCAACCGGTTTATCCGCGTGCTGGACCGGTTCGTAGAACAGAGCCAATTCATCATCATCACGCACAACAAACGCACCATTGCCAAGGCCGACGTACTATACGGCGTAACGATGGAAGAGCGCGGCGTGAGCAAGCTGGTGGGGATGAAATTGACCGCACCGCATCAAGTCTCAGCCGAAACGTTCGCGAGTATACAACAAAAGCCGAGACAACAACGCCTCGCGCTTGCGACGCGGTAATTTTCCTTCTGGGGAGGCGGGCTGCTCGCTTGGAGTTATCGGCAGCTTGTCCTCCCCGGAAGACGGTAGTGACGCTATAAAATTTTTTTGCGCTGGCCGGCCGATCTCGCGTAAAATTGTGAGATGCTTCAGACGGCGCAGCGCCAATCAAAACAATCAAAAACAAAAAAATCAAAGCCCGCGCAGCCGCACGAGCGCTTCCTGGAAGCGTTTCGCTGGATGCTTTTAACGCGCACGCTGGAGGAAAAACTCGTTAGTCTTTATCGGGGCGGCCTGATCACTGGCGGCGTCTATATCGGCAAAGGCCAGGAAGCGGTCAGCGTGGCGTGCGGTTTGTTTTTGAAAAAGGGCGATATCTTCGCTCCGCTGATTCGCGACCAGGCAGGTCGATCTGCATTCGGCGAACCGCTGTTGGACGTCACCCGCACTTATCTCGGCTCGCGCCAGGGCCCGATGCGCGGGCGAGACGGCAATATTCATCGGGGCCGGCCACAGGACAACCAGCTCGCCATGGTCAGTCACCTCGGCGCGATGATTTCGGTCACTGTCGGCGCGTTAATGGCCAAACGATTCAAGGGCGAGAAGGGCTCTATCGGCCTGGCATGCATCGGCGAAGGCGGGATGCAGACCGGTGCGTTTCACGAGGGAATGAATATCGCCGCCGTGGAACAGGTGCCGCTGGTGATCGTCGCGACAAATAATCATTATGCGTATTCCACGCCGAATGACCGCGAGTTCGCTTGCCACGATCTGGTTGATCGCGCGATCGGTTATGGCTTTGAAGGGTATTACCTCGATGGAACGGACCTCGGCGCGTGCCTCAAGGTAATCGGCGGGGCAGTCAAACGTGCGCGCGCAGGACGTCCGCCGCAATTGGTCGTCGCTTCGGTGCTGCGGCTTTCTGGACACGGCGAACACGACGATGCCAGTTACGTGACCGAGGAGATCAAGCGCGAACCATTTGCGCGCGATTGTTTGAAGGTCGCCGAGCAAACAATTGCTGATTTGAAATTGGCCGATGCCGAGACGCTGGCTGCGTGGCGCAAAGAGGCCGTGGCGAAGGTGGACGAAGCCATCGCCACCGCGCAAAAGGAGGCTCCGCCGGAGGGCGACAAAGAAGACTGGTGCGCGTTATCGACACGCGGCCTTGTCGATCAGGTTGAAACAATTGAATGAAATGACAAACCGACGTGAACTATCGGGCCTCCGATTCAACGGTTCAAGGGTTGGACGAATCAACCCGGCGAAGCCATGAGCATCACCTATCTCGAAGCAATCTGTGAGGCCCAGGCGAAACTGCTCCGTGACGACGAACGCGTGTTTATCTATGGGCAGGACGTCGGCGGTACGTTCGGGGGCGCTTTCAAAGCAACAAAAGGTCTCGCTAAAGAATTTCCCGGACGCGTGCTGAACACGCCAATTAGTGAAGATGCCATCGTGGGGACCGCGATTGGGGCTGCGATTAAGGGAATGCGACCGATTGTCGAAATGCAGTTCGCCGACTTCTCCAGTATCGCCTTGAACCAAATCCTCAACAACGCCGGTACGCATTACTGGCGGACGAATGTCCCGGTCCCCATCACGGTTCGCCTGCCTTCCGGCGGAACAAAAGGAAGCGGGCCATTCCACAGTCAATCCATGGAATCAATTTATGCGCATTATCCAGGGCTCATTGTCATGACGCCGGCGACAGTGGAAGACGCATACACCATGTTGATCGAGGCGGTGGCTATCGATGATCCGGTTGTTTACTGCGAACACAAGTATCTCTATTATCATCTCAAGGCAGACAAGCTGCCCAGCGAGGGCTTGCCCACAGGCAAGGCCCGGATCGCGCGGGCGGGGCGCGACCTGACTATTGTGAGCTATAGCGCCATGGTGCACGAAGCGCTCACAGTCGCGGAACAATTGGCTCGCGAAGGTTTTGAAATTGAGGTGTTGGATCTTCGTTCAGTTAAGCCGCTCGATACCGATACCGTTCTCGCTTCAGTCGCTCGCACGGGTCGGCTGCTGTGTGTGGGGGAATCGTTTCCATGGGGCGGCGTGACGGCTGAGGTAGTTGCACGTGTTGCGGTCGAAGGTTTTCATCTGTTGGACGCAGCACCGCACCGTATCAACGCGAAGGACACACCGATCCCTTATCACCCAAATCTTTGGTCGGCCCATCGACCCAACGCAAAAGAGATCGCGCGAAAAGCTCGCGGTCTGCTTCGAGAATAAAAATTTATGCCGCAAGTTCCAATCATCATGCCACAACTCGGCGAATCGATCGCCGAAGCCACAATTGTCGATATTAAGGTGAAGCCCGGGGATGAAGTTGCGGATGATCAGGAAATTATTGACGTCGAAACCAACAAAGCAGTGATGGGCGTGACGACGCCGTGCAAAGGCAAGATTGGCCAAATCAGTGTGCAATTAAAGGAGACTTACCCGGTGGGCGCAGTCCTTGGCTATGTGGAAGCGAGCGAAACAGACGCCGCGAGATTTGCAAAACAAGCGCCACCACCACAGCGCGAAGTCGCGGAAGAAATTCCCGCGCGTGCCGACCAGGAAGTCGCGCCGGCGCGCCCGAAGAAAATCGCTGCACGTGACGGCGACGGTGCAGGCACCGGTGGGTTGCCTGTTCCAGTTGCGGCGAAAGGCGCAACGTTCATGTCCCCGCGTGTTCGCGCGCGGATGGCCGAGCTGCAGCTAACCATCGCCGACCTCGCAGGAATCATGGGCACGGGGGCTGGTAATCGTGTCACCATCAAGGACCTGGAAAACTTCCTGCAGAAGATCGAGAGCCAAACGGCGCACGAAGCTTCTGCGATTCGCGCGGGTGTGGCCGACGCGATGCGCCGAAGTTGGACCCGGCCGCTTTCAACGATTGGTTCGTCGGTAAATCTTGATCCAGTGCTGCAGGATCGGCAATCGCGCGATCCAAAACCTGGCCCGGGCCTCTACGCAGTGCGGGCACTTGCGTTGGCCCTTACGGAAACTCCGGGCGCGGCGGCGAAATTAATCGGCAATCGCGTCGTGCAATCAAACTCCATTGATGTTGGCATAGCAGTCGAAGCTGAGGATGGAATCATGGTGCCTGTGATTCGGGCAGCCGATAAGACTTCGCTTGCCGACCTTGCAGCCAAATACAAGGAGCTCGTCGATCTCGGCAGACAGCGACGTATCTCGCCGGACATGCAGGCCGGCGGCGTGGCGACCGTTTCCAACTTTGGGACTTTTGGAATGGAATGGGGTACACCAATCCCATTGCCGGATCAGACATTGCTGCTCGGTCTCGGAGCTGGGAAAAAAGTTCCGTCGTGGAATGAAGAGAAAAAAGAATTTGTTCCCAGAACCGAGGCCCAGATCACACTAAGTTTTGATCATCGCAGTGTTGACGGCGGCGGAGCGGGTCGTTTGCTCAAACGTGTGATCGAGCTTTTACAACAGCCAACGCGGTTATAATTCCCTGGCGGCACGACACGGTTCAGGACGTCGTCAAGGCGAGGGGAAGAGCTGGTCCGCGCAGTGAGCATCGCACTGCGGAAGCGAAAAAAGCAACTAACATTATGAAGGCGTATTCTTGAAAAAGCGACGGTTGGGCAATTCGAACCCCCTGAAAAGTACGCCACAGAGAATTATTAATGAGAGCAACAAAAGCTCCATCATTGGCAGAACATAGCGCGGCGCAATCTGTGCGAGAAAACAGTTCAGCAGTACCATAGCCATCCCAACAATCCACAGGGAAACGGCAAAGAGAATTACTGGCGTGTTTTCTCCGCCCATTTTGTAGTCCACGACGAGCGCTGACAACAAAACGATAAGCCCAAGGATGCTCCAGGCATGGAAAGAAAGCAGATTCCACCAACGAAAGTACGACAGCTCGCGCGCCGCGACGAGTCGTTCGCGCGGTTCGCGAAAGGTTTTAAGTCGCGAGCACTGCGGCATTTTGTCGGGACGGGAGAAAAAATAATCTGTATTCACAAAGAGGAATTGCACGATATCGCTTTCGGTGGTTCGCGTTGCCGTTGTGAAATCGCTTAGCGCCGCTGATCCAAGGGGGGCAACCGGCGGACAAAGGAAGCCCAATGCAACCTCGTTGAGAACCCGATCAAACTTCTCACTGTGAAATTTCATTTCAGAGTCCGAGAAGTCGGAATGGGCCTCTTGAATAAAAGCCCCTGGGTCCCAACGTTTGTTTCGATCAATCCAAGCACCAAGCAACTCAAGTAGTTGGTGAGATTCAGGTAACCTGCATTTTGTCGTTACGAGATCAAGAAGCGCGCGCCGCACTGGTGGCTGCATTGTTTCCGAAAAATCGAAGCGCCAGAAAAATGAGGACCCAAATGTTGACCGCCATGGCGTGTTTGCCCGCCAGCAAAGAAGATGAGTAACGCTCGTCGCGAAGAACAGTCCGATCAGGCCGCTCGCGACAGATATGAACCAGACTTTCCATGCTTTTGAAAAGCACAAGTTCGCAGCGGTGACTGCTTTCCTGTCCGCAACGAGAACACGCGAGCCGCGTTCGATAATGATAAGAGTCATCGCAGTGGGCAAAACCGCAGCGAGGACGCAGTTAATGTGACGCGTCAAGGAGGCTGCAGCGAGGAATAGCGTGAAGATGACCCACTCGCGCGCTCCAATATCTGGGTAACGGAGCATCACGCGAACACCGCTTGCGGCCAGAAGCAAAATGAGGATCACGCTTAGCGCTTCCGAACCTATACAATGCGCAAAGACGTAGAACAATGGCTGGCTCGCGAACAAAGCCGCAAGGAACAGGCGAAGTAGCAACGTTCTCGCAATCGCGTAGATCAAATAAACAGCGCCGCACCATAAAGCAACATGCTGTAAAACCAGCAATGAATACACGCCAGCGTCGGTAAGCTGTGTGTGCTTGATGAAATGGCCAAGCGACTCGACTGGTCCCGATCCGCTAATCAAATACCCAAACCAAAGGGGAATGCGGCTCAGGGTGCAGTATAGTGGAGCGTGCACCAGGATCGTGACCATTCCCGGCGGCCGAACCGTTTGGTTATACGCGTCCACACTGCGCCAAAGGGGTGGCACAGATAACATGAGCCAAAGCGAAGGTATGGTGAGAAGGAGAAACGGTGCGGTTATCGCAGCGAATTGTCTAATGTTGCGCGACTCGGGTTTATCTATCTTAGGCAATCCTTCCGTCATGGACTATCAGCTAAGCCGTGGGCGTGTAAATTAAACTCGCCAAGGTAGCGAGACCATCGCAGATACAGTCCGACAGTGAAGCGTGGAATTTCTTACATCGTTGCTTCTATCCAGCGCAGCGGAACGCATTTGCTTTGCAGCATCCTCCGAAACACTGGCCTAGCTGGGTCGCCGGAGGAGCATTTTTTGTCGAAGCCCCGAGAAACCTGGGAAAAACGGTGGGGCACGCCATCGCGCATCGCCTATGTGCAACACGTTTTACGCCAAAACACCGCAGCCGATGGAGTCTTCGGCACCGTCATAATGTGGAGTTATTTCGAGCGAATGCTTCAAATGTTGCAGGAAATTCCCGAATACAAGGATCTCAATGGAGCACAACTTCTCGGGGCAGTTTTCTGCAAACCGAAATACATCTGGATGCGCCGCCGGAACCACGTCGCGCAGGCGGTCTCCTGGGCCATCGCATGCCAGACCGGTGTCTGGACCCAAAAAGCCGAGGAAAAATCGCAACCGCGCAATATACCAAAGTTTGATTTCAAGGTAATCGACGAATGGTGCAACCGGATTGCGGGACACGACGAGGGTTGGGCGAATTATTTTCGTGAAAATCAAATTGAGCCTCTGGTTCTCTTTTATGAAGACGTTGTCGCGTCTCACCATTCCGCTGCGGAGCGCGTCTTGAAATTTCTAGGTTTGCCATTTCCGCCGGGTTTGGAAATCCCACGGCCAGCCATCGAAAAGCAAGCTAATCAAATCTCCGATGAATGGGCTGCATCTTACCTGAAGCTCAAAAAAGCGAAGACGGGGAGGCTGGGGCGCATCATTCGGCGCCTGAGAGTTTAAATACTCACGAATGGGGCAAGCGACACACCCGTTTCGGCAGCAAAAGTCATTTATTCGCCCTGGCCTTCAAGATGAATGCCAGCAGGATTACAAGAATGCACCCGACAGACACCGCACCCCCCCAGATCAACCAGGCTGGTCGATAGATGAGAACAAGCCGTCCATGAGCACCAGGTGGAACTTCGACCATTGGAAATAATCCGCGATAAGAGGTGACGGCGAGGTTTCGATTGCCCAACCGCGCTTTGTATCCGCGAAAATACGGCCGAGAAAAAGTGAGCAGGGCCGGACGATCGCCATTAGGAACATCGATATCTGCTTCTACTCGATTTCGTGAATTACTGATTCGCGAAACAGTTGCTGCGGCAAACTGCTCCCCCGGCCGCGACTCGATGGAAGTTATCGAACGCACTCGAGCGAAGGGGGCGCCGCGTCGATGAAAGACTCGGCCTTCAGCTGTTGTAAGAACCGCTTCCCATTCGAAAGTCGGCTGAGGCGTGAGATCCAATTCTCCCGCAACGACAACACCATCTACGCCTAACAAAGCCAATTCGCCATCGCTACCAGCCTGGTTACTGAGCAAATAACTTCCAACACCGGGATTGATTTCACCGTGAATCGAGGTTGCGAATTCTCGCGCCACACCGGCCGGCCGAATCGGGCTGTAGCCATTGATAAAATGTAATCCTGCCCACATCGGTGTGCTTCCTGGGCGCAGAACTTCACCAACCGGCTGTGGTTTGTAAGCTACGCAATACGTAAGCTCCGCCCACGGATAAACGCTGAGGTAAAGCCGCGCTGGATCGAGTGGCGCAGGCTTAAGCAGTTTTTGAGAGAAATTGTACTTGGGAACACCACAGTTTGTCGGACTGCAGATATACGTAGCGAGTAACGCCAGGAATGTGATCGCCACGGCCAGCCATTGCTGAAATTCGGAGCCACGCGACCAAAGCGTCGACAGTAACCAAATCGCCGCGAGCCCAACAAAGATCCATGTTAGCGGAAAAGCGTTCGAACCAGTTGTACGCAGGATCACCATCGCAGCGGCCGTCAAAGTAGTTAGAACAAGCGCGGCTGCGGCTGGGATCGCGGATCCCGGCTGAACGCGCAACGCTTCTCCCGCACAGATTGCGAAGACCAGATGAAAAAACGGCAGCCAGCGAAAACTCCAGCGAAAAAGCCCGGCCGTGGGGACCATGGAAAACAACAGCACAAGCAGAACCAGAACCAGTTCCCATTTGATTTGCCTAACGAGCACTTTCGCGCGCCAGATCAATCCAGCGATCAGCGCTGCCGGAGCGACAAGTCCACAAGCCAGTTCTGTTGCCGGGTGTGGCAAGTAGCGGTTGGAAAAATCGGCCCAATTAACGGTCCAACATGGCAAGAGGAGGCCGGGCAATGCCGCCGGCGGAACAAGCCATTGCCAATGGGCTCTGGCTGGCTGTAATTCGCGCGCGGAACCCTGAACCAGATCAAGAATCGCGAGCCACGCCGGAGCGGATAACCCGAAGCCCAGTGCCACGCCAAAGAACATTGGCACGACCGGCCAAATGCTCCGAGTTTCGACCAACGATTTGATTGCGAGCCAGGCAATCAGGAGAAGCAACATCAAAACCGTGTAGGGAAATCCGCCGGTAACAACGAGGTAAACAAATGGCGCCGGCCAGAGAAATCTTAATTTGCTTCGCTGGGAATCGAGAGCGCGCGCCGCACCCCACCATGCCCAAGGAAGCCATGTAAAAGCCCCAAGCGCACCGAACCAATCGGCCGCGCCCCAGCAAATGATCCAACCATTCAAAGAAGCGATCAACGCGACAAAGATCGACAACGGAACTGAGAATTGGCGATCGCGCGCGAGCAAAAACGCGCCCACAGCCAGAGCGAAAAGATGCGCAATGGACACGGCAGCTGCTTGCTGCGGAAATGTGAACGGAAATTTCCAGACGATGACGATGATTGCATTTACAAAAGGCGAGAACACTCCGTACTGAAATTCTCCGGCGAGATTGCCGCAGACCCACGAGTACGGGCTTAAGATTGGCCAATGCCCCTCTGACCAGCTGCGCGCCATGTCGGCGAACACCGGCAGAACAGACAATTCATAGTCGTCGTTCCAAAATACGAGCGGATTGTGAAAGAGAAGGATGAGGCAGAAAAAGACAACGATTAATCCTGCACTGGTCGCGCCAATAATTTCCGAGCGCGTGGAGCGCGGAGTAACCATCTAATATGGGAAAGGCTCAACACCCAACGCCGAACGCTCAATGTTCAACTCTGAGCACCGCGTCATCATTTTGCATTCTTTTCAGCCGTCCGAATGCTGGCTGCAAAGATTCTGATGAGCTCATCGATTTCACTGAGGCAGACAGGAAGCGCCGCGAGGGGTCCCAGTTTTTTCAAGCGACCGGCCAGTCGGAGCCAACGTCTCGTTTCACGCAATTCTTTCAGGCAGATTCGTAACTTATGAATAAAATCCTTTCGTGATTCTGCTGCTTCAACCTCACCATGATTTGACAGAGGAGACGTTCCGCACCGCAAAAGCTGACCTGCTACGTGATTTCCAGCCCTCGAATTCGGGAAGGATTCTGTCAACTCAACAATGCTAACTGCAAAGTCGAGCAGTCGATGCTCAAGATCGTAGTGCCGCGCTTCTCGCGCTACGCCATAATTTGCGTTCGGCAGTTCGTTGACTCGGACGCCATCTGCAGTCCATTCGATTACAGGGGTTGCACTTCTTTTGAGTTCTGCGTTGGTCGTTGGACGTTGAGCGTTGAGCGTTTTTTTCCTCATAAGACGACCGGTTTCCCCTCGGTCATCACAAGCACCCTGTCTTCAATGCCGTGTTCCTGTGCCGATTTGAGCAGGCGTTGAGGTGGTTCGTTCAGCGGTTCAAAGCCAAGGCGAAAGGTTCCGTAATGCATCGGGATCAAAGTCTTGGCGCCGAGTTCGAGAAACGCCTTGACTGCTTCTTCTGGATTCATGTGAACTTCGCGGCCGGTCGGCGCTTCGTACGCACCTATCGGCAGCAGCGCAATCTCGATCGGATAGCGGTCACCGATTTCCCTAAAGCCAGGAAAGTAGGCGCTGTCGCCACAGTGAAAAATGGTGCGGCCGTTCGCCGCAATGACAAATCCGCCAAAGTCGCGATGCAGGTCTGCCAGAAAGCGCGCGCCCCAGTGATGACAAGGTGTGAGCGAAATTCTGAGCGGACCCAGCTCGACTGTTTGCCAGTAGTCGAGCTCGTGCACAATGTGAAAACCGAGATCGTGCACCAGGTTTCCCACACCTGTCGGAACAACAATTGGCTGATCGGCCGCTACGCGACGCAGCGTACGCCGGTCGAGATGATCGAAATGAGCGTGCGTAACCAAGACGAAATCGATCGACGGCAAATGATGAATTTCGAAGCCCGGTTGCCTGAGCCGCTTGATCACCTTCAGCCACTTCGACCAGTTCGGATCGATTAAGACATTGACTTCGTGGGTCTGAACAAGAAATGACGCGTGCCCAATCCACGTAATACAAATCTCGCCTTCGCGAATTTTTGGGAATTGCGGCGGCCGCGCTGCCTCATCGCCCGCCCGTTTGATGAAAAGGGACGGAATCAGAACACTGGTAAGAAAATTGCGCTTATGCCAGTCCGCTCGTGGACGCAGTCGTACTCGGGTGGAACGCTCGGCGATTGCACCGTCCCCCGATTGGCGAACAATGTTTCTCCGGCTCTTCTTTGGAAAACGAATTGGCACGGCGTCCAAACGATATGAGACAGTTAAAAAGTTAAAAGGCTTAAAAGTTACTTACTCTTGCCAGGCGCCGGGATCATGCCCGCCTTTTAACGTTTTAACTGGCTTTTTAACCTTGTCACTTTATCCATTTCGGCTTGAGTTGTGCCGTCATGCGAAGTTGGAAGCTGTTGGTCCCGCTGTTTTTGCTTTGTTCAATCGCGTTCGCATCTGAATCGCGCTTGCCGTTCGGGACGGTCTTTAAAGGCCAAGACCAATTCAATCGACTGGTTGCAAAGGCGAAAGCCGGGAATTGGAAAGCCTTGCCAATTGGGGAACGGACCGCCGCAGTTGGCCAGGCATTGGTAGGAACGCGTTACAAGCATTTCACTCTTGAGATCGACAATCGGATCGAGTCGCCCTCAGCAAATTTTCAGGGAATGGACTGTTGGACCTTTTTCGAGATCGCTCTCAGCTTCGCTCGAATGTTGAACGAACCAGAATCGAATTGGACTCCGGAACGTCTGCTGCATTACATCGAAACGGATCGATACCGCGGCGGCGAATGCACCGGAGATTATCTTTCGCGTCTGCATTACCTGGAAGACTGGCTGTACGATAATAATCGCCGGGGTCTTGTTGAAGATCTGACCCGCGACCTGGGTGGGCGCAGCGTTCCACATTCCGCGCGGGAGATGAGCGCCGGCTGGCGACATTATCGTTATCTCGCAGCGAACCGTTCGCTTCTCGGGCCCCTCGCGCGCATGGAAGCAAATGTCTCGTCACGCCCGCTGTATGAAATTCCAAAAAACAAAGTCGCAGGGATTGAATCGAAGCTTCGCAGCGGGGACATCATCGGAATCATTTCACGTGACCGGGGTGGACTTTATTCGACAGCACACGTTGGACTTGCACTGCGCACGAGTGACGGCGTCTTGCATTTCATGCATGCTTCGTCACCCAGCAATTACGGACGGGTTATTGTAGACTCACAGTTGTCGAAATATCTTTATCGCTACCGCTCGGACAGCGGAATCCTGGTGGCGCGCCCCTTGCGCTAGTCGATTTCTTTTTCGTGGAATTCCGCAAGTAATTTCTCCAAGTTCTCCACAGCTTCATCTGCGTCGACGCCATGCGCTTCAAGCGTAGCCGTCGCACCGCAATCGAGGTTGGCACGTAGAACGTCAATAAGACTGGAGGCGGAGAATCGCTTGCCCGCTTTAAGGAGCCAAATTTCTGATCGAAAACTCCGTACGCGCTTGACGAATTGTGCGGCCGGCCGCGCGTGCAATCCAAGTTTGTTGGTAATGCGCACCTCCCGTTGCGCCGAGATGGGCGCCCTCTTACGCCCCAGTCTCATGCCTGGCTCGTCCCCCAGCGCCGGTGCAAAAATTTTTCGATCGGTGAAAAGAAAATTTTGTCGGCTAGCAAACCGATCACGACAATGACAATCATAATCCCGATCACCTGCTCCATGGCGTTCAGTTCGCGACCATAATGGAGGAGTTGGCCAAGGCCAAAACCAGTCAGGATTGTCACGAAAATCTCAGCAGCCATTAGGGAACGCCAAGCAAAAGCCCATCCTTGCTTCATTCCGCTCACGATAAATGGAAGAGCCGCAGGCAGGATGACTTTGAACCACATGTGCAATCGCTTGGATCCCATGGTTAAAGCCGCGCGGCGATAAATCGGCGGAACATTGCGCACGCCGGTCTCGGTCGCGATGATTACCGACCAGAGAGTTCCCATAACCACCACAAAAAGCATGGCCGCTTCTGTCTGGCCAAACCATAACAGTGCAAGAGGCACCCAGCAGACGCTGGGCAACGTTTGTAAACCAAGCGCAAGAGTTCCGATCGTATCCCCAAACACTTTCCAGCGCGCCGTCAGGAGTCCGAGGGGAAGTCCGACGACAAGTCCAATGAAGTAGCCCACCAGCAAGCGCCGCATTGTTATCACGGTAGCTTTGACAAGGGTTCCGTCGGCAGCGGCGCCCTCCAGGTAGATTACCACCTGCCGGGGTGATGGCAGCAGCACTGGCGACCAAATTTTTGCGCGATA
>Ga0126380_10000337_pt1 | contig 14965 bp, 15 predicted proteins | sample PanSoiMetPlot_26_FD_92544 | JGI IMG/M metagenome (GOLD analysis project Ga0126380, IMG submission 92544) | Tropical forest soil microbial communities from Panama - MetaG Plot_26 | ecosystem: Environmental > Terrestrial > Soil > Tropical forest > Bulk soil | place: Panama | collected 2016-02-17
AGCTTTTCACACAGATGAGAGCGGCGGTTCGGACCAGAGACAATGCGGTCGCGGTTGTGCCCACCATCTTTTCAGATACCTCCGTTATTTTTTCATTGAAGCTATGCCGCTCGCCCTAGCTCCATGCCGCTCGCCACTTCAATGACGCGCCCGAGCACGTCAGTCGATACGCCGTATTGCCATGTGGTGCCGGGCTGGTAGGCGAGCGGAAGCCTGCCGAGCTTGCAGACCATCTCGGCATTGGTCTGTTTTTCGTCGGCGACGCCTGCGCCCTCATAGCGTGACTTGAGAAGCGGGCCGGTCAAATGCGCGTAGGTCAAGCCCGAGGTGTGCCGCAGCAAGTCGTGCACGCTCATCTCGCGCCCCGAGGGCTCCATCTTTGGTTTGCTGGTGGATCGATCATCGGAATCGACGGCCACCTCGAGATTGGCAAATTCCGGAATATAGCGCGATACGGGATCGGCGATCAGCAGCCTGCCTTCTTCCGCCAGCATCATGGCGGCGACTGAGGTGAACGGCTTCGTCATTGAGGCGATTCGGAACATCGTGTCCGACTTCATTGCGGCGCCGGCCTCGCGGTCGCGATAGCCGAGGGCGTCGAGGCTTGCGATTTGTCCGCGCCGCGCAACGAGCGTCACTGCGCCCGGTATCGCGCCTTTGTCGATGTCCGTCTGTAAAGCATCGCGGATTCGAGCGAGCCGCGGCGATGACAATCCCACATCTTCGGGTTTGTCTGCCCCCGGAAATTCGAAGGGCATTTGGGTTCCTACTTCCAGAACTGTCGCGTTGCGATCGCGGCGCCGTCCGCCATCGCTCTGAGCTTGGCAAATACTACATCGGGATCGACCGCCGCTTGTCCGACCCAGGTGCCGTAGCCGCAATCGCTGCCGGCAATCACGTTTTCACGTCCGACACACTTGGCATAGTGTCCAATGCGCTGCGCGATCAGTTCCGGGTGCTCGATGAAATTCGTTTTCGATTCAATCACCCCGGGTATCAATACTTTTCCGTCGGGAAGCTTCACTCGCTCGAACAGGGCCCATTCATGGGCATGGCGCGGATTGGCAGCTTCAAGCGAGATCGCAACCGGCTTCGCCTTCAGCACGACATCAATGATGTCGGCGAGCGGCACGTCGCGGTGATGCGGCCCTTCGTAATTACCCCAGCACAGATGCATGCGTAGTTGCTCGGCGGGAATATTGGCGACTGCGTGATCGAGCGCCTCGATATGCAGCTGGGCACGCTGGCGGAAATCCGCCAGGGACAAATCCGCGTATTGAATGTGCCGGCCCATGGCGAGATCGGGACAATCGATCTGCAAAACGAGACCGGCCCTCGCGATTGTCTCGTATTCGTGCCGCATGGCATCGGCGATGGCGAAAATGTAGCTTTCGAAATCCTTGTAGTGGTCATTGCGGAAGAACAGGGATACGACGCCGGGCGACGCCGCGCTCATAAAACCGCCAACGGATTCTACGTTACTGAGGGCTGTTTTAAGGTTCTCCGTGTCGATCTCGGGGGCCTTTCGGTCGCGCACCGCAATCGGGCCATTGCAGGCCGGCGTCTTGCGACGCGAGCGCCCGGGATCGCCGAAAACGCGCTTCTCCAGTCGAGGAAACTCGGACAAGTCCTGATAGACGAATGTATTGCCGGTGCCGCCAAAGCCCTCGAGCCTGTCCTTGATGTAGGTGGCATAGCTCGGCTTCGACATCTCTCCGTCATTGATCAGGTCGACGCCCGCCTCAGCCTGTTTTTTGACGACCTCGGCCACTGCCGCCTTGACCCGGGCCGCCAGCGCAGCGGGATCTACGGGCACGGCTTCTTCCTTCGCATATATCATCCGGATCAGGTCGTCCGGCCGCGGCAGGCTGCCGGTATGGGTCGTCAGAAAACGGTCACGACTGCGTTGCACGGTTTCAATCTCCCGGCTGGACTGTAGAGCAGGGAAATGCCGGCCACCATCGTGCCTCTCGCGTTGACAGGGCCCGGTCGCCTGCGTATGTAGCCCGCAAACAACAGCCGAGATTGTCATGAAAGTCCGCAATTCCCTTAAGTCCCTGCGCGGCCGGCACCGCAATAATCGCCTGGTGCGCCGGAAGGGCCGGGTCTACATCATCAACAAGACCAATCGCCGCTATAAGGCCCGCCAGGGCTGATTTCCGCGGCGTCTTTTGCATTGTCTGATATTGGCCAGACTGCGCGGAGGCACTAAACTCCGCCTATGTTCGTGCACACCCGATTCCTCGCCGGGCTTCTGGCCTCGGCCTTGGCTGTCACCTTGGCCGTCATCTGGATCGCGCCCGCTGCGGCGCAATCTGGCAAGCGCAATGAGCAGGGCGCCAAGCCCTCGCAGGCGGCGCGTGTCGATCGAACCCGCAACCTGGATTTCCTGTTCGGGGCGCTCAAGGTCGCCCCCGACGATGCGACGGCAAAGGCAATCGAAGAGCGCATCTGGGCGGTTTGGACGGCTTCGCGCAGCGACACCACCAATCTTCTGATGACGCGGGTGAAGACCGCTGTCGAGGCGAAGGATCTCGAACTCGCGGTGAAGCTGCTCGATTCGATCGTGAAGATAAAACCCGACTATGTCGAAGGATGGAACAGGCGGGCGACCATCTTCTATATGAGGAAAGACTACGGACGCGCCCTGAACGACATTCGCGAGGTGCTCAAGCGCGAGCCGCGCCATTTCGGTGCCTTGGCGGGATTTGGGCTGATCCTGCAGGACATCGGCGACGACAAGCAGGCGCTTGAGGTCTACCGGCGCGCGCTCTCGGTCTATCCACGAATGGAGCGCATTCCTGATCTCGTGAAGACGTTGCAGGAAAAAGTCGAAGGCCGCGACATCTGATGCCGGATTTGTCTGGTTTTGAGGCGCCGGCGGTTTCGCGCCCTGACGCGTGACCGTCAGCTGCCGGGCGGCCCGACAAAGGCAATGCGCAACATGTTGGTCGTGCCAGGCGTGCCGAGCGGGACGCCAGCCACGACAATCACCCGCTGCCCTGGCTTCGCGAAATCTTCCTTGACGGCGATCCGGCATGCACGGTCGACCATGTCGTCCTGGTCATGCGCGTCCTCAGTGACAACGCAATGCACACCCCACACGACGGCAAGACGTCTTCCGGTCGCGATGTTGGGTGAGAGAGCCACAATCGGCGGCCGCGGCCGTTCGCGCGCTACCCGCAAGGCAGTCGATCCGGACGCGGTCCAACACACGACGGCAGCAAGGTCGAGCGTATCGGCAATGTGACGTGCGGCCTCTGCAATCGCATCGGCGCCGGTTGGCTCCGGCCGTGCGCGCTGGGCATCAATGATATTGCGGTAGAAGGGGTCGCCCTCGACCTCCTCGGCAATGCGGTTCATGGTGGCCACCGCCTGCACCGGGAATTGCCCGGCGGCCGACTCGGCGGACAGCATGACCGCGTCTGCACCTTCAAAAATCGCGGTAGCGACGTCGGATACTTCAGCACGCGTCGGGACCGGAGCGCTGATCATCGATTCAAGCATCTGGGTCGCAACCACGACGGGCTTGCCGGCGACCCGCGCGGCTCGTGTCATTTGTTTCTGGACCCCGGGCACTTTTTCCAGCGGCATTTCCACGCCAAGGTCGCCGCGCGCCACCATCAATGCGTCGGCGAGTTCGATGATTTCGGCGAGGCGGTGGACGGCCTGAGGTTTCTCAATTTTCGCCATCACCGCCGCGCGCCCGCGGGTGATTTTCTTCGCCTCGGCGATGTCTTCCGGTCTTTGAATGAAAGACAGCGCCACCCAGTCGATTCCGATCTCGAGCGCGGCCTCCAGATCGGAACGGTCTTTGGCGGCCAACGAAGAAAAAGGAATTGTCGTATCCGGCAGACTCACGCCCTTTCGATCGGAAAGCTTGCCGCCGACCATTGCGCGCGTGACGATGCGTTTGGAATCAGCCTCGAGGACCGTGAGCTTGATCTTGCCATCGTCGATCAGGAGCGTGTGACCCGGCTTGATCGTGGCGAAGATCTCCGGATGCGGCAGATGAGTGCGCGCGGCGTTGCCAGGCGCTGCATCGGCATCAAGAACAAAGGTGTCGCCGGTTTTCACCACGACTGAGCCGCCCTCGAACGTGCCGAGCCGGAGCTTCGGGCCCTGCAAGTCGATCAGCACCCCGATCGGCCGGTCGGTTTCGCGCTCAACTGCGCGGATCATCTCGACCAGTCCGCGCATGCGATCCTGGCTGGTGTGGCTCATATTGATGCGGAAGACGTCGGCGCCGGCCTCGAAAAGGCGCGCGATCACGTCGGCGTTCGATGAAGCCGGCCCGAGCGTAGCGACAATCTTCGCGCGGCGCAGACGTCTCATGGCTTGGCGCCTCCGGTCGGAGGCGACAAGGTTGTCGGGGGGCGGGAGGTGCCGAGTGGCGTGCGCGGCGGGAGCGGCCGGTCGGGCACTTGCTCGGCGGCATCAGTCAGTTGCACCGTCCAGGAGCGCTGCTCGCCGGTATCGACCTCGAAAAATCCGGTGCGATCATAGCCGCGCGCAAGGCAGTTGTCGGTGCCGCGAATGGTGAATTCCTTCTCGCGTGAGCACATGTAGGCTTTGCCGGACCATTCGCCGCCGCGATCATAGTCGACTGCGTAGATGTAATAGTAACGCGCAACCAGGGAGCCCCGCAGCAGGGTTTCGCACGAGCGCGATGCAATGTTCCACCAGCCCTCGGTCGTCCAGCCTTCGTTGTCCTTGTAGCCGATAGAAACACCGACCCGGCTGCCCGTGTTGTTGCATAGCCGGAAATCGGCATTAGCCGGCTGCGTGAAAGCCCCAAACAGCAGCACGGCGGGGCCTGCAGCGGTTGCGAGGAAGCGTCGAAACCGGGGTTTCGCGGTGATGAGGCGCAATGCGGTCACGATTCGCTCGCAGGGCTCCAAATGATGCGCGTTTTGGCGTGATCCGTCAGGGCCTGTCAACGACGATGGCGCGGAAGTCGTTCACGTTGGTGTAGGTCGGCCCGGGCACCAGAAGGTCCCCCAAGGCCTCGAAGAATGCGGTGGAATTGTTGTCCGTAAGAAAGGCGGCGGGATCGAGGCCGCGGGCTTTGGCACGCGCCACCGATTCGCCATCAACCAAGCCGCCCGCTGGATCCGTTGCCGCGCCGCCGCCGCCGTCGGTGCCGTCGGTGTCGCCTGCGATTGCGGCCACGGCCGGCATTTCCGCAAGGCCGATCGCAAGCGCAAGGGCATACTCCTGATTTGGTCCGCCGCGACCATTGCCGCGGATTGTCACGGTCAATTCTCCGCCTGAAAGAAGCACCGCACGCTTTCCGTGCGCGCGCAGATCGCGCGCGAGAGCGGCGTGGGCGGCAGCGACTTCGCGAGCTTCGCCCTCGATGCGGTCGCCGAGCACAACGCAGTCGTAGCCGGCCTTGCGAACCGCCGCCTCCGCCGCCCGCATTGAGTCCGCCGGTCGCGCGGCCAGTGCAACTTCGTTTCCGGCGAAAATGGGATCGCCCGGCTTCGGCGTCTCATTCTTTGGATCATTGAGTGCGCGCTTAACACTGTCAGGAGCGTCGAGATTATATTTTGCGATGATCGCGCGCGCATCCTGAAGGGTAGTGGGGTCGGGTACGGTTGGCCCCGACCCAATGGCTGAAAGGTCGTCACCCGGAACGTCCGAAATCGCGATGGTCATGACCTTGGCGGGACGCGCGTGCAGCGCCAGACGCCCACCTTTGATCCGCGACAAATGTTTGCGAACGGTGTTGATTTCGCCGATCGGCGCCCCGCAGCGCAGCAGCGCGCGCGTAATCGCTTGCTTGTCGCCGAATGAAATCGCTTCAGCCGGTGCGATCCAGTTGGCGGAGGCACCACCGGACATCAAAACCAATACCAGATCATTCACATTCGCCCCGTCGGCGAGCTTGATTGCGTGATCGGCACCCTCCAGGCCCGCTGCATCCGGGATAGGATGTCCCGCCTCGATCATGCGAACGCGTCTGAGTGGTCTTCCATACCCATGCCTTGCCACCGCGACACCGCTTATGCGCTCGCCGGCAATTCGCAACTGGTCGAGGTAGTGGGCTTCCGCGACTTCGCTCATCGAGCCCGCTGCTTTCCCGGCGGCGAGCAAAACAAGGTTGCCGGCCGGGGGTGACGGCAGCAGCGGGGGCAAGCAGGAAGCAGGATGGGCCTGAGCTACCGCAATGCGATAGAGATCTGCGAGAAAAACGCGCAGGCTAACGTTTGAACTTCCCATCTCTGCCCACTGTCAAAAAAACCTGCTTATATAGCGGAACGATCGGCTGACCTGAGCTTGCCGATCAAAGCGAGCGTTGAACAGGGCGGGGATCGACCGCGTCAGTAAAGCCGGATTATTCGGGTGTGAACTCAAGCACAAGAGCAACCCGAGCGGCTTTTGGATGGTTTGACTTCCAACGGTTCCAGCCTCGAGATCGTACGGGCAAGTGCGGGTACGAAACACACAAGGGGAGGGCGATTGCGATGCGAAGGATTCGACCGGCTAATTTCGGAATGTTCGTTGCGGCGGCCACAATGGGCTTGAGCCTGTGCGGCCTGGCACAGGCGCAGGAGTCGATCAAGATTGGCTGGGCCATCTCAAAAACGGGACCGTTCGCCGCCGGCGCGGGGGTCACAACATTGCCGAACTACCAGGTGTGGGTGAAGGACGTGAACGATGCCGGTGGCATCATGCTCAAATCGCTTGGCAAGAAGTTGAAGGTCGAGGTCATCGAATACGATGATCGCAGCAATTCGGAGGAGATGATCAAAGCGGTCGAGCGATTAGCAACGCAGGACAAGGTCGATTTTATTCTCCCGCCCTGGAGCACGGGCATGAATCTCGCCGCTGCGCCGATCTTTAATAAGCTCGGCTACCCGCAGCTCGCTGTCACCGCTAACACGAATCAGGCGCCTGAGCTGACCAAGCGTTGGCCGAACCTGACGTTCTGGCTCGGTCTGCCGTCGGAGATCGTCGACGGCATCGTCGAGACTTTCACCAAGCTGGAGAAGGACGGCAAGGTCAACAAGAAGGTCGCGATGATTGCAGTCGGCGATCAGTTTGGCATCGAACTCTCGACTGCGACGCGCGCAGGCCTGAAAAAAGCAGGCTTCGATCTTGTCTATGACAAGTCCTATCCATTTGGCACACAGGACATGCAACCGGTGCTGAAAGATGCACAGGCAGCAAATCCTGACATTCTGCTGGCATTCAGCTATCCCCCTGACACCTTTGCGATAACTGATACTTCGAAGGTCATCGGCTTCAATCCAAAGGTGTTCTTCGTCGGTGTTGGCACTGCCTTTCCCATGTACAAAAGCAAGTTTGCCGGCAATGCCGAAGCCATCATGGGTATCGGCGGCTCCGACGCCTCGCTTGAGGGTATCAAGTGGTACATCCAACACCACAAGGAAATCATCGGCCGCGAACCTGACCGTTGGGCAAGTCCGGTTACTTATGCCAGCCTGCAAGTATTGCAGCAGGCTATTGAACGGGTGGGCAAGATCGATCGTGCCGCTGTGATCAACGAGATCAATAGCGGCAGCTTTGATACGATCATTGGCAAGGTCAAACTCGACAACGGGTTGAACCGGAACGTCTGGGCAATCGGCCAGTGGCAGGGCAACGATTTTTACGGCGTTGCCCCGGCTGGCAAGCAAGGGGCGAAAGCGCCGGTGGTACCAAAGCCAGCATGGCAGTAAGCGAATAACGCCGCGGCGATGACGCTTGTACTCGACATCGTGCTCTCCGGGCTGGTGCTCGGAGGGATGTACGCACTGATCGCATTGGGATTCACGGTCCAATACGGCATCGCGCGCATCATGAACCTGTCGTACGGCGAGCTACTCGTCGCTGCGGCGTTTGCCGCGCTCTATCTCTATTCCGGCATGGCCGTGAACCCCGTCATTGGGCTCATCGTTGTTGTCCCGGCTTCATTCGCAGCCAACTGGCTACTCTACCAGGTCGTCCTGACACCATTGGTCAAGCGCGCCAAAAATCAAGGCATGCTGGAAGTGGACAGCATTCTCGGCACCTTCGGGATTCTGTTCGTAATTCAAGGCGTCATGCTGCTCACCTTCGGAGGTACGCTGCAGAGCTACTCTTATTTGTCGGTGCCAGTGCACATTCTTGGTACAACGCTTGCACTCAATCGTATCCTTGCGCTGTTATTCGCAGTGATTATCGGCGGCGGACTTTACTTGCTGCTGACACGAACACGCTACGGCACTGCGTTGCGGGCAATTGCTGTCAATCCCGATGCGGCGCCGCTGTCCGGAATAAATGTCCATTCCGCCTCTGCGCTAGCGTTCGGAGCGGGCGGGGCCATCGTCGGCGCGGGCGGTGTGTTGATCAGCATGTTTCTAACTTTCAGCGCGGCGATGGGCGTGACCTTCACCATGAAGGCCCTGATCGTTGTCATTATGGGCGGGGTTGGCAATATGTTGGGGGCACTAACTGCTGGGCTGCTCCTCGGCATTTCCGAGACGGCGGTAGCACGTCTCGTCGATCCAGGCCTTACAATTGCCGTGACCTATGCACTGTTTCTTAGCGTACTGCTGTGGCGACCGACCGGTTTGTTCGGGAGGCCCGTGCGTTGAAGGTACGAACGGTTGCGTATGCCGCAACGGTCGGCGTCGCCCTTGCAGTGTTTGTCGCGTTTCCGCTTGTGGCCAGCGGCTATCATCTCGCTCTAGCCATCAGTCTGCTATACTTCACTGTGCTGGCGACTGCGTGGGCACTGTTTTCCGGACCCACGCATTATATTTCGCTGGCCACCGCGGCCTTTTTCGGCATCGGCGCCTACACCACTGCTGTTCTGACAGAATTTTTGCCTTGGCCGCTCGTGCTGCTGGCTGCAGCGGCGATTGGCTGCGTGGTCGCCTTGATCGTCGGCCTGTCCACGCTGCGGCTGTCCGGCATCTATTTTGTGATTTTCAGTTTTGGGCTAGCCGAACTCATCCGCCAACTCGTTACCTGGTATGAGGTAAATATCCACGGCTCGATCGGCCGTTATATTTTCGCCAACACCACTTCGGAAGGCATCTATTGGCGGTTGCTGGCGCTTACGGTCTTGGTTCTCGGCGCCGGTTGGCTCATTCGCCATTCACGCTTCGGCCTCGCGGTCCGCGTGATCGGGCAGGATGAAACCGTCGCCCGCCATTGCGGTATCGACACAACCCGCGCCAAACTTGCATTGTTCGCAATCAGCGCCAGCTTCATGACCGTCACAGGGGCGGTGATGGCGCCGCGCTGGACCTATATCGATCCCGCTATTGCTTTCAATCCGGTGCTGTCGTTCGAGGTTGTCATCATGGCACTGTTCGGCGGCGCCGGCACTCTGTTCGGTCCGCTGCTCGGCGCAGTGCCCCTTGTGCTGCTGTTCGAGGTACTGATCGCGACCTTCCCGAACTACTTCAGCGTCGTCCTGGGCTCGGTTTTCGTGCTAATCGTCTACGCACTGCCGAATGGCGTGATTGGGTTGTTGCAGACCAAGCTGTTACCTTTTCGCCGTCCCTCCCTTCAGTTCGGCATGTCTCCGCTCGCGGAAAAGGCGACTAGAGCGCTTTGGCCACGCGCTGCTCAACCCTCAGCCACTAGTGATGCTCCGGTTTTACGGCTCGACAATGTACGCAAAGCCTTCGGTGGCTTGGTGGCAGTCGATAGTATGGGGTTCGACCTCCGCCGCGGCGAAATCCTCGGGCTGATCGGACCCAATGGTTCGGGCAAAACCACTGCGCTTAACCTCATTTCCGGCGCTCTTTCTCCCGACGGCGGCGAAATCGCCCTCAGCGGGGAGCCGATCACCATGCTGCCCGCACATCGTATTGCGCAGCGCGGAATCGCGCGAACTTTCCAGCTGGTACGGGTGCTTCCGGCATCAAGTTGCCTGGAAAACGTGATCGCGGGACTGGCCTTTCACTCGCCAGCGGTCTGGGGCGTGGCTGCCGACACTCGGGCCCGCTTGCTGCTATCTCGCGTTGGACTTGCCGACAAAGTGGCCACGCCGGCCCGGCAGCTTACTTACCTCGACCAGAAGCGACTTGAACTCGCCCGCGCGCTGGCGCTTTCGCCTAAACTGCTGCTGCTCGACGAATGGCTTGCCGGCCTCAACGCATCTGAATTGCAGGTCGGCATAGCGCTGGTGAAATTGTTGCGCGAAGAAGGATCCACGATCGTTATTGTCGAACACGCGATGGACGCCATCCGCTCGCTTTGCGACCGTTGCGTGGTGATGAATGCAGGCCGCAAGATCGCCGAGGGGCCACCGGCGGCCGTACTCGCCGACCGCGACGTGATCCGCGCCTATCTCGGGGAAGATGATGCTTGAGATCCGAAGCGTATCGGCTTTCTACGGCAAGCATCAGGCGCTCGACAACGTGTCGCTTGATGTCGTGCGCGGCGAGATCGTCGTTATCCTCGGTGCGAACGGCGCTGGCAAGACCACGCTGCTCAAGGTGAGCGGCGGCTTGGTGCCATCTGCCCCTGGGGCACGCATCACAATGGCCGGGCGCGATGTGACCCACATACCCGCGTATCAAATTGTTGAGGCTGGCATAGCGCTCGTGCCGGAAGGGCGCGGCATTTTCGGCGAACTGACGGTACGCGAAAATCTGCTGCTCGGCGCATTTCCCGCTCGAGCGCGAGCGAACGAAGCGGCCACGCTCGAAGTTGTGCTTACCCTGTTTCCGCGCCTGAACGAGCGGCTGCATCAGGTCGTCCGCACGATGAGCGGCGGCGAGCAGCAAATGGTCGCAATCGGACGAGCTCTAATGACTTCGCCCGATCTTCTGCTGTTGGACGAGCCGTCGCTAGGACTTGCGCCCATCATGTGCACGGAACTGTTCGACAGACTGGCGCGCATCCGCGCAACCGGCGTCGGCATCTTGCTGGTAGAGCAGAACGCACGGCAGAGTCTCAAGATCGCGGATCGCGGTTATCTTATCGAATCCGGTCGTATCGTCGGTTCTGGCAGCGGCGCGGTTCTTAAGGCCGACCCGGCCGTTCAGCGCGCCTATCTGGGCACCGGCGAAGTCCACGTCGGACAAAGCAGTCCTGTCGCGCCTTGAGGAGCGCGTCCCGAATCTTGAGATCGCAACGGCGAGTCACCAGCCACTACTGTCGATCCGACAAAATCAGGAGTGACACCATCCGTCACAATACTACCCATCTCTGTCCGAATTGGTGCTGCTGATATTACCCGCGTCCACTTGATGCCCGCTTTTCATGTAACCGGTGCTGGCATAGCATTCGACCAATGGCCGCAAAGGCCAATCGAATAAAAATCGATCCCAGGGGAGGCAATCATGGCGGACCAAATCATCCAGGTGTCGCGTCTGCTCGATCAACGGGGACTGAGTTCATTCCACTACAAGTTAATATTCTGGTGCGTGCTGCTTTCGTTGATCGATGGTTACGACATTGCTGCGATCGCTTTCGCTGCGCCGCATCTGGTGCGCGAATGGGGTCTCAAACCTGGGGCGCTGGGTCCTGTCTTCAGCGCGAGCCTGGTGGGCATTCTGTTCGGCTCGGCCTTGTTCGGATGGGTCGGCGACCGCTACGGGCGCAAGACCGCGTTGATCGCCTCAAACCTGTGGTTCGGCGCGTTCACACTGGCTGCGGCGTGGGCAACCAACCTCGACCAGATGTTCTGGCTCCGCCTGCTCGCCGGCCTCGGCATTGGCGGCGTCATCCCGAACGTGGTTGCCATCAACACTGAATCCTCGCCACGTAAACTCCGCGCGACGCTGGCATTGGTCGCCGTCGGCTTCGTACCGCTCGGCGGCGCCATTCCCGGCCTGGTCGCTGCAACCTTGGTACCGACGCACGGTTGGCAAATCCTGTTCACGATCGGAGGTGTCGTGCCGATTATTCTCGCCTTGATCGGCATGTTCACGCTGCCGGAATCGATCAAGTTCATGGCATTGCATGAAAGCCAACGTTCCAGAATGGAAAAAGCCATCGCGGCGATCGATCCGGGGTTTAAGGTACCAGCCAACGCGAAATTCGTCATCGAGGACGAGCAGCAGTTCCCAGGCTTCAACCCTGTTTACCTTTTCCGTCAGGGACTTTGGCTGATTACGCCGCTGCTATGGCTGCTTTTCGCGCTAAATCTTATGGGCTACTTCTTCCTGCTGTCGTGGACGCCGACTTTGATGGCAGTGTTGAAGCTGCCCCCATCGGTGGGTGCACTGGCCGGCGCTATGATTCAAATTGGCGGTACCGTTGGCGCGCTGGTTCTCGCACGCTGGTTTGAACGTCATCGGTTTTTTGCGATCGCGATCGTTTTCGTGTTTGCCGTGCCGATTGTCGCCTCGATCGGGTACGCTGGCCAAACCTCGACCACGGCGTTGGCCATCGCAACGTTCTTCGCCGGCTTCTGCGTACTTGGTATCCAGACCGGTATTAACGTCGCTGGGGCGCTGATCTATCCGACCTCCCTGCGCGCCAATGGCTCAGGCTGGGAATTGGGTATCGGCCGCATCGGTTCGATCATTGGGCCGCTGGTCGGCGCGCTTTTTGTCGGGCTGCCGGTCGAGCAGCTCTATGCCTGGTCGGCTTTGCCTTTCGCCGTTGGCGCAGTGGTCTGCTTTGCGATCTGGAAGCTCAACGAGGCGCGCTTGCGGAAGCATCCCGAGTTGCAGGCGGCGCAGGCGCCTGCCTAACCTGGCGCCATGGAGCATTAGAACGGCTCGTATCCGCGCAGCGCAGGCATGACCTCCTCGCCGAAGAGGCGAATCGACCGCATGAGATCCGCTTCGGGCAGGTCCGAGAAATTGAACTCGCCCATAAACACGTTGAACATGCCACAACGCGCGGTCGCATGGATTTTCTTGGTGACCGTTTCCGGCGAACCGATGAATACCAGCTCCTGTTTCAACAGATAATCGGCGTCGAACAAATTAGCCATGATCTCGGATGCCCCCGGCTCGCCGCGGCCGATGAATTTCTTGGCGTGCTCGCGTACCCGCTCCTCGAAAGTTTCGCCGGGCTTGGCTGGAGGCAAGAATCCTTCATAGGCGCGGGCAGCGCGTGCCAGCGCGATGTCGATCGCCTTCTCGTCTGTGTCGTCTACGTAGACAATGGTGCAATAGGCAATCTTGGGCGATTGGGGCCAGTCCGCTGTGGCCCAATCCGCGAGAAACTTCCGATAGCGCGGTGCCGCATCGGCGCGCGGATAAACCAAAAAGTATCCGGGATTGATTCCATGTCGGGCACAGAATTCGAGCGTCTGCGGGTCGCGGCTCATCATCCATAGCGGCGGATGTGGACGCTGCAGCGGCGGTACAGCAAGTTGTGCACTATCGGTGTGATGCACATTGCCGTGAAACGAAAATGGCTGCTTTTCGCCGTAAGCTGCGCGCAAATATTCGACAAATTCAAGTGTCGGCGACTTGCGCAGATTGTAATCGAGGCCAAAAGGCTTGAAATAATCGGGGTTGATTCCCGGAACGAGCCCCAGTTCCATGCGGCCGCCTACGATCTGGTCGACGAGCGCGATTTCCTCCGCCAGACGCAGCGGGTGATACAGCGGCACGACATAACCCATAGCCCCGATGCGTATTCGACGTGTGCGCGCGGCGGCCCCGACGACATAAAGGCTGGGCGACGAGACCCAGCTTTCATCGGGACGAAAATGATGTTCGACACAAAAGCCGTAATCGAAGCCGAGTTCGTCGCATAGCTGGAGCTCACGCCATAGCTGCTCGTAGCGCTGGTGCGGATTCATGTCCGGCTTACCCCAGACATGGGAAAAATGAGCGAACTTCACAGTACACTATCCTCAAGTCGGGACATGGCGCCATTGACCCTTTAAAGGCAGGGTTGCCATGTCTATGTTTCCGTATTGTGGAGGACACCACGAATGGACGACAAGACCCGCACCGAACTGGAAGCAGCGGTCTTCCGCCGCCTCGTCGAGCATCTGCGTTCGCGCACGGACGTGCAGAATATCGACCTTATGAACCTCGCCGGCTTTTGCCGCAATTGTCTGTCGAACTGGATGAAGGAAGCTGCCGATGCCAAAGGTCTCGCCTTGAGCAAGGACGAGAGCCGCGAGATTGTCTACGGCATGCCGTACGACGAATGGCGCCAGAAATACCAGAAAGAAGCGACGCCGGAGCAAAAAGTGGCATTCGAAAAGTCCAGTCCTCGCCACTAGTACTCACCGCCGACTTGTGAACAGCGTGGATGACGGCGTCCTTGCCTTGACCGGAGGACGCTCAACTCCGAAAGCTTCTTGGCAACGGCGGCGCATCGCCGCCCGCGCAGTCAAGGAGACGTCGATGTCTGCCACCGCCTCGGCTGAAAAAGAAAAGCCAGCCACTCGCTTCGCCAAGGATCAGCTGAAAGCTTTCGTTGAACGCATCGAGCGTCTTGAGGAAGAAAAAAAGGCGACCTCGGACGACATTCGCGACGTCTACGCAGAGGCCAAGGGCACCGGCTTCGATACCAAGGCACTTCGCACGATCGTGCGCTTGCGCAAATTGGATATGGACGAGCGCCGCGAGCAGCAGGAAGTGCTCGATACCTATCTGCACGCGTTGGGAATGGCCAGCTAACGATCAGCGCAGCGCAGTCATCTGAAGAGCGAACGCGCTCGCAGTCGATTGCGTCGCGAACGTCGTCGTAGCGAGGAAAACGATCGCCGGACCTCCATTAAAGCGACTCGACGATATGCCAGAAGTCGGGTCGGCGGAAAACGACATCGCGAGCGAGTGCGCAGGCTTGTGCAGCAAGTCTTGCAACGGCCGCATGTCGACCGCGCCAAGCCGTGTCGTGGTCATGGCACTGCTGAAACTTGGCGTAAGGATCGCCGCGCGCAGCCAGGGGCTCTCGACCGGTTGTCCACCGGTTGCCTGGGCTGGCGTCAGGGCGGGCTTTTCCACGATCGTCGTGTTGCCCTGCCCTGGCATGACCGTCGCTTCCGTGGATTGCTGCTTCGGCAGCGCGCCCATCGGGCGGGCTTGTGCCGGCTTCG
>Ga0126380_10000338_pt1 | contig 14934 bp, 8 predicted proteins | sample PanSoiMetPlot_26_FD_92544 | JGI IMG/M metagenome (GOLD analysis project Ga0126380, IMG submission 92544) | Tropical forest soil microbial communities from Panama - MetaG Plot_26 | ecosystem: Environmental > Terrestrial > Soil > Tropical forest > Bulk soil | place: Panama | collected 2016-02-17
AAAAATATGACCAGGCCATCGCAGCGTTCCAGAAGGGGCTGGCGCTGAATCCCGTCCATGCGTCGGCAGAGTTTGGGCTGGCACGCGCGTTGCAGCGCAAAGGCGACACCGCTGCGGCCCGGGAGCATTTGGCGCGGTTTCAGAAAATCACCTCGGAACATTTGGGGACGCCTTTCGGCGCGGGGTACGGGGACCAGGGGAAATTTTCGACGGCGGAACTCCCGCTGAGCGCCGTGGCGGATGTGCCGGTGCCGATTCCCGTACATTTTGCAGCAGAGGCGAATCCGTTTGTCTCGAATGGTAAAAGCGGGAACGCTGTTTCGATTGGAGCGAGCACCGGCGCGTGTTTTTTTGATTTTGATGGAGATGGGAAACCCGATCTTTTCTTGGTGAGCGGCACGCCGGACGAAGGGAGTCGCTTGCTGCGCAATCTGGGCAACGGAAAGTTTGAGGATGTCACGCAGGCGGCGGGGATTCACTTGACGGGCGCTGGATTCGGTTGCGCGGCAGGCGACTTTGACAATGACGGCAAGACGGACTTTGCCGTGTGCCTGAGCGACGGCGTGCGGCTGCTGCACAACCAGGGCGAAGGAAAATTTGAAGACGTGACCGAGGCGGTGGGAATCCGTAAAGAAAAAGGATGTGTGGGCGTGACCTTTGTGGATTACGACCACGACGGTGACCTGGACTTGTACGTCACGATGGCGGCGGATTCGGGTGCTGGGGGCGGGGCGCACAATTTTCTGTGGCGCAACAATGGCAATAGCACCTTCACAGATGTTTCGGCAGAGACGGCGCTGGGGGTGGCAGCGACGGGAGCGGGCCTAGTGACAACAGATTTCAACAATGACCGCGCCATTGATTTTGTGCTTGCGGGCGGGGCGGCTGGTGCGTCGATTCTCTTGAATCCGCGGGAAGGCAAGTTTAGGCCATTAGCTGGGATTGACTTTGCGAAAGAGAAGTTGCCGCCGGCGGTGGGTGTGGTGGCGTTTGATTTTGACAAAGACGGCTGGATGGACTTGGCGTTCACGCATGCGGGAGCACCAGGAATCAGTTTGTGGCGGAACGTGGAGGGGAAGCGACTGGACCGCGTGGCGCTGCCGGATTTTGGCTGGCAAAAGGGTTGGGGCATTGCGGCGGTGGACTACGACAATGACGGCTGGCTGGATCTGGTGGCTGCGGGCGAATCGACGACCGGCGCGGAGCTGCGGCTGTTGCGCAATTTGGGGAGCAAAGGCTGGAGCGATGTAACAAAAAGTGTGGGGCTGGATGCCGTAAGGCTGAATCAGCCGCGCGCGATTGCCGTCGCGGACATTGATGGAAACGGAGACGCGGATCTGCTCGTGACACAACTTGGCGGCCTGCCCGTGGTGCTACGTAACGAGGGCGGGAATCAGCACGGTTGGATGAGCATTGACCTGAAAGCGCTGAACGACAACAAGAGCGGCATCGGCACGAAAGTCGAGCTGTACGCGGGCCCGTTGTATCAGAAGTGGGAAGTGGCTGGGGCGTCCGGCTATTTGGGGCAAAATGCGGCGCCGATTCTGGCCGGCTTGGGGGCCGAGACGAATGCCGAGGTGGTGCGGCTGCTGTGGCCCACCGGAGTGCCGCAGGACGAAATCAATCTCGCTGCGAAAAAGACGCAAGCGATCACAGAATTGGACCGGCGCGGAAGCTCGTGCCCGATTTTGTTTTCGTGGAATGGTCATGAGTATGAATTCATAGCGGACATGATCGGGCCTGGCGTTGTAGGGCATTGGGTTGCGCCGGGTGAGCGCGACGTTCCGGATCCGGACGAGTATCTTAAAGTTTCCGCGCGCAGCGTGAAGCCGCGAAACGGATTGCTGAGCTTTCGATTCCTTGAGCCGATGGAAGAGACGGTTTATCTCGACCAGGTGAAGTTGCTGGCGATCGATCATCCAGCCGCTTATGAAGTTTTTCCGAATGAGCGTTTTGTAAGCGCGCCGCCTTTCCCGGAGTTTCGCGTGATTGCAACTCAGAATCCGCATCCACCTGTGAGCGCGCGGGACGATCGTGGGCATGACGTGCTCAAGCTCATTTCAAAAGCCGATCGGAAATACGTCACGGATTTCGAGGATTTGCCGTTCATGGGATTTGCGAAATTGCACTGGCTGGAATTGGACCTTGGCGCCTGGGATGCGCAGAAGCCGCTACGGCTGATTATGGATGGCTACACCGATTATTTCACAGCGACTTCGATGTATGCCGCGGATCAAGCGGGGGTCAAGGTGATTGCGCCGTACGTGGAAGCGCAAGACACGCAAGGCAAATGGGTGCGCGTAGTGGAAGACATGGGTTTTCCCGCTGGGCTGGAGCGCACGATGGTTGCGGATTTGAGCGGCAAGCTGCCGGCAGGGACACGGCGGATTCGCATTTTCACCAACCTGAAGATTTATTGGGACGCGATTCGAATCGATCAGACACCGGATGCAAAAGACGTTCGCGTTTCGGAAGTGCCGTTGGCCAAGGCGTCGTTGGATTTTCTCGGTTATCCGAGTGAAATTCGGTTGCAGCCGGCAAGCGACACCACTTATTCGTACGCGCATCGCAGCAAGTCCGGGCCGTACGCGCGTGCGGCGGGAAATTACACGCGCTACGGAGATGTTTACCATTTGCTGCGTGTTTCGGATGATCGCTTTGCGGTGTTCGGCTCCGGGGAAGGCGTGAAGCTGGATTTTGATCCGCAGGCGTTACCGGAGTTGCCCAGGGGCTGGGTACGCGACTACTTTTTCTATGCGGATGGCTTTGAGAAGGATTTGGATTTCTACGCCGCCGACGCGTTCACGGTGGAGCCGCTGCCAAGACACTCGCCTTTGTCGTATCCGTACCCGGAAGGAAGAGATTATCCGCGGGATGCCGAGCATTTGAAATATCAGTTGGAGTACAACACACGCACGCGTTCGCACCGCATGCCGCCGAGCCTGCGCTATCAATATCCGGATTCGCCGCGTTGAAACGTTGCTGACAACCCAGAAACAAGGGTCCAACACAGGGTACACGGAGGACGCAGAGGTTGCTGAGAGCAGGACCTTGAAGCGTGGAGCTACTTTTCTTTGCGCTTGCTCAGATTTTCCTTGACGCGAAACTTTACGATGCGGCTGATGAGAGAAAGCGGGAGCGGCGTGTCGAAAGGGAATTGAACAGATCCTTTCGCTCCTTTGTAGCCGGACAACTCCTTCTTGAACGCGGTGATCGCCGAAGTCCGCGGGTAGAAGCCGATGTGGCTTTTGAAGGCCGCAAACCATACCAGCATGCCGTTCAAGGTAAAGGAAGGAATGCCGTAGCTAATCTTTTCTTTCGCTTGGGGCGCAGCCTTTTTGACGGCCAAGCGCACCTTCTGCAAGCGCTGCTGCACTTCTTTTGGGAAACGATCCAGGTAATCGTCAAAGTCCTTCGGCGGCTTTCGGGAGATGGCCATTGCGGCATCATGCCCGTGATTATGAGAAAGCGCAACGGCGTAGGCCGAAAAAGCCGAAAAAGGACGCACATTGAGAACATTGAGGCGGGTGGGTGGACTTGAACCGGTGTATAGTGAAATAGTCACACCTGATTTACTTTCCGTGGTGAGCTCAGGAAATCTAAACCACTTGTGGCGGAAGAGGCCAGCCCTCAGGAGCCACAATGGAGCGATACCAATGGAGCAAGTCGTATGGCGAAGCCATACGCGAAAGCCAGCGGACCGTCCGCATGCTGAGGATCAACATTGCCGTGAATGAACTTCTTCGCTCTCTGCTCGATATAGGAACAAGTGCGGCGAGGCGGAGGGAGCAAAAAGAAATTCTTTGTGCGCTCAATGATCTGCGAATCATGATCCACCTGCACAGAAAATATGCCTAGCGGCTTCGTTTCGCTCTGATGAAGGCAGTGTAGTCCGGGCGCGAACAGACAACAGAACAACTTAGAAAAACGAACCGAGCCCCCACCCAAACGCTCCGAAGCGATTGTGAGCGTGTAAAAGCGATTTGTCGGAGAGCCGCATTAGGCGGTCGAGGCGCAACACGTTCACAGCATAATAGGAGCGAAACGGAACCCGGACACCAGGGATGCTCCATTGCATTTGGATGCCGGTCGAACCGTGGAGGACGCCGTTGGTGGCGCTCAGGAGATTGGGTTTGCTTGCGCCGAGCCAGTTGGGAAGAAGCCAACCCGAGCCGAGATCGAAGAAGCCCGCAGCCTCAACGCCGTTGTGAAAGGGAATGCGATATTCCGCGTTTGCCGCAGTGATGAGATTGGCGCCCGCATACGAAGGGGAAGAGATGAATGTGCCGGAAGGCGTCGCGTGTTCAGTCATAACCATCGGGCCGAGGTCGCCAGCGCGAAGGCCGCGGACGTATTCATCGCCCGGGAAGAACCGGGAATAGAGCGGCATGTCGCCGCGGTAGCTGCCTGCGGCGCTGAAACTTGTGCGGAAAGCCCAGGAGTTCGCGGGCGAGAAAAGCGGATCGCGAAAAATGCGCGCGGCGTCACCCGAAGAGCGGAGCATATTCTCGTCACCGCCAAGCAGGCCGCCGGAAACGGAGTTTGCAAAAAGAACGCGTTCGCTGCCGGAATCGTGGGCCCAGGAGGTTCCAACCGAACGACTGGAGGTATGCGTGCGGAGATCGATAGGCGAGCCGGTTGTGCTGCTTGCTGCGCCAAAGGTTTGATCGGAAGTGGTGCGTGAAAGAGTGTAGTTGACACCGACAAAGTCGGAGTTCGTCAACGAGTAGGTCCAGGGAACGTTGATTCCTTCACTGTGGGAAGTGGTGAAGGGACCCTGAACGCCGCGCACGAAACGCGGGCGAATCACGTGATTGAAAATGGAGAAAGCGAGTGAGCTGCGCGTGCCGAAAATGCCGTCTTTGGCAATGCCCAGGAGCAGTTGCAGGCTTTCGGGTCCGCCCTCGAGCTTTGCGCTAAGCAATTCTTCGTGACTGAAAAGATCGAAGACGGTGTAGGCGAGGCCGAGGGTGCTGCCGAACTGGGCGCGGCCACCGTCAAAGGTAACGCGCTGCTGGCCAATTTCTTCGAGATGAATTGCGACGTCCGCGGTGTGGCGGCTGTCGTCGAACTGGATGTGAATGTTGTCTTTGCGGATGGGTTTGAAATAGCCGGTGCGCGCGAGTTTCGTGAGACCCGTTTCCAAAGCGCGTTCATCCAGAGGCTGGCTCTCACGCAAGGGGATTCGGCGCCGAACGAAACGATCATTGAATTTGTGCAGGCCCTGGAACTCGATCCGCCGGACGAGATAAGGAGGCGAATCGCTGAGGTTCAGCTTGAGGCGCACAGAATGTTCCACAGGATCAAAGATGGGGCTGGCGTCTACGGCTTGGAAAGGGGCGGTGTTGGATTGGGAGTCGCGGGATTGCAGGTGGGCCGAGTAATAGCGGCGAAACTTGTCCACCTCCTGTTGAGAGAATGCGTGGTCTGGGTCGGGAACGGGAAAGGGCAGACGCTTGCCATGATGATCTCCAAGCGCGTGTTCGAGAGCCGGGCTTGGTTCGATACTAGCGAGACGGTAAAACGGGCCGGCCTGCACAGGGATGGAAAGCGAAAGGCCCGTCTCTGCGGCGTGGTGCGGGAAGGGGAACCACTTGCGAGATGTTCGGGCGACTTTGTCCACAAGTGCGCCGCCCACTCGCGCCTCCGGATAACCGTGGCTCTGATAGTACATAAGAAAGCGCTGGCGATCTTCTTCAAACGCCGCCTGGGTGTAGGCGTCTTTGCCTCGCAGCGAAGCCAGAAGTTTCCATGGCGTGATGCTTTGCATTTGGGCACGCAATAGCTTTTCCGAAACGCCCGAGTTGCCTTCAAAGCGAACTTGCCGAACGGGGAGATGAGGGCCATCCGCAATTTCGAACCGAACACGGACGGTGCCGTTTTCCTGGGGTTGCCGAAGGATTTGGACGGAAGCATCGGGGTGTGCCAATTCGTTGAGGGCGGACCGAATTGCCAGAGCAATGCGTTGCAGCGTCACAGATTCGGCTGGCTTGCCAAGGCCGGGCGCAAGTTTCTTCTCTTCGAGCAGTTTTTCAACTTGATTCGTTGAAACCAAGCGGGAGCCTGAATATTCAACGCGCGAGAGAGTGGGCTCTTCTTCGAAGTGGAAGATGAGATGAATGTAGGGTTTCGAAGTAGATGCTTGGGCGCCGGGCATTGAGGATGGAGACTCTTCCACCCGGATAGAAGCAAACCAGCCAAGCCTGCCGAGGGTGTGAAGATCGTGCTGAAGTTTCTCTGCTTCGAATGGATTGCCGGGGCGCAAAGAAAGTTGCGCCGCAACCGCCTCAGGGGAGATGTGCCGGAGGCCCGTGAACTCGAAGGAATCGAGGACGCGGGAATTCTCTTCACCATTGGTCTTGAACAAAGCTTTGGGAGACGGCATTTCGGTCTGAGCCAAAACAGGGACTGCAGCCGTCAACACGCACAGCAACCCAGCGGATACGACGAGCCAACGCACCGAATCGCTCCTTGCACCGAGGAGGATGTCTTAACGGATGTCGCGCGACTCGGGTTTGGTTGTCTGTGCGAAAACAGCCCGCCGCAGAATGCGCCTGCGGCGGGCTGTTGCTACCACTCGCGGTTGAGCGTGCCAGGGCTTTATGGATGAAAGAGCATGGCAATTGCTAATTTTGAGAAACAGGCTTGCCAGTACTTGGATCGAGGATCAAGGGATTGTCTTGATGATTGTTGTTTTGGCTGAAATTGAACATGCCATCGATCGGTCCAGCAAGGGCATCGAACGAACCCTGGCCGAGGCGCTGTCCACCAAGCCAGTTGTCCTCGATGAAGCGCATAACTGAGCTCTGCTCCGTGATCGAGTGGTCCACGAAGTTTCGCCGCGCCCACGGAGAAACAACCAGGAACGGCTGACGCGGGCCATAACCGCAGCGGCCAAGGGCGTGAGCATTGTTCGGATCTACTCCTGGCAATGCCGTAGTGTCTGCCGAGGAGCCGCAGAGCCCCGCGCCACTGAGTGCGTCTTGCGCGCCATGCGACTGGTTGACGAGGGGACCCATCTGGTGGTCGTACCAGCCGTCGGAATCATCGTACAGGATTATGACCGCAGTGCTGCTCCAGTCCGGCCGCGTTTGAAGGAAATTCACAACGTTGACCACGAAAGTCTGTTCGTCCAAGGGATTGGAGTAGCCCGCGTGGCCGTCCTGGAAGGCTGGTGCCTTTAGAAAGCTGACTGCAGGGAAGTTGCCAGCGCTGACCGCAGCGAAGAAATCGTTGATGTCATAGTTGTGGTTGGCAGGACCGGCATTGCCAATTTCGGCGACCGAGGCCGGCCTTGCGTGCGTCGGATTGGCGGTGGAGGCGTGATACTGGAAAAAAGCGTGGTGCGGAATGTAATCTTTGGTAGACCCTGAAAGTCCGGTCGAGCTCCGGCTGCATCCAGCGGTTCCGTTTGGATTCGTAGCCGCGAGATCGAATCCGCCCATGAACGATCCCCAAGAGACGCCAGCGTCATTGAGCATGTTCCCGATATTCTTTCCCGACATGGAAACGGTAATGGAATTGTTAGAGCAAACATCGCCAACCGGATCGGGGTCACTGATCACTGACCACGAGCCGCTCCCACCGTCGACAACGCCAAAAGTGAACACGCCCGGAGCAATGTTGAAGGCGCCGTTGGTCTGGCCCGCGACCAGGTTAAGCAGGCCCGGAGTGGACGGACCGAACACGGTGCTATAGGAATTGTCATTCATGGCGAACTGTTGGGCATAGTTCCACATCGCCGTCACCGTGTTGCCATCGAAATAACCCAAGTTCAAACCAGTCGTGCTGGCGATGCCCCCGCCGACGGGAGGCGGTCCGGCCTTGCCGACAAACAGCGGGAACAAATCCATCAATCCATTGTCGAACGCCTGCTGCTCTGCCTTGTACCCATGCCCCTGATCGCGAGTTACTGCTTGCGAACGATCGAGCCGGAAAGGGTTTGTCGCTCCTGCCAGGTTCGCCGGATTCAGGTTCGGATTGTTCGTCAAAAGTGCGGGACTGAGTCCGTTGACTCCAGGAGTGTTCGGCCTGGCCTGGAACGCCGGTTCGCCCGGGGGATTGGTGGCGTTGGGATACGTCCCGAAGTAATGGTCAAAAGAAACGTTCTCCTGAAAAATCACGACCAGGTGCTTGATCGGAGTGGCCGTCGAGGAACTACCTTGCGCGAAGGCAGGGCTGGCCGGCAGCAGGGTGATGCCTGCGCCCGCCACGAGTGCCATCGCTTTGGTCCAGTAAGAGTGCATATCTGATCTCTCCTTGGAGTTTCTGGTTTCTGCAGCAAGCAGGAACACGCAAACACGCAGCGACGCCTCTTCATGGGACAGGGATTCCACAGCATCAAGGGCGAGCTACACGCCGCAGGGAAGTTGTAGTTAGTTCTTGTTAGCGGGAGATGAATGGCTGGTCAAACTAACACCACACTTCTAAAGCCCTAAAGCTGCCTGGAATCGAGACATGTGCGCCAGTTGCTCACACTCCCTCCAAGCTTCGCCCGGTATGCATTTGAGCCGAGACGTTCGGCAGGGCACCTAAGGCAGTCTCACTCGGCTTGCAACGCTTGGCCGCTTTGACTTTGGGCCGTCCGGAAAACTAAGATGCGCAACCATGCCGCGAACCCGGCGGAAGTTTCACCTGCCTCATCCGGAGCCGACCGACGCCCTGACCTATGCGCGGTTTACGGGCGTCCCGACCTTCATGCGCTTGCCGCACATTACCGAACCTGAAGAATTGGAAGTGGCGCTGGTTGGCGTGCCGTTCGACGGAGGGACAACGTACCGGCCGGGTCCCCGGTTTGGCCCGCGCCACATTCGGGAGCAATCGGCGATTATCCGCCCATGGAACCCCGTGTTGAAGGTCAATCCCTTTGCCAAGCGCCGCACCGCCGATTACGGCGACTTGAGCGTTAATCCACTTTCGATCGAGGACAGCTTTCGCCGCATTGAGACCGGGCTTGCCCCGCTGCTTGCCACAGGCGCACGTTGCGTTTGCGTAGGAGGCGATCACTCCATTAGCCTGCCGATTTTGCGCGCCGTAGCGAAAAAATATGGGCCCGTTTCGCTGATTCAGTTCGATGCACACAACGATTTGTGGGACGAGTATTTTGGAAGCAAGTATTCGCACGGAACCCCGTTCCGCCGTGCGTTTGAAGAAGGGTTGCTGAAGGATGGAGGGGTTCTGCAGGTTGGGCTGCGCGGGCAAGTGTATGGGGAAGATGATTTTGACTTTGCCCGGGCGCATAAAGTCAGAATGGTGACTGCGGAAGAGTTTCACGAGAAGGGCCTGGGCATGGTGCAGAGTCATTTGCGCGCATTCCGGGGCAAGCCTGTGTACGTGACCTTAGATATTGACGCCGTGGATCCGGCGTTTGCTCCCGGAACCGGAACGCCGCAAGTGGGGGGATTGACGAGCATCCAAATCCTCACGCTTGTTCGCGCACTGCTCGGCCTCGACATCGTTGGCTGCGACCTGGTTGAAGTTTCACCGCCGTACGACACAGGAGAGATCACATCGCTCCTCGCCGCGAATCTCCTTTTCGAATTGCTCTGCGTCCTTTAGGTGACCACGGTATAAATGACCAAACTCGCCCGCAAACTCCGGCTCCACGACTACTTCGCGCTGGCCTTTGGCACGATGATTGGCACGGGCTGGCTCGTGCTGATGGACGATTGGCTCGGACGTGGCGGACCGCTCGGCGCAGTTTTGGGATATACGATCGGCGGAATCATTTTGCTTCCCATCGGGTACGTCTATGGCCAGTGGGTGCAACGATTGCCGGACGCTGCGGGAGAAGCGGCTTACACGGCGCAAGTGTTTCCGCCGATCGTCAGTTATTTCACAGGCTGGATGATGCTGCTCGCGTACTTCATCGTGTGTCCGTGGGAAGCCGTCGCGCTCGGAAAGCTTGCGGCATACATTTTTCCGGCGCTGAACACGCACGAACTGTACCGCATCGCAGACCAGCCGGTTTTTCTTCCACGCATAGTGCTCGGAGTTGCGCTTACGATTTTCTTGGGGGTGTTGAACTATCGCGGAATTCGCCTGAGCGCCAATTTTCAAAAATTGATGACCAGCGCGGTCCTGCTGTGCTTCTTGGTGATCGTTTCGGTCAGCGCAACGCGCGGCGCTCCCGCCAATTTTCGCCCCTTGTTTAATTCCACGCCGCTGATTTCCATTCTTCTCACGCTGCAAATCGTGCCTTACTTCATGACTGGATTCGAATCTGTTCCCAAATATGCAGAGGAGTCCAACCCAAGGTTCCGCCAAAGGAACTACATGTGGGCCATCGCGCTGGCGCTGGGCATGGGAGCATTTTTTTACTCTGCCTGCATCGCTGCGGTGACCTACGCGGCCCCATGGCGCAGTTTGCTCGGGCAACGCTTCGCGACCGCGATAGCGTTTGGAAGTGCGTTGAAAGCCCATTGGCCCGTCACGTTGATTTTCACCATGGCGCTGCTGGGCCTTTTTCAGTGCTTCAATGGGAATTTCGCAGCGTCCACGCGCTTGCTGTTCGCGTTTGGCCGCCGCGGAACCATACCCGCAAGCTTCGGCTCTGTGCACGAGCACTTCCAGACGCCGCACATAGCGGTCCTCGGCGTCACCGCCGGATCCATCGCAGGCCTTCTTCTTGGCGATGCGCTGCTCGTCCCAGTGACGGAAGTTGGGTCAATGGCGTCCGCGCTAGGCTGGTTTGCCGCGTGCGCTTCGTTCTGGATGATGGACAATCGCACCGGAATGAGAATAGCGACGGGCCTGGGAGTCTTGGTCTCCTTGACCTTTGTTCTAATGAAGGTGCTGCCCGCTTTCCCGGGCCACTTTTCGCCTGCGGAGTGGATTGCATTGGGGATCTGGGTCGTGCTAGGAGCCGCGCTGCACTGGGGGCGGAGCTAGAGTGCCGCTCGTGTATACTGCCGAAGGCGAAATGCTTCGCCAACGATGATTCCATTCCTTCATCTTGGGCCACTGAATATCCCGACATTTGGGCTGATGGTCGCGACCGGATTGCTGGTCGCGGCCTACGTGTTGCAAGCGGACTTTGATCGTCGGCGCGAAAGTTTCCTAAAACGTGACTACTTGCAGGAAACGAAAGAGCCGAGCCATCACGACGAAGGATTCCTGGTCATCGGCATCGCCGGGATCAGCGGGTTAGTGGGCGCCCGGATCTACCACGTCCTGGAGAGTCCGCGTGACCTGATGGCCGATCCTTCGCTACTGATCAGCCGGTTCGGATTTGCCTGGTTCGGAGGGTTCATCGGCGGATTCATCGCGCTGTATGTTTTGGCGAGACATTATCGGATTCCCGTGCTGGAGTTCATGGACTTGTGCTCGCCCGCGGCTGCAACGGGCTATGCCATTGGAAGGATTGGCTGCTTGCTTTCCGGTGACGGCGATTATGGTGTTCCGACAAAGCTGCCCTGGGGCATGAGTTTTCCGAACGGCGTGGTCCCCACTACGGAAAGAGTTCATCCAACTCCAATCTATGAATTTCTGATCTGGATGCTGATTGCGGTAATTCTGTGGCGAATCGGAAAGAAAGCTCTGCATGCGGAAGCGACCGGAAAAGTTTTCTCTTACTATTTGATTTTAACGGGCGTCGCGAGGTTTCTAATCGAGTTCATCCGCATCAACCCTCGCTCGTTTTTCGGCATGTCTAACGCGCAGACGGCAAGCCTCGTTTCCATCATTGTGGGAATTGTTCTGCTTTTGCGGAGCAAGCCGCCGGCAGCCGCGCAAGAGGAATCGCGCTAAAGCATTTGGCGCAAAACGTACTGTAGGATGCCGCCGTGGCGGTAGTACGAAACTTCTTCGGGCGTATCCACACGCGCGATGGCGGTGAAGGCTTTCGCCTTTCCGTCAACAGATTTGACATGGACGGTGACAGATTTCTTCGGCGAAAGCGTAGCGACCCCTTCCACGGAGTAAATCTCCTGGCCGGTTAAGCCCAGCGATTCGCGATTCTCTCCCGGCTTGAATTCGAGCGGGAGAACGCCCATGCCAACGAGGTTGCTGCGGTGAATGCGCTCGTAGCTCTCGGCAATGACGGCGCGCACGCCGAGAAGCCGCGTGCCCTTCGCTGCCCAGTCGCGCGAAGAACCGGAGCCGTATTCTTTTCCGGCAATGACGACCAGTGGCACGCCCGCTTCGCGGTATTTTACGGCGGCGTCGTAGAGCGACATTTTTTCGCCGCCTGGTTGAAAGAGCGTCCAGCCACCTTCGGTGCCGGGAGCAAGCTGGTTGCGCAGGCGAATGTTCGCAAACGTGCCGCGCATCATCACTTCATGATTCCCGCGTCGCGCGCCGTAGGAATTGAACTCATGTGGCTTGACGCCGTTGGCGATCAAGTATTTTCCCGCGGGGGAATCCACGGGAATCGAACCCGCGGGAGAAATGTGATCCGTGGTCACGCTGTCGCCAAGAATCGCCAGCACGCGCGCCCCGCGAATGTCGGCGAGAGCCGGCGGAGTCTTCGGCATGTTTTCGAAGTATGGCGGTATTTTGATGTACGTGGACTTGGGGTCCCACTGATAAATGTCGCCCTTCGGAACGGGCATGGACTTCCAATGCGCGTCGCCCTCGAAGACTTCCCCGTATTCTTTGGTGAATTGTGCGGTGGAAACGGCGGCGCGAACGGCGGTTTCAATTTCCTGCGGCGATGGCCAAACGTCTTTCAAATAAACGGGCTTGCCGGCAGTGTCATTTCCGAGCGGTTCGCTGGTGATGTCCATGTCCATGCGTCCCGCAAGCGCGTAGGCCACCACCAGCGGCGGCGAAGCCAGATAATTGGCACGCACCAGCGGATGAATGCGGCCCTCGAAGTTGCGGTTTCCGCTGAGCACCGCGACGGCCACCAGATTGTTTTCCTTGATGGCCGCTCCAATGGGTTCCGGCAGAGGGCCGCTGTTGCCGATGCAGGTGGTGCAGCCGTAGCCGACGAGGTGAAAATTCAGTTTGTCCAAATACTGCGTCAGACCCGCGGCTTGCAAGTAATCGGTGACAACTTTCGAGCCGGGCGCGAGGCTCGTCTTTACCCAGGGTTTGATGTGCAAGCCGCGCTCGACGGCCTTTTTTGCGAGCAGGCCCGCGCCGATCATCAAAGAAGGGTTCGAAGTGTTTGTGCAGCTGGTTATGGCGGCGATGACCACGGCCCCGCTTGAAAGGTCGAACGCGTCACCATTGTTGCGGACGTGAACGTTCTTGGCGGGAGTTCCTTCGACGACTTTTGTGAAAGAAGATTTTGCCTGCCGAAGCGGCACGCGATCCTGCGGACGCTTGGGCCCGGCGACAGCGGATTCAACGCTCCCGAGGTCCAATTCGAGGGTGTCGTTGAAGAGCGGCGCTGCTGTCTCGTCGGTGCGGAAAAGCATCTGTTCCTTGCAATAGGCTTCCACGAGCGCAATTTGCTCCGATAGACGCCCGGTAAATCGCAGATACGCGAGCGTCTCCGAATCGACCGGGAAGAAGCCCATGGTCGCGCCGTATTCCGGCGCCATGTTGGCGATTGTCGCTCGGTCAGGAACGCTCAAGCTGGAGAGGCCGGAGCCGTAAAATTCGACGAACTTCCCGACCACGCCCTTCTTGCGCAACATTTCCGTGACCGTCAGCACGAGATCCGTTGCCGTTGCGCCTTGACCCAAACGCCCGTGCAAACGAAAGCCGATAACTTCCGGAACGAGCATCGACGAAGGCTGGCCGAGCATGGCCGCTTCGGCCTCAATTCCGCCAACGCCCCAGCCAAAAACGCCGAGTGAATTCACCATCGTGGTGTGGGAGTCCGTGCCGACGACGGAATCGGGGAAAGCTTCCCAACTGTTGCCGTGAGGCATGGCGCAGACGACGCGCGCTAGGTATTCCAGGTTCACCTGATGGCAGATACCAGTGTCCGGTGGAACGACTTTGAAATTTTGAAACGCGGTTTGGCCCCAGCGCAAAAAAGCATAGCGCTCCACGTTGCGTTGGAATTCCAGTTCGGCGTTTAGGCCAAACGCGTTGACGTTGCCAAAATTGTCCACTTGCACGGAATGGTCGATGACCAACTCTGCGGGGAAAAGCGGGTTGATGCGCTTGGCATTGCCGCCCATTTTTACGAAGGCTTCGCGCATGGTGGCCAGATCCACTACGGCTGGCACACCCGTGAAATCCTGCAGCAGGACGCGCGCAGGCATGAAGGCGATTTCTTTTTCAGGAGCTCCGGGCTGCCAACGCGCCAGGGCTTGAATATCTTCCGCGTGGACAAAGCGGCCATCTTCGCAGCGAAGCAGATTTTCCAGAAGGATGCGCAAAGAGAAAGGAAGTCTTGCAAGTTCCGCGACGCCCTGTTTGTCGAGGAGCTCTAGGCGGTGCACTTCAAACGTTTGGGCGCCGACGTGGAGTTTGTCGCGCGTGCGGAAGGAATTTCCCGCGTTGATGGCCATCCTTACGATCCTTTCGTCGTGGAAACCGCCTTCTATGATAACCGAAATCGCATTCAGGCGCCGCGCAGCTATACTAATAGGGAAGTGAACATCGTTTTGATATCGACGTATGAGCTTGGCCGGCAGCCGTTTGGACTGGCGTCGCCTGCGGCGTGGCTGCGAGGGCGCGGCCATCAGGTAACCATGTTCGACTTGGCGCGACAGCCGATGGAGGAAGCGGCAGTTCGGGGAGCCTCGCTTGTTGCACTCTACTTGCCCATGCACACGGCCACACGTCTCGCTGTGCAGCTGATTCCTGCTCTGCGCGAACTAAATCCGCGCGCGCATCTTTGTGGATACGGTTTGTACGCGGCGATGAATGCGGGCTATCTCCACATGCTAGGCGTTTCCACCATTCTCGGAGGCGAATTCGAGGAAGGCCTGGCGCATCTAGCACAGCGTCTTGATTATGCCGCAATTCGCAACGGCAACGGCGTGTCAACCAAAACACAGCCCGAGCCGTTGATTTCGCTGGCCCGGCAGA
>Ga0126380_10000339_pt1 | contig 14926 bp, 24 predicted proteins | sample PanSoiMetPlot_26_FD_92544 | JGI IMG/M metagenome (GOLD analysis project Ga0126380, IMG submission 92544) | Tropical forest soil microbial communities from Panama - MetaG Plot_26 | ecosystem: Environmental > Terrestrial > Soil > Tropical forest > Bulk soil | place: Panama | collected 2016-02-17
ATCACGACCGGCCGTTACGGATCGAGCGGGCGGACGACCGGCGATGACGGCGCCGACCTGCGCCCTGTGTCACCAGCCGATCACGGCCGAAGATCACCGCCTCTATTTCCAGGTCGTCGGCTGGGAACGGGCGCGGCCCCAGGGCGGAACGAACGCGCTGCGCTGTCGTAAGCGCACGGGCCAGGTCGCCCATCCCTTCTGTGTCGATCGGGTCGCCCGCCAGATCGACCCGGGCCAGGGCTCGCTTCTGTGACCCGCGAACCGAAACAGTGTGTCCTGTGCGGGCGCAGGGGAACCCGCTGGTTCGTCGTCCTGGATCCCGGGAAGCCGGGGGTCGTCTGTCTGGCGTCGCGGGCCTGCGCCCGCCGCCGGGGCGCCCTACCCCGTAGGCGGCCGAAGTGAAGACGGCCGCCAAAGCGCACCTGCTAGCCCGCGACCATCAGCGTCACAAGCTGGCGGGCCTGGTCGCCGCCTGGGATTCGTTCCAGCGGTCGGCAGAGAAGACGAACGACCCGGATCAGATCGCCCTGGTCGCCGTGATCGGCGTCCTGCTGGAACTGGCCCTGACCCGGGCCCGCGAACTGGCCGACGAAGCGGACGAACTGGAAGTCGGCGCCGTCTTCGGGGCGAAGCGAACATGAACGCGGTTCGCGTCCGCCAGCGCGGCCGCCCCAAGTCGCGACAGCTGTTTACGGTTCACTGGCTGGACGGCCCCGACCGGACGGCCTGCGGGCGGCTGATCCAGACGCTGGACCTGGTCGGGCCGCTTCACCTGCGCCGCCTGCCGCCGCTGGAAGCCTGTCTGGCCTGCGAACGGTCGCGGAACCGCCGCTGGCCGCCGAAGAAGAAGACGCGGGCGCGTGAACGATCCTGAGATCCGCCGCCTGGACCTGGACGCCCGCTACTGCGAAGACCAGGCCCGCCGCCTGATGGCCCGGCCGATCACGCGCCCGGCCGGGCGCCGCTATGCGGCCTACGCCCGCGACCTGCGGCGCCGAATCCGCGAACTGAAAGAAAGGGGACCCGATGCCGCCTGACCTGCCGACCCTGAACGCGGCCCTGGCGAAAGCGCAGGGCGCGTTCCCGACGATCGAGCGTTCCCGCACGGTCACGGTTCAGACCAAATCGGGCGGGTCGTTTACCTACTCCTACGCCCCGCTGGACGCGATCCTGGCCGCCGTGCGGCCCGTCCTGGCCGAAAACGACCTGGCGATCGCGCAACTGCTAGCCGGGGCTGAGAATGGCGCAGGCGCCGCCCTGGTGACCCAGCTGCGCCACGCGTCCGGCGAGTTGATCGAGTCGGCGTTTCCCTTCCGTCCGCCCGACGATCCGCAGGCCCTGGGTTCGCTTCTGACCTACCTGCGCCGCTACGCGATCACGGCCCTACTGGGGATCGCGGCCGACACGGACGACGACGGCGCAGGGGCGAAGGGCTCGCCGCCCCAGGCACGGGGGAAGATCCCGCCCGAACATCAGCCGACCCAGCGGGAATGGGACGCGATCAGCGAAGTCATGTCCGAACTGGCCGCCCTCGATCCCGACACGGACTGGAACGAGCGGGCGCGGGAGATCGCCGGGGTCCCAGGCGACCTGCTGACCAAGACGGGCGCGGGAATCCTGATCCGCGAACTGCGGGCCCAGCGTGATCGGCTATCCGAAACGGCGGCGACCGCCGACGCGACCCCGGAACAGCGAAACGAAATCTGGGTCCTGATGAACGAACTGGGGATCCCCGACGAATCGGCGGCCGTGCGCGACTACCTGGTCGGCGTGATCGGTCACGGCGGCGAGAACATGACCCAGGGCGAAGCCGACCTGGTGATAGACGACCTAGGCCGCCGCCTGGCCCAGTCGTGAATCAGGAAGATCACGAACGGGCGATGGACGCCCTGTTCGCGGAACTGGGCGACGACGTCCGCCTGTTCGAACGCGGGATTCCGCTGGCCGACCTGGTCGAAGCGGGCGACCGGCCCGGCGAGAGGAACGCCAGCGGAACTGACGCGGATGACGTCGGGGGTCGCCCGCTAAGGGGACGGTAGCCGATGCCCTGGCTACGCCTGGACGACAAATTCCCGCGTCATCCCAAGGTCGCCCGCTTGTCCGATCGGGCCTATCGCCTGCATGTCGATGCGCTCTGTTACTGCGCTGAGTTTTCCACAGATGGCTATGTGGAAAGTGGCGTCGAACTGGCGTTGCGTGGGCGTCTGGCTGGCGTTTCGCGGATACGAAAGAGGCCCCTGTATGAGTTAGTCGATGGCGGATTGTGGGCGCCAGTGAACGGCGGATACCTGATTCACGATTTCCTGGACTACAACCCGTCCGCCGCTGAAATAAAGGCGAAGCGGGACGGGGACGCCGAACGCCAGCGGCGCCATCGCGGGGGCCATGTCACGCGTGACTAACGGCGTGACAGGAATTCGTGTCACGCGTGAGTCACGGCGCCCCGACCCGACCCGACCCCTAAAGACCTAGTACTAGTAATAGGACCTGTGGAAACTGTGGAAAACCGGAGGGAGGATATGCCGCACACTGTCCGCAAGACCCGGTCGAAGACGAAGCCCTGGTCGATCGTCAACCGCCTAAGCGGCCGCACGGTCGGCCGGTCTTCGTCCAAGCGCAAAGCCCAGGCGTCGGCGCGAATCCGTGACGCCAGTCATCGCTGAAAGGGGAAGACCAGCATGGACGAACAGACCGAACAGGACCCGGCGGTCGAGCAGGTCGAAGGCGACGAAGGCGAAGACGACGGATCCGAAGACGAAGTCCTAGTCGATCCCGCCGATCCCGCTGTCGAAGCGAACGAAGCCGGGGACTAAGGGAACCCCTGTCGTCGGGACGACGGGGGGAAGGGCGGGCAGGTGTCGGCAGGTAAGCGGCTACCGGGAGTAGCGATCGGCCTGTCGGCGCCTGCCCTGCCGCTACCGGACGCGGCGTTCTACCCCCCAGCGGCCCGCGTTTTTTTCCAGCGATGACGCCGTCTGACCCCGCCACTTTTCGACCCGTTTCCCCCCCGATTTGGCTTAACCGTGCGGCCTGGCGCGACACCTTGTGCGCTCGGCCGCGTTCGCCCGCGATCGCGGCGGCCCGCCCGTTCGCGATACTGGGGGAAGCGTGAAGACCGTAGCCCTGGCGATCCTGACCGCCGCCCTGTTTACCGTCCTGACGTTCTTCGTCTATCTGTTCTGGGCGGTCGCGACCGGCTGATGGCTACGCAGGTCGGACCGAAGGTCGATCCGCCCTGGTGGAATTTCGTCCGCCAGGTCGTGATCTTCGCCCTGGGCGTGACCCTCGTTATCTGGTCGGCCGTCCTGCATGGCGCCAATCTGATCCTGATGATCGCGGGCCTGGTCCTGATCGGGCTGGTCCCGGTCGAAAATCTGTTGCACCGCGTCAGCGGCGAATGACCAGCCTGACGCGCGGCTATGGCGGCGCCTACCAGCGGGCGCGGCGCCAGATGTTGGGCGAGGGAACGCCCTGCGCCCATTGTCGGAAGCGGCTGGCGACGACCCTGGATCACGACCCGCCGCTGGCGATGCACATTCACCGCGAAGGGTCGGGCTGTTGTCGCTGGATCCCGTCCTGCGAACAATGCAACCGCGAAGGCGGGGTCGCCGTGCAACAGGGGACCTGGCGCCCGGGCTGGAAGCCGGACGCGGAAGACCTGCCGCCGGAACGGGACGGGCTCGATCCGGACGACGACCGCTTCGACGTTCCCTGGCTGATCGACCTGCGCCGCGTTCCCCGTGACGCGGTCTGGCCGCGTCTGATGACCGTTCCCCATTCCCGGGCGGTCGGCTCGCTGGGGCCCGAATTCGCCGCCTGGGTCGAAGGGCGGTCGGGGAAGCCGCTGCGCTGGTGGCAACGGCTGGTCGCTATGCGGCTGTTGGAAATCGACGCCGATGATCGGCTGGTCTGGGAAACGCTGGTCTTGTCGATGGCCCGTCAGCTGGGGAAGTCCTGGTTGTTGCGCGAACTGTGCCTGTGGCGAATTCACCAGGGCGATCGGTTCGGCGAAGCGCAGGACGTCCTACATACGGGGAAGGATTTGGCGGTCTGCAAGGAAGTCCAGCGGCCCGCCCGTATCTGGGCGAAGGCCCGCCGCGACGCCTACCACGTTCGCGAGGTCAACGGCCAGGAAGAAATCGAACTGCTGGCCGACGGATCGCGCTGGATGCTGCGGGCGAAGGAAGCGGTTTACGGCTACAGCGTTTCGATCGGGGCGGCCGACGAAGCCTGGAAGGTGAAGGCGTCGTCGGTCGATGAAGGGCTGGTTCCGACCATGACCGAACGAAACCAGGCCCAGCTGCTACTGATTTCGACCGCCCATCGGATGGCGACCTCGCTGATGTTGGGCCGCCGCCAGATCGCGCTGGCCGACCTGGAAATCGGGGACGGCGACCTGTTGATCGAATGGTCGGCGCCCGCCGGGGCCGCCCTGGACGACCGTGACGCCTGGCGGGCGGCGTCGCCACACTGGACACAGGCCCGGGAACGGATGATCCAGAAGCGGCTGGAAGCGGCCCGCACGGGCGAACTGGAAGACCCCGAAGAACCGGACCCGATCGAGTCGTTCCGCTGTCAATGGCTGAACCAGTGGCCGCGTCGCAAGACGGAACCGCCGGGCGCCGTCGAAGACCTGCTGCCGCGCGGCCTGTGGGCCAGCCTGGAAGAACCTGTCCGGTCGAGCGGACAGGTCTTCGTCGCCCTGGAAGACGACTACGGCCTGGGCGCCGCCGTGGCCGCCGTTTCCCGCCTGGACGACGGGCGGCTGGAAGTTGACGGCTGGCTAGTCCCCGACTGGGACACGGCGATCACGGATTTGAACCGCCTGCGCCTCTTGCGCGGCGTCCGCGAACTGACCGTCGGGGCGTCGCTACTCGATCGCCTGCCGCCGGGCGTGAAAGCGAAGCCGGGCCAGGCGGCCGCGACCCGGGCCGGGCTCGCCCTGCTGCGCGACCTGGCGGCGGGCGGCCAGATCGTCCACGACGGGACGCCCGACCTGGACGAAGCCCTGACGGTCGCGATGGTGCGCGAATCGCCGTCCGGGCTGACCCTGAAAGCCTGGGGCCAGGCCCATCTTGTGAAGGCCCTGGTTTGGGCGGTCGCGGCGGCCGCCCGTCCGGCCCGGATCCCCGTGATCCGCTAGTTGTCCGGCTAGGCGACGAATCACGATTTAAGATTTGCGTAACCAGGCGCCGCCCGCGCAGAAAATCCCTGGAAGAAATCCCGCGTTTGTATTCAGGCCAGAAAACGGTTGATAAAATGTGTTTATCAACTAAAAGGGGCGCCGCTATAACGACGCCCCGGAAAGGTAGAACCTTGACAGCGATACGTTACCAACAGGCCCGCCGGGCGGCGAAGACTTGCGCCCGTTGCGGGAAGCGGCTGGCCCGCGATCCTGACCGGCGGATCTATTCCCGCTGGACGCGGTCCTGGTACTGCGCCGACCTGGACGCCTGCGCCCGCCGGGCGCGGCGCCAGCGGCGGGGAAGGGCGGCCGCCTGATGGGCCGCCGCCTGCACCAGATGATCCGGGTCAAGTCGGGCGACTGGCTACTGGCGTCGAACGACGGGGCGACGCTCTGGCGGATGACGAAGTCCACGGACGGCTGGGAACTGTGGGGCCGCCCCATGTTCGGGTCGGACGCCGAACTGGACGCGTTCGACTGGGACGACTGGGGCCTGTGGGATCACCACGGGACCCACGCCAGCCGCCAGGACGCGATCGACCACGCGATGGATGACGTCCTACTGGCCCCTGCCCGGGAATACGAAATCCGCGACGGATTCCTGGTCCCCAAGACCTGACGCGGATCGAGCGGGGGGCGCCCTGTCAGCTGCGGCGGGACGCCCCCCGCGTCCTATTTCACACAATCCCGACCGGCGTAGTAGGCTTTCGCCGTGCGGGTTTCGCTGCGCCCCCGCTCGATTCGGCCGCCGGGCGATATCACGCCGAACCCGAACGACCCGGCGGACGTTCCGCCTGCGACCGTAGGGCCGACCGAATGGAACCCGGGCGACCCCAACGGCCTGCTGGTCGAGCAGGGCGCCCCGGTCATTCCGCCGCCGCCGATCCAGCGGCCGATGCCCTGGTCGGGCTGGCCTGCCGAATGGGCGACGCCCAACTGGTTCGGCGCGACGCCGCTGACCGATATCGCCTGGACCTGCGTTGACCTGAACGCGTCGCTACTGGCGACCATGCCGCCCTACCTGGTCGGGCCCGCCGACAGCCTGAACGCCGCCTGGCTTCGCAACCCGGACCCGGACATCTATTCGTCTTGGGAGGAATTCGCGAAACAGCTGTTCTGGGATTTTCAGCTGGGCGAGGTCTTCGTCTATGCGACCGCCTACTACGCGACCGGCTACCCGGCCCGCTTCCACGTTCTGCCCGCCTGGGCGGTCGAAGTCGATTTCGACCGCAACGGCCTACGCCGCTATGCGGTCGGATCGGCCGACGTCACCGCCGACATTCTCCATCTTCGCTACGCGTCCGCGACCGGCGACGCCCACGGCCACGGGCCGCTGGAAGCGGGCGCGGGGCGAATGATCGCGGCCCAGATGTTCGCCCAGTACGGCTACGGGCTGGCCGCTGGCGGCGGGATCCCGTCATCGACGCTGACCCATCCAGACGAACTGGACGCCGCCCAGGCCGACGAACTGAAACGCCAATGGGTCACCGCCCGCCTGTCTGCGCTGGGCGAACCGGCCGTCCTGTCCGGCGGCGTCACCTGGGAAGCGGCCCAGATGAACCCGCGCGACATGGCCCTGACCGATTTGCAGGACCGGGCCGAAGCCCGGGTCGCGGTCATGTTCGGCGTTCCGCCGTTCCTGGTCGGCCTGCCGACCGGCGGCGATTCGATGACCTATTCCAATGTGTCCAGCCTGTTTGACTATCACTGGCGGGCCGGGCTACGGCCGAAGGCGGCCGCCGTGATGGGCGGCCTATCGGAATGGCTACTGCCGCGCGGAACGATTGTCGAAATGAACCGCGACGCCTACGTCCAGCCGGGCCCGCTGGAACGGGCCCAGACCTGGCAAATCCTGGTCGGTATGGGCGCCATGACGATCGAACAGGTCCAGGCGATCGAGAAGCTGGACGAAATGGTCACGACCGAAGGGCCGGTCTTCTGATGGATGGCGAACTGCGTTTCCGGGCGGCCCAACAGGTCGCCGTTTCCTTCCCCGACCGAACGATCGAACTGATCGTCACGCCCTGGGAATCGCCCGCCCTGGTTCCCTTTCAGGGGCGGATGGTGACCGAGATTTTCAGCCGGGGCGCCTATGACGGGATCGAGCGTAGAGCGAACCGGGTTCGGGTCAACCGTGACCACAATCTGGAACGGACGGTCGGGCGGGCGGTCGCGTTCCATCCCTCCCGGGCCGAAGGGCTGGTCGCCCAAATTCGGATCGCCCAGACCGACCTGGGTGACGAAACGCTGGCCCTGGCCGACGACGAATGTCTGGACGCGTCCGCCGGTTACCTGCCGATGCCTGACGGCGAAGTGTGGGAAGCCCGCGACCGCGTCCGCGTCCGTAAAGCCTGGCTGGGCCACATCGCCCTAACCCCGGAACCCGCCTACGAAACGGCCCGCGTCCTGGCCGTCCGCTCGGCCGAACGGGCGAGCCCGGCGGCGACGCCGAACCTGGACGAAGTCATGGGCTGGCGCCTACAGGCCCGCTATCGCGACCTGGGCTAGCCCGCATTTCGCGGCCCGCTGGGTTATCGTTCCGCTTCCTGTACGGAACCCTGCCCAACGTCAACCGGAAGGATCTTTATGGATGGGCCTGAACTGCGGGGCGAAGACGCCCGCGCGACGCCGGAAGCGATCGACCACGCCCTACAGGAAGCGGTCGCTTCACTGGCCGAAAGGGTCGTCGCCCTGGACGCGTCGATCGCCTACCACGAAGCGCGGCTGGCCGAACTGCGGGCCGCGCGAAAGAAAGTCGAACGCGTCCAACAGGTCGTCAATCCGGTCGCGAAAGAAACGAAGGTGAGACGACCGTTTCACGATCGTTCGCCGATGCGATCGAATCAGGCGAAACGCGATCAGTTGCGCGACTACGTCCGCGAACATCCAGGCGAAGACCTGTCCGTTTCGCGGATGCCCGGGGTCAACGGGACGACCGGTCGCGGCTGGAATGGGATCAGTCGCGACCTACTGCGGACCCTGTTTCGCGAACTGGCCGACGAAGGAACGATCCGCCTAGACCGGATCGGATCGGGTCGGTCGCAGGTCTATCGGCTGGTCGAACGTGAGTAGCAACGGGCCCCGCCGGGGGGCGTCGCTGTACGAATTCCGCGACCTGGACCTGTTGCACAAACTCTTAGACGAAGGCGATAACCAGGGCTGGGTCGAAACCGCGCACCTGGCCCGCGCCCTAGGTTTGACCGACGAAGGCGTCCAGTCGGTCGCCGTCCGCCTGTCCTGGATGGTTCGCTATCGGATACTGGAACGCAACCCGGACCAATCCGGCGTCTGGCGGGTCGCCCCCGCCGGGCTACGGATCGTGCGGGCCCGCGTGAAGGCGGCGACCGAACGCGACCTGGACCAAATGCCCGCCGAACAGATGGTCGAGGTCATGGCCCATGTCGCCGGGCGTTACTTCCAGGCCGACCCGGTTACGGCGACCATGCTGCGGCGTGAATTCATGTACGGAACGAAGGCCCGGCTATGACCCGCCAGGGCGAAGGACCCGGCTTCTCAGTCGTCGTCGCGAACTGCTGGGCCTGCGGGCGGACGTTCACGTTCAATCCGTTCACGGTTCCCAGTATCCCGATCGACCCCGAAACGAAATACCCGCCGGACATGAACCCGCGCCCCGGCGGAATGGAACGGGCCGTCCGCCAGCCGGTCTGCGAAACCTGTGTCGAACTGGCGAACGAGCGGCGGCGAAGCATGGGCCTACCGTTGATCGAGGTCATTCCGGGCGCCTACGACCTGCTGGAAGGCGTCCCCGGGGACGACTAGGTAGCGTCTAACCCGCGCCGGGTTGACCTGGCAGGGTTACTGCGGCGAACGGCGGGGCGTCCGAAAGGGCGCCCCGCTCGTTACGTCCGATCCGCGTTTGGTACGGTCCCGATGCTGCGCCGAACTACCTGACGTCGTTGACCGCTGGGCGGGCCGTCAGTTGCGGGGGACGCGCGACAAATCGAAGTCGCGATTTCACAACCGTCAATCCCGACGTTGTGGAAAGGAACCCCGCCCATGTCTTCACGGGCTACGGATACGTTGCTCGCCCGCCTAGCGGGCGAAGTCGAGGAACGCCAGACCATGATGGACGGTCTGGTCGAGTCGGCCCAAAGAGAAAAGCGTGACCTGACCGAACAGGAAATGGAACTGGTGACGCGGGCGCGTGACCGGATCCAGGAACTGGAAGGCCAGATGGGGCCGCTAGCCGAAGCGCGGGAAATCGCCAGCAAATCCGGCGACCGGCTGGCCCAGATCGCCCGGTTCATACAGGAACGGGAAGGCGAGAAGCCGCGCGAAGTCGAGTATCGCTCGGCTGGCGCCTACGTCATGGACCGCTGGCAGGCGGGCCTAGGTCACCAGACCGCCGTCCAGCGGCTAGACCTGTATCACCGCGCGGCCGCCCACCAGACGACCGGCGACAACCCGGGCCTGATCCCGGAAGCGATCCTGGGCCCGGTCATTAACTTCGTGGACGCGTCGCGGCCGCTGGTCACGGTCCTAGGCGTTCGTCAGTTGCCCGCCGGGTCCTGGCAACGCCCGCGCGTGACCCAGCACACACAGGTAGGCGAGCAGACCAGCGAGAAGTCGGAACTGGTCAGCCGCAAAATGGTGATCGGGAAGATCCCGGTCAACGCGGTCACCTATGGCGGCTACGTCAACGTCTCGCGCCAGAACATCGACTGGTCGCAACCGGCGATCATGGACATCATCATCGGCGACCTGGCGGCCCAGTACGCCCTGGAAACCGAACAGGCCGCCGCGACCGACCTCCTGGACAACGCGACGTCCGGGCCGACGATCGGGGCGAACCCGACCCCGGAAGCGATCCTGGGCGCGATGTGGGCGGCGGCTGGGGCCGCGTTCGCGGCGACCCAGGGCCAGGGCCGCCTGGTCGCGGTCTGTTCGCCGGACGCCCTGGGCGTGATCGGCCAGGTCTTCCCGCCGCTGCCGCCGACCTCGCCGCCCACCAGCGGCCTACAGCCGGGCGATTTCGGTTCCGGCGTGATGGGCCAGGTCGGCGGAATCCCGGTCGTCATGTCGGCCGCCCTGCCCGACTCGACGCTGCTCCTGGTTTCGACGGCGGCGGCCGAGGTTTACGAAGACCGGATCGGCGCCCTACAGGTAGTCGAACCGTCCGTCCTGGGCGTCCAGGTCGCCTACGCCGGTTACTTCGCGGTTGTCACGATCGAAGACGGCGCCGTGATTCAGGTGACCCTGCCGTGACCGACCTTTGGGACGCCCCAAACCAACAGGTCGTCCGGCCCGACGAATCGGGCCCCTGGCAGGAAGGAACGGGGGGCGCCACGGCGCCCCCCGCGCCGACCCCGCCGCCGGGCGAAGACACGGAACCAGACCTGGACCTGGACGCGCTGACCAAAGCCCAGCTGCTGGAACTGGCCCAGCGGCTGGGCCTGTCGCCCGCCAATAACGACATGACCAAAGACGAACTGAAACAGGTGATCCTGGCGGGCCGGGGCTAGCGATGGCCTATGCGACCGTCGAACAGCTGGCGGAAGAAGTCCGCCAGCCGCTAACCGACGCGAACCGCGATCGCTTCCAGCGATGCCTGGACGCGGCCGCGCTGGAAATCGACCACTACTGCGACCGCTTCCCAGACAACCCGATCCCGACCGGCGACCCGCTGGCCGCGTCGGTCAATCTGGCCCGGGGCCTGGAATGGTGGAAAGCGAATGACGCCGCGTTCGGCGTGATCGGATTTACGGACACGGGCGCCCTACAGGCCCCCCGCGATTCCTTCGCCCGCCACGGTCGCGAACTGATCCCGCTGAAAGACCAATTCGGGGTTGCGTGAACGGCGCGATCCCGATGGCGGAAGTACGGGTGCGGGCGGCGGCCGCGCTGGAACGGCGAACCGACAGCGATCCCCCGGTCCTGTTCGACTACCCCGATAGCGTCTCGCCGCCCGCCCTCGTTCTGACTTGGGATACGCCCTGGCTGACGCCGCTGGTCGTCGGCGGCTGTCTGTACGACGCCCGCTTCGCGGTTCATGTCATGGTCGCCCGAATCGACCCGGCGATCGGGGAACTGGAACGGCTGATCGCCTACGTCGTCGGGCGCCTGCGGGCCGATCCCTACCCCTGGCCGATGGCGATTGTCGAACAGCCGCTGTGGCTACGGATCGCGGACGTTCCCCTGTTCGGGGCCCGCGTCATTTACACACTGAAAGTGTCCGTCGAACCAGTCGAAAGCGAGGGAACATGAGTAACGGACTGACAGCGGCCGATAAGCCGATGCCGCTGATCCTGGACAACGCGGGCCTGCGGATCGGCGACAGCGAAACCGACACGGACATGTCCGAACTGGCCTGCGTCGCAAACCATGTCGAACTGTCGCCCGATGTGGCGATCACCACGATCGACACGTTCTGCGGATCGACCGACTACCCCGGTACGACCAAATGGACGCTGAACGCGACCCTCTACCAGTCGTTCGATGACGGGGCGACCGAAGACGTCCTGTCGGCGGCGGTCGCGTCCGGCGGCCCGGTTCCCTTCGCCATCATCGGCTATCGCGACCGGCCGATCGGCCCCAATAACCCGGAATGGACGGGAATGGTCGTCCCCCAGCCTTACGCCCCGATTAACGGCGACGCGGGCGCGGAATCGACTATCGACCTCGCCTGGTCGCTGATCGGGCCGCCCGAAAAGCATGTCAACGGAACCGTTGCGGCCGCCGCGTCGTCGTCGGCCTAGGGCGGATGGCGGACGAATTCTTCCAATCGGACGTAAGGGGCCTGGCCGAACTGACCGACTCTATGACGAAGTTTGGTCTGGCCCTGCGCGACGAAGCGGGCAAGATCGCCGCCCGCACGGCGGACAGCGTCGCCAGTATCGCCCGCGTCCAGGTCCCCTACGACACGGGCGCCCTGCGGGCGTCAGTGACGACCCGGTCGGGGAAGGTCCTGTTCGGGAAGTCGGTCAAGACCCGGATGGAAATGGGCGGGCGCCAGATCCCCTATGCGGGCTGGATCGAGTTTGGCGGCGCCCGCCCCCATGAACGCGAATTCATCCCCGGCGGCCGCTACTTCACGCCGCCCGCCGTCCAGTCGGAACCCCGCTACCTGGACGAACAGACCCGGACAACTGAACGCGTGATCGGAGGATTTCCGTGGATACCCCCGCCGCCCCAGCGGATCTAGAGACGAACGGCCGCCTGCCCGCGACCATCGCGATCGACCCGACCCAGTTTTCGTTCAGTCCGAACGAGCTACGGGCGTTTAAGGCGGCGACCGGGAAGACGCTGACCGACACGTTCAGCGACGACGCCGACGAAGCCGACCGCTACCAGGTGATGGTCTGGGTCGAACTGCGACGTCGCGGCTACCAGCCGACCTGGGACGAAGCCGGGGACGTCGGCTTCGCGATGGGCGAAACGGAAGCGTCGGACCCTACGCCGACAGATACTTCGCCGGGCTCGCCGCGTTCTGTCACTTCTGGGGCTATACCCCCCGGGACGTTGACGCCATGAGTCGGGCCGAGTATCGGGCCTTCGTCCGCTACGCCCTGAAAGTCCAGGCCGAAGAACGACGGGAAGCCAGGCGACGGCGATGATGGCGGCGCCCGAATTCACGGCCGACGACCTGGCCGACGTCGCCGCCCGCCAGAACGACCTGGGCCTGACGAACCTGGACTGGATGCCGACCGCCGGGGTCACGCTGGACGCCCTGGACATGCTGTTCGACTGGTCCTGGACCCGCTACCACGACACACTGGAACGCGACTGGTCGAACCGGGACGCGATCACGGACGTCGCGGCCACGGCGTTCCGGCTGGGCTGGGAAGCGGCTAGGCGGGACGATGGCACGTAGGCCGACCGTCTATGTCGATTTCGTCGCCAACACGGCGAAGCTGGTCAAAGGGATCAACAGCGTCACGGACGCGTCCGGCCGGGCTGAGAAGGGCGTTAAAGGGATCAACTGGAAGCGGCTGGGCCTGGTCGCCGCCGGGGCGACAGCGGCCGCCGGGACAAAGCTACTCAAAGACTCGATCGACGCGACGACCCAGCTAGCCAAAGACACAATGGCCCTGTCGCGGGTTACAGGGATGGACACGAAGACCGCGTCGGAATGGGTGACCGTCCTGAAATCGCGCGGGATCGCGACCGAGGTTTTCAGTAAGGGAATGGTCACGCTGTCGAAACAGATGACCGCCGCCGCGGCCGGGTCGAAAACGTCGGTCGCGGCGTTTAAGGCCCTGGGCGTCAGCATGGAAGACGTCCGCAAGGGCGATACGCAGGCCGTGATTAACCAGGTCGCCGACGGCCTGTCGCGGATGAAGAACCCGGCGAAACAGGCGGCCCTGACCCAGCAACTGTTTTCCCGTTCGGGCCAGAAGCTGGCGCCGATTCTCTACAAAGGGTCGCAGGCGATCGCCGACCAGCTGGGGATCGCGGAGAAGTACGGCGCGACCCTGGGCGACAAGACGACGACCCAGGTAGCCGACCTGGCCCAGAAACAGCGGGAAATGAAGATCGCCAGCGAAGGGGTGAAGATCCAGCTGGGGACCGCGCTACTGCCCGCTGTCCTAAAGGTCGCCCTGGCGATCGGGAAGCTGGTCGATTTCCTACAGCCGATCCTGCGATCGGGTCCGGCCCTAGCCACGATCATCGGCGTGATCGCCGCCGCCTACGGATTCATGGCGATCATGTCCCTACAGGCGACCCTGGCCCAGCTGGGCCTGAACATCGCGATGCTTCCCCTGACCGCGATCATCGTCGGGATCATCGCCGCCGTCGTCGCCCTGATCGTGATTTGGAAGAACTGGGACAAGATCACGCAGGCCCTGGGCGCCGCCTGGAACTGGCTGAAAGACCAGGCCGACAAGGCGTTCAAAGGGATCCTGGCCGTTATCCAGTACGTCTGGAACTGGGTCAAGCGGAACTGGCCGCTGCTACTGGGGATCCTGACCGGCCCGATCGGGCTGGCCGCCGCCCTGATCTATAAGAACTGGGACACGATCAAGAAAGCGACCGCGACCGCCTGGAACGCGGTCAAGTCCGCCATTTCGACCGCCGTGTCCAGTATCAAGTCGATCGTCGGGACGCTGACCAGTTACGTCACCAATACGGTCACCGCGATCCATACCTGGCTGACCAAGCTGTCCGGCTGGTTCGGCGACGTCTATACGAAGGTGAAAGGCGTTGTCGCCGATGTGAAGTCGAAGCTGGGCGAAATCGCGACCTGGTTTGTCAACAACGCGTCCAAGATCAGGGACTGGCTGACCACGGTCGCGGGCTGGTTCGGGAAGCCCTACAGCGCGGCGAAAGACATGGTCCGCGACCTGAAAGCGAAGCTGGGCGAAATCCCGGGCGCCATTTCCGCGATCGTGGAGAAGGTGACCAAGGCCGCCGCGTCGGTCGCCAACGCGATTAAGGCCCCGATCAACAAGGTCATCGGCGCCTGGAACGACATTGACTTCAAAGTCCCGAAAATCACGCTGCCGAAGATCAATACCCACATTCCCGGGGTCGGCACGGTCGGCGGCGGATCGGTCGGCGGCTGGACGATCCCGTTCCCGGACATTCCGAAGCTAGCGGCGGGCGGGATCGTGACCGCCCCGACCCTGGCCCTGGTCGGCGAACGGGGGCCGGAAATGATCGCCCCGCTGTCAGGACGGGGCGGCTTCCAGGTGCGGGTCTTTATCGGCGAAACGGAACTGCGCGGGATCGTGCGCACGGAAGTCGTTAGCGAAGACAGCCGCACGGCCCAGACCCTGCTGG
>Ga0126380_10000340_pt1 | contig 14880 bp, 17 predicted proteins | sample PanSoiMetPlot_26_FD_92544 | JGI IMG/M metagenome (GOLD analysis project Ga0126380, IMG submission 92544) | Tropical forest soil microbial communities from Panama - MetaG Plot_26 | ecosystem: Environmental > Terrestrial > Soil > Tropical forest > Bulk soil | place: Panama | collected 2016-02-17
AGCCGGAAGAGCTTTACGGCTCCGGACGCTGGGTCGAAGCGGACGATCGGGTTCTGCCCCCCATCGGTGATACACGCTGCCCGATCAGGTCCGACGATCACTCCATGCGGCGCGGCATCCTTACTCAATGAAATTTGATTTGCTTGTCTAGTCTTCGGGTTGAGAACGCCAAGTGCACCTTGCGACTGTGCCGTATACCAGACGTTGCCGTCCGGAGCGGGTGCCACATCGTGCGGATGCGCTCCCCGCGGCACTTCATAATAAAAGACTTCCGCGGCAGACCCCGGCAAGACGCCAAGCGCAATGAACGCAGCTATCGCGGCCACGATCGGAACCATTTTGCTCGTCCAGAAGATGGTGAGCACGTTCACTCCGCCGCTTCACGTCCGCGACCCGGCGCTGCCCAGCGCCCGGCGGCGACATCATCAATCGTCTTGGCTTCGATCCACGATTTTCCGCTCGCCTTCTCGACCTGTTTCCAAAAGGGGGCGCGTGTTTTCAGATAATCCATCAAAAATTCCGCAGCCGAAAATGCCGCCTCGCGATGGGACGATGCCGCCGCCACCAGCACGATATTTTCGCCCGGCAAGATACGACCGTATCGATGAATGACCGTGACGGCCAATAGCGGCCATCGTTCGATTGCTTCGCCGACATGCCGTTCGATCTCCGCCTCAGCCATGCCCGGATAATGTTCAAGCGTGAGCGCCACGATCGGCTCGCCATTCTCGTCGCCGCGGCAAATCCCGGTGAACGTCACCAGCGCGCCCGCATCGTTTCGGTCGCGTGTGAGATCGGCAGCCACGAGAGCTGCGTCGAATGGCTCGCGCTGCAAGTGTACGGTCGCTTTCATGCCTCAATTGTAACCCGCCGCGGATGGCGATGCTATCCGCCTGTCATGGGCGGAAAAAACGCGATTTCTCTCGCATCTTTAATCGCTGCGTTGGCTTGCACATGCCGCTGATCGATCGCGGCGCGGATTATCTTCGCGTCTTTGAAGGCGTGGGCATACTCTTCACCTCGGGAGCCAAGCCACGTCATCAGATCGCGCACAGTGGTGATGTCCGGCGGAATTTCGATCGTTTCCTCAGGCTTGCCGACGCGCTCACGTACCCAGGCGAAATAACGAAGCTTCATACTCATTCATCAATCATATAGCGCAATCCGGCGCGCATGTAGTCCCAACCGGTATACAGCGTAAGGATCGCCGACAGCCAAAGAAGCAAAATGCCAATCTCGGTGACAACCGGCACGATTTTGTCGCCCGCTTCGCCTGCAATGAGAAATCCGATGGCGACCATCTGCCCGGTGGTTTTCCATTTGGCGAGCCGGGTCACCGGCACGCCGACGCGCAACTCGGCAAGATATTCCCGCAGACCCGATACCAGAATTTCGCGGCACAGAATTACGACCGCGGCAAGCAGGCTCCAGCCACGAATCGTGTCCTCCGCCGCCAACATGAGCAGGCAGGATGCGACGAGCAGCTTGTCGGCGATTGGATCGAGCATCCGGCCCAACGAAGACTGCTGGCCCCAGGTGCGGGCAAAATAGCCATCGAGGATATCGGTCACGCCGGCCGATATGAAAATTGCAAGCGCCAGCCAGCGCAACCATAGGGGGCCATCGAAGATGCTCTGCCAAAAAATCAACCCCACGACCACCGGGACGGCGGCGATGCGCGCGTATGTCAGAATGTTCGGAAGCGCAAGCGGGCGCGCCGGTAGCGGGCGGGAACTCATGGCATTCATGGCGGAAAAGAACACCCGCGCCGCGATTAGGTCAACCGGTCGCGGCAATTGAATCCCCGCTGACCGCACAATCCTTATTGAATTGGCGGCTTCGGCAGCCGGCTATTACCCCGCTCCATCACGAAAGTCTGATCAAGAGAGTACCATTCGCCCTTGACGTCCGCCGTCGGAGCCGCGCCGTTGTGACGCACGTAATTTCCAATCAGTGCCCGTGTGACACCGAATTGCACGTCCGTTTCAAGTTTTTCATCGTCATTTACATAGATTTGCGAAATCAGGGTTTTGAAGCCCTCCTTGAAGATCAGGAAGTGCAGATGAGCGGGGCGGTAGTTGTGCCGCCCGGTGGCACGCACGAGGTCGCCGACCGGCCCATCAACGGGAATGGGATAGCCGGCCGGCTTAACGCTGCGAAAGCCGAAATGACCATGGGCGTCTGTCACAAATTTTCCTCGCAAATTCATCGGTGCCTGTTTGGGATCCTGCTGCTCGTAGAACCCTTCCGGTGAGGAGTGCCAGACGTCGACTTCGGCGCCCTCGATCGGCTTGCCGTTTTGGTCCTTGACCGAGCAATTGGCGAACAGTGCCGGCCCCGGTGTTGGCGATCGCACGATGGTGCCACCGTTCTCCGTGCGCGGTGAATTCATGCGCCAGAATGGTCCGAGCAAATTGGCGGTGGTTTCGGTCTGCCCGTTGTTGCCGTTGTTGAGAAGGCAGATCAGCGTCGAGAAGCCAAGCGAACCCGACATCAACACGACTTCATTGTGTTTGTCATCGGTCTTCTGCCCAAGTCTGGCGACATACTGCACTGCTTTCTCGAACTCATCTTCAGTCAAATGTACGTCACGTGCAAAGGCGTGCAAATGCGTCACCAGAGAGATGAGGATTTCCCTCAAACGTGGAGGTTGGGTGTCTTTGAAAGCTTCAGTCACCACCTTGGTGACATCTTCCTGTCGCTGGATGATCATTAGTGGCTTCCTGTCTAGCGAGCCGCTGACTCGTGGAAGAACTCATATATCTTTCGCGCGGTCTCCGCATTAATTCCCGGAACCTGCGCAAGATCGGGCAGGCTTGCTCGCTCAATTGCTTTCACAGTGCCAAAATGACGCAGGAGAGCCCGCTTGCGAGTGGGCCCGATGCCTGGAATTTCCTGCAAGCCAGCCTCGCGGATATCTTTCTTGCGCCGTACACGATGCGAGCCTATCGCAAAGCGATGCGCTTCATCGCGCAATCGCTCGACGAAATAGAGCAGAGAATCTCGCGGCGGCAATCTGAAAGGGTCCCGGCCCGCCATAAAAAAGGTCTCGCGACCCGCATCGCGATCAGGCCCCTTGGCGATTGCCACGAGCGGCACATCGATCACCCCAAGCGCACTCAGCGTTTCCTGTGCGGCTTTGAGTTGCCCCTGCCCGCCGTCGATCAAGACCAGGTCCGGCCATGGCTGGTCTTCATCGTCCCTTGATGTAGCCGCCAGTACATCACCCGCTGTCGTTCGCGGGTTTTCCTCGATTAATCGTTTGAACCGGCGCTGTAGTACCTCTCGCATCATGCCGTAGTCATCACCCGGCGTTAGTTCCGCCGACCGGATATTGAATTTCCGATATTGATTTTTGCGGAATCCTTCGGGGCCCGCGACGATCATGGCGCCGACAGCGTTGCTGCCGCCGATATGGCTATTGTCATAGACCTCGATGCGACGCGGCATGCGTGCCAGCGAGAATGTCTCGGCCAGTGCCGCAAGCAGTTTCTGCTGAGAAGACGTGTCGGCGAGTTTGCGGGCCAGCGCTTCACGGGCATTTGCAAGGGCATGCTGCACCAATTCTTTACGCTCCCCGCGCTGAGGCATCGAAACTTCTACCTTGCGCTCGCTTTTGGTTGTCAACGCCCGCGCCAAGAGTTCACGCTCCTCGAAATCGTGCGACACGAGGATGCACCGGGGCGGTGGCTTGTCGTCGTAGAATTGCGCGAGGAAAGCGCTCAGCACCTCGCCCGGACCGAAAGCCCGATCAGCTTTTGGGAAGTATGCGCGGTTACCCCAGTTCTGTCCGGTCCGAAAGAAGAATACCTCAACACAGGAATAACCTCCGGCCTGGTGCACGGCGAACACGTCGGCCTCTTCTAGGCTGCGCGGATTGATTCCCTGATGCGATTGGATGGCTGAAAACGCAGACAAGCGGTCTCGGTAGATCGCGGCACGTTCGAAATCGAGCGCGGCGGAAGCCTTGTCCATTTCGTTCGCCAATTGCCTCTGCACCGACTGGCTGCGACCGGAAAGAAAGTCATTCGCTTCGCGCACAAGTTCCGTATAGCCGGCGAAATCAATCTCGCGCGTGCAAGGCGCCGAGCAACGTTTGATCTGATAAAGCAGGCACGGTCTTGTTCGCGCCTCAAAATATGAATCCGAACAGGAACGCAACAAGAAGGCGCGTTCTAACGCGTTGATTGTGCGGTTCACGGCACCCGCTGAGGCAAATGGCCCGTAGTAATGGCCCGGCCGCGTCCGGGCGCCGCGATGCTTCAGGATCTGCGGCGCCCAGTGGTCAGACGTGATCAGGATATAGGGGAACGATTTGTCATCACGTAAAAGTACATTGAACCGCGGCCGCAGCCGCTTGATCAGATTGGCTTCGAGCAACAACGCTTCCGTTTCTGTTTTGGTCGAGACAAATTCCAGAGTCGCTGTCGCTGCAATCATGCGCGCAATGCGGCTATCGTGCCCTGTAGGCCGGGCGTAGGCCGTCACGCGTTTCTTGATATTCTTGGCTTTGCCGACATAAAGGACGTTACCGTGCGCGTCGATCATCCGGTACACGCCGGGCGCGGACGGCGCCAACTTGGCGAAGCGCATGATGGCCGCGCGCCCTGCGGCAAGAGTGCCGGTGGAGTCGCTTTCGAAATCGGGTTCAGGCAGGGAGGATTCTTCGTCTTCCTCGCGCAGCTCGCTTGCCGGATCGATGTCTTTGTTGGTGCCATTCATGAGTGGAAGATAGTGTACGAACCAAGCTATTCCACGATTTCGCTGTCGGTAGTACGCCAGGACAAATGTTTTCCGCCATCGACCGGCAAAGTAACGCCTGTGACGCTCCTTGCCTGCGCAAGGTAGAGCACAGCGGCTGCGATGTCGTCCGGCCGCGGCCCGCGCTGAAGAGGCAAACTCTCCGCTTGTGCGGCGAACTGGACATCGGTCTGGCGCGGACTGGGCAGCGTTGGCCCTGGGGCAACTGCGTTGACGCGGAGTTTCGGAGCCAGTGCTTGCGCCAGCGTGGTGGTGGCGGTGTGCAGGGCGCTCTTGCTCAAAGTGTACGAGAAAAAGCGTGGATTTGGCTTGAGCACACGCTGGTCGAGAATATTGACAATCGAGGCATCGACGCCTGCTGAAGCCTGGGCGGCGAAGGCTTGAGACAGAAACAACGGAGCCGCGAGATTTACAGCAACGGCGCGCTGGAAACGTGCATGCGAGAGCGTTTCGATGTCGTCGGGCTCAAACTCGCCGGCGTTGTTGACAAGGAGTGTCAGCTGACCAAACGAGGACGCGGCCGGAACGAGCCCACGCACTGCCTCGTGGTCGGCAAAATCGCCAAGCACGACGCTTGCACGGCCGCCTGCTCCCGTAATCGCGGCCGCAAGTCTTTCGGCATCCTCGCGCGAATGATTTGCGTGTAGTACGACCGAATAGCCTGCCCGTACGAGCGTGAGGGCGATCGCGGCGCCAATGCGACGGCCCGCTCCAGTGATTAGCGCCGCGCGCGGCGAGTTCTTTGCTAATTCTTCCGCCATTTCGAAAATCCGTGGGACGCAGTGCCATTCCGTGCACGGCCTCCCCGTTATAGTAAATGTGGTCTCACCAAAAATAAGGGTTCTTTAGGGATATCGGCCACCGGGCCTTAGCCATTCACGTCCGTTTAACGTAAAAGGCCCGATAAATCCCTCACGAAAATGACGGACTTTCGCCGACGGGACGGCACGTCTCCTCCATCGTTTGCGCGCCTATACCGCGCAGGAGGGAGCGGATTGGAGGGTAAGATGAAGAAAAAAATCCTGGCGATCTCTGTGATGGCCATAGCCACCGCGGGTACTGCCGCTGCCGCCGATCTTCCGCGCGGCTCGTCGCCTTACCCTTACTATCCGGCGCCTGTTTACAACTGGAACGGCTTCTATGCCGGTCTCAACATCGGTTACGAATGGGGGAAAGTCACCAATAGTGGTTTTAATCCGAGCGGCGTCGCCGGCGGCGGCCAGCTTGGATACAACTGGCAAATTGGCCAATTCGTAGTAGGCGGCGAAACCGATATTCAGGCCAGCGCGGCCGACGATACATTTGCTGCTTACAAATTTTCCAATCCGTGGTTTGGCACTCTTCGCGGCCGTGCGGGCTTCGCCATTAACAACGTGCTGCTTTACGCGACGGCTGGTCTTGCTTACGGCGGACTCAAAGCCGAGTTTGGAAGCGCCGACGAAAGCAAAACGCTTGTCGGTTGGACCGCTGGTCTCGGCCTCGAATATGGCTTTACACCGAACTGGTCGGCGAAGGTTGAGTATCTCTATATGGATCTTGGCAGCAGCACTTATACCATTACCGGCGTCGACAACGGTCTGCAGGCGAGCTACCTGCGCTTTGGCTTGAATTATCACTTCTGACGCCGTTCGCATTTCATTGAAAAAACCTGGCACGTGTCCGGGTTTTTTTCATTTGCTCGCGCGAAAGGTCCGGTGCGGCCATTCATCGTAATCAAGTCGCGCACAAAGAAACCAATCAGAACCTGGACTTCAAAACGAACATCGCGCCGGTGGCATCAACTATCGCTTCTAGTCCGCAGCAAAGAAAACATGCGCAACGCCCCGGGTCTTGATCCGGCGCTTTTTCGTTTTGCGATGAAAGAATCCCACAAATGAAAAACAGATACGGTCGCGGGAAACAGGAAGTTGCCCGCAGACAGCTAAAAATTCCAGTTCGAAATATTGCGCGGCGCCGACGGCGCGCCGTCCGCGTCGAACTAGCCGGTGACCACGAGGTTGACCGCTTTGGGACCTTTGCCCTTCTTGTCCGGTTCGACGTCGAAGCTGATCCGCTGTCCCTCGTTCAATCCCTTCAATCCCGCCTGTTCCACCGCGGTGATATGAACGAATACGTCACGCCCGCCGTCATCCGGTTTTATGAAGCCATAGCCCCGTTCGCCATTGAAGAACTTCACGACACCCGTTTGTGCCATCGCGAAAACTCCTCTCCCCAACTGCTCCGCCACCGGCCCCACGCACGGCGGCTCGGCTGGACATTCACATTCGGGGAAAGCGTCGGCCGACAAGGCCTCAGTCAACTCCGCCGGCCCCCACAGGAGGCGGAACGTCACTGCCAATGTCGGAACTACACACCAACTGCGGGCCTGTGGAAAGAGGCCACATGATCACCCAGAGGTTGAGGGCCCCTCACGGCCAAGCTGGTCAAGGCGAAACCTGCCCTTACCCTCGCGCCCAAGAATGCGGGCAAGGGCCGGCAGCAGCAAAGAAAGCTCATTTTCCAATGTCCAGGGTGGGTTGACCACGATCATTCCGCAGCCGTTGAGCCGGGTCTGGTCAGTTAGGGCAGACACAAGGAGTTCGGCCCGCAGGACTTTTGGGAGCCTCAGCCGGCGCAGCCGCTTCGCAAAGGCATCTGGCTCCCCACGCCCCTTGATCGGGTACCAGAGGGTGTAAATGCCGGTAGCCCATTTCCGATGCGCGGCCGACAAAGCATTGGCAAGCCGTCTAAATTCGTCATCAACCTCAAATGGCGGATCAACCAAAACCACGCCACGGCGCTCTTTTGGCGGCACATAGGCGTTCAGCGCCGTCCACCCGTCGATTGCCAGCGTCTTGATACGCACGTCGCCGCGCAAATTACGGCGCAAAGCGCCCGCCGACCTAGGCTCCAACTCGCAGGCAATCAATGCGTCCTGCGGGCGCAACCACGCGCGCGCAATTGCCGGGGAACCGGGATAAACCCGGATCTCATCCCGATCGTTTACCGCACGGACGACCTCAAGATAGGGAGAAAGCAGTTTCGTAATCGGGGGCGAAGTTTTCGCAGCCATAAGCGCGCCAATTCCGCCTTGCCATTCGGCCCCGCGCGCCGCTTTCTCACCGGCGAGATCATAAAGACCGGCGCCAGCGTGGGTATCGATCACGCGGAATGCTGCGGGCTTACCGCGCAAATAGTGCAAGATGCGGCAAAAGAGGGCGTGCTTGAACACATCGGCGAAATTGCCGGCGTGAAACTCGTGCTGGTAATTCACGACGGGAACTCCATGGCCGAGGCCGGCATCGGTCGCCTCGCCGAACTTCTGCCATAGCACTCGCGCGCCCGCGCATGACGCGAGACCCTCTCATCTGCCGCGCACTGCCGGCATCGCGATCCTGTCGAGTCGGCAGGCGCGACGCGAAATCTCCGGACAGTCATGGGTCGAAAGGTCCTTGCCAAGACATACACGCACTTCCGTAAGTCTCTTTCCGTCGCAGGAAACCGCCATTGCCCTGCGTGAAAGGCCTGGGTTGGCTTTGACGAAGGCCTCGGCCACTTCAGTCGGGGTGACCACGACGGGACTGCTCAGATCCAAATATTCGGGTGGAATTTTCACCGCAGCCTGAGCCTTTCGGACGGTTTCAAAATATGCTCGCGGCGAAAGTCCGGAACAGGTCCCGTGTTGATCCCATTCATGGAAGATCAGTCCGGAGCTTGGCATCACATCAAGCATGCTTCGAACGATCGCCCTGTCGAGTCGAGGCGCCGGTACCTGACAATACGATGGAAAGCCGCGCTCGTATTGCGGCCAAAGTCCGTGCACAACGAACGCAAAGGGGCGGCCGCCGCATTGCCGGTCTGGCCCCCGGTTCAGCCTGCGACCGCGCGCCGACTCACAATAAGACGGCGACCAGGACAGAGCCAACACGTAATAGTCGAAGCGGCCGGGTTCGCCCTGACGACGTTCCTGCCCGAAGGCCGCCATCCACGAAACAACCGTTATGCCGCTGGCGATAGCAGCGACACAACTCCATCGGCGCAGGCGATGACTCATTCGATGGCTCTTGCGACCAGACCTAGCCGAATAAGAACAAATCGGAAATCGCTGTAATGCAACGGTTCCCACCAAATGTTACCCAACAGCGGGAACACTTAAAGAACGAATTGGAATGAACCGTGATCGGCGGTGAAGAGCTGCTTAAGGTCGCGCCATCTTGCAAGCCGGATTGTAGGCCCAGTTGCGGTCCAACCCGACAACACACCACTCGACGCCCCAACTCATCCCGATCATCCCCGTGTCCTCGCCGATCGAATAATTGACAGTATGTTTGTGCCCGTCGGTAACGGTGGCAACCGCCGTACAGAATCGGCGCGGGATTGTGTCAGGCGCCCAAGGTCGGAATGCGATCTCCCGCACCCGTTCAAAGCCGACGATCTGCAGAGCAGAATTCCAGAACCGGCCTTCCTTCTGGGCAAAACGGTAAGTGATGGTGTCGAGGCCGGCCTCGCAGGGTGGCAATACGCCATCGTAACGCGGACCGATCAGGTAGATGCTTTTTTCCAGCCAACCGGCGGCAGCCGCCGATGTTACAGCTCCGATCACTGCCAACGCGGCGACCGCAATGCACCGAAGACCACGAGACACGGTTATTGTCATGGGGACCCCCAAAGCTGCGCACGACTCTAGCACAGGTTTTACCTGGGGGCGCCCGTGTATCACATCTTCTCAGTCGAGTGTTGCCAATCGCCCACTACGGCCTGGACAAGGGAGAGGGCCGCCACAGCGGCGGTATCCGCACGTAAGATGCGAGGTCCCAGCGCAAGCTGCACCACCTTTGGCAGCTTGAGCAAAGCGGCCCTCTCCGTCTCTGCAAATCCGCCTTCCGGACCAATCAGCACAGAAACGGGTTGCCCCCGAGGCCATCGCGCGGCGGCAAGGGCCGCGACCGGGTCGGTGAGCTCGGCATGTTCATCGCAAAAGATCAACAAGCGGTCAGCGTCATCCGCCACCCGATCGAACGGAATGGGATCTGCGACATGGGGTAGGTTTAGAACGCCGCACTGTTGAGCTGCCTCGATAACGTTGCTCCGCATCCGATCGATATTGATGCGCGCCACTTGCGTATGCTGGGTGATGACCGGCTGAAGGACCGACGCACCCATCTCCACGGCCTTTTGCACCATGTAATCAAGGCGCGCGTGCTTGAGCGGTGCAAATAGGAAATAAAGTTCGCCGGCACGGGGTTGAACGCGCACGCGCAAATTGACGGCGAGGCTCGCGTCACGCTTGCCGGTCCTGGCAAGGCTGGCTTCCCACTCTCCGTCGCGACCGTTGAAGAGCAAAACCCGGTCGCCACGCTTTACGCGGAGGACGTTAAGAAGATAATTGGCCTGGTTCCGGTCCAGGGGGACCTCGGCGCCCGTAGCCAACGCATTGTCGACAAAAAGTCGCGGCGTACGGAAGTCATAGGGTGGCATGGCCTAACCAGTGTAGAAACGGCGTCCAGTTCCAGGTTTACGCGTTCTAAGCAGGCGCCGCGAGGCCTCTCGCCGCCTTCCCGACGCATTCAGGCTGTTATAAGCCATTCAGGTGGCGTTCGGCTGATACTGATATAGTGGTTAAGGGATAGGAGGGTCGTTGATGTCGTTGCGTCGGGCAATATTCGCCGCATGTATTGTTCCGGTGTGCGCCGGCGCGGCGAATGCGCAATTTCAGCCTGCTCAACCAGCGCGGCCCCAGCAGGAACCGCCCTGTGTCCAGGAGTTTTTCAAGCTTCGTGACGACGCTGAAAAAAAGGCCGCGGCAATCAAGGCAGCGAATGAGCACAAGGTCTCTCCGCGCGAGGCTTGTCCGCTCTTTGGCGCGCTGCTCGCTGCCCAAACAAAGATGCTCAAGTATACAAACGACAATGGCGTGTGGTGCGGCATCCCTCCGCAAGTCGCGGGACAACTCAAGGAGGCCGTCGCTAAAGTCTCCGAGATCCGCACCAAGGTGTGTCAAGCGGCCTCGGCGCCCGCAGTGCGCGGCCCGAGCTTAAGTGATGCACTTACAAACCCGGTTCCAGACTCCAACAACATCAAGACCGGCCGCGGGACCTTCGATACTCTGACCGGTACCCCGCTCGGAAAATGAGCGGGAGCACCGGACGCGTCGCAGATGCCACCGGAAACTGGGTCGACAGTCTCGCGCCTTCCTTCAGCCGCCCGTATCTGCGGTTAGCACGGCTCGACCGGCCGATCGGATCCTGGCTTTTGCTGATGCCGTGCTGGTGGTCGGTTGGTCTTGCCGGTATGCACAATGGCCGCTTTCCGAGTCTGTGGCACATCGTGCTGTTCTTCGTCGGCGCATTTGCAATGCGCGGCGCCGGCTGCACCTGGAACGACCTTGTCGATCGCAATCTTGATGGACTGGTCGAACGAACCCGCTCGCGTCCCATCCCGTCAGGGCAGGTCACGATCGCCCGAGCGACGGCATTCATGCTTGGTCAGGCGTTGGTCGGCTTGTTGGTGTTGATCCAATTCAACCGCTTTACCGTCCTCACCGGCATCGCTTCGCTACTGGTCGTAGTGATCTATCCCTTCATGAAGCGGATCACCTACTGGCCGCAGATTTTTCTCGGCCTTGCCTTCTCATGGGGCGCGCTCATGGGCTGGCCAGCCGCCTTTGGCCGCCTCGATTGGCCCGCACTCGTGCTCTATGCCGGATCAATCTGCTGGGTGATTGGATACGATACTATCTACGCTCACCAGGATCGCGAGGACGATCTTCTGATCGGTATCAAGTCAACCGCATTGCTGTTCGGCGAAAATACATCATCAATGCTCGCTGGCTTCTATGCCGCCGCGGTGGCGCTCATCGCAGCCGCTGGATTCATGGCGGGCGGGAGAATGATATTCGCCATCGGCTTGATTGCCTTCGCCGCGCATCTGGCCTGGCAGGTAACGAGGCTCAACATTGATGATCCGGCGCACTGCCTGATGCTGTTCAAATCCAATCGCGATGCAGGCCTTATTTTGTTCGCCGCAATGCTGATCGATGCGACGGTCTAGCCGCCATCAGTGACTGGCCAACCGGTCATCAGCCGATTTTGTTTTTCTAGAAACCGGCACCGGTGCAATCGTGCTCGTGATGTCGTTGTCGCTCGAATCGCGGACCGCACCACGGCGGCTATTCAAGTTGATCATCAGATCATCAAGCAAATAGCCGTCCTCCCCCGGAATCGCGGCCGGCACGCGGCTCGCCCTGGCATTCGTCCGGCTCGCACTGGTAAACCCGGGGCCGTGTTGCCGGTTGGCATAGACCGCCCGCGCCTTTGCTGCTGCCGCCTCACCGGACATCGCCTCTGGTCGGCAGGGACGGTCTCCACTCGCTCGGCGCATCAGATCGACATGGATATGGTTGTAGTGCGCGGCGTTGTAGCCAGGCGCCAGCACCGTCGAAAAGTAATCACAGGCGGCCAGGTGAACATCGCGGAGGAAACCCTGTTCTTCCGGTGTCCCGTGCCACCCGGCCTCAACACTCACGCGCCGGCCATCGGAAAATGTGAAGGCAGCAATATCGATCGCATTGCCGAAGGCATGTTCGGAGATTCCCGAACCGCCGGCACCGACCATGCGTCGGCAGGAGTACGCAGAGATCTGTTTGATTTCAGTGACCGGCTCACCGAACCATCGCATTGCCGCCGGCTGCACGCCCTCGCTCACCCAGTGATCGAGCGCAGCAACAATCGGACACGCGAGCGTCGCTGGTGGCGTCAAAACGGCGGGTGTCATGGAGCCATTAGTTTGCCGTTGGCGTTCGGGCCCGCGCGGGGGCAAAGTGCGCGGTGGTTCGTAGGTTGGTGCCTCGTATCGCTGCGTCGGTTGGTAGACCGGCGCGTCGTGGGCTCGCTGGGGCGGAGGTGAATAATTTGGCGAACGCGCACGGCCGGGCGGAAGAACTGCATCGTCGGGAATATCGTCAGCTGAGGGTGCCGCGTTTGTTGTGCCGCCAGGTCCCGCGCCAGGCGCGCTCAGCGGCATCGGCTGGTCGGATGGCACAACGGAGTTTGGGCGCTCGGACGGCGGCGGCCCTGGCACCCACCGCATGCGCGTGCCGGTGGGTGGAGCGGACGGTATCGGTGCGGGCGGTGCAAATTGCGGCTCATTGATAGGCCAGCGCGGCATTTGCGTTGAGTTAGGAATTGATGCGGGTGGACGCAGATCGTCCGAATAGCCGACGAGCGAATTGCTCTCACCCAAAATCGTGACCTTAAGCGGGAAATCGGCACCACACATGCCGGGCCCTTCAATCGAGTCGATCTGTACGACACCGGTGCCGATCTTGACCGACCCCGATTTCATGCACTCAACCTCTGCCTGGTGGCGCCAGGGCGCACGTTCGCCGGACATGAAACCGCGCCCGCAACCGGCGAGCGCCAGCAGCACGCCGGCACCGACGAGGTAGAGACCCACGCCACCCTTCATGCCGGCAAAATGCGAGCAGTTTCTTTAACGAGGCTTCAACACTTGCCGCCTGCGATTCCGTTAAGGATAAGAATTCCTTGCCAAAACGAGCCCGTTACCTTGAACTGCGCCATCCGCGTCAAGTGGTGCTGAGGTATCCAATGGAAGGCAAGGCCAGGTTTATCTTCCCGGTCATGATCAGCGCGCTCATTGTCTTCGTGGTGAGCGGCGTCGTGACTTTCACGAATATCGGTTTCCGCGTCGACTTCGTACCGCGCTGGCTGAAGGCCTTCATGACTGGTTGGCCTGTCGCCGCGGTCCTAGCCTTTTTCGCAATTCCGCATATCCGCCGTGCGACGGAAATAATCGTCAGGCTGATTGACGGTCAGGTTTAGAGTTTACTGAGCGGGCTTGATCTCGAGCGTCTCGCCGATTCTTTTCACGGTTTCACCCTGGTCCTCGAGCGCGGCCGCAAATTCAGCCGGCGTGCCAGGATTCACCACTTGGCCTGTGGCACTCAGCTTCGACTCGATCTGCGGATCGCTGACAACCTCGCGAATATCCGCTGCGATGCGATCCCGGACCTTCTCCGGCAAATCGCGCGGGCCAAGCAATCCAACGAGTCCATCGAACTCCAAGGCCTTGTAGCCGGCCTCCGAAGCGGTCGGTATATCGTTCAACGCTTGCGCGTGCTGGCGGTTGGTCAACGCAATCACTTTGACTTTCCCCGCTTGAACCCGCGGCCGCATGATCGCATAGGCTCCGACAAACGCCTGGATGCGTCCCTCAGCAAGATCGTTGATGGCTTGCACAGCGTCTTTGTAGGGCACTTTGGCCATGTCGAGCTTTTCGATTTTCAGCCACGCAGCAAACAGCAAATCATTGGCACCGGTCACCGAGGCATAATTCAATTTTCCAGGCTCGCCTTTAATCTTCGCTGCCAGTTCCTTCACTGTGGAGACATTGAGATCGGCGGGCACGCCGAGCGCGATCAACGTGTTGGTGACACGCGCGATCGGCGTGAGATCTTTTGGATCGTAGGGCAGCTTATCGTGCAAAAGAGAGTGGGCGGTGAATGTGGAGGCCGGCGCGAACAACAGCACGTGATCATCATGGGCGTTGAGCACCGCAGTTATGGCGAGGAAGGCATCGCCACCGGGGCGGTTTTCGACGACGACCGGCTGTCCCCACTTCGCGGCAAGCTTGTCGGCCAACAGCCGGGCAGTGATATCGACGCCCGAACCTGGGCCTAGCGGAATAATGAACCGAACCGGGCGTTGCGGCCACTGATCCGCCATCTGCGCTTGCGCGAACGGACTCGTGAAAATCGTAGCGGCAAGACAAACAAGACAAAGAGGAAGGATCAACAAGAAACGACGCAGATGATGCATGACGGCTCCCGATATCAACCTGGCGCCGTGAAGAATTCGCGCGGCGCGGCGGGATCACGTCATAACCGGACCTATTTCGCAACATCGAATTTTGGACTTTATTCTTACTGCCTTTGATTGGAGTTGGCGGGATGGATCCATTTCCCGACGTCGGCATTCGGTGGTAGTTGCCCCAAATTAGCCACGATGCGTCGCCGCACATCCGCGTTTTTGCACTGCGGAAATTTTTCGTCCGAAATTTTTTGCGTCGTGCGATCAATTGGTTGTCTTGCCATGTCTCTTCCGCAGGCCGTCATGCGCAGAA
>Ga0126380_10000341_pt1 | contig 14872 bp, 16 predicted proteins | sample PanSoiMetPlot_26_FD_92544 | JGI IMG/M metagenome (GOLD analysis project Ga0126380, IMG submission 92544) | Tropical forest soil microbial communities from Panama - MetaG Plot_26 | ecosystem: Environmental > Terrestrial > Soil > Tropical forest > Bulk soil | place: Panama | collected 2016-02-17
AGAAGGCTGGGGCCTCGAGGATGCGGCATTCGTCACCGAACTCGTCGTCAGCGAGCTAGTGACGAACGCGATCCGGCATGCCGAGAGCCCGATTCAGCTACGGCTCATCAGGGACCGGACGCTGATCTGTGAGGTTTCCGATGGCAGCAGCACTGCACCGCATCTCCGGAAGGCCAGGGCCTTCGACGAAGGCGGACGAGGCTTGCTGCTTGTCTCCCAGCTGACCGAGCGCTGGGGCACACGCCAGACTGAGCACGGCAAGACCATATGGGCCGAGCAGCCCCTGCGGGACAACTAAGCCTGGCGGTGGTTGCACTGGGCTCACCTGAGCAGGATCGTGTCAGATCATGCCAGATCGGGCAGATTACGCAGCCGGAGCAGGTTCGTCTTGGCTACTCAACGGCAGGCACATGCACTGCGAGTAGAGCCAGAAGGTGCATCCTTGAGGTATGAGCCCTGCGAGAAGGCCAGAACCGGGCACGGGTGCTGGGTCTCCGGATCCCAACCAGCAGGCGGCCAGCGAGCGGTCGCAGCTTCTGGAAGAGCGCGAGCGCCTGGCTAATGAGCGTGATCGCGAGGCCAATGAGCGCGAGCGGGTGGCAGATGAGCGTGAGCGGGACGCTGACGTACGTGAGCAAGCGGCTGACGAGCGGGAACTGCGCCTAGGGGAGCGGGCGGCGCAGCTAAGGCTCCGATCAAAGGACCTTCGTGAGCGAACGAAGGATGCCCGCGAACATGCTGAGCAGGCTGTTGAAGCGGCGACGGCTGCACTGAATGCGAACAGCGACCGTACGAGCCGGGCCGTGGCTGCGCTGGAACGGGGGCGCGCACGGGCCGATCGGGAGAAGGCGAGCGCTGCTAGGGCATTGAAGCACGGCGAAGAGCAGCCGGAGAGGCTGAGCTATGACTTCAGTGAGCTGGCGGATCGCGTCTTGGCAATGCGCCGGAGGACAGCGGCGGCCGCGGCGCAGCTCGCCGACAGCGAGGATGAAGTTGCCCGCCTCCACGAGGAGCTTGCAGCTCGAGAGGCCGGCAGCACCCAGTACCAGCGCATGGCCCAGGAGGCGCGCCAGGCTGCGCGCCGGGCCCGCGAGATCCAAGAGAAGTTCAGCGGCTGAGGCCGACAGCCCGGAGTGCGTCAGCAGGGCGCCGCGGCAAGGATTCCCCGGAATCCGCCGCGGCGCCGCGTCACGTTTACCCGGGCCGGGCGGGTCTACTCACGTCCTTGTACTCGTGATTTGACACGGATGGCGCTGTCACGATCGGACGTTAACTCTCGACTGATATCTTGCCTTCCATTATATTAATTTCATGGCCGCTAAGCCCATGACGGGACAGGCGTTCTTCGTGCTCACCGCGCTAGCCGATGGCCCGCGGCATGGATACGGCATCGTGGGCGAGGTTGCCGAACTGTCGCAGGGGCGGGTGACGCTGAAGATCGGCAGCCTTTACGGGGTGCTGGACCGGCTCTCGGCTGAGGGGCTAATCGAGCCGGACCGGGAGGAAGCCCATGACGGTCGGCTGCGCCGGTATTACCGGCTGACTCAGGACGGGCGGCGAGCGCTTGCTACGGAGGCCGAGCTTCGCGCCGCCTCCGCTCGCGTGGTCAGGGCGAGGCTGCGTCTCACGGGCACGGAGCCAGCCGGATGAGCTCCGACCTGGACCTGGAGGACCGTTACCGGCGAGTGCTGCGGCTGCTGCCCGGCTACTACCGGGACGAGTGGGAAGAAGATATGGTCGCCGCCTTCCTCGACAGCCGGCTGACCGGCGATCTCGACGAAGACGTCTACGTCGTCCTCTTTGGTCGGCCCAGCTGGCAGGAGGTGGCGAGTGTGGCCGGCCTGGCCGCCCGGCTGTACCTGGGCGGCGCGACCGCTCCGCGCCGGTATTTCGCGTGGGGACAGGCCACCCGGTTCGCCGTGCTCGCCGTGACACTGGTCCAGGCGACCAGGGGCCTTGATGTGCTGCTGCTGACGGCCTGGAGCCGCCGCCTGTTTGGCTGGCTCCCCGCGCCGCCCGCTGGCATGGTAGCCGCGATGCCTTCCAGCTTGCCGTCTGCTGTGTGGTACCTGGTCGCCTACGCCTGGATTGTTGCTTTCGTGATGCTGGCGCTGAGGTACTACCGGATCGCTCAGTTCATCGCAGCGCTGGCGATCGTGCCCGACCTTGTCACGCTGCTGCAGGGCCAGTTCACCGGTCGCTTGCCGGCGCCCTACGTCGGGCCGTGGGCCTTCTTTTTCCTGCTCAATCTTGCCCCGGTCCTGGCGATGACGGCGTTCCACCGGGACGCGCCATCGGCTCCGTGCTGGCCGTGGCTGCTGGCGCTGCCCGCTAACTACCTGCTGGTGGTCGTGCCGCTGCTGGCGCTTGACCTGAATGGCAACTCCGCCTGGGTGCCGGACTTTTCCGGGCTGTACTGCATCCTCGTTACCCTGGCCTGCCTGGTGCGCTTGCCCCTGGCCCGGTCCCGCCAGGCCGCCAGCTCGGGCGTGTGGTCGCTGACCCTGGTCCTGCTGGCCACCGATGCCGGGGCGTACCGGATCTTCTCGATCGCTGACTACCTACACGACCGGCACCTGATCAATGTGGGCCTGGCGGAACTACTCATCCTTCTGGTCGCAGTGGGCCTGATCGCCTCCGACGCAGCCCGGGCTCAGGCAGCCGCATCCGCACCGCCGCCATATCCGCAGCCGGGATGAGGAAACGTCGGCCCGACCTAAGGAGAAGTCAGGACATGCCGTTCCCTCCTGCGCCGCGCCCATCGTTCGTCCTGGCCAGCGTCCTAGCCGCCGCTGGCATGGTGCTCGCCGCGGCCGCCTGCAGCCAGATCACTCCCCTAGCCGCGCCCGCCGCGCCCGCTGCGCCTGTCTCCAGGCTGGGGTCACCGATCATCCTGCAAGTCCTGCACAGCCAGCCTCCGACAGGAACGGGCAGCTGCCCGGCCGGTCTGGTTCAGGTCTGGATGCCGCCGGGCGCTACCGCAATGACGTGCTTCCGTCCGGTCGGGACGCCAGTGACGATCAACTCCGCAGCGGTCTCATCTGTCTCCACAGACCGGCCGACGCCTCCATCAGGCAAGCCGGCGCAGCCCGTAACCTACGGATTCACGGTGGGTGTGCCGGCGGCCCAGGTGGCGGCGGTGACAGCGCTGATCGCGCAGGCGTATCAGTCGCAGGACGCAGTCGGCGTCAGCGTCGACGGCAAGCTCTGGCAAGCGGCCCAGGTCCTCCAGCCATTCCCTGGTCGGCAGTTCCAGATCGCCTTGATCAGCAGGAGCCAGGCTCTGCAGCTACACCGCCTGCTAATTCCGGTCGGCTGACCGCGGCTGGATCCCAGGTCAGCCCCCTGGCTCTCCGCGGCCCGCTCAATCCAGGGCGTCAAATCTCCAGTCGGTGCGGCCAGCCACCGACCCGTACTCCCACGTCATGACATGCCGAGCTGTGACCCGATAGAGGTCAGCGCGTTCGTGGTGGACGGTGTCGGTCTGCCCGGTGGCGGGGTCCACATACTTGGCAGAGTAGAGCCGATCCACCGCGTCCTTTTCGGTCTCGTCAGTCACCACGCTGGCTGGTCCCTCGATGATGATGACGTCATCGCCGTCCCCGGCGCAGAGTACGACCCATCCGGCCCCGGCGAGATTGCGCGCCTTCTGCAGCTGCCGGTCGGTAATGAACCAGGCCTTGTTGTCCTGCCACACAAACCAGACCGGCACGCAGTGCGGCCGGCCGTCAGGCCTGGTAGTCGACAGCCAGATTGACCGGGTTGCCTGCAGTCGCACGTTGACCCTCGCCCAAGGGATGTGGCCAGCTGCAGCGGCGTTCACACAAGGAGGCTAGGCGACAGCTCGGACAGTGGCCTGCGCGACAGAACCCGCGTGTTTATTGGAAGGCGCCTCCGCGGGGCGTCAGCTACATTCGCGGGATGTTGGCCTCCGAACGCGTGCGCCTGCGACCCATGGTCCCGGACGACGCCACCGCGCTGTACGAAATGTGGTCCGACCCGGAACACCACATGCTCACCGACGACAGCCCGATGCTGATTGAATCGCTGGCGGCACGTCGGGCCAGGCTAGAGAGGTCATTGGCCGAACCGGACGCTCGTACCGCCAGATTCACTGCCGAGACGATCGCCGATGGCGCCGTGATCGGGACGTGCACGTTGTGGGGCCTCGACGCTTTCAACCAGTTCGGCCACATCGGTATCTCGCTGCTCCCGGCCGCACGCATGCAGGGGTACGGCCGGGAAATGATGCAACTGCTGTGCCACTACGGCTTCCGCTTCCGCAACCTGCACCGGATCGAGCTGGAGACGCTCGCGACCAACGCCGCCATGCGGAAGCTGGCCGAAAGCTGCGGTTTCGTGCTCGAGGGCATCCAGCGCGAGCAGGCCTACGACGGCGACGGCTTCTCCGACATCGTGCTCTACGGGCTGCTCAGGCACGAGTGGAGGCGCTAGAACCGAGTGGCGCCGACGCTCACGACAAGCCCTTACTGCGACCAGCCCACAGATCGGCCGAGCCTAAATCGGTTGCCTGGGCTGGCCGCGCCGTGACACCCTCGGGCCGACGCAGGCCCGCGCCAGGCGGGCCTCGCTGATTCGCGCTCGCTGTGCAGGAGGGAGGACGCAAGTGACAACTCGCGTTTCACGCTGCCCGTCCAGCCCTCAATCTCTCAGGAGACACACGAGTGCCCACTCATGGCTATCAGCGCCGCGGCAAATGGCGCATTGACGATGACGAACTGACCTTCATCAAGCGCAACCGGAACCGGGCGAGACTGCCGGCCGAGGATGCCGCCGATGCCACCGACGGTCTGCCAGAAGGCGACAGGTGGTCCACCTGGGATCAGTCTTCACCGACGCAGCGTGGCCCCCAGCCCTACCCAGACTGGCTCGTGACGGAGCTCGCGGCCGTCGACACCGAACTCGGCATCCTCAAGACAGGCAAGGAAGCTGACGTGTTCCTGGTGCGCCGCGCCGTGCCAGGGACGCACCGATCATGCCTGCTGGCGGCCAAGCGATACCGGGCTGCGGAGCATCGCATGTTCCAGCGCGACAGCCAGTACCTGGAAGGACGTAGGGTCCGCGAGTCGCGCGCCAACAGGGCCATGGCCAACCGGACTACCGTCGGACGCGCGATGATCGCCACACAGTGGGCAGAGGCTGAGTTCGCGGCGATCAGCCAGCTCAGCAGCGCCGGACTCCCTGTCCCGTACCCGGTCCAGGTCCTCGGCACTGAACTCCTCATGGAATTCATCGGCGATCCCGACGGCACTCCCGCACCACGGCTTGCCGAGACCCGGCCCGATCCAGCCAGCCTGCTGGCGCTGTGGGATCAGCTTGTACCGGCCCTGAGCGCGCTAGCCCGGCTGGGCTTCGCTCATGGTGACCTGTCGGCCTTCAACCTGCTGGTCCATCGCGGCCGCCTGCTCATGATCGACATGCCACAGGTCGTCGACGTCATCACGAACCCGCGCGGCGGCGAGTTCCTCGACCGAGACGCGGCGAACATCTCCCGCTGGTTCGCCGCTCGCGGCCTCACTGGCTCCGATCTCGAGCCAGGCGACCTAACAGGTAGGCTGCGGGCCGAAGCGGGGCTGAACGCCGCCTAGCCCGGCCGGGCAGTGCCTAGCCGCAGGCCTGTACCGGCCGCATGTCACGTATTCGGCCCAGGGAACAGGAGCGGCAGCACTGGTCTCCCGCCGTATTGAAGCAGCCGCGGTCCAATGGGCATGTCGGCCGGCGCCGGGCAGTAGTGCAGGAACGCGTATCCGAGCCTTCGCGCGAGTATCCCGTCGGTGAGTACCTGGTCTCCGATGACTGCTCCGGGTGCCGGCAGGCTCTGATAGTGCGCGACCTGCAGAGGCTTCCCGGCGGATGCCAGGTACACCACCTGAGCGGCTTCCCCGGTCGGGACCCGCGAGGGACGGCGGGCGGAATTGGTGGCAAAGCACAGGACGCGCAGCCCGGCCAGCCCGCCCAGCTGGCTCACCACGCTCTCGACCCCGGAGTCGAGCTGGTCGCGGCCGGTATCCCACCACGCGACCAGCGGCTCCACGTCGATGATGATGGTCCTCGGTGTCAGTTCCCTGGCTCGCTGGAACACCGCGTCGGCGGTGGTGAAGCGTTCATAACTGACCTTCACCGCGTGACCGCTGCGTCCTGGCGATCCTGGATGACAGGCCTGCGGTGCAGCCTGGGCGCCGCGAGTCGGCGCAACTGGACCCAGTTCAGTGGCGCCTTCGGCGGCCGCACGCCAGGGCGGTGGCGGGGCACGCGCACTCGGAGCGCACCGGGGTGGATCGCGCATTTCACCGGAGCCGGCAAGGACACGGCCTCCCCGTCGATCCCGACCGGGATCGTCGCCGTGGTCGCCATGACGGTGACCTGCCGGGCAGTCCTGACGGTCAGGCCGGTCGCGCGCCTGCCTCGGAATAGTGCGGCGGCCTGCCGGGCGCCGTCGACTGCGATGGCCACGACGCTCAGGACGCCGCGATCGAGCCGGGAGCGGCGGCTGAGGCCGGCCAGATCCCCGGTCCCGTAGGGATTGTTCGCTACGAGCACCGCCTGCGGGGCGTCGATGCCGACGCCGTCTGCGATCGCCGTCAGCTGGGCGCCGCGGTGGCCCTGCAGCAGGTCCGGGAGGAGATCCAGGGTGGTGGCAACCTTGTCGCCCCGGTAGGCGGGGGTGTCGACGACCTCGGCGTACGCCCCGAACGACGCGTTGTTGACAAACGTCCGGCCGCCCACCTCGCCGAGGTCGACGAGCAGGTCGACACCATCAGACAAGGCGTCCAGGCAGGCGCCGGGGTCGTCGCGGTCGAGGCCCAGGTCGAGGGCGAAGTGGTTACGCGTGCCCGCGGTGATGACCATGAAGGGAATGCCATGCCGCGCAGCGATCCCGGCCACCAGGCCCTGCGTGCCATCGCCGCCAGCGACGCCCAGGAGGTCAGCGCCACCTGCGACCGCCCCGTCAGCGACGGCGGCCACGTCCACTTCTCCGCCTTCCATGAGGAACACGCTGGCCCCGAGCGTCTCGGCCTTTTGCTTCAGGTCGAATCTGCCGACCTTCCCGCCGCCGGACCGCGGGTTCATGATCAGAAACGGGTGTGCCGCTGGCGGAACCGCCTCGAGCTCGGGCATCCGCCAGTCAGGCTGGCCGATGGCCAGCGCGGATCGTGCCGCGGCAGCCGCTAGCAGCCAGAGTGCGGCCGAGACGAGCGCCACCCACAGCAAGGCCGCGAAGGCGTAGACGATGATCACGGCAATCGGGGCGAGGACCAACGCCGCGACCGAGAGCCAGCGCCACAGCCCCCGGTGTGACAGGGCCGAGTACGCGGCCGCGAGGCTCACCGCGGCCGCCCCGAGGCCCACACCGAGCATCGCGATGCTCCGCAGCCCGGCGAATATCAGGAGCACAACGACCGCGAGCCCAGCGAGCGCGAAGCTCAGCCGCGCAAGCCAGCGCTGCTCGCGGGAAGCGCCGGTGGAAATCCCGGCCCGCGTGCGTGACGTAACGTCGATGCGCTCTGGCCGGTCATCGTCGGCCTGCTGGCCGCCTGGGGTAGTAACGCCGGTATTCATACGAAGGAGCGTGCGCGCCGCGAACCGGCCTGACGTCATCCGAGGAGGGTGATTTGCCGGCAGCCCCACTCGGCACCGGACAAAACCCCTCGCAGGCGGCGGGCACCCACCGCGGCATACGGTGAAGGTGCAGCGGGGCGGACCAGCTGATCCTGGCGATAGTGGTCCTGACCACGACATACTGGTGCCGCCTCGGAGCCCCTACCCGGAAGGCGCTCATGAACCAGCAGGAACGGCGGCAGTTCGTCCACGACCACCGCACGTGCGTCTTCGGCTACCCGCGGAAGGACCACGGGCCGGCCATGACGATCGTGTATTACGTGATGAACGGCGACGATGAGCTGCTGATCTCGACCATGGCCGCCCGCGGCAAGGCGAAGGCAGTAGCCCGCGATGGCCGGGTCAGCCTCTGCATCCTGGACGAGAAGTGGCCGCCTACGTATCTGCAGGTCTACGGCAACGGCGTCCTCGACCGTGATCCCGACCTCGCCACGGATGTGCTCGGCAGGGTGGTCGGCCTGATGGCGGGCGAGGAGGTGCCGGAAGGCCGCCGCGAGCAGATCGCGGAGATGGCCCGCACCGAGGACCGGGTTGTCATCCGGGTGAGGCCGTATGCGACGTTCGAGACGCCGCCTCGGCATGTGTACAAGATGACCGACATCGACACGCTGAGCCATTTCACCAGTACGTCGCTGCCCTGGTGACAGCAGCCTCGCCTGCCGACCTCGCCCCGATTGTGACCAGGCTGCGAGCGGCAGGCTGCGTGTTCGCGGAGGACGAGGCACGGCTGCTCGCCACGACCGCGCAGTCGGCCGCCGACCTCGCCGCCATGATCGACCGCCGCGTCAGCGGTCACCCGCTCGAGCACGTCCTGGGCTGGGCCGAGTTCTCCGGGCTCCGGATCGCGGTCAGCGACGGGGTGTTCGTGCCCCGGCGCCGCAGCGAGTTCCTCGTCCGGCTGGCTGTGGCTGCAGCGAGATCGGCGGTCCAGCTCGCGCCGCGCCAGCATCGGCCTGTCATCGTTGACCTCTGCTGCGGATCCGGGGCCATCGGCGTCGCAGTGGCAACCGCCGCGGGTGACGCTGACCTGCACGCCGCCGATATCGAGCCCGGCGCCGTCGCGTGCGCACGCCAGAACGTCGCCTCGCTCCGGGGGCACGTCTACCAGGGCGACCTCTACGACCCGCTGCCCGCGCTCCTGTGCGGACACGTCGACGTCCTCGTGGCGAACGCGCCTTACGTCCCCACCAGCGAGATGGGATTCATGCCACCGGAAGCGCGCCTGCACGAGCCGGCCATCGCCCTCGATGGCGGCAGCGACGGCGTTGACGTGCACCGCCGGGTAGCAGCCTCGGCGCCCCGCTGGCTGGCTCCAGACGGCACGCTGCTCATCGAGACGAGCGCCCGGCAGGCCGCGAGGACAGCCGCAGCGATGGCCGCGAGCGGCCTCGTCCCGTCCATCTCCAGTGATGACGACCTGGATGCCACCGTCGTCATCGGCACCCAGAAACGCCCTAGTCGCCGCTAGCCCTCCGCAGCTTCCCGCAGCTCGCGGAACGCGGCCGCAAGCCGGGGCGGCTGCCACGACGCGTTGAGGCCGCTCGGGTTCGGCAGCACCCACACCTGGGCCCCGCCGAGGCGCAGCGGCTGCGGACCAACCACGGCACGCGGCACGGCGAACGCGGCCCGATACGCCGTGACCCCAAGCACGGCGAGAAACTGCACCTCCAGGCGTCCCGCAAGCAAGGCCAAGGTCTGGCCGCCGGCGCGCAGCTCCGCCGGCGCCAGCTCGTCGGCCCGTGCCGTGGCCCGCGCGACCAGATTGGTGATGCCAAGCCCGTAAGACGGCAGCGAATGCTGCTCCGCCGGCCGCAGCTGCCGTGTCGTGAAGCCAGCAGCGTGCAGCGCCGGCCAGAACCTGTTGCCTGGCCTCGCGAAGTGGCAGCCGGTCGCCGCCGAGTACAGACTCGGGTTGATTCCTGAAAACAGCACCCGCAAGCCTGGTCCGACCACGTCGGGAATGCTGCGGCCGCGCGCCGCCGACAGCTCCGCTGCGGTGGGTCGCGTTAGCACGGCTTCCGCAGTCATGCGGGCTATCGTACGGGCGGTCTGCGCGAGGCATGGTCTGCCAAGGCCACCGCGCTATCCGACAATGGGCAGGTGATCACTGTCGACCCGGCGGCTTTCGAACAGATGGTCGCCACAGCGCTCGACTCGCTGCCCCGCCAGTTCGCTGCCCTGATCGAGAACGTGGCCGTCCTGGTCGAGTCTGGCCCCGGCCCCCGCGGTCTGCTGGGCCTGTATGAAGGGATCCCGCTGACTAACCGGACCACCAGTTATGCAGGCGTGCTCCCGGACCGGATCACGATCTACCAGCAGGCCATCTGTGCGATCTGCGATACCGAGGAAGGCGTCGTCGAGCAGGTCCGCCGGACCGTGATCCACGAGGTCGGGCACTATTTCGGCATCGACGACGACCGCCTGCGCGAGCTGGGCTGGTAAAAGCACAACCATGGGGGAACGGGGTCGTCCGGATCGCCGCTCTCCGCTGGAAAGCGGCCGCCGCGACTCGCCGGCGAGCCGAGTGCTCAGTGTCACTGCCGCTGGCTACATTCAGGGCCATGACGGACGCGGCCCGCCTTCTGGATGGCCTGAACGAAGACCAGCGACGGGCCGCGACCCACGAGGGCGGCCCGCTGCTCATCCTGGCGGGCGCCGGTACCGGCAAGACGGGAACGCTGGTCGCGCGCGCAGCGTGGCTGCGCGGCCAGGGGCTGCAGGCGAGCCGGATTCTGCTGCTTACATTCACGCGGCGAGCGGCCGACGACATGCTCGCGCGAGCTCAGCCGGGTGAGCCGAGTGCGGCCGAGCGGATTACTGGCGGCACGTTCCATGCGGTCGCGCACCGCATCATCCGTGCGCACGCGGAAGCGTTCGCGCTGCCGCCCGAGTTCACCGTGATCGACCCTGCCGATGCGAGCGACGTCATGGACACGCTGCGAGATGCGCACGGGCTGGTCGGTACGGACGCGGGTCGGCGAACCCCGCGGGCGGCGACGTGCGCCGATATCTATTCGCGCTGCGTCAGCACGAGCACGCCGCTGACTGACGTGCTGGCGGCCGGCTTCCCGTGGTGCAAGCCGTTCGCCGGGCAACTTGCCGGGCTGTTCACCGATTTCGTCGGCTACAAGCGCCGGCACGGCCTGGTTGACTTCGACGACCTGCTGCTGCTGTGGCGAGCCGCGCTGGCTGACGCCTCGGCTGGCCCGGTGCTGCGCGGGCTGTTTGATGCCGTGCTCGTCGACGAGTACCAGGATGTCAATGCCGTGCAAGCCGAAATCGTGCGGCTGCTGCGGCCCGGTGGAGCCGGGCTGACGTGCGTAGGGGACGACGCACAGGCCATCTATGCCTTCCGCGGCGCAGACCCGTCGCACCTGCGGGCGCTGTCCGAGCACTACCCAGGGCTCGCGGTCGTCCGGCTGTCCCGCAACTACCGTTCCAGGCACGAGGTGCTCCGGCTGGCCAATGTCGTGCGGCCTCAGTTCGATGGCATGGAGCTGGCCCTGACCGCGGAGCGTGGCCAGGGTCAGCGGCCCCAGCTCGTCCGCTGTCACGACGAAGCGACGCAGGCCCGTGAGATCTGCGCGCGAGTGCTGGCCGAGCACGAGGCCGGCCTGCGGTTCACCGAGCAGGCGGTGCTGGTCCGGTCGGCCAACCACAGCGATCTGCTGGAGCTCGAACTGTCAGCCAGGGGAATTCCGTACGTGAAGTACGGCGGCCTGCGGTTCACCGAGGCCGCGCACGTCAAGGACTTCCTCGCGGCAGCGCGGATCGTCGTCAACCCGGCCGATGACCTGGCCTGGTTCCGCGTCCTGCGGCTGCATGAGGGGGTCGGCCCGGTGCTCGCCCGTCGGGTCATCGGCGCACTGCAGATCGCCTTGCCGGGGCCGTTCGAGCGCTGGCCCGAGGCCCAGCAGGAGCTACCGCGCCGCCTGACGGCAACAGTCAGCGGTACTGTCCGCGAGCTCGCGCACGCCGCGTCGCTGGAGAACACGGCGGAGCGGGCCGTCACGATCCTGGCGGCGCTGCGCGATCCGATGGCGGCGCGCTACCCGGACGCAGCGGTTCGCCGAGCGGACCTGGAGCGCCTCGCTGACGCGGCGGCTGGCAGCCCGTCTTTGCACGACGCCCTTGTGCAGCTCGCGCTCGATCCGCCGGTGTCGGCGTCCGACCTGGCTGGCCGGCCGCGACTGGATGACGACTACGTGGTCATCTCGACGGTCCACTCGGCGAAGGGCCTGGAGTGGCCGGTCGTGCACCTGCCTCAGCTCGTCGACGGCGCTGTGCCGAGCGACATGGCGCTGACGAGCCCGGCCGGGCTTGAGGAAGAGCAGCGGCTGTTCTACGTCGCGGTGACCAGGGCGCGAGACCGGCTTTTCTTGTATGCGCCGCTGCGGATGCACCATCATCGGCGGGCCGCCGACGACCGGCACAGTTATGCCCAGCTGACCCGCTTCCTCGACACGGTGGCGCTCGCCCACTGCGAGGTGACCCAGGCCGCTCCGCCGAGGCCCGCGCTCACCCCCGCCGCTCCGCTCGCGGCCACCGTCGACCGGGACCTCGCGTCGCTGTGGGGCCCGCCGGCCGAACCCGTTCGCGGCTAGCCGTGCTCGGCCGTCGGAGTTGCTGACGCGCGCGGTGCGGGATAGCGCACGGCTGCCTGACTGAGCTTGGCGTTCGCCGCGGCGGCGAGGTCGATGTCCAGCGCATCGGCCAGCAGCACCAGATACAGCAGCACATCAGACATTTCCTCCCCTGCCCTGGTGTGCAGGGGCTCGGCCTTGCCGAGTTTGGCGGCATCGGCTGCGGGCAGCCACTGAAAAAGCTCGGCGAGCTCACCGACCTCACCGACGAGGGCGAGAAGCACGGATTTAGGGTCGTGAAAACCGGACCAGTCGCGCTCGGCGGTGAACAGGCGCATGCGGTCACGCAGCGCCACAAGGTCGGATTCCGCCTGGCCGGGGTGGAAGTCCTCGTCGCCCATGCGGTCAGCATGACACGCGCGTCAGTCCGCCGCTCACCGCCTGACCGAGAGTGCGAGATGATCAGATTGGCACTGAATGCCATCGGCTGACAGACAGCTGGAGGATAGCTAGGTGACGTCTCATCGGCATATCTCATACCTTCTCGGTAGCTGCGCGCTGATCGGCCTGGCACTGACCGCTACGGCCTGCGGCGGCGGCAGCCCGAGTCCTTCGAGTACGTCCAAGCCCCCGGCAGCGTCCTCCCCGGCCGCGGGCGCCGGCGGCAACGCGGTCGCTGAGATCACCACAAACTGGGAGGCTTTCTTCAGCGCCAAGACGCCGGTCAGCCAGCGAGTCAGCCTGCTGCAGGACGGCCCGCAGTTCCAGTCGGTCATTTCGGCGCAGGCCGGCAGTGGCCTTGCTTCCCAGGCGTCGGCTAAGGTCACCAACGTCACGGTAACGTCGCCCACTCAGGCGACGGTGAAATACGACATCCTGCTGAACGGGACGCCTGCCCTGACCAACCAGACGGGCACGGCGGTCCTGGATAACGGCACCTGGAAGGTGGGCGTGACAAGCTTCTGCAGTCTGCTGGCACTGGAGAACGGCGGCAAGGTGGTCGGCCTGCCACCGGCTTGCCAGTCGGGTTAGGAATCAGTGGTTAGCCGGACCGGGCTGCCCGAGGGCGAGGCGGCGGCCGTTCGCTACGGGGGCCGCTCGCTGGCCCTCGCCGTGCTCTGCGTCGTGCTGTTCCTGACATTCCTGGACAACACCATCGTCAGCGTCGCGCTCGGCAGCGTGCAGACAGACCTGCACGCCGGCGTCGCGGGCCTGCAGTGGGTGGTGGGCGCGTACGCACTGACCTTCGCCGGAGCGATGCTCGGCTTCGGGATGGTCGGAGACGAGTTCGGCCGCAAGCGGGTCATGATCATCGGCATCCTGATCTTCCTCGCGGGCTCGCTGTTGTCGGCGTTGGCGCCGAACACAGGCGTGCTGATTGCGGGCCGCGCCGTGATGGGGTTCGGCGCGGCCGCGAGCGAGCCGGGCACGCTGTCGATGCTCCGGCATGTTTACACCAACGAGAAGGAGCGCGGCTGGGCCGTCGGCGTGTGGACGGCCGTGTCCGGCGTGGCCCTGGCATTCGGCCCGGTCGTCGGCGGCGCACTCGTCGGCATCTGGGACTGGCGGGCGATCTTCTGGTTCAACCTGCTGGTCGGCGCGATCGCGCTGGTGCTGTGCTGGTCGGTGCTGACCGAGAACGCCGATCCGGATGCACACCGGGTTGATATCGGCGGCAGCGTGTTCGGTGCCGCGGCGATTTCCGCGCTGGCGTTCGCCATCATCGAGGGCGAGAGCGCGGGCTTTGGCTCGGCCGAGGTCATCGCCCTGCTCTGCGTGTGCGTCGCGGGGATCATCGGGTTCTTCTGGTGGGAGTCCCGGGTTGAGCACCCGCTGCTCGACCTGAAGTTCCTCCGGGTCCCTGGCTTCCTGACGGCCAACGTCGTGGCGTTCTGTGCCTACTTTGCGACCTTTGCGGTGTTCTTCTTCACGGCGCTGTTCCTGAACGAAGTGGCCGGGAACAGCGGCTATCGGATCGCGTTGACCTTCCTGCCGATGACGGTGCTGATGGTGCTCGCCTCGGTGCTGGCCAACCGGTGGATCGCCGCGGTCGGCCTGGGCTGGTCGATCCTGGTCGGGTCGGTGCTCTTCGCAGCAGGGCTGGTGTTCACCGCTCTGACGATCAGCCCGAAGCCTTCGTACGTGCCACTCGCGGCCGCGCTCGCCCTCGCCGGGATCGGCGTGGGCAGCACGGTCGTCCCTGCCACGTCATCGGCCCTGACCTCGGTGCCCCCCGAGCGGTCCGGCATGGCGGCGTCCGCCACCAACACCAGCAGGGAAATCGGCGCCGTCACCGGGGTCGCCGTGCTGGGCGCGCTCGTTGCAGCGCGGCTGAGCTCCGACATCGCCGCCCGGATGCAGCAACTCGGGATCAGCAAGGGACTCCAGCAGTACGTGATCAAGGCGGTCGAGAGTGGCAGTACGCCGCCGACCGGGAGCAAGGCCTACGTTGCCTATGGCAAGGAGGGCCAGCAGGTCATCAACGCGGCCTACTCGGCATTCCAGTCGGGCCTGCATGTGTCGCTGTACCTGGGTGCAGCGCTCGTGCTCGCCGCCGGGATCTTCAGTTTCGTGCTGTTCTCGCAGCGCAGGTCGGCCGAGCCGACGGAGCCCGCGGGCGGGACCGGCTGGCTGCTCACGCCTGGCTA
>Ga0126380_10000343_pt1 | contig 14850 bp, 14 predicted proteins | sample PanSoiMetPlot_26_FD_92544 | JGI IMG/M metagenome (GOLD analysis project Ga0126380, IMG submission 92544) | Tropical forest soil microbial communities from Panama - MetaG Plot_26 | ecosystem: Environmental > Terrestrial > Soil > Tropical forest > Bulk soil | place: Panama | collected 2016-02-17
CCTTTTACCTGTAGCAGTTGTTTTTTCTTGAAGTCAGTGAACAATCGGGTCACCGTTTCCCGCGACGAGCCGATCATCTGCGCAATCTCTTCGTGTGTGAGGGTCAATGTAACCCTGACCTCACCATTCTTTTCCCCTTGATGGGGCGAGAGATCCAGTAAGAAGCGGGCCAGCTTTTCGCTTACCGAATGAGAAAGGCCGATGGATCTCATCTCCGCTATCGCAGAGTGATATGTCTCGCCAAGCTGCTGCGCCACGCGCAAGGCGGCCTCGCCGTGGTCGCGAAGGAAATTCAAGAAGTCTTGTCGATGAATGAAATTTGCTTGCGTGGGCTCGAGCACATCGCCCGTGAGTTCGTAGGGTTTGCCCGTCACGCTAGCAGGGATTCCCAAGACTTCTCCGGCTTCGGCAATCCTCAGAATAATCGTTCGGCCATCGGAGGACGATGTGGAGAGCTTGACCTTGCCGCTGCAAAGAATGAAGACGCCGCGCGGCGATTGGCCCTCCACGAACAACGTTGCTCCTTTTGGATAAGCCGCCGGCGACGTGATAGCTGCCAAAGCTTGTAGTGCTGGGGCCGGTAGGTTGCAGAAAAGCCGGTCCTCCCGGTGTGGGCAGGAGAGGCAGCTCTCAATGATTTCCAGGCCGTAAGGGGCGCGCATAATCCCACCGCGGGGGAGTATACGACCGTCCCTGTGAGGCAGAAAACGAAACCCGCTTGGCATTAGCGGTTGCTCCATGGCTGACGATCGACCTGCAGCTTTAGCTTCTACTTGCCTGGGGCCTCGCGAACTGTGACGGCCGTCACAGTTCAGCGTGACTGCAGTTACCGAAACTGCTATCGCCCTGATCCATAGTTTGAGGGTTGAGGGGAGGTGCAAAATGCAAAAGGATGAGCGCGACCTCTTGAAAGTTCTAAAATTTGAACTCAAATTTCTGGAAGACGGAGGCTACGGCAGATCGCCGAGTGCACGTTGGAGACCCCAGCTTATTTTCGAAGACTCTCCAACCTGTATGAATTTCAATTCCAGTGAGGACCCACGTCCATGCACCGATTGTGTCTTGATCCAATTGGTGCCGCCTGAATTTCGCTCCGCGCAAATCCCTTGCCGTCATATTCCGTTCGACTCATCGGGTGAGACGCTAGATTCGCTCTATCGATATGCCGATCAAGTCGAGACCGAAGACGCGGTTCGCGGTTGGCTCCGGGCGGCAATCAAACGCCTGGAGGAAGAACGGGCCGCGGAACGGAATCAAACGGAACAACCGGCCACCAGCAGTGGCGGAACTATCAAAGGGATTCCTCTCTATCAGAAACAACGTCCGAAGTGTGCAAACCCGGCGTGCCCGACTGCCTTTCATTGGACCGGGGCAGGCAAATTCTTCCGATTTCGGCCTGATCCTTCGTTGCCGGACAAAAGTGGTTCAACAACTGATCCGCCTTGCGGCATCCACGGCGTCAAACACTATTGGCTCTGCGAGCGATGCTCTCAAATGTTTACGCTCGTCTATGACGAGCAATGCGGCGTGGTTCTCAAGGCCCTCTGGCCCCAACTTCTCCGGGCTGAAGAATCCTCCAAGGTGAACTCGGCAGTCTAAGAGCTCTGCCTTACAATATGCCGGGATGTACCGAATCTCTACGAAGGCGAGACGGTGTGGCCAACTGTTATAGGCCCGTTATACCCGGAGCCTTTACTTTCGTGCCACCAGAAGAGGCATGACCGCGAAATAAGCCAAGCGCCGCGTATCGATACGCCAGTATTTTGCGGGTCGAGACCCGTCGCCGGGGCCGCGTACATACCAAGTCGAATCCTGGTTGCACACGGAACCCTGAGTCGTCGAACAACCCATCGTGCTGTCAGGATGCTAATCGCCAACATCACCGGTGCTTCAAGAAGCTCGGCGGTCCTCTCGCCAAGTCGCGGAGCGATGCACAATATGCGCATGGGCCCGAGCATAAAGCCCGCTCCGAAAACCAGCGCGAAATACATCAAACCCGCCTTTAGTGTTCGCATTCGACATGCGGTCGCAACCCGTCAGTTGGTCGCTGCCCTCATCACTTTGCTGTGCACGATCGGTTCCCGGAGACCGTACACCTGTTTCAACGTGCTAGCGACTTCCTCAGCCGAAAGCTCGCATGCGCCGCGCAGCTTGCCGAGTTCAGAGTGGACAATCAGGTCGTCCACGGAAAGCACCCCTTGGGGTACGCCTTGATCGTTCACAACGGGCAGACGGCGAACCTGATGTTTCCCCATCTCGTATAAAGCTTCATGAACGTCGTCGTTGGGTTTGCAGGTGAAAACGTGTCTGATAGCAATTTCGCCCAGCGTCAGCTCTCCGGGCAAGCGGTTTCTTGTCCCCATCGCGATGCAGACGTCCCGGTCTGTCACCACTCCGACTAGCTTTCCATCGTTGTCGACAACCGGAAGCATGCCTACGTTACGATTCCACATCAATTCAACGGCACTACCAACGTTTGTCTCCGGTCCGCAACAAACTGGCGATTGTGTCATAGCTTCTTTCACTTTCATTGTGAATACTCCTGTGTGCCGGATAAACCGGCGAGGTTGTAGTGAACGGAAAAGTCATACGAAAGTGGCATAGCGACCCACTTCGGTCCCAAGTCATGCGGAGCCGCTCGTAAGGGCGACCGGTGCGCCGCAACCCTTAGGCGCTTCCTCTACGCTTGCTGCCCAATCGCCGCCCACAGGGGGAAGGATGAAGATTGCCGATGGCCGGCCCTTGCTCGATCCCTCCTCTGCAAGATGGATTCGATGACCGGTGGGTCTTGTGCTCCCACCAGTGCTTTCGGCTCTCATCCCATCTCCTGCCTGTCCTTCCACGCTTTCTTCATAAACTCCTTCATTGCCCCGTTTCAGTGACGGCTGGCACTCATTGAGGTGCCAGCCGAAATCGATAAGATGCCGGGGTCACAGGTAATTTCGGGAGCGATCAATGGCGACACCGTTGTGTGCATTCGCGCGGAAAAGCTTGCCTTGGACTCACGGTTCGCGCGCATCATGCAAGTGATGCAAGACGCGGAGCAGCGCCGGCCCAGCATTCGTCGGCTAGCGGACAAGTTGGGGGCTTGGTATACGCCAGTCGCGTTAGCGCTCGCAGCGATGGCTTGGACGTTCACCGGTCAAGCCCAGCGCTTTCTTGCCGTCGTAGTGGTGGCGACGCCGTGTCCGTTACTCATTGCCATCCCGGTGGCCATCCTTGGCGCGATTTCCATTGCCGCTCGACGCGGCATCATCATCAGGAATCCCGCGGCCCTCGAACAAATTGATCGCTGTCGCACGCTTATTTTTGACAAAACTGGCACGCTTACCTATGGCAAACCGTCCTTATCCGAGATTCTTTGCGCACCGGGCTTCACCGAAGACGAAGTGCTGCGGCTCACTTCCAGTCTCGAACGCTATTCCAAACATCCACTATCGCAGGCCATCCTGGATGCCGCTAAGCGGGCTAATTTGACGACGGAGATCGTCTCAGAAATCAGCGAACGCCCAGGCGAGGGATTACGAGGCACTGTTGACCATAAGAAGGTCTGGATCACCAGACGCAGTAAGATCGCCGAGCAAAAGCTTGCTTTGGCGCCAGTCACTTCTGGCCTGGAATGCTTGGTTTTGATCAACGGCAGATACGCCGCCACCATTCGTTTTCGTGACACGCCTCGTACGGATAGCCGCACGTTCATTCAACATCTGAGACCGCGCCATGCTATCACCCAAGTCCTACTCGTCTCCGGCGACCGCAATGAGGAAGTACAGCGTTTGGCCAATCAAATGGAAATCACAAAGATACACTCCGCTAAAACCCCCGAAGAAAAGCTAGAAATCACTCGGAAAGAAGCGAGCGCTTCTCCGACTCTCTTCCTCGGTGACGGCTTAAATGATGCCCCAGCGATGCAGGCGGCGACGGTTGGTGTTGCATTCGGGGTCCAGAGCGATGTCACCTCGGAGGCTGCCGATACTGTCATTTTGGAGACTTCATTGGGGCGCGTAGATGAATTGATGCATATTGCCCAGCGGATGCGCCGCATCGCCTTGCAGTCGGCCGTTGGCGGAATGACGCTGAGTATCATCGGGATGATCGCCGCAGCATTCGGGTATCTACCGCCTATCAGAGGGGCCATCGCGCAAGAAAGCATCGACCTTGCGGCGGTGCTAAACGCCGTGCGTGTCGCTATCCCTCCTCGCAATCTCACAGACTTCTAGTCTTATTAGCTGCATTAGACGCGGTCCTGGCGGATCAATTCCTGCTTTCTGCCTATTGGTTCCGGGGATTTTTCTGAGTGACTTAAGTCACTGCCTTCAGACAGCCGTGGCCCTACACTGACGAGCATTGGAGGCTCGTCATGAGCGACAAAACCTACCACTGGTTGGTGTCAGGAATATCCGTCGTCCTGGCTATGGGTATGGGGATTCTCTTTGGCAAAAGCTCGTCCGCTAGGAAGAGTGATCCAGAAACACGGGACCGGCCGCGTCTTGTGCTGGTGCCCAAAGCGCAGCTACCGAGTGAGGAAGCTCGATGGAGCTTCGCGCCGGAGGTTCCGGTGCCAACCATGCGCAAAGACCAGCGCCGGGAAGTCGTGCATTGGACTATACGCGAAGCGCAGAACGAAATTGCACCTGGAGTGATTTACGACGATGCCTGGGGTTTTGAGGGGCGTGTGCCAGGCCCGCTGCTTCGCGTGCGCCTCGGTGACCTAGTGGAAGTACATCTGCGAAATGCACTGAACAGCCTGCGAACTCACAACATCGACTTTCACTTCGTGATGGGACCTGGCGGCGGCGCGAGTGCCTTGAGCGTCGCCCCGGGTGAGGAAGCGGTGTTGGAGGCCAGGGCAACAGCGCCCGGATTTTACATGTTTCATTGCGCTACGCCGGACATCCCGATGCACATCGCAAATGGCATGTATGGGTTCGTCCTCGTCGAGCCAGAGGAAGGATTGCCCGCTGTCGGCAAAGAGCTCTACGTGGTCCAGAGCGAGATCTACACGAATGATGACAAGCCAGGACACAAGGCGTTCGACATGGTGCGAGCGGATAAAGCCGACCCACAGTACGTCGTATTTAACGGCTCCGTTGGCGCACTGCTGAAGGACAACGCACCTATCGCAACGCAGAACCAAACTGTACGCATCTTCGTCGGAAATGCTGGCCCCAATCTCATTTCCTCGTTCCACGTGATTGGCCAGATTTTCGACAAGGTTTACCGCGAAGGGGACCTGCTTTCGCCGCCAGCGCGCAGTTTGCAGACGACCCTGATTCCTGCGGGCGGATCGGCCGTTGTTGAATTCACGCCGCCCGTGCCCGGCACCTTTCTGCTTGTCGACCACGCCATCTTTCGGCTGCACCACGGAGCCGTCGGTAGCCTCAACGTGCACGGACAGGAGAACGCCGAGATCTTTGAGCCGAAGACCCTGCGGAATATGGCGCCTATGAGCGAGGATGCTCATCTCGGACACGGTCCACTCGAAGCAAAACCGCCGGTAAAGACTGCCGGAGACACCGCCATCCATGTCGCCATGTCTGCTCCGACGCCCGAGCCAAAATCCGAAAATGGCGTAACCATTAAAATGCTGCCAGGTTCGGGCATTTGGAGGAAAGGTCCAATGCAGACATTCGGTCCCAAGACCGTCACGATCAAAGCAGGCCAGTCCGTGACCTTCAAGAATGCGGATATCGGAATGGCGCATAGCGTGTTCGGCGAGAAGGGTGAGTTTGCTTCGCCCATGCTTGCTCCCGGCGAGACTTTCACGAAGCAGTTTGATCAAAAAGGTGTGGTGAACTTCCAATGTGCCCCGCACCCGTGGATGAAAGGCACAATCATCGTGAAGTAGCCCAAGGGAACCGACGAAGGATACTCGCCATGAAGGAGAAATGGGTACCCGTGGTAGACGCCAGCAAGTGCACCGGTTGCAGCCGATGTATTGAGGTGTGCGGCGTCAAATGCCTTGCAATTGCCGAAGGGATCGCCGTGTTAACGCAGCCTGATGCTTGCGGGAGCGAGGAACACTGCATCACGGCATGTCTTGACGATGCAATTCACATGGCGTGGATACCAATGGAGGGAAAAGAAGAACTGGGAATCTGGCGCTGAAGGTTCCGACCCGTTTCCCGAATCGCGCGAAAGCCTGTAAGATTCAAGAGCGCTTTGGAGCGCTCCATGAATCCGAACCTTTCCCGCGAGTGTCGGAATGAACGGTAGTACCGAAACTATTCTTCGGAAGACGCCCCTCTTTGCGAGCCTAACCGACGACGAAATGCGGGCCGTCGCGAATCGCGCCACGCGCAAGCGATTCCAGAAGGATGAACAACTCTTCGCGGAGGGTGATCCCTGCACAGGTCTGTATCTGGTGTCTTCTGGTAAGGTTCGCATTTTCAAACTTTCGCCCTCGGGCCGCGAACAGATCCTCGCAGTCGAAGGACCTGGCAGTTCATTTGCTGAACTCCCCGTTTTTGACGGCGGCAATTATCCTGCTGCGGCGTCCGCGTTGGAAGACACCGAAGTCCTGTTCATTTCGCGCAAGGATTTTCAGAGCTTTTGCCGCGAACATCCAGATGTTGCGCTCAAGGTCATCGCCGTTGTTGGCTCCCGCCTGCGCCGTCTCGTTGGAATAATAGAGGAACTTTCGTTCACAACCGTCCGGCAGCGGCTGATTGCGGTGATTCTAAGGCTTGCTCAGGCGAGCCATAGCCGGTCGAAAGAAGGCGTTCACATCGAATTGGCGAAGAGCCACCAGGACCTGGCGGCGGAGCTCGGCACGGTTCGCGAACTAGTGTCGCGCAATTTGAGCCGCCTTGAAGCCGAAGGCCTCCTGGACGTGGAAGGACGAAAGATTGTGGTGAAAGACCTTCCAGGCTTGCGTCGCGAGCAGACAACGTCGGAATAGCCTCCGAAGCTCTCGAGTAAACTGTAGTGACTTTGGTCACTGCCCTCCTCCCCGACCTCCTTCCACAATGGCCTCGATCAGGAGGCCGGACATGAACTTCAGCACCAGAACACAAGTAAAAGACATTGCACTGTTGAACCCAGGGGCGAGGCGCATCCTTGAAGACGCGGGTGTCGATTACTGCTGCGGAGGTGGCAAGTCGCTCCAGGAAGCCTGCTTACACGCCAATGTGCCGTCAGAAGTAATCCTGGAGCGACTGCGCCAAAACAGCCAACAAGTTAACCACGAAGAGATCGCCTGGACATCGAAACCGCTAGTTGAATTGACGCGGCATATTCGGGAACGCCATCACCAGTATGTTCGCGACGTAATCCCACGGCTTCGCGGGCTTCTGGCCAAGGTGCGCGAAAAGCACGGAAGCAAGCATCGGGAAGTAGGAGAGATCGACAGACTCTTCGGGGATGTCGCGCGCGAGATGCTGATGCACATGCAGAAGGAGGAACAAATTCTATTCCCTTACATCGATGCGCTGGAACGCGCCGCGAACGGCGGCGAGGCGGTCGAGGCTCCATTCTTTGGAACCGTGCGGAATCCGATCTACTCCATGATGAAAGAGCACGACTCTTCGGGAGAGTTGATGCGTCAGATTCGCAAAGCGAGCAACGCTTACCAGGCGTCTCCTGACGCCTGCACGAGCTTCCGGGCGGCCTATCAGGAACTGCAGCAGTTCGAGGAAGACCTGCACCTGCACGTACACCTCGAAAACAACATTCTGTTTCCACGCGCGGTCGAGCTGGAAGCTCCAGCTCGTTGAGACGAGCAGCCATGACAATGCTACTTCCATCGGTAACAACCCGGGACGAAGTCTGTCGGCCGTCGCGCACTCCTCGACAGATATTCGAAATCGCGCGTGAGCGTGAAGCGGCGCTTGCGCGACTGTTGATGGCTTTTATCAGCTCAGGCCTGTTCTTCATGTTGTTTCCGGGGACCTTTCTCGGAGCATGGAATCTCCTCCAAATTAGCGGACGCGAAAGCGTAGCCTCTGTTTCCTCCGCCTGGCTGCAAGCTCACGGTCATGCGCAGGTATTCGGATGGGTGGGAAGCTTTATCTTGGGAATTGGCTTCTATTCCATTCCAAGACTGCGTGGTGCCACTAGCAGTTCGTTCCGCAGGGCATGGGTCTGTTGGGCGATGTGGACAGTCGGCGTGGCGTTACGGTGGATCTCCAACGTGTATGGTTGGGAGTGGCGATTATTCCTACCGACATCAGGTTTGCTTGAGCTTGTAGCGTTCCTGATTTTCTTCCGCGCCGTTTCTCAACATCGCCCTGAAGCTTCCGGGAAGGACAAGCTGGAGCCATGGATTTGGGTTGTGATCAGCGCAAGTATTGGACTATTGCTGGTGCTGCTCACCAATCTCGCAGGCTGTTTGTATGCCTCGGTCCGCGGATCAACTCCAGCGTTTCCCCACCTGCTTGACCAACGCTATCTCGTCTTGATGGCATGGGGATTTTTGGTACCGTTTGTGTGGGGTTTCAGCGCGAAATGGATGTCCGTCTTTCTTGGCCTGAAACCTCTTTGGCCACGATTGTTACTGTCTGCCCTGGTCGTGAATAGTTCAGGAATGTTACTGACGATCGCCGGGATTGCCTCCCTTGGCTCGTGGCTTTTCGTGTTGGGCGCCGGGCTAGCCGTTGCGGCCTTGCGGATGTTTGAACGGTCCGTAAACGAAGCGAAAATCCGCGGTGTCCACTCGAGCTTTCCTTTGTTTGTTCGCATGGCGTACGCGTGGCTGCTTGTCGCGGCGTTGCTCGGGGTGGCCGCTGTGTTGTGGGATTCCTCTGGTGGCATTTGGGGCGCGTCCAGGCACGCTTTGACCGTCGGATTCATTGCCGTGATGATTCTGAGCGTGGGGCAGCGGATCTTGCCTGCGTTTGCCGGCATGCGACTGCTCTGGAGCACGAAACTGATGTTTGCAGGGCTTGCCTTAGTAACCGTTGGTTGCACTTTGCGAGTTTCGTGCGAAGTTATCGCCTATCAGGGTTATGCGGCTTGGGCTTGGTCGGTTCTTCCTATTTCGGCATTGTGCGAGCTGGCGGGGTTGACTATGTTTGCGATCAATATTGTTGGGACGTTTGCTCTCGAACCCAGCCACGCGCAGAGGGAGTCACTGGTGGTTGCGGCACCGGTGAAAATTTCCTGAAAGGCTCAATCTCCTCGGGATTGCGGAGAGCCTCAAATAGGGGACCGAGATTCGAACTACGAGTGACGACGCTTGGAACGATGGCTGGGTCTCGCACTCGCTGTCATGAAGAGGTCCGCACCAGCCTCATTGACTGCCGCGACCTTTGGTCTCGAAGCGTAGAGCAACAAAGGGAGCCAGGGTGACCAAGCACTGATAGTTACTTACAAATGAAAGTGACCGGCGGCGAAGCCTTTGTATATAATCGCGCGAAAAATGAGCATCTAATTCTGGGTGTTACAGAGAATCTCTACTGCAGCAAGAACGGCAAGGTCCGAGAGCGGTAGCGAAATTGAGGGCTTCGGAATGAACTTCGAATTCAGCGAGAAGACTAAAGGAATGCAGAGCCGGTTGCTGGCCTTCATGGACGAGCAGATTTATCCGAATGAGAAGCGTTATTACGAGGAAGCGGAACAAGGCCGATGGCAGCCGACGCGCATCATCGAAGAGTTGAAACCGAAAGCACGCGCTGTCGGATTGTGGAACCTCTTCTTGCCGGACGACGAAAATGGAGCGGGGCTAACGAACCTTGAGTACGCACCGCTTTGCGAAATCATAGGCCGGAGCCCGATGGCGCCAGAGGTTTTCAATTGCTCGGCTCCTGATACGGGGAACATGGAGACGCTGGCGCGGTATGGCACGCCGGAGCAGAAAGAACGCTGGCTGAAACCGCTGTTGGAGGGAGAGATTCGTTCGTGCTTTGCAATGACGGAACCGAGCGTTGCTTCTTCCGATGCCACGAACATCAGCGCGAGAATCATTCGCGACGGAACCGAATACGTTATTAACGGGCGGAAGTGGTGGTCTTCCGGCGCCGGCGATCCGAGGTGCAAGATTGCGATTTTCATGGGGAAGACAGATCCGAGCGCTCCGGTACACAAGCAGCAATCGATGATTCTGGTGCCTATGGATTTGCCCGGCGTGAAGATCAAGCGGTTGCTAACCGTGTTTGGGTACGACCACGCTCCGCACGGGCATGCGGAGATCGCGTTCGAGAACGTTCGCGTGCCGGTCTCGAACTTGTTGCTCGGTGAAGGACGTGGATTTGAGATTGCGCAAGGGCGATTAGGGCCGGGGCGGATTCATCACTGTATGAGATGCATTGGCGTGGCAGAGCGAGCGCTCGAATTGATGTGCAAACGCGTGCAGTCACGGGTGGCGTTCGGCAAGACGCTGGCGGAGCAAGGAACGATTCGTGCAGACATCGCTAAGTCGCGGATGGAGATCGATCAAGCGCGGCTGCTGACGCTGAAGGCGGCACACATGATGGATACGGTCGGAAACAAGGCAGCGCGCACGGAAATTGCGATGATCAAGGTCGTCGCGCCCAACGTCACGCTAAAGGTGTTGGACCGCGCGATCCAGGCTCACGGTGGCGCGGGCGTTTCGCAGGACACATTTCTCGCCAGCTGGTGGGCAAGCGTGCGAACGCTGCGGCTGGCCGACGGGCCGGACGAAGTGCACACCGAATCGATCGCCAAGTGGGAGCTTGGCAAGTGGGGCAAGCCCAAAGCGCAATCGACCACGCGGTGACCGCTAACCTACCTTAGATATTGATTTGCGGTGCAACTTTCACAACGGGAGGCACCGATGCCAGTGCTCACGGTTGAAACGCCGGATGCTCTGAAGGAGTTCGTTGGGAAAGAAATTGGCGTGAGCGAGTGGATGATCGTCACGCAGGAGCGGATCAATCAATTTGCCGAGGCCACCGACGACCGGCAGTGGATTCACATCGATCGCGATCGGGCCAGGCGAGAATCGCCGTATCAAGGATCGATTGCCCACGGGTTCCTTACGCTTTCCTTGCTCAGTCGTCTGATAAAAGATGTCATTCAAATTGACGGCGGCACGCGGCTCACCATCAACTATGGGGTGAATCGCGTGCGCTTTCCTTCGGCGGTGCGAGAAGGCTCAAAAATTCGAGCACGGGTTACTTTGCTCAGCTTCCGAGAGGTGGAGAAGGCACGAGAAGCCATATTTGCGTGCACCGTGGAATGCCAGGGCAATGACAAGCCTTGTTGCGTAGCCGAATGGATTGTGCGGCACTACCAATGAAAGACAGCCGCCGGCGCTAGAGCGTACCGGATTGGACGCTCCTTAAGGACTGGCGCAACAGGGTGCGCACCACTTCCGGCATGAGGGCAAACCGCTGATCCTTGGTGAGCCCCACGTGGTAGCGGTAGTAAATCTGCTGGACTATGACCGCGATTTTGAAGCGCGCAAAGACCACATAGAAAATCATATTGGAAATATCGCGGTTAGTGGCGCTGGCGTAACGTCGTACCAACTCGTGGCGCGTCATGCAGCCTGGATAAGTCGTCGGTCCCCACCGGAGTTTTTGCAAATCATCAGGGTCACCCGGTTCCACCCAGTACGCCAGAGCGGTTGCCAAATCACTGAGCGGGTCGCCGAGCGTGCACATTTCCCAGTCCAGGACGCCAACGATTCTTGTAAGTTCTTCCGGAGCGAGAATGACGTTGTCGAATTTGTAGTCGTTATGAATGAGCGCTGCGCCGCACGATGGCGGCAGGTTCTGCTGTATCCATTGGGAGATTCGCGCGACCTCGGGAAGATCATGAGTCTTTGAGTCGTGGTAGCGCTCGACCCAGCCGCGAACCTGACGCTCAAGATAGCCTTGCGGCTTGCCGAGATCGGCGAGCCCGATCGCCTCGAAATCTATGCCATGAAGACCGGCCAGATTGTCGATGAAGGATTCGCAGAGCCTCCGGGCTGTGTCAGGCGTAAACAAAAGACCGGGGGGCGGGTCTCTTCGGAAAATAATGCCGCTGATGGGCTCCATCAGGTAAAACGGAGCTCCCAGGATCGAACCATCGTCGCAATAGAAGAGAGCCTTGGGGGCCGGCGGATAGGCGTCGTGAAGCTTGGAAAGAACGTGAAACTCACGTCCCATGTCATGAGCGGATTTGACCTTGCTGCCAAAGGGAGGGCGGCGCAAAACCATTTTACGATTGCCAAGCTGTACGGAATAGGTCAGGTTGGAGTGCCCGCTCGGGAATTGTGCGACGTGAAAGACTTCCGTCTCGCCGGGGAAATGAGTCCGCAGGAAAGGCTCGAGTTTGGCGAGGTCGAGCTCCTCACCGTGGCGAATGGAAGCCGGTTTGTCGCGGAAGTCGATGATTCTCGGCTGTTGTTGCATGGCTATCGATAGGTCAGTAAAGATTCGCTGTCCAAATGCGGAAATGAGTTAAAAGAACTGAGCATAAAGCGGTCGCCCGAAAACAGGAATTCGCTGAACGAACAGTTTCGCGGCATCCACGCCATGCGCAACGTGTCTTCCGTCGAAAAATGCAGCGCCCGCTGCACCGCGACGCTAAGCGGGCCTCCGGATGTGAAAATAACATCGACTTCACCTTTATGAGATCTTGCAAGGAACGCTGACAAGCCACGATTGACGCGCGCGCAGAACTCTTGCCAGGACTCCATGTTTGGAATCGCGATTTCTCCTCTGACCCAAAGTGAAATTACAGCTTCGAAGAGGCGCTGGAAATTGACGCGCTTCGCGGTCTCCGTGCTGGAGTTCTGCATAGCGTGGTGCAACTCGCGAATTTTATCGTCATTTGCAAGCAGTTTAGGAAGGCTTTGAGAGAGCACGGTTTCTCCTGGAAATTCGTCGAAGTCCTCAGCGATGGCCGGCGCAGGAAAGTGGAGGCTTGCCCTTCGAAACGCAGCGCCGACAAGTTGCGCGGTTTGCCGATGGCGAAGGGCGGGCCCGGCGCATACCCGGTCAAAAACGACGTTGCGCTTAGACCAGTATTCTCCAAGCAAGCGGGCTTGCGTTTCTCCCAGCGTGGAGAGCTGGTCGTAATTCTGAGAAAGGAACGAAGCTTGCGCGTGGCGAACCAGAAAAAGGCGACCCATCTCTCACCTAAAGAAGGACAAGGGTTTGCTACGAGAAACACTGCGCTATCGCGCCAAGGTGAATTCTGCGAATCCTGCTGGGCCCAACCTCAAGCCTTCGCCCCTTGCTCTTTGTTGTAATCAGCGAAGGACTTTCCCTCCTCCGCCATTTGCTTGAGCAGTGGTGCAGGCTCCCAAAGCTTGCCGTGCTGCTGATGGAATTCGAGAATACGGTTGTAAACCGTCTTGAGGCCTAGAGCATCCGCGTACCACATCGGGCCGCCGCGGTACGCTGGGAAACCGTAGCCGTTGATGTAGATGATGTCGATGTCTCCGGCGCGAAGAGCGTAGCCCTCCTCCAGGATTCGCGCCCCCTCGTTGACCAAAGCATAAAGGCAGCGGTCCACAATTTCATCGCGGGAAATCCGCCGCTGCGGGATTCCCGCTTGTGCGGCCCATTTCTTCACAAGCACCGCGACTTCCGGGTCCGGAATCGCACGCCTATTCTCGTCATACTTGTACCAGCCCGCTCCGGTCTTTTGGCCGTACCGTCCCATTTCGCAAAGACAGTCGCCGGCAAATGGCTGGCGAATGCCGGGTTTTTCGAGATGACGGTATTCCTTGCGAATGCGCCAGCCCACGTCGAGACCTGCAAGATCTCCAACAGCGAGAGGCCCCATGGCCATGCCGAAGTCTGCCAGGGCGCGGTCGACATCTTCGACGCTCGCGCCCTCTTCCAACAGGAACACTGACTCGCGCACATAGGGATGGAACATGCGATTGCCAACAAAGCCGCGGCAATTGCCAACTAAGACGCCAACTTTGCCAAGTTTCTTTGAAAGCTGCATGCAAGTGGCTATGATTTCCTTGCTCGTGGCCCTGCCGCGAACGATTTCCAATAGCCGCATCACGTTGGCCGGACTGAAAAAGTGCGTACCGATGACGAATTGGGGCCGAGCCGTGGCGGAGGCTATCTCATCGATATTGAGCGTTGACGTGTTGCTGGCGAGGATGGCTCCGCTCTTACAGATTTTATCGAGCTGCGCAAAAACTTCCTTCTTCAACGCCATGCCTTCGAAGACCGCTTCGATCACGAGATCCACGCTGGCAAAGCCGTCAAGACTCAGAGTTGGATGAATGAGCTTGAGACGCTCCTCGACAAATGGTCGTGTGAACCTGCCGCGCTTCACGGAATTCGCATAATTTTTCTTCATTTTGGCCATGCCGCGATCGAGGGCAGCTGGATCTGCTTCTTTAACCAAGACGGGGAAGCCAGCGTTTGCCAGCACCATGGCAATTCCACCGCCCATGGTACCCGCGCCAATGACCCCAGTGGACTTGACCGGAATCAGCGGAGTGTCTTTTGGGATGTCGGGGATTTTGGCCACTTCGCGCTCGGCAAAAAAAATGTGCATGAGCGCCTTGGCCTGTGGTGAGAGAAGGCACTCGGAGAACAATTTCTGTTCTATTTTGCAGCCCTCCTCGAACGGCATTCTGGTTGCGGCTTCCACAGCCTCAATCGCCGCCAGCGGCGCCACCATGCCACGCTGTTTCTTGCGACTGTTTTCGCGCGCGGCGGCAAGAATGCCGGCATTCCGCTCCGGCGTGCCGAGCTTGTTGTTCCGTTCCCGTGTTTTTGGGGCAGGCTTCCCTTCGACTTGCTGAGCAAAGGCAATCGCACCGGCCAGAAGGTCGCTGTCGATGAGCTGATCGAGGATGCCCAGTTGCAAGGCTTCTTCGGCGGTGATCGGATTGCCTTCAGCACACATCTCGACGGCCTTCGCGACGCCCGCTAGCCGCGGCAGGCGCTGCGTTCCGGCAGCGCCCGGGATGATGCCGAGCTTGACTTC
>Ga0126380_10000344_pt1 | contig 14841 bp, 6 predicted proteins | sample PanSoiMetPlot_26_FD_92544 | JGI IMG/M metagenome (GOLD analysis project Ga0126380, IMG submission 92544) | Tropical forest soil microbial communities from Panama - MetaG Plot_26 | ecosystem: Environmental > Terrestrial > Soil > Tropical forest > Bulk soil | place: Panama | collected 2016-02-17
GCTGGAACCGCGCGCCGACTCATTCATGGAAGACGCCAAGTTTGGATGGGATGCACGCCAGGCTGGCAGCAAGCCGGCAAAAATTCCAACGCCGAGGCTGAGCAAACCGGCGAACGTAAGCACTCGCGGATCGGGCGAGATTTCGTCGATTCGCGGAATTCCCGGCAGAAATGTCTTTAACGCTTCGACGCCCCAGATCGCGAACAGCAAACCGGCGAAGCCGCCGAGAACTCCAAGCACCGTACTCTCGACGAGCAACTGTTTGATGATCTGCCAGCGTCCGGCCCCGAGCGCGGCACGAATGCTGATCTCGCGATTGCGCGCGAGTGATCGCGCGAGCAACAGATTCGCGACATTGACGCAAGCGACCAGAAGAACGCAGCCGGCCATCGCGCAGAGCATGAGCAAAGCCGAACGCGTGTTGCCTACCATCGCGCTCAGCTCGGGAATCACTTTGGCACTCGTGTTCGCCTTCACCGGATACTGCTGATGCCACATCGCGGTGATCGCGTTGATGTTCGCCTGGGCCTGTTGAATCGAGACGCCGGGTTTCAAGCGCGCGACGCAGCCGAAGAAATTCGTGTCGCGCGATTCCGTCATCGGCGGCGAACCATCTTTCTGTTTGTCCCGCAGGATCGACATCGGTATCCAAAGTTCCGGCGGATTGGTAAAGCGGATCGGATAGGTGAAGCGCGGAGGCATCACGCCGATGACCTGATATTGCTGAGAGTCGAGCGTTACAGTTTTGCCGATCACTTCGCGGTCGCCACCAAATTGTCTTTGCCACAAGTCGTGGCTCAAGATCACGACGTGGTTTCCAGGCTCGTCCTCCTTTGGCAGAAAAACGCGGCCGAGAATCGGTTGAACGCCAAGGAGCGGAAACAAATCAGCTGAAACTGATTCCCCTTGAACATGCGTCGCCTCGCTGCCGTTGCTGAGGGTGGCGACGCTTTGGTTCGTGTAAACCGCGACGCGTTCGAAAACTTTGGTTTGATCGCGCCAATCGACATAATCGAGATATGAGATCGACTCGATATCGGTCCCGGGATCGGCTTTATCACGCGTATCGAATTCGCCGAGCGCAACAATGTTCTGCGGCTCCTTAAACGGAAGCGGTCGCAACAAGACCGCGTTGAGAACGCTGAAGACCGCGGTGTTGGCGCCAATGCCGAGCGCGAAGGTCAAGATGACGATCGCGGTAAAGAGCGGTTGTTTCGCAAGAATTCGAAAAGCGAAGCGGAGATTTTGCATAGGGCTACTCCGTGCGCAGAGCGACGATTGGATCGACGTTTGACGCGCGGCGCGCCGGAATCAAACAAGCAATCAACGCAGCGAGTGCGAGGATCATTGCCGTTGCGCCGAGCAACAACGGATTGTGCGGGGAAACCTGGTAGAGCTGCGCAGTGAGTAAACGACCGGCGGCAAATGTCGCGGCCAAACCGATGATCAATCCGAGAATGACCGGATTCATCCCCTGCCGGACGACCAAGCCGAGCACATCGCGGGTTTGTGCGCCTAGGGCAATGCGCACGCCGATCTCGCTGGTCCGTTGTTCGACGGTGTAGGCCACCGCGCCGTAAATTCCGACGATTGCGAGCAACAAAGCGATACCGGCGAAAACACCGAGCAGCGCCATGGTCAATCGCTGCTGTCCGAGTGATTGCGTGACGATCTCATCGAGCGTACTCGGCAGAAGAATCGGCAACCCGTTGTCGATCTTGTTCAACCCAGCCCGGACAATTCCCGCGGTCGCCTGTGGCTTTGTTGCGGCGCGCACAAGCACATTCAGAAACGGATTTGTGCGCTGTCCCCACGGGCGGTAGAACTCCACGTCGTTGGCTTTCGCGAGTTCTCGCGAGCGAACGTCGCCAACCACTCCGATTACTTCCGCACGCAGGCCGGTGCCGTTATCGGTTCCGAAAAGCATCTGGCGCCCGAGCGGATTCTCGTTCGGGAAAAGTTTTTTTGCGGTCGAATTGCTCAAAATTACGACTGGCGGTGAATCGCCTTTGTCTTGTTCGGTGAAATCGCGGCCGGACAGCAGCGGAATCCGAAGTGTCTGAAAATATCCGGGTAAAACGCTTCGCGTCAGGCCGAGAGGGCGCTGGTTTACCGGCACCGGATTTCCGTCGGCGCGCGCATAGGGCGACGCTGAGAAATTTCCGGAAAGTGGGACTGCATCAGTGACCGCAACGGCTTCGACGCCGGGAGCGGTTTGCAATTCAGTTTGTAAACGCTGCGCGAAACGCTCGCGCGCAGCAGGATCGGGATATTGTGCCGGCGGAAGTCCAATTCCTCCGGCCCAGACTCGTTCCGAACGGAAGCCCGTCTCCTGCCCGCTGAGTTTGATGAAACTGGAAATGAGCATGGCCGCACCCGCGAGGAGCACAACGGACAAACCAACCTGCGCGGAGACCAGGCCGCGACGAAACCGTTGTTGACCGAGGCTGCCACTCGTTCCGCGTCCGCCTTCTTTAAGGCCATCAACGAGATCAGCGCGCGAACTTTGCCAGGCCGGATAAAGGCCCATGAGCAAACCGGTCAATACTGAAAGCGCGAGCGCGAATACCAGCACGGGCCAGTGCAGGGTCATTCCGCTCTCGAGTGGAATATTTTGTCCGGCGACTCTCGGCACGACCGATACCGTCCAGAGGGCCAGACACAACCCGAGTCCACTCGCAATAATACTGACAAGCGTACTCTCCAAAACGAACAGTCGCACGATGCCGCTGCGTTCCGCGCCAAGCGCCATGCGCAAGGCAATCTCGCGCTTGCGGCCGGTAAAGCGCACCAGCAACAAATTCGCCACGTTGCTACACGCGATCAGCAAGACCGCGCCCACCGCCGCGAGCAAGGTAATGAAAGCAGGACGCAAATCTCCAGTCACATCTTCCGCCGCCGAGACCAGATAAGGCGACCAGGTGTTATCGGCCGTTTCCGGGTAATGTTCTTTGTAACTTTGAAACAGCGCCGGCATTGCCGCCTGCGCTTGCAACATTGAAACGCCCGGCTTCAATCTTCCGATTACGCGCATGAAGCTCACTCCGCGCATCAACCGTTCTTTCGTAATGCTGGAAGGCTCGAACGGTTTGTTCGCAAAAATTTCCGCATCGCGCCCAAACCAAGAAATAGGCAAGTTCGGCAGCACGCCGACAATGGTCGTGGGTACTCCGTTCAAGGTGATGCTGCGACCGAGGATCGCCGGGTCCGAGTTGAAGCGTTTCCGCCAGAAACTTTCCGTCACTACCACGACGTCGCCTTTGCTCTCTTCTTCAGGCAGAAAATTGCGACCGAGAATCGGATGGATGCCGAGAAGATCGAAATAGTTGGCGGTCACATTACCGCCGACTAACTGAATTGGCTCACCAGATCCTGTCATGATAAAGCCGTTCCCCCAATCGGCCGCGATACTGGAGAAAGCGGTCTGTCCGTCGCGATAATGCCAGAATTTCGGCACCGAAGACGGCATCTGTTTCAAGTCGCGTTCTTTCGACTCGCCATAGATGCGCACGAGCCGGGCCGGCTCGTGAAACGGCAGACCGCGCAGGAAAAGATCACGAATCAAACTAAAAATCGCCGTATTCATGCCAATACCCAGCGCGAGTGTTAGCACCGCCACGAAAGTGAATCCGGGTGATTTTCGGAGTTGGCGAAACGCGAAGCGAAGGTCGTTCATAAGATCTATTCTTGGCGTAAAGCGACGATTGGATCGACGCGTGAGGCGCGCCGGGCCGGGATCCAGGACGCGAAGAAGGTCGCGGCAAAGAGCACCGCCCCAACGCCGAGATAAATCCGTAGATCGATCCAGTTGATTTCGAAGAGAACGCTTTGCAGCGCGCGCGAGACCGCGACCGCGCAAACCAAACCAATTGCCGATCCGATCAGGAGCAAGTGCATTCCATGCGAGAGGATCAAGGTGCGGATTTGAGATGGCCGAGCGCCGAGCGCGAGTCGAATACCGATTTCGCGGACGCGTTTGAGCGTTGTATAGGCGAGTAATCCATAAAGACCAATGGTCGCCAGGACCAGCGCGAGTCCGGCAAAAATTGAAAACAGAAAACTTAACAGACGATGAGTTCCCCACGTTTCCTGGAGCCGGTCCAACATTGGTCGCGCATCGTAGACTGGTTGATTCGGATCGATTGAAGCGGCCGCGTCATGAAGTGATTTAGTGAGCATCGCGGTGCTCAAACTTGAACGTACGAAAATTCCGAGACTGGTCCGTGAAGCCTGCGCCAGCGAGCAATAAATCACCGGCAGCGGCGCCATTTCGTCGATCGCGTGAAAACGCATGCGCGCGACGACGCCAATGATTTCCGACATGACATATTTCTCGTCGTCATTGCCGGCATCGACCGCGAGACGTTTACCTATCGGGTCTTCGCCGGGAAACATCTGCTCGGCCAGCGCCTGGTCGATGATGATCACGCGCGGCGAGTCTTTTGCGTCGCGCTCGTTGAACATGCGGCCGCGAAGCATTGGGACATTAAATGTCTGGAAATAATCTCCGGTAATTACTTCGAGATCAGCCGACGGCATGTTGCTGGGCGAAGGAGGCTCCTTTCCTTCGCGATAGAATCCCGTTTGCCAACCACCCATCAACGGCGAGTTGGATCCAATGCCAGCGCTCTGAACGCCGGGAATTGCCGTCACTTTGTCGAGCAGCGCCTTGGTGAAGACGGAGACTTTCTCGCGACCCGAATAAGTTTTCCACGGTAACTCGAGACGCGAAGTGAAGAGATTTCTGGGCTCGTAGCCTAGCCGAAGCGATTGCATCTTTGAAAAACTTTCCAGGACGAGGCCGGCCGCGACGAGCAAGGTGAGAGTGAGCGCGATTTCGGTGACCACAAGCCAATCGCGGGCGCGTTTTGCCGACGGCGGATCGCCGCTGCCGGATGAACCTTCTTTTAAGGCAAGCTGAACATCAGCGTGCGAGGCCTGCCACGCGGGCCACAACCCGAAGAGCACTGTCGTCACTGAGGCGACCAGAAAAGTGAAACCAAGAACGGGAAGATCGAATGCGACCTGGTGAAATCGCGCAACGTCTCCAGGACTCAACGCGATCAAACCGTTGCGTACCCAAACCGCGAGCAAAAATCCCAGCGCTCCGCCGAAAATCGCGATGACAAAACTCTCGACCAAAAGCTTCTTAACGATTTGGCCGCGGGTCGCTCCGACCGCGGCGTGGATTGCGAATTCTCTCGCCCGGGCAGCGCCGCGAGCGGCAAACAGATTCGCCAGATTCGCGCATGCGATCAATAACACCAGCCCGACCGCGCCAAGCAGCAGCGCGAGATTTGTTTTGTATTTGCCGACGAGATTATCGAGCAACGGCGTGACGACGGCTGTCTCTTGACCGTTGCTGTCCGGATAAGCTTTCTCCAAACGCGCCGCGATCCCTTTCATCTCGGTGCGCGCTTGTTCGACGGTTACGCCCTGTTTCAATTTTCCCCAGACATAAATCATCGGATGAATGTCTCGCCGCTGCCAGACGCCGGCGATTCGCCGATTCATTGAAATCCAGAAATCGCTGTCCTGCGGCGAGGTTATTTGCGGCGGCAACACGCCGATGATCGTGTAGCTCTGATCGTGCAACGTGATCGCGCGGCCGAGCACTGATGGATCAGCACCGAAGGTGCGTCTCCATAAACGATCGCTGATTACAACAAGGGGCGGGCCGCCACTTTTGTCCTCATCTTCGCTGAACGTTCGGCCGATTTCAGGCGGCAGTCCGATGATGTCGAAAAAATTTCGGGTGACGGCCGCGCCAGATATCCGTTCGGGATCGCGGCCGGGAATACCGCTCAGGTTGCGCGATTCCTTATGAGTGGCGGCAAGATGTTCGAAAACGGTGCTTTCCTTTTGCCAATCAAAATAATCCGGCAAAGCAACGGCATAATTCTGCCCAGGCCCCGATGATTCGTTGAGCACCATGATCCTGTCCGCGTCGGGGTACGGAAGGGGTCGTAACAAAACGGCATTGACGATACTGAAGATGGCGGTGTTGGCGCCGATCCCAAGCGCGAGGGTGAGGATCGCGATTGCCGAAAACGCCGGATTATTCATCACCTGCCGGAACGCAAAACGAAGAAGATTGGTCATAGGATTATTCAGTTCGCAGGGCGATGATGGGATCGACGCGCGTTGCCCGACGCGCGGGGACAGTGCAAGCGATCAGCGCAACGGTGGAAAGCGCGACGATTGCGGTGATAACGGCGCCGGTATCGAGCGCGCCGACATTATAAAGGAGCGACATCAAGGCGCGGCCAACTGCAATCGCGCCGACGAGCCCGAGAATGATACCGACTGCGACCAAAGAAATCCCGTGACCGAGAACCAGCCGGAAAATATTCGCGCGCGCCGCGCCGAGGGCCATTCGGATTCCGAGCTCGCGTGTGCGTTGAGTCACAGTCAACGCCATGACCCCGTAAAGACCGACGCTCGCCAGCACCAACGCGAGAAAAGCAAACGCGCCTAACAAAACCATCGTCAATCGGCGCGTGGCCAGACTGGATGCGATGGCTTCATCCATGGTTGTGATCTGGCCGATCGGTTGATCGGCGTCGAGCGCGTGGACTTCGCGCTTCACCGCGGCGATGAGCGGCGCGATGTCTTTCACGCTGCTGCGAACGTGAAGATTGTTCGCGCCCTGCGGAGCTTGCGACGCGAGCAAATATTCCTCGACCATCTCGAGCTTTTCCGAATTGTCCTCGCCAGGCGCTTCGTTCCGCGTGCGCGGCACCACGCCGATAATTGTCATCGGCGGCGCCGTATCTTCATCGAGCGTTTGGTTATCGTCGATATGTTGGCCGATCGGATCTTTGCCCGGGAAATATTTTCGGGCGAACGATTCGTCGATAATGATCGAGCGCGAGTGTCCTTTCTCGCCCGGCAAATCCTCCAAACCGAAACCGCGACCCCGAAGGATCGGCATTCCCATTACCTTAAAATAATCCGGCGAGACGGGGCTGACTTCGGCCGGCGGTCTTTGTCCAAGCGGGGCCGGCGGCGTTCCGGTTACGTGAAAACCGCTGTCCCACTCATTGTCATCGAACGGGCTGTTCGCGCTGATCGCGGCCGCTTCGACGCCGGGAATGTTTTTCACGCGCTCGAGCAGTTGCGTCCAAAGCGCGTCCTTCTGTTCGTCCGTTTTGTATTTCGCATCCGGAAGCGAAATCGGAAAGGTGATAATGCCGCGCGGATTAAAACCGAGGGGAGCGTTTTGCGCGTGCCAAAAACTTTTCAAAGTAAGCCCGGCGCCAGCGAGCAGCACGATGGCAAGCGCAACCTGCGTGATGACCAAACCGGAACGCATTCGGTGTGCGCCCGCGCCGTCGCTCGAACCGCGCCCACCAACTTCGTGTAACGCAACCGAAAGCGAAGCAGTGTGGGAAATTCGCCAGGCCGGCCAAACGCCGACGAGAATTCCGGCCGCTAATGTGGCGAGCGTCGTAAATCCGAGCACGGAGATGTCGATCTTCGTTTGATGAAAGCGCGCCACGTCGGCGGGAGTCAGCGCCGTGATCGCATCCAAACTCCAAATGGTGAGCAACACGCCGGCGAGCGCGCCGATCACCGCGATGAGCGTACTTTCAATCAGGAGCTGACGCGCGATCGTCCAGCGGCTCGCGCCAAGAGCGGCCCGCACCGCCAATTCTTTTGAACGCGCGAGCGCACGCGCCAGTTGCAGGTTCGCGACATTCGCGCACGCAATCAGTAAAACGCATCCGACGGCGGCGAGAAGAAGATTCAAGCTGGCGCGATAATCGCCGACCGTGGTTTCAAACAACTGCCGCATGTGAACACGCCGACCGGTGTTGCTTTTCGGATACTTTTGTTCCAGATCGACCGCGATCCCGTCCAAGTCGCTGTTCGCCTGCTGCATGGTGACGCCCGGCTTTAGTCGTCCGAGTCCCGCAAAACCCTGGTGATTGTCCCGGCTTTGCATCCCGGGATCGGCCACGATCTCGCCCAACGGGACGATAACGTCCGGATTGCGGCCGAACTGAAGTTGCACGGAAAAAACGCCGACGATTTCGCGCTGCAACCCGTCTATCAACGCGGTTTGCCCAAGAACAGTTGGCGAACCACCGAAGTGTTTGCGCCAAAGATTTTCGCTGATCAAGATAACGTTCGGCGCGCCCGAGCGGTCTTCGGCCGGTTTGAGATCTCGACCAATCATTGGTTTGAGTCCGATCTCCGAAAGGAAGCCCGCGCTTGCGCGTACTCCGCGAATGCGTTCCGGAGCGCCGACGCCCGCGCCCATTGAAAAATTAAAGCTTTCGCGGCGGACCAATGAAAGATCGGTAAAGCTTCGTTGACCGGCGTGCCAGTCGAGCCAGTTCACGTAGCCAACCGCACCGCGATCGAATGTCTTCGAACGTTCGCGAATCATGATCAATTTGTCCGACTCGGGGTACGGCAGCGGACGCAGTAAAACCGCGTTCACCACGCTGAAGATGGCGGTGTTGGCGCCGATCCCGAGCGCGAGCGCAAAGATCGCGATCAAACTGTAACCCGGTTGCTTAATGAGCTGCCGGAATGCGAAGCGAAGATCGTTCATGGGGCGGGCGGAACGCGCTTAGCGATGGGCGATCTCCTCCGATGTTGCTTTGATCGTGATGCTGCCGGCAGAAGTTTGGAGCCGGACAGATTTGCCGCCGCCATTCAACGTGCCGCGAAGATGTTCTCGGTCCGCTTCGAGCGCTTGAAATGGCAGAAGACTTTTGACGCCGCCGACGCTGGTGTTGGCATCAATCGTAAACGCAGCCGACGCCGGCACGGCCAGGTCGATGCTGCCGGCGCTCGTTTCTAATTTCACATCGCCGACAAGTTCTGGGAGCCAGGCATGGATTCCCCCGCCGGAAGTTTTGCCGACGATTTTGCCGGAAACTTTTTCAAGATCGAGACTCCCTCCGCTCGTTCGAATTTCGGTATCGCCCGAAAAATTGTGGACTTCGATTCGGCCGCCAGAAGTATGAGCTTTAAGATTGCCCTGACTGCCGGTGACTTTTATGTGACCGCCGCTCGTTTCGATCCCGATTGGTCCGCGGCAATCATCGACTTCAATGGCGCCGCCGCTCGTATCTCCATCGAGCGTTCCCTCCAACCGGGCGAAAGCCATGCGGCCACCACTGGTGTGCGCGCTCAGATTGCCGCTAAGGTCGCTTGCGCTGACAGTTCCACCGTCCGTTCGCAAAGCGCTCTCGAATTTCTTCGGGACGCGAACGACGTAGGTTGCATCCGTTTTACAATGACCAATGAGGTTCCAAAGGTCGTTCGGTTTTTTTCCGCGCGAACGAACCGTGATGACGTTTCCTTCCTTGGTGAAAGTGATGGGAGCATCGGCGAGAAATTCTTTTTCTTTCGCCTCGTTTCCGAAATCGACCATGCGATGCGCTTCGAGATTAACTTTGTCGTCGGACCCGGCCGTCACGTCGACCGATCCAAAATCAACATCGACAACAAGCTTTCCTCCTGGAGCGGCGTCGAGCTGGCGTTTAACGATTTCTTCCGAAGCGGCCGAAGCGGTGACCGCTAGGGCGTAAAGGACCAACAGGTTTCGTAGGATGGTAAACATAAGTGGAGTTGATGGGTTGTGTTAAGATCGACATTGGCGAATCACTCATAACGAAGCGCGACCATTGGATCGACCCGGGTGGCTCGGCGCGCCGGAATCAAACACGAGGCTGCCGCGACAAGGGTGAGCAATCCCGACACCGCGAAGTAAATCGTCGGGTCGAGCGCATTAACTTTGAACAACATAGTTTTCAACGCCGACGCCGCGATCACACCGAGCAGCAAGGCGATCCCGCCTGCACCGATAGCGAGGCCGATGCCGAGTTGCCACGCGCCTTGTGTCATCACCATTCGGAAAATCCGTCTCGCGTCCGCGCCGAGCGCCATGCGGATGCCAAATTCCTGCGTGCGTTGGTTCACTGAGAAACTCATCACGCCGTAAAGACCGACCGCGGACAAAACGAACGCGACCATTCCGAAGATCGTGAACAGCATCGCGATGAGACGATTACCGTTAAGGATATCCCGATGAAATTGCGCCGGTGTTCCCGGAAAATAGGTTGGAAGGTCCGGATCAAGTTGCGCCACTGCCCTACTCAGGGCTGGTCCGAGCGTTTCCGCGCGCTCGCCGCCATGGGGCCGGACAAGGATCGTGCAAAATTGCGTTATTAGATCGCTGCCGAGAAGCGGCATGTAGAACCCTGCGGCCTCGGTCTGCTGATCAAACGGACCCTGCATTAGAGTGTCAGGAACAACTCCGACGATGGTGCGCCACGGCTGCGGTTGAGCCGGATTAAAATTCCGGATCTGGTGACCGAGTGCGCTTTGATTGCCCCAATACTTTCGCGCAAAGCTCGCGTTCACAATCGCCACCGGTTGCTTCGAATCCACGTCGTCGATTGTGAAATCGCGGCCCTCCAAAACCTTCAACCCAAGCGTATCGAAATAATTGTCCGAAACTGATTCATAGTTTCCCGTCGGACGATCGCGGTCTGTCAGATAACTCTTTCCGTCCACCTCGTACTGGCCGGCGCCGGAAAACGTCATGCGGAAGCGGCTGGTTAGTGAGACGTTGTCAAACTGCGGGTTGGAGCGCAATGTGCGAAGCGCGCGCTTGAAAAACTCGCTCCGCGCCTGCTGAGTTGGATAAGCGCCCTCCATCAAACCCATCCGGACGGCGAAAAGGGCGTTCTCATCGTAGCCGTAATTGAGCGTCGTCTGGTTGCGGATCGATTTGATTTGCAAGGTCGCTGCAATCAACAGCGCAGCAGTCAGCGCAATTTGGCCGATTACGAGAACGCGCGTGATTCCATTGACCAACCGATTGCTGTTGCCGCGGCCACCCTCTTTCATGATCTCAGCTGCGTTTGCTCGCGCGCTGAGAAAAGCCGGCACTAAACCGGAAACGACGGTTGCAGCCAGCGTGATCAGGAGCGTAAAAGCGAGAACACGCCCGTCGATCGTGAATTGCCACCAATAAGGCAACGGAAAAGGACCCGAGCTGAACGCCCGCACGAGTAAATCGACAGCCCAGTAAGCGAGAAGGACTCCGGCAGCCGTTCCAAAAAACGCGACGACCAAACTTTCAGTCAGCATTTGCCTGACGAGCCGCCAACGTGTCGCGCCGAGCGCGCCGCGAATCGCCAATTCCTTTGCCCGCAATGCGGCGCGGCCGAATTGCATGTTCATCACGTTCACGCACGCGATTAGTAAAACCAGGATCACCGCGGCCAGCATTGCCCATACGGTTTGTCTCAACCCTACGAAAGTGAATGCGTTGAGCAGCGGTTGGACACTCGCCGACGTAAAATTCTGGTTTGTTTTGGGATTTTCCTCGGCCATGTGACGCGCGAGTGCGATAAATTCCGCGTTCACTTGATCGAGGGTCACTCCCGGCTTGAGCCGGCCCATCACCGCAGGAGCGTTATTGTTTGCTCCAAGCCGCAGGTCGCCGCGCGGCGTGACTGGGAACTCATTATATAGAGGGGTCCAAAGTTCCTCCGAAAACGGGAATTTGAAGCCTGCCGGCATGACTCCGATGACGGTTGCAGCCTTGCCGTTAACTCGAACGCCTTGTCCGACGATGTTCGGGTCGGCGTTGAAATCGCGCCGCCAAATTTCGTCACCCAGGATTACGGTCTTTTCCGCGCCCGGCTTGTTGTCTTCGGCCGTGAAATCGCGTCCCAGCACGGGCGAGACGCCGACAATTTTGAACAAGTCCTCAGTCACATAGCCGCCGGTGTAACGCTGTGGATTGTTCTTGTAGGTGACATTGATCGTCGATCCGGACAGATAGCCGGCCATCATCGTGAACGATTTTTGCGCCGCCTTGAGATCTTCGTAGTCTTGTGCCGCCGGAATCTGGCCGTTTCCGAAGTTATTGTTTTGAGCTGTCGCCTTCGGATCGATTAACCCGACGCTGACCAGTTGCTCGGGATGCGGAAATGAGAACCCTCGCAATACGATCGCGTTGACGACGGTGAATTGCGTAGTGGCCCCGCAAATGCCGAGAGCGAGCACGAGCACGGCGAGAAAGCAAAACGACTTCTCCTTGAATAACACGCGCAGTCCGACGCGCACATCCTGACGAAACGAATCGAGTATCATAACTTCCTCACTTCTTGTTCGGCTCGACCACCCAACCGTCTCGCAGTTGGATGATGCGATTTCCGTAGCTTGCGTTTTTTTCCGAGTGCGTGACCTGAATGATGGTCGTGCCCTCGGCGTTCAGTTTTTGAAATAGCTGCATGATCTCTTCACCCTGGCTCGAGTGAAGATTTCCGGTTGGCTCGTCGGCCAGAATCACCTTCGGGCTGGCAACGATCGCGCGCGCCACGCCGACAAGTTGTTGCTGGCCGCCGGAAAGCTGGCGCGGATACAAATCCTTCTTCGCGACGATCTGAAATTTATCGAGCGTGTCTGCCACAATCGCGGTCCGCTCGTTGCGATTGACTTTGCGATACGAGAGCGGGATCTCGAGATTCTCGTAAACCGTCAGGTCGTCGAGCAGATGGTATTGCTGGAAAACAAAGCCGATATGCTCGTTGCGAAGGGTGGCACGTTCCTTGGCTTTCAGATGGTGAACGGCGGTGTCGTTGAAAAAATATTCCCCGGTCCAGCCGTGATCGTGCATTCCGAGAAGGTGAAGGAGCGTCGATTTGCCTGCGCCGGACGGCCCCATCACCGAAACGAACTCGCCCTCCGCAACTTCAATTTCGACGTCACGGAGCACGAAGAAAAATTTTCCTTTGGCCAACGGATACGAACGCTCGACATTCTTAAGTTTGATCATACTCATCCTTGACAGCGCAGGGCTTGAACCGGATCGAGCTTCATCGCGAAGCGCGCCGGCAAATAACAGGCGACGAGGCCGACGACTCCAATCAGGAGCGTGATCGCGCTGAACGTTCCGGCGTCAGCGGCGTTCAATCCGAAAAGTAAACTCACCAACAAGCGCGTTGCGCCCCACGCTCCGACGAGGCCAAGCGCCACACCCCAGAACGTCAGTCGCATTCCGTCGCCGACGATCAGAGCCAGAAGATGTTTCGGTTGCGCGCCGAGAGCCATGCGCAATCCGATTTCACTCGTTCGCTGTCGAACGGAGTAAGCCATCACGCCGTAAAGACCGAGCGCGGCAAGCAACAAACCCAGTATCGAAAGCGTCCCCATTAAAACCGCGCCGAACCGTTCCGTGACAAGAACGCCGCTCAACGTCGCGTTCAACGTCGCAGCATTCGAGATCGGTTGATCAGGATCGACCGCGTGCACAACGCTGCGCACGGCTGCGATCAAACTCGTTGGATCGACATCCGCGCGGATCGCGAGGTTCAACGGAAAATTATTTTCGACCTGCGCATACGGCACGTACCAAACCGGGCGATTGATTCGGTAATTGAACAGATCTTCCTTCACGTCCTTCACTACGCCGACGACGGTCATCCACGGAAAATTCTGGCCTGCGCGCACACGCCGAACGCGTTTGCCGATCGCGTCTTGAGCAGGCCAGGCTTGCCGCGCGAATTCCTGACTCACAACCACAACCGGCAAGCTTCCCGCACGATCCTTTTCGTCGATCAATCGTCCGGCGATCAATGTGACGCCGATCGTTTCAAGATATCCGGGAGTGACGACTCGATGCGACGTGATCGGAACTTCATTCGGATTTGTCGTCCGGCCTTCGACATTGAAGATCGCGTCGTAAGCGATCTCGCGCTCGAGCGGAACATTCGTCGTTGTCCCGGCCGATACAACGCCGGGTAAATTGCGAACGCGCTCGAGCACTTGGTCGGCGAAGGCGACCCGTGCCGGATATTGCGAATACTTGGCCTCCGGCAAAACCATTTTCATGGTCAGGACGTTGTCTGGACGGAAACCAAGATCGACACGCTGCAGGCGTTGAAAGCTTTGCATTAACAATCCGCCGCAAATGAGCAGGGTCAGCGCAATTGCAATCTCGGTGACGATCAAGCCGCTGAACCATTTTCGTCCCGCCGCGAGTCCCCCGCTCCGCTGATCGCCAAGTTTCAGGCGCGGCATAAGTTCGTGTTTACCTGCGGCCTTGAAGGCCGGCAGCAATCCAAAAACGACTCCGGTCACAACCGCGGTGCCGAACGCAAATGTCAGCACACGCCGATCGAGCTCGAAATTGTAAAAGAATGCCGCGAACGAAATTCCGCGAATCGGATTGAGCGCCGCTAAAATCGGAATCAGCCAATTGGCAAGAAGCACTCCGCAAACGCCGCCGACCAGCGCGAGCAAAATATTTTCGATCAATAGTTGGCGAAGAAGCTGCCATCGGCGGGCACCGAGCGCGCTCCGGACCGCGAACTCACGTTCGCGCGCGATGCCGCGGGCCAATTGAAGGTTCGCGATGTTCGCGCAGCAAATCAGCAAAAGAAATCCGACGCCCGCCATCAACGCGAAGAGCGATCTGCGAACGTGGCCCTCCAAATCACCGAGCAATTCCTGTCGAAGTGACAACAATTTCTGACTCCAGCCGCGGCGAAACTCGGGGAACTCTTGCTCCAGTTGTCGATCGATCGCCTTGAGCTCGGCATCCGCCTGCGCGATGTCCATGCCGGGTTTGAGCCGCGCTACGATTTCGTGATTCGTCGCCGCGCGCTCGGTCAACGGAAGCATGTCGATGTTCGTTTGGAGCGGCAACCAAACTTCGGCGGCACCGGGAAGATCAAAACCCGGCGGCATCACGCCAATTACATTGTAGCTACGCCCATCGAGCGTGATTGGTTGATCAAGCACACGCTCGCTTCCGGCAAAATGTTTTTGCCAAACCGCATAACTGATCAGCGCGACCGCCGGACC
>Ga0126380_10000345_pt1 | contig 14838 bp, 15 predicted proteins | sample PanSoiMetPlot_26_FD_92544 | JGI IMG/M metagenome (GOLD analysis project Ga0126380, IMG submission 92544) | Tropical forest soil microbial communities from Panama - MetaG Plot_26 | ecosystem: Environmental > Terrestrial > Soil > Tropical forest > Bulk soil | place: Panama | collected 2016-02-17
AAACGGGCGATCGATTTCGCGATCGCTCTTCCGGTCATGCTCGTTGTTTTTCCGGTGCTGGCGGTCATTGTTTTTATCGCGCAACGTTTTCAGTCCCCCGGCCCGCTCATTCACGTGCAAAACCGCGCTGGAATGCAAAATCGCCAATTCAAGATCTACAAATTCCGGACGATGCACTCGAGCAATGGCGAGCTTTCGCGACAGGCGAGCCAGACTGACGCGCGCATTTATCCGCTTGGGAAGTGGTTTCGCAAGCTGAGCATTGATGAAGTGCCGCAGTTTTGGAACGTGCTCCGCGGCGAGATGAGCATCGTCGGGCCGCGGCCCCATCTAATCGAACACAATCACGAATTTTCGAAGTTCATGGGAAACTATCACGTGCGAACTTTCGTGAAGCCCGGCATCACCGGCCTTGCTCAAGTCCGCGGATTTCGAGGCGAAGCGCGCAACAGCGCCGACATCGAGAACCGCGTCGCGTGCGACATCGAATATCTCGAGAACTGGAACCTGTCGCTCGAGTGCGCAATCATTGCGCGCACATTCGCGCATTTGTTCAAACCGCCTCGCAGCGCTTACTGATTTTCGGCGACTCGATCGGGAGCGGCGCGCCGAAGCTCGCGCATTTTCGCGCGGATCAGATGTTCGTACCAACCCATGCTCGCGCAGTAAGCGAATCCCTCGCGCCCTTCGAGAAATCCGCCTTTGAAAAGAAACATGTGCAGAAATCGCAGCGCCGGCCAGACGGGAATGCGGCTCAGGAGCGGCTTGAGCGCGCGATTTCGACGCGAGGAATCCTTTGAAAATAATTCGCCGGCCGACGCCGAACGCGACAGCCGATCGGCGGCCTCTTCATCAGCATAGTGATTGTGTTTCGCCCACCATGCTTCCCAGCCTTTGCTCAATGCGTAATGCAAATACGGCTCATGAATGTAACCGAGCTGACCGTCGATCCGGCCTTCCTTCTGGCCGTGACCACTGTCGATGAAATCAGCGCGGCCGCGTCGCACGATGCGGAGTTGCCATTTGGGAAAAGAATCGCTGCGCCGGAGCCAGCGCGAATCGAGCATCATTTTCCAACAGCAATAGAAGCCGGCGATTGAATCGTTCGCGTTTCGGATCACGGACTCGACGGCATTTTGAAATTCCGGCGTCGCGACTTCGTCAGCATCGAGAAACAAAATCCACCGGCGCTTCGGCTCGCAATTCTCCAGCGCCCAATTGCGTTGTCGTCCAAAGCCCTCGAACGGATGTTCGTAAAGCCGCGCGCCGGCGCGCGTCGCGATTTCCTGGGTGCCATCATCACTTCCCGAATCGAGCACGATAATCTCACCGAAGCCGGCCACGGACTCGAGGCACTGCGGAAGATTGTCCGCTTCGTTCTGCGTGAGAATAATAATGGCGAGCGATTCGCGCATTGTTCAGTCCACGTGAAACAAAGCAAAAGGAACGCCACTGACATCCGCAGTTCCGGCTGACAGCGCGGAACGGACGTCGTAGCGGGCAAACATCGTCCGGTAAAGCGTGGCGTCCATTTTCATCGCGTAACCTTTCTGCTGCCATTCTTTTAGCAAAGCGGTTTCGTAAGCGGCTTCAGGCGACATAAAAACACAATGCTCGCCGCGCGCGAAAAACGTCGGGAGATCATGCTTGATCTGGCCGTGCAAATCCTGTTCGCGCGCGGCGAAGTTGTTGCGCTCAATCTGATATTCGAAATCCCACGGCCACGCGTTGCCAATGATCACCGACGGCCGGTTTTCGCACTGGAGTAAAAGTTTTCGAAGGTAATCGACTTTGTAATACGGCTTTTGTTCGGTCGCTTGAAAATAAACGCCCCGCGTCACGAATGGCCGCGTCAGTTGTCGATCTTTGAAGATGTCGATGTTCACGAAACAACTCAGCAGGCTGAAAAAGCCGATGGCAAAAATCAAAGCGAACGATCTCCCAATCGCGAGAATCAAAAGAAACGGCACCGCAGCCAAAACGTGGGCAGCTTTAGACGGATGCAGAAAAAAGACCGCCAAAAAAACCAGGGCAACGGCGAACGACGCTACGAAGATAAAATTTTTCCCTTCGATTTCTTTACGAAGGTTGCGCATGCAAACAATCAGGATCCAGCCGAACAAGACGCACACGGCCGGCGTGAAGGCCTGGAAAATAATTCGGTAAACGCCGCCGAGGATCGATTCGCGCAAACCCATCCCCGCGGTGTAAGGCGCACGAATTCCCACGAGCAAAATCGGCATCCAGACGATCAGGATCGACAGCGCCAACAAGACAACGCTCCCGACCGCCCACTTCCAGCCAAGCTTGGGATAGAACAAACAGTAAACCGGAAAAACAACCGCGCCGAAGGCCAGTTCGGGCCGGCAGCCAGTCGCGAGGGCGAAACAAAAGAGCGACAACGAAAAGCGAACGAAGCTTGCCGGCGCCGGAATCAGCAGCCGAACCGAGATCAACAGAAACAAAAGCCCGAAATTGAATTCTTCGCAATCCAACGCGTTAAAGAGAAATTGGGCGGAACAAGCCAGACAGATTGTCGCCAACACCGCGCGCACCCGACTTGCGCCGATCCGCAGCAGCAATTCGTAAAAGACGACCAACGTCGCGAGTGCGGCGAGAGCCTGAAAAATGAGATAGGCCTTGTCGCCGAACTCCATTCCGGACGCGCTCAGCAAGATCCAGCCGATCGCGCCGAAAAGGTAGACTTCGGTCGTTGGATGGCCGGGCGGGCGCGAAACGTCGATCTTTCCCGTGTTCAAAAGCGTTTGGACCGTGCGAACGATTCCGTGACCGTCGCCACTCGCGAGGCCGTGATCGACTTGAACGGCGAGGACCGCCACGAAAATCAGGAGAACGAGAAGGAACGCCGCGTGTCGCGACAGCACAATCACTTCGACGGTTTTCTCGATTTGATCACGCGACAGGGATTGCCGGCGGCCATCACGTCTTCGGGAACATTGTCGGTCACGACGGAGCAGGCGCCGACAATACTTCGCGCACCGATGGCAATTCCGGGCATGACAAACGCGCGAGCGCCGACGAAAGCGTCCTCGCCAATCGTGATTGGGCCGGCCAACAGCGGCATGTCGGGTGAATCAAAATCGTGAGTGCCGGCGCTAAGATAAGCCTCCTGCGCGACGGTCGCCCTCGCGCCGATTTCGATTTCGCCCAGCGAATAAGCGTTCGCGCGATCCCCGAGAGAGGCGCGGTCGTGCAATGTCAGGTTCCAGGGGATTTCAATGCGCGCGCGTTGATGGACGAAAGGCTTGCCGTCGATCTTTGCGTCGAACACCCGCAGCCAGAAAAGGCGCCATTCATTAAGCGGCTTCGGCGTCCACACGCAAAAAACCGTCCAGCAAAACTCCCAAAGCAAGCGCATGAAACGCTCACTCCACGTCCATGGTGAATCGTAGGCCGACTTCTGCTCTGGATTGACGATGACTTCGTTGGCCATGGTTGGTTTGGTTAGTAAAAATACACGTCCGTGCTCGTTACGCCATAACGAGCAGGACCTACGCTCTCGAATATTTCGACCCGTTTCGCGCGGTGCGCTTTTCGCAACTCGCGATATCGCCACGAATCGTCGACCACAATAAGGCCACCCGGTGCGACTTGTTTTTCCGCCGCGCGAAAACAAATCGCGCGCGCATTGGGCGTCCACTCGCTCCCGTCCACGATGATCACGTTGAAAGTCGATTCGCGAACGGCGTTCACATAAGCGGACGATGCGAATGCTTCGTCGGTCGTAAGCGTCACCGGCACGTGGCGAAGATCGACATTGTCGATTTTCCGTGCCGCGATTTTGGCCGCAACGAGGTCGCACCAGTGCGCATTGTCTTCCACGGCCACGACCGATTTCGCGCGCTGGGCGAAAAATAAAGTGGAACCGCCGCTGCCGAACTCGAATACGCGCGTTTCTTTTTGCAGATAATTTTCCAGGAAATCGATCGCGCCGTAGGAAAACCAGGGCAGCTCGAGTTCAACCGGCGGTTTTCTGGAAAGGAGATTGTGCGCGATGTAACGCGGCACGTTACCCGGATGCTGCATCAGATCGCCGGCCAGCTTCGCCACTCGTTGCGAATTGGTAAGGTCCATCGTCAGGCCGATTGCAATTGAGCGAAGTCTTCGAGAAAAAGATCAACTACCCGTGCGGATGAAAATTCGGCGGACTTGCGATGACCCGCTTCCGCCACGCGCTCGAGAAGATTTTCGTCGGCAATAATGTTTTTCAATTTTTCGCCAAGCACGTCGGCCGGAGATCCGCCGCGATGATCAAAAACAAAACCCGTTTCATTGTCGCGAATGAAATCTTGGAAACAGCCGAGATCGGAAACAAGCGCGGCACAGCCATGCGTCATCGCCTCGAGCGGCGCAAGCCCGAACGATTCGCCGCGCTCGGAAAGCGAAGGATAAACAAAAATGCGCGCGCGCTGATAAGCATCGGCGAGTTTTGCGTGATCGAAGATCGGACCGGCGAAACCTACTTTGCGCTCCGCATTTTCGGCACTGCGCCGGAGCGACGCTAAATAATCATCCCCGCCGCCGCCAAGTTTGGTTTCCGTTGGACCCACGATCATCAGTTTCCAATCTGCAAAAGCAGACGGTGCGCCGTTAACAAACGCATCGATCAAAATGTGCACGCCTTTTTCTGGATGCACGCGGCCGACAAAGAGAATGATTTTCTCGCGCTCACGCAACGCCCGTGGCTGCGACATTACTGAAGTGGTAATTGGGTAAGGGATCGCTGTGACTTTGTTTGCGAGCGCGGGCGCTTCGCGCGCAATTTCATCTGCGATCGCGCGCGACGGCGCCTGCAAGCGTGCGGCCCGTCGATAAAAGGGCATCTGGCCCTTCGGATAACGGCCGACGTGAACGTAAATTTTGCCGCGTGCCGGGTCGCGCAACAAAATCGGCAGCCAAAAAGTATTCGTCACGATGATGTCAGCGGGCGGTAAGATCGAGATCGCGCGAATCGAGTAGATCAAATCGAGACACTTGAGCCAAATGAGTGATCGCGGCGTGTCGAATCCATCAACCCGAAGGTGTTTCACCCCGGCGATCGATTCCTCGCGCGGTAAGGTAGGTATTTTGCGTGACACGATCACGACTTGGTGACCGCGCTTCACGAGTTCGGGGGCAAGCGTGAACCAAACCTTTTCCACGCCGCCTCCCATGGTCGGCGGGACGGGAAAGAACGCGCCCAGGACAATCGTGACTTTCATCGCACTGGCTCGTTCAAGATCTGCACAAGCGAATCAACCGCGCGATTGATCTCAAAGCGTCGCTCGAAGCATCGCCTCGCATTTTGTCGCATTGCTTCGTGTTCGGTTGGCGCACTGCCCATCCAGCGTTGGAGCAGACGCGTTGTGCCTTCGACATCATCCGAATCGACGTAGCCCGCGCGACCGGTTTCTACTTCGCGCCAGATGTTCACCCGGTTCGAAATCAAAACCGGAACATTGGCGGCGAGCGCCTCGACCACGGATATCCCAAAATTTTCCTGATGCGACGGAAGCACAAACGCGTCCGCGGCAGCGAACGCGCCTTGCTTCATCGCGCCTTTGAGCATCCCGGTGAAGACAACGCGATCTCCGATGTTCAAGCGGGCAATCTGACGACGCAACTCCGCTTCCCAACCGATTTGGTCCGGACCGGCGAGAATTAAGGATATCGATCGATCACGAATGCGCGCAAACGCATCCAACAAATTGTCGCAACCTTTTTTGGGATGAAGTCGCCCAAGGAAAAGGAAATTGCGCGTGTTCTGCAGCTGCGGATATCGTGCCAGGAAATCCGATTTCGCGTTCGGCGGAATCGAGGGCGCTTCAATTCCGAGCGGCGAAACTTTTTCGCGCGCGCGGTAAAGCCAAAAAGATTTCCGCGCGAGACGACGCTCTTCCTCGGTGGTGAAGATGACCGCCGCGGCGTGACGCAAGACGCGATATTCCGCCCACGGCCAGTAAATCCACTTTTTGAGATGCTTGAGCGGAAACGTTTTCTTGAACCAGGGATCGAGCATGCCGTGGGGAAAAACGTAGTAAGGGATATGGGAGCCGGCGTAACGTTTCCAAGCGGCGAAGCTCAAATATTGCCAGATTCCGTTGACGATAACGCGATCGTAATCGCCGCCATGTTCGCGCAGCCATGGCGCGAGTGCGCTCGAATGTCGGTAACTCCCGACGCCCGCGCCGAGCGCATGAATCGTCAAATCGGATCCTGAAGGCGAACTCGATTCATCATCCAACACAACGACGTCGATCTTGTGTCCGCGCTGCGCCATTCCTCGACTAAGCGCGAGCACCGATGTGGCAACGCCGCCTACGCTCGGATCGAGCGTGTGAACCAATTGCAAAATCTTCAATGAGCTAGACAACGAAACCTTCCGTCCGCTGAAAATACTTGCAGTCGGGCGAGAGTTTCTCGATTGGGCGCGCCGGCACGCCGCCATAAAGTTGATACGATTCAGTGAAGTTCTTGTTCACCAAAGATTTCGCTCCGACCACGCAGAAATCGGGAAGCACGCTCCCGCCAAGGACAACACAATTAGTGCCGACAAAACAATAATCGCCAATCCGCACGGGGAGCGACGTTTGACGGCACTTGTCGATGTTCAGACTGTGCGTCATGATTTGCGATTGCAGTCCCGCGAAGGTGCTGAATTTCCCAATGGTGATCTCGTTTGTGCAATCAATAAAATGCCGATGAGTGATGGCCGAATGCTCGCCTAAGATCAACTGCGGTCTACGATCAGTTTCCTCCGCGAAATGGCGCGAAGGCCCGAGCGGAAAACCGCTGATCCAGTTGCCGCGCCCGATCATCGAATGCGCTTTGAGATGGAGAAGATCGAGACCCTTGCAAAGCGTGAGATGATCGATCCGGGTTCCTTCTTCCATGATCAGACGCGTGGGATTGATCCAGGAAAGCCCGATCCGGGAGGTGGGATGAATTTGGTAGCCAAATTGTTTTTCCAGGAATGAGCGACGCAGTCCCCACGGTAGAAGAAAACTGAAAAGCATGAGAAGCTTCTTCATAACTTCGCTCCCATGCTTCGATAGATGTCGATGTAACGGGAAATCATTTTCGGCGTAGAAAATCTTTCCGCGTTGCGAAGGCTCTTTTCGCCCCAGCGCGCGCGCTCATCGGGATCATGCAACCGCAAAAGATCGGCGGCAAATCCCTGCTCGTCTTCAACGTCATGGAAGAGGCCGGCTTCACCAGCGGTTTCGGGCATCGGAGGGATGTTGCTGCAGATGACCGGGCAACCGCAGGCTTGCGCCTCAATGATTGGCCATCCAAAGCCTTCCGACAGCGACGGAAAAAGTAGTGCAACGGCGCGATTGTAGAGCGCTTCGAGCAATTGCTCCGACGGCTCCTGAATTTGAACCACGCGCTCGCGAACGCCGAGCGATTGAGCCAGCGACAGCTGTTCGGCGTCCAACGGATCGCCGACGAAAACAAGACGCGCGTTCCATTTGTCTTTCGTGCGCGCGAAAATTCGCAGCACGCCTTCGCGATTTTTGCGCGGCATATTACCGCCGACATGCAGAACAAACGGCGAATCGAGTCCGGAAATGTTTCTTAGGCGCGAGATCGCTTCTGAGTCTGGAAGTTTGCGATACGGATAATTCAAGCCGTTGTTGATCACTTCGAGTTTTGGCGAAGCAGTATTGCGAGAAACAAGACGCTCTGCATCATCCCGCGTCGCGCTCGAAACACAAACGACCGTATCCGCGCGGCGCAGACTGCGCAGGATCCAGTGCTGAAGCAATTTCCCGGTAAACGAAACCGGGCAATGCAGTTCTTCTCCGAGCGCGCTGCGCACCGCGATGAGATCGTGACAGGTCACAACGACGGGCGCCTGTTTGCTTGCGCCGTACATGGCGTTCGAATGATCACAGATGTGCACGATCATTGGTTTTTGCTGCGCGATCGCTGATCGAAGTTTGTGGGGAAACAAAACGAACCTGTCGATGTAAGCGAGCCATTTGCCGATGAAGTTGTCGACGCCAAGAACTTTTCCGAAGAACGGAACCGGAGCCGCAACTTCCGCCGGAACTCCTGCGGCACTCAACCCTTGCAGCATCATAGTCGTGAAGCGCTGCATGCTTTGCTGTCGATCGAGCGGGTAATTACCGATCAGCAGAACCATTGTTGTGTTCGATGCCGATCCCAGGGCCGTGGAGACGATTCGCGTAAACCGATCGGCGCGGAAGCGGTTTGACGACAGGCTGATCCAGGACCGGGAGCGGAGTCACATTCGCGTCCGAGACTCGAGGCCGAGTAGCCGCGAGGCAAAGTCCGTTCACAAAGGCAACGAAACCGAGAGTAGTCGGCTGGCCAAGTTGTCCATTCAAGAGAATCACAAAGCCCGCGCCGAAAAGGAGAATCGGAAGAATGTTGTAGTTTTTCAAAGCATTAAAACTCAAACGCCCGATGTGCAACGCCAAGAGCGTTCGCCAAAGCAAAAATGCCAAACCCAGGATTGGTCCGCTTTCACCGAGCACGCGAGACCATTCGCTCTCGGCGAGAAGAAAAGCCGGGCGCCCAACCAGGATGCGGCCGCCGACGTTTGTGCCGATGCCGATTCCATAACCAAACAACGGATATTTGCCGATGTGACTAAGACCTTCGGTAAAATCCCCGAAAACGCGGGTGATTATTCCTTTCGTGATCGTGGTGTCGGCCGCTTCGGCTGAATCGGTGAAACGATCGGAAAGAACATGAACGCCTTCCTTGAAGATCGGAAGCCGACTAATAATCAATGCCGCGATGACGACGACGAGCAAAGTGCGCCCAAATTGATTCACCGTTCTTGGTCGAACTAAAAAGATCACAACAACGGCCGCGACCACGATGAGGACCGATGCAACACAACCGCGGCTGCCGGAAACGCCGATACCCAGACCCAGCGCCACGCCGGCGGCAATGAGAAGCCAATTTTCGTAAACTCTTTTAGTCAGCGCACCATAAATCAGGAACGCGGCTGACAGAGTGATGTAGTAAACCGTGCCGGAAATAAAAGAGAACGGCCCGGGCGGCCGAATCTTGCCGCCTCCCGCAGTGAGTTGTTCCGCTTCGCCCAAACCGGCGGTGCGATTAATAAAAGAATCCGGGGAGGCCTCAAATTGAGCAAGCATCAGCAAGCCGATCGGAATCATCATCACAATGATCCACCACCCAAATTGTTTGACGTCCTCTTCATCAAAAACGCTCGCGACGATGAAAATGAGCGGTAAATGAAAAAAATTCGTGCGTATCCCGTAAAGCGCCACTTCCAAAATGGGAATCGGCGGCACAAAAGGAGAAAGCACATTGAACACGGATAAGAGGCAACTGGCCACCAACGACAAGCCCGCGATTATCCAAAGTGAATTGACCCAGAAATTTCGGGGAAAGACGCGAGCTCGAATGCTGTAATAATAAATCGCGAGCATGACCGGATCTCGAATCAGCAGCAACGGATTGGAATACGACGGCATGACCCATTTGCGCAGCGCGCCTTCGATCAAGAGCAACCAGAAATACGCCCAGATCAGTTGGCGGATTCGTTGCTTGGCTTGTTCTTGCTGACTTTCGATACTCATTCGCGGATCAAAGGCACAGACTGCTGCGCAATTGCTCGCAGGTCGGGCGCACCTTAGCTCGCGATCACTTCCCGTGCCACTTCCACCAAACGCCGCCGGTAATTTTCCCAACCCAACGACGCCGCTTTGCGCTTGGCCGCTGCCTTCATCGACATCAGCCGTTCGCTATCGCTCGCCAGCAAGTCGAGCTTGTCCGCGATCGCTTCGGCGGATCGAATCGGCACAATGAATCCATCGACTTCATTCTGAATCACATCCGGCCCGGCGGTGTGGTCGGTGGTAATGACCGGAACGCCTTGCGCCATCGCTTCCAGGATTACCAAACCAAAACCCTCAAAGAGCGATGGCAAGACAAGCACGTCGTGTTGTTGCATTTCGCGCAACATCGCGTCGTGGCTCAAGGTTTGGATCCACTGATATTTGCGGACCGCTTCATCAAGCGGCGCGCAGCGGGACGCAGCTTTCCGTCCGAGGAGCGTCAGTTCGACCGATGATTTCATCATGTCGATCGCTTTAAGGAGATAAGACAAACCTTTGCGTTGACCGAGCGAACCAGCGAACAACACTTTCAATCGACCAGAAAGCCTTTTAATTTCGTCGGAAATTGAGCTCGGCGCACCGTACGGAACAATGTCGATCTTCGCAGTCACGGAAGCTTCGGCCAGCGTTTGCTTCGTGAAACTGCTGGCCACGATGACACGATCGGCCAAACGCAATTCTTCATCTTTGCGCGCGAGCTTCTCCGCGCTGTCGAGTGTCCCAGTCAAGGTCGGCGCCCACTCGGGCTCACGCTCCTTTTCTTCCGCGAATATTTTCTGGCCGACTCGCCAGTAACCGATTGGCAAATCGTAAATTCGTTTCAGTCCGCGATCTTGCGCCGCACGAAAACTTTCGAGCGCGCCGTCTTCGTACGCGTAAACCGCGCGGCAGTTGCCTGTCACGCCTGAGCTCTGCGAAGGCGGATCGATCTTGCGCAGCCGGTCGGCGACTTTCTGGTCTAGCTCGCGAAAAACTGCCTCCACACTGAAGGCGCCGGTTTCATGCTCCGATTCGATCCCGAGCCCGCCCGCAAATAAACGAACCACTTCGCGAAACGGGACGGTGCGAGTGTTTGATCGAATCGATTCGGAAAAAGAGCGACGCGCGAAAAGTTCTTCGACCGATCTTGGAAGAAAACGATTAATCGGGGATTGTGGGTTCCAACTGATTGCAGTCCAGAATTCCCGCAGCATTCCGGCGCGATCGAAGGCTTCGAGCGCGTGCCGGACAAATTCGTTGGCCGTGGGATGAGAAAGTAAAATCACAATTTTTGCATGATCCGAAGGTAAGCGGCGACGACGGCGTCGGATTTGAACTTCGCAAGATGCTCATCGGCATGTTGTCGCAATCGCGATTGAAGTTCGGGCTCTGCGAACAAGCGTTTCAATTGCGACGCTAATGCGCCGGTGTCGCCGTTCACAAACGTTAGACCGCAGGGACCGATTGCCTCCTTCAAGCCGCCCTTTTCCGATCCAACAACAACGCAACCGCAAGCGATTCCCTCCAACGCGACGACGCCGAACGGCTCGGCCCAGCGCGACGGCGCAACCAGAACTTGATGCTGATTCAAAACTTCGGCGAGTTCCGCGCCTTGTTTCTGTCCCGCAAATGTTACTTGTCGATCTAACGCGAGCTCGCGGGTCAGCTCTTGCAGCTTTTGTTGTTCCGGACCGCTCCCGACGATCGTCAAATCGGGCCGCAAATTCTCGCTTTGTAAGCGTTTCAACGCGCGCAGAAGCAGATCGACGCCTTTGTCGGAAACGAGCCGGCCGACAAAGATCAAAGATTTGTCGCGCGCAACACTCGGCAACAATCGAAACGCCGTCTCGTCGTAAGGGTTGCCGATGACGAACGAATGTCCGCTGATCTGATCGGCGATGGCGGCGCTGATGGTGATGTTAGTGACGCGTGGCAGCAGAGCGCGCTTGAGGCGGTTGTTCCAGGTGAGTTGCCCGTGTGTATCGACCAGCCAGGTTTGATGAACAACCAAAACTTTTTTTCGTAAGAGCAACGCCGGAATCAAACTTCGCAAGCTGATGTTATTTTGAAAAAACAGATCGGACCAGCGGAGAAGCTTCACTACTTCGAAGATCGAAGGCCGGCGGGTAATTTTGTAATTCATGCCGCGAATGTCATCGCCGGGACTCTGGGTAATGACGTGGACTTCGTTCCCAGCGGCGGCAAATCTCTCGGCAAGAAGTTTCGAAACCGACTCAATCCCGCCTACACTTGGATCGAACAAATAAGATGAGAAAAGAATTTTCAGAGCGTCTCAACCAATCTCGCGGCCAAAGATGAAAAGAAGATCAGCTCGCTCAAGAAATCGGCCCTTTGGATTGAGGCCGTGATCGTAACCTCCGGCAAAGCGATAACCGTGATCATTAAACCATTTGCACAAAGTGTCGGCTGGAACGAACGGCTGAGCGCCATTGAAGCCGGCTTCAATCACACAAAGTGACGGCGGATTTTTCTGAAACAGCGCGTTGGCGCCGCGAAGAACGCTTTCCTCGTGCCCTTCGGTGTCGATTTTTAGAAGATCGACATGATCAACGTGGTGGGCCGCGAAAGCGTCGAGCGTGTTGCGCTCAATTACTTCAGACTGTGCGCCCCGCGGTCTATTCATGTAGCTGAGCTCCGAGTATTTCTCGTCCAAGAAAATTTCCGAAGTCCCGCTCGAATCGGAAAGAGCACATTTCCAGGGATGGATCCTGGGATAGGTGGCGACATTTTCTCGGAGGGTTTGGAATGTCTTGCCGACTGGCTCGAAGGCATGAATGTCCGCGCGTGGCCACAACTTCAACATGTAAAGACTTTTTTGGCCAACGTTTGCTCCGACATCGAAAATAATCTCGGGTTGAAAACCAAGCCGATGAATGTCCAAATAAACATCGGCCCCAAATGGAAGCGCGTGACGCCAGATTGCGAGTCCAAACTTTCGCCAAAGCCACAGGCGAAGATCTTCTTTATTCATTAGAAACAAGGCAAATCGGCGCGCTCACCGTTTCTTCAACGCGTAATACCTAGTGCGCAGTAAATGTCGGAAATGGAATGGCCTCAAGTATTGAATGAATGGCGTAAAGCGGGCAAATGCTTCCGGAACACGCCGATGCTTCTTGATGTCTAAACACCATTCCACGACGCGATGAAAACAAACGCGCCCCGAAAACCATTCCTCCCACTCTGCGCGAGCGAGCATTCCCATCTGCAGTGCCTGTGGTTCCAATCTTTCCAGCAGCGCTGGGATTTGCTCGAAGTCTGCTTCGGGAATACGGACACTGAATTTGTCCCAACGCGGACCTTCTGGCGGAACCCATTGATCGGACAAAATCACCGGCACGCGGCCCATTCGCATGGAATCAAACAGGCGCACGCTGGAGGTGCCCATGCCGCGCGGACAAAGAATAAATTTGCTCCCTTTGCAAACGTCTGCATAACGCCGCCAATAATCGCGCATGGCCACGGCGTCCAATTTGCCGCTCAGCACATCGGCGTATTCAGCGGAGGTGTCCTGAAACAACGATCGCGGATGCGATAACGTCACGAGATTCCGGCGGACTGGCGCAGTATCAGTCGCACCGAGAAAACTATAGAGATATTTGAGATCGTCGCGCGGAGGCGTGAAATCGACGAATTCGTTTTCTGACACACCGAGATAAAATCCGGAGCGCGCTCGTTCGGACGACCAGCGGCGCTCGATTGACGCGTAGACGCCGGGCAAAAATGGAATGACGAAATCGTTTGAGCAAAACAAAAAGCATTTTTCGCGAAATTTCCTGACAAACAGATGCCGGCGCACAGACTGGAAATACGCGCCCGCGCCGTAAAGTTCCGCGAACAAAATCACATCGGCCACGCCCGGGTCGTTGGTCAAAGAATGTTTCTTGAAGACGTCGGCGTCGGCGCTTTCGAGCAATCGTCGAAAAGCGCCACGATTATAGTCGTCGCCCGATTCAATCCGAGCCGTCGACAACAACAAGACTTGCGCCACTGGATCGCACACGTTGCGTCACGACACTGGCCGCTGCAACCTGGGTACGCTCACCAATCGGCGAGCATTACAGCGATTAGGAATTTTCAAGACCGACTCGATCCCGCCAATGCCGGGATGAAAAACGTAAGAAGAAAAAAGAATGTTCACTCGATGCTTGGCCGGCCGAATCGCCCGGCGAAAAAATCGCGCACGCCCTGCCAGCGTCCGCGGACCGAAAAGGCGAAATTGTCATTCGGTCCCAGGACCGAAAGGCGCGCTGTATTCACGAGGATCAATATGGCACGCAACCAGGCCCACACGCGCCCGCAATAATCGTGGACGAAGAGCAGCGAGTTACGGGTAAAAAGGTAACTTCGCCAAAGACTCGGCGTCCAGGTGCCACGGTTGGCCACGGTGGCGCCCCAGACGAGCGCGATCTTCCAACCGCGGCGGACTGCTCGAGCGCCGAGCTCATGTTCGTCGCCATAGGCAAAATAGCGTTCGTCGAAGAGCCCAATCTGCGCGAGGCAATCACGGCGGAGAAGCATGAGCGTGCCGTGCGGGACATCGACGAACTGGGGCGTGCCGCGCGGCAATGCTACGGCGCGGCGCTGTTGCACACCGCGCAAGCATGAGACCGATGCCACGGTCGCGTCGGAATATTGCGGGCAAGCAATGCCGATGTGAGGATCGCGTTCCATTGTTTGCAACAGCAATCTCACGCATTCGGACGAAGGTTCGGAGTCGTGCGCGCTAATAAGGCAATAACGATTTGACCCGAGTTCCAGCCATTTTCGCAGGACAATATTGAGAGCCGGTCCCCAGCCTTTGTTCTCATCAAGACGCTCTATCTTAACGTCTGAATCGAAGTTCTTTTGAATCAAGTCGTAGGCTTCGGGGGCGGAGGCGTTGTCAACGATCGTTATTTCCAAATCGCATTCTTGATTCCGAAAAGCGCGAACACTGTTGAGACATTCCTGTGGCTGGTTCCAATGGACCACAAAGAGAGTGATTCGCTCAGCCGCCTTTTCCATCTTTTTCGTTGAGCGCTAATTTTTCGGCAATGCCTTTGACAAGATGTTCTGACGAGGCGTGGCGTTGATACCAACCGTAAATGGCCGTTGCGATTCCAGCCCGCGCGTCACCCGCGGGAATCTCCGCGCGATCGAAATCAATAAAGAACGGGCCGGGCAAAAGCTCACCGTCGATCGCGATTGTCGAACCGCCGTGCGGCAGGACCGGGAT
>Ga0126380_10000346_pt1 | contig 14836 bp, 17 predicted proteins | sample PanSoiMetPlot_26_FD_92544 | JGI IMG/M metagenome (GOLD analysis project Ga0126380, IMG submission 92544) | Tropical forest soil microbial communities from Panama - MetaG Plot_26 | ecosystem: Environmental > Terrestrial > Soil > Tropical forest > Bulk soil | place: Panama | collected 2016-02-17
CCCGGCGCGGCAAGTTGCACGCGCGTCCCGACCATGCGACTTTCCTCCTCTCCCTGGACAGCGGAAAAAATGTCGCCTCGTCCCGATCTCGGACCAAAACCTGCGCTCGGCTACACCGCCAATATGCTGGACCGGGCCGCGGCACGGCGCGGCGATGACGCGTTCCTGGCGGCGACCGAACGGGATCGCGCCGCGCGCGCCTATGCAATCGGCGGCGAGTGGGTGGTCATGAAAAAGACCGGCGACGGCATCGACCCGCTGTTCACGCTCGATGCCGCCGGCGCGCTGGCGGCGCCGGGCGAGCGCGTGTTCCTCGGGCTCGTCGACGGCGTCGGCCGCTTCGGCATTGGGCTCGATGCGGCCGGCGCCGAGGCGCTCAAAAGCCGCGACGACCTTCACGTCAGTGATCTGCGCTCCATTGCGGTGCAGGGCCTGACCTCGACGGAGCACCTCGCGGCGATTGCCGAGGCGAAGGCGCTGCTGCATTGGCACGCGCGCCACCGGTTCTGCGCTACCTGCGGGCAGCCGACCGCGCTCGTGCAGGGCGGATGGCGGCGCGACTGCCCGGCCTGCCGGGCCCAGCATTTCCCGCGCACCGACCCGGTGGTGATCATGCTGGTGGCCTCTGGCGATCGTTGCCTGCTCGGACGCCAGGCGCGCTTCGTGCCGGGAATGTGGTCATGCCTGGCCGGGTTCGTGGAGCCCGGGGAATCGATCGAGCAGGCGGTCCGTCGCGAGACCCTCGAGGAAGCCGGCATTGTGTGCGGACGCGTGGCCTATTTTGCCTCGCAGCCGTGGCCCTTCCCGATGTCACTGATGATCGGCTGCCATGCCGAGGCGCTGTCGACGGACGTCACGGTGGACCGCAGCGAGCTCGAGGACGTGCGCTGGTTCGATCGCGAAGAGGTCGCCAGCATGTTGCTGCGCCGGCACCCCGGCCGCATCATGACGCCGCCGCCGGTCGCCATCGCCCACCACATCATCCGCGCCTGGGTCGAAGACCCCGGGCCGCAGTGATCCGCGCCGTGGCGCCGCGCATCCTGTGCGCCGGCATGGCCGTGCTCGACGAGGTGTTCCGGGTCGAGCGCTTTCCCACGCCGGAAGCGAAGGCGCAGGCCAGCGCCTTCCTGTCGGTGGTCGGCGGCTGTGCCGCCAACGCGGCCATCGCCATCGCCCGCCTGGGCGGACGCGCGGAGCTGGTCGCCGCACTTGGCGGGCCGCCGGCCGATGCGATCGGCGACCGCATCCTGTCCGGCCTCGCCCGGGACGGCGTCGCGTCTCGCGTCGTGCGCGTTGCCGGTGTGACCTCCGCGGTGTCCAGCGTGGTGGTCGATGCGGCGGGCGACCGCATGATCGCGACGCGCTGTGACGAACGGCTGTTCGCCGCCACGGTTGACGATCCGGCGGCGCTGGTCGCCGGCGCCGACACCGTGCTGGTCGACAATTGGCTCCCGGATCTCGTCGCGCCCATCTGTGCCGCCGCGCGCCGTCGCGGCATAACGGTCGTCGTCGACGGCGACGGCCCGATGCTCGCGGAGGACGCCCTCGTGACGTTGGCGACGCACCTCGTGTTTTCGGCCGAGGCCTTGCGCGCCACCGCCGGTGTCGATGACGTCGGCGCCGCGCTGATGCGCATCGGCGCGTGCACGCAAAGCTTTGTCGCCGTGACCGACGGCGCCAACGACATTTTGTGGCGCGACGGCGACGCGGTGCGCCGCATGCCGGTATTCGCCGTCACGGTCGAGGACACCCTGGCGGCCGGCGATGTGTTTCACGGCGCCTTCGCGCTGGCGCTGGCGGAAGGCGCGCCGGAGATCGCGGCGCTGCGTTTCGCCGCCGCCAGCGCGGCGCTCAAATGCACCCGTTGGGGCGGCGGCTCCAGTGCGCCACGGCGGTCGGACGTCGAAGCCCTGCTGGCCGCGCGCCCGCTGTTGGCGTGATCTATCTGCTTTGCGTCGACGGGCAGGGGGCGCCGCACGGCGCGCAGGCGCCGGAAAAATCCTCCGGCGACATGGCGCGGCCGGTGGACGGGCTCGCCAGATGGTCGAACACGATCGCCGCCAGGCCGAGCACGAAGACGAGCGCATAGACGAGCCGCATGGCGTCACTCGCGCGAGAGGCCGAACCAGGGCCGCAGCCGGATGCCAAGTGTGCAGCCGGCGAGCGCCGAAGCGAACCACACCCAGCCATGCAGCGAGCCCGACGCGACGCCGCCGACAAAAGCCCCGATGTTGCAGCCAAATCCCAGCCGCGCGCCCCAACCCATCAGCAGGCCGCCGAGCGCCGCCGCCGCGAGCGATTTCAATGGCGGCCAATCGGCGCGCGCGAACGGACGCAGGGCTGCGGCCGCCGCCATGGCGCCAAAGATCATGCCGAAGTCGGTGAGGCTCGACGTGTCGGTCAGGACGGAATCGGTGAGCGCGCGCTTCGGCCCCGGCCACTGCCAGAACGGCTGGTTCGACAAGTCAAAGCCGAGAGCACTTGCGATCTTGGCGCCCCACATGGTGAAGCCGAAGGTCACGCTCCACGGATGGCGGCCGGCCACGAACACTGCGATCGACAACAGGCCGATGGCGACCGCGCCGATCACGATGGTGCGGCTCGGCAGGACGTTGGCGCCGCGGCGGCGCGCCCGCGCGCCAACGATCGCGGCCGCAATCGCAAGGCTCGCCAACGTTGCCGCGAGTCCGCCCCACGGCCCGAGATATTGGCTCGCGACGATCGGGTCGGCGCCGCCGAGCGCGAGGAATGCCGGCAGGTGCAGGCTGCCGATCACGCTGCCGACGACGAAGAAGGCGAGCGCGATCAGCATGCGACCGGAACCGCTTCCGGCCGTGTAGAGGGTGCCGGAGCCGCACCCATTGGCGAGCTGCATGCCGATGCCGAAGACGAACGACCCGATGAGCAGCGACGGACCGAGCGGCGCGATGGCGCCGCCGAAGCCCGGCACCAGCGCCGCCACCGGGACGATCGCCAGCGCGGCGACTGCAATGAGGAGGAACGCTCCCATGAGCCCGCCCGCCTCGCCGCGCACAAGAAAGCGGCGCCACGCCGCCGTGAAACTGAATTCGGCGCGAAAGAAGGCGATGCCGAGCGCGAAGCCGAGGCCGATCAGCGCGGCGGAGGCCGGCTGGCCGTCGAGCCAGACGAGCGCAGCGAGCAGCAGCGCAGCCCCACACGCCGCCGCGAGGAACAGCCAGTCGCCCGGCCATGCTACCGCCGGCTTGTCGGCCGTTGTTGCAACCGTCATGTCAGCCACTGTCGGACTTGGTGCCGCGCGTCAGGATCCGAACCCGAGCGCCTTCTTCAGGTCATCCCATTTGGTGCGCTGCGAGTCCACTGGCCGGCGTTCGTCGGCCGTCCATTGCACCATGGAGCCGGGAAACAGCTTGACGTCCTTGCGCCCCAGGATTTCCGACAGCACGAACCAGTCGGTCGCCGCCCAGTGGCCGGTATTGCAATAGCTGGTGACCGGACCGGCCGGCACCGTTGCGAAGATGGCCGCCAGCTCCGCTTTCGGCTTCAGCCGATTGGTCTTGGCATCATAGAGCAGGGCGCTGTCGAAGTTGCGCGCGCCCGGGATGTGACCGTAGGCGAGCGCCTTGTCGTGCTTCACCTTGCCGCTGAAGAACGTGGCCGGACGCGCATCGACCAGGCTGGCATTGCCCGAACGCGACGCCTGCTCGACCTCCTCGACGCTCGCCAGCAGCGACTTGTCAAGCGCGGCGGTGAAAATTCTCGGCGACGGCGGGTGTCCTCCGCTCTCGGTCGGGTTGGCCGGATCGGCCGCCCACGCCGCGAAACCGCCGTCGAGGATCGATGCCTTGTCGTGTCCCAGAACCTTGAGGGTCCAATAGACGCGGGCAGCCGCGCCGAAATCGAGTACATTGACGCCTGCCGGCACCACGACGACCTGGCTGTCCTCGTCGATACCGAGTTCACCGATGAGCTTTTCCAGCTCCGGGACGGTCGGAAGCATCAGCGGAATGTTGTTGCGCGTCACCCGCCAGCCGGCCTTGTCGTAGTCGCTGTGCACGGCGCCCGGGACATGCGCCTTGAGGTAGGCCTCCTGGCCGCCACCATCGAGGGCGGAACGGATGTCGACGATGACCAGATCAGGATCGCCGAGGCGGCCCTTGAGCCATGCGGCAGAGACCAGCGGGCCGGGGTGCTCGGTCGCGGCGCCCTGAGCGAGGGCCGGAGCGGGCGCGCTGGCCGTCGCGGCCAGCACAGCGATGATGGCGAACAGGCGGCGGAGCAGAAGTATGGGCGTCGGCATAGGCTACGGGTTCCGGGATTGCCACGGCGCGGCGGCATTGAGTATGCCTGAAATAGAATTTATTATCTCAGAACGCAGCATTCACTGCTAAAAAAAGAAACTTCTTCTACAAAGGAATGCACTTGGGTAAGATGCATCCCACTCGCCATGGGGTGCCAAGCATGGATGCCATCGACCGCAAAATCCTCGCCGTGCTGCAGGAGGACGCCTCGCTGTCGGTTGCCGAGATCGGCAGCCGGGTCGGCCTGTCGTCGACGCCGTGCTGGAAGCGAATCCAGCGGCTCGAGGCCGAAGGCGTGATCCAGCGGCGCGTCGCCCTGGTCGATCAGGACAAGATCGGTCTCGGGGTCACGGTCTTCGTGTCGATCGAGACCGGCGACCATTCGCGCGACTGGCTCGCCAACTTCGCAGACGTCGTGGGCGCCATGCCGGAGGTGATGGAATTCTATCGCATGGCAGGCGATGTGGACTACATGCTGCGCGTGGTGGTGCCCGACATCGCCGGCTATGACGCCTTCTACAAGCGCCTGATCGCCGCCGTGCCGCTCAAGAACGTGACGTCGCGGTTCGCAATGGAAAAGATCAAGGCGACGACGGTGCTGCCGATTCCGCCCGCGCCGGCCCGGGCGTGAGCGCCGTCAGAAGCCGCTCTTGTCGATCTTCGTCGACTGCCGCGGGCTCATGAAGCTCTGCTCCTTGAACGTCAGCGGGCCGATGATCGGCTTGGCGAAGACCGGGACGTAGGCGTATTGGGTCTCGCCCCAGATCAGGTAGATGGGCGACGCCTTCGGGTCCACCGGAGGGATGAGCTCCGGCGGGATGACCGACGTCACGTTGCTGTTGGCTGCCCGCGCCGTGGCGCCCGGTCCGGCATAGCTCCAGTCGATGGTCGCTACAGCGGTCGTCACGTCGATCTTCACCTGTGACACGACGGTCTTGAGCGGCGTCGTCGGATACGGCTCGGTCACCGTCGTTGCCGCCAGGACGAGGTTGTCGATCTCGCTCTTGCTGATGCTGTTGAGCTGCTGCGACACCAGGTCGGCGACGGTTCGCGCCGACAGCATCACCTTGCGGTCGATGGCGACTCCCTGCGAGATCTCGACCACGCCGAAGTAGAGGGCGATCATCAGCGGCGCCAGCATGGCGAACTCGATCGCCGAGAGGCCGCGTTCATCGCGCTGGAGCTGCCGCAGCCGGCGCCGCGCCAGCGTCGTGACGAGTCGCATGCTCAACATGCCGGAGCTCCATAGGGCTCGTTGCGGAAGGCTGCGGTCGCCATCAGCAGGCGCTTGCCGGGGGCCACGTCGGACAGGTTGAAGCCGAGCGTGGCGTAGACCCGCCACACGTACATGACTCGCACGATGACGACGCAGCCCGGCCCGCCGCCGTCGTAGGCGTCGTCGGGATATTTTCCAGTGATCGGATCGGGCTTCGGCTTGGGCGGCACATGCCCGAATGTCTTTTGCAGGTTCTGCACCTGGATCATGAGGTTCGCGGTGCAGGCGCTTTGACTGCCGAACAGGCCATGCAGGCGGCTGCAGACCTGTTGCTTGAACGTCGTCGCGTCGAAGCCGACCGCCTGCCCGGTCAGGATGAGACGGCTGGTATCCGCCGTCGCCGTTTCCAGCGTCTGGCCGGCGAAGAACACGAGGCCCAGTTCGGAGATGGCGAACAGCAGCCCGAGGAAGGGCGCGGCCACCATGCCGAACTCGACCGCCGCGACACCGTCCTGGCTGCGCGCCAGCCGGCGAAACGGCACGAGGCGCAGCAGCCGTTTCGCGCCGCGCGCAACTTTGATTTTGCAATGCCTGAGCATGATCGAGAAGCTCCGGATTGTTCGGGCGTCACGCAGCCGATCCGCTGAATTCCTTAGCAGACGACCGTTTGCAGAGAGTTGCCGTGCCCCTGACCACCCGCGGAGCGCCGGTGACTGTTCGCTAACCAACGGAATGCGATTGCGCCCGCATGGTCCGCCGCGATCGTCGTGCCCATCGGCGCCGGGCGTGCGCCGTGGCTGCTGCACCCGATGCGGCGGCAAGAAATCGGCCCGTGCCGGCGGCTCCATGCCGAGCGTCGATCTTGGGCGGCGGCAAGGGGTGCGCGCGCGGAATGTGGATCCGGTTGCACGCATGAGCATCAAATCGTTGTTAACCAAGTCGAAAATAGCTTTGAATGCTCGATATGTCGGTGGGCAAATTAACTGTGACGCAACGACTTCCCTCCTAGTGTGCACGAACGATCGGGTTAAGTCGGACAACAACGGCTCACCTGCTCGTGCTCAGACAGTCACGCGTGCATCAAGGAGCCCTCTATGAAGACCCTTATGAAGTTCGTGAAGGACGAGTCCGGCGCGACCGCCATCGAGTACGGCCTCATCGCCGCCGGCATTGCGGTTGCGATCATCGTCGTCGTCCGCGGCGTCGGCACCAACCTCAACAAGACCTTCCAGGCCGTCAAGGACAACCTTCAGTAAGCTCACGCCTCTGGCGTCGGCCAAGGCTCGGGCTCATCGCCCGAGCCTTTTTGTTTGCCGGCAATCGCAGCAAACAAATCGAAAAGCCGAACGAACGGCCTCACGGCTTTTTTAGATTTGTTCCTTAGGAAGTCGTTGCGCCCAAATTGGCGGCGCCACTATCGGAGGATGTCGATATGTCGATGTTGAAGAGCCTGCTGAAGGACGAGAGCGGTGCTACCGCGATCGAGTACGGCCTGATTGCGGCCGGCATTGCGGTTGCGATCATCGTCGTGGTGCGCGGAGTCGGCACCAACCTCAATGCGACGTTCCAGGCTGTGAAGGACAATCTTCAGTAAGCGATTGACCTCGTGCTCCTGTCGCCCCGCATGTGGCGCGGGCGACAGAGCACATAATCGACAGCGCGGGAACGCAGGCGCGCGTTCCCACCAGTGCGGCTCTCGCGAGATCGGGGCAGTGGGTGATGGTGATCGATACGGTCCGGCTGTTGTTGTTCCCGGCCATGATGGCGTTCGCGGCGTCCAGCGACCTTCTGACCATGACCATCTCCAACCGCATTTCCCTCATTCTTCTGGCCGGCTTCTTCGTCCTTGCCGGCTTGACCGGCATGCCTCTGGCGACCCTCGGCATGCACCTCGGCGCCGCCCTCCTGGTATTCGCCGCTACGTTCGTCATGTTCGCCTGCGGCTGGATCGGCGGAGGTGACGCCAAGCTCGCCGCCGCCACGGCGCTGTGGCTCGGCTTCGATCAGCTGCTGACCTATTTCGTCTGGGCATCGCTGTTCGGCGGCGCGCTGACTTATTTGATCCTGCGCTACCGCGCCCTGCCGTTGCCGAGCTACCTGTCCGGGCAGGAATGGGCGTGGCGGTTGCACCGCCTGGATGCCGGCGTCCCTTACGGCATCGCGCTGGCGGCGGCCGCCCTCATGGTCTACCCCGAATCAGTCTGGATGACGTTCGCTGGACAGTGAGCGGCCGCAAAGCCCTGTCCCGCGCGTCTGCTGCGATAATTTCCCATTAACGCGATTTGGATACGCCTCATTAACCATGGATTGACGTTTCGCTGGTGAAATCACCCGCGAAGGCCAGGTCCGGCCTGAACGTGATCCCCGGAAGTGAAGCGTATGAAAACCGCTCAAATCGTCGTTCTGGGCGTGGCCTTGGGTGCGGCAGGCATTGCCGCGTACCTGATGGCGGGCTCCGAGCCGCCGCCCCCTCCGCCGCCGCAGCAACAGGCCGCCGCCCCGATCGACACGGTCGAGATTCTGGTGGCCAAGACCGATATCAACATGGGCCAGGTCGTGTCTCCCAACGAGATGCAGTGGCAGATCTGGCCGACCGCCGCCGCCAGCGCGAATTTCGTCCGCAAGAGCGACCGGCCTGACGCCATCCAGCAGCTGACGGGCTCCATTGCGCGCTCGCCGATGGTGCTGGGCGAGCCGATTCGCGAGGCCAAGCTGATCAAGGCCAACGGCTCCGGCTTCATGGCCGCGATCCTGCCGTCCGGCATGCGGGCTATTTCGACCGACATCTCTCCGGAAACCGGGGCCGGCGGCTTCATCCTGCCCAATGACCATGTCGACGTCATTCTCAGCCGGCGCGACAAGGAGGCCGAGAAGGCATCCGGCGTCGACGTGCATACCAGCGAGACGATCCTGACCAATGTCCGCGTGCTCGCCATCGACCAGACGGTCGAGGAGAAGAACGGGCAGCGCGTCGTCGTCGGCAAGACCGCAACGCTCGAGCTCAGCCCGCGTCAGGCCGAGCAGCTCGCGCTGTCGCGCCAGCTTGGCACGCTCACGCTCGCCCTGCGCAGCATCATCGATGCCAGTGCGCCGCCTGAGAGTGACGACGGCAAGCGCAAACGTCGCGCCGGCGCCATCGAGCGCTTCGGCCAAACCGTAATCATTTCGCCGTAACGGGGGAAGCGTGTCATGGCGACGAAGTTGATGGTCCGCCAAGTCGTGTTCGCAGCGGTCGTGGCGCTCACGAGTCTGAGTGCCGCCGTGCCGGCCGTCCCGGCGGAATCGGATGCCGTGGGGCCGGTGATTACCGGCACCGACGGAAATGTAAGGTTCATCCCGCTCGGCAAGGGCAAATCGGTCGTGGTCGATTTGCCGCGCGACGCCAAGGACGTACTGGTCGCGAACACGCAGATCGCCAACGCCGTCGTGCGTTCGGCGCGGCGCGCCTACCTCATCGGCGTCGAGGTGGGGCAGACCAACGTGTTCTTCTTCGACGGCGAGGGCAAGCAGGTCGCTGCCTTCGACATTGCGGTGACGCGCGATCTCAACGGCGTGCGGGCGGCGCTCAAGCAGACGATGCCGCAGGCCGACATCAAGATCGAGGGCGTCGCCGACGGCGTGATGCTCACCGGCAGCGTGTCCAATCCCGGCGAGTCGCAGCAGGCCTACGACATCGCCAGCCGGCTGGTGGGCGACGGCAAGGTCGTCAACGGGCTGACCATTCGCGGCCGCGACCAGGTCATGCTCAAGGTCACGGTGGCGGAAGTGCAGCGCGACGTCGTCAAGCAGCTCGGCGTCGACCTCAACGGCACGCTGAACCACGGCACCGCCGTGGTCAACTTCAACAACAGCAATCCGTTCGGCGCGACCGGTTCTGCGCTCAGCGGCAGCTTCATCGACACGCAGGGCGCCATCAACCGCGGCTCCGACGGCAGCTTTGCCAACGGTTTTCCGCGCATTGGCGCCACCATCCGCGCCATGGAGCGCGCCGGCGTGATGCGCACCCTGGCCGAGCCCAATCTCACGGCGATCTCTGGCGAAAGCGCCACCTTCCTGGCCGGCGGCGAGTTCCCGGTGCTGGCCGGCTACAACTGCGATCCCGTGACCCGCGTCTGTACCCAGTCGGTGACGTACAAGAAGTTCGGCGTCGGTCTCAATTTCACCCCGGTGGTGCTGACCGAGGGCCGCATCAGCCTCAAGGTGACGACCGAGGTGTCGGAGCTCTCCAATGAGGGTGCGCTGACCCTGCTCAGCGGCGGCGTGCTTCCCTCTATCAAGACCCGCCGCGCCGACACCACCCTGGAGATTCCATCCGGCGGCTCGATGGCCATGGCCGGCATGATCCAGGAGCAGACGAAGCAGGCGATCCAGGGCTTGCCCGGCCTGCTGCAGCTGCCCGTGCTCGGCACGCTGTTCAAGAGCCGCGAATACGTCAACCGGCAGACCGAGCTCATGGTGATCGTCACGCCCTACGTGGTGCGGGCGGTGGCGCGCAAGGAGCTGTCGCGTCCCGATGACGGTTTCGTCGACGCCACCGATCCGGCGGCGGTGCTGCTCGGTCGCTTCAACCGCATCTACGGGGTCGCCGGCAAGCGCGAGATAGTGAAGGGCTATCGCGGCGACTACGGCTTCATCCTCGACTGACGGTCGCATCAAGGACAAGACAGATGACCAAATTCAACCTTCCGCTCATGCGGCCGAGCCGACGGCGCCCGATGGCGGCGCGAGCCTTGCTGCTCCTCGGCGCCGGCATGGCTCTCGCGGCCTGCCAGCACAACCGCTCTGAGGTCACCACCGGCATCGCCGACCTGGCGCCGGCCGACTACCAGCAGCGCCACCCGATCGCCATCAAGGAGGGGGAGCGCACCGTCGAACTGTTCGTCGGCCGCGCCCGCGGCGGCCTGACGCCGGCGCAGCGCGCCGACGTTGCCTCCTTCGCCCATGCGTGGCGGCGCGAAGCGACCGGCGGGATCATCGTCGAGGTGCCGGCCGGCACGGAAAACGCCCGTGCCGCCCACGAGGCGCTCAGTGACGTGCGCTCCATCCTGGCGGCATCCGGCGTTCCCGCGGGCGCCGTCGCCACCCGGCCCTATCGGCCGGTCGATCCGCGCATCATGGCGACGCTCAAGCTCAACTACCCGAAGATGACGGCGTCCGCCGGGCCGTGCGGCCTGTGGCCGAACGACATCGGGCCGGGCGCCGGCCGCCCGTACATCGAAAACGATTCCTATTGGAACTATGGCTGCGCCAATCAGCGCAACCTGGCCGCCATGGTGGACAACCCGGCCGACCTGGTTCAGCCGCGCGGCGAGACGCCAGTCTATGCGGCCCGCCGCTCGATCGTGCTCGACAAGTATCGCAAGGGTGAATCGACGGCTGCCGCGAATGCAGACTCCAACAAAGCCAAGATAACCGACGTGGGCCAATGATCAGATTCAATCCGCCAGCAGGGGCGGCGGAGACCGCCGCCACCGAGACCGCCCGGGACGAGCACATTGCGCCGGTCCCGCGCATTTCGATCCAGGCCTTCTGCGAGTCGGCCGAGACCGCCGCCGTCATGCAGGCATCGGGCGAGGATCGCCGCATGGGCAAGGCCCATCTCAAGGTGCAGACCGGCGGCGTCGCCGCCGCGGTCGAGGCCTATCGCGCCGCCCCGACGCCCAACGTCATCATCCTCGAAACGATGGGCCGCGGCGACGACCTTCTGGCCGGGCTCGACACGCTGGCCGACGTCTGCGACGCGGGAACCCGCGTGATCGTCGTCGGCAGGCTCAACGACATCGTGCTCTATCGCGAGCTCGTCCGCCGCGGCGTGAGCGACTACATCATGGCGCCGGTCGGCGCGCTCGACATCATACGCGCGGTGTCCGGCCTGTTTTCGGCGCCTGATGCCAAGCCGGTTGGTCGCACCGTAGCGGTCGTCGGCGCCAAGGGCGGCGTCGGCGCTTCGACGGTCGCCCATAACGTCTCCTGGGCGATCGCCCGCGACCTGACGCTCGACTGCGTCGTGGCCGATCTAGATCTTCCCTTCGGCACCGCCGGCCTCGACTACAACCAGGACCCGCCGCAGGGCATCGCCGACGCGGTGTTCTCGCCGGAACGCATCGACTCCGGCTTCATGGACCGGTTGCTGTCGAAGTGCACCGATCATCTCAGCCTGCTTGCCGCGCCGGCGACGCTCGAGCGCCTGTATGATTTCGGCCCCGAAGCGTTCGACACCGCCCTCGACGTTCTGCGGACGTCGGTGCCATGCATCGTCCTCGACGTGCCGCACATGTGGACCGGATGGGCCAAGCGCGCATTGGTCGGCGCCGACGACATTCTCGTCGTGGCCGCACCCGACCTGGCGAACTTGCGCAATGCCAAGAACCTGATCGACGTCCTGCGCAGCGCGCGGCCCAATGACCAGCACCCGCATTACTGTCTCAACCAGGTCGGCATGCCGAAGCGGCCCGAGCTCAAGCCCGCCGACTTCGCCAAGGCGCTGGAAGCCGAGCCGGCGGCGGTCATCCCGTTCGAGCCGCAATTGTTCGGCACCGCCGCCAACAACGGCCAGATGATCGCCGAGATGGCGGCAAACCATCGTGCGGCAGAAACCTTCCGCCAGTTGGCGCAGCTGTTGACGGGTCGCGTCGAAGCGAAGCGGACGCGGTCCGGTCTGTTGAGCCCCTTCATCGAAAAACTCAAGCGCCGCGCTTAAGCGCGGTTGGAGGCAGCGGCGGTGTTTGGCAAGCGTTCCACACTCGCACCGGGCAATGCGCGGCCAGCGGCCGTGCCGGCACCCGCGCCGGCGCCCGCGGCGGCGCCCGTCATTGCGCCGCCTCCGCCGGCGGCGGCTGCGGCCGAGCCGCCGCGCGAGATCAGGAGTTCGGCGCCTCCTGCCACGGTCGCGTCTCCGCCGCTCAGCCCGGCCGCGGCGCCGTCCTCGTCCGCGGAATCGCGCCGTTCCGACGCCTACTACGAGGTGAAAGGCACGATCTTCGGCGCCCTCATCGAGGCGATCGACCTGTCGCAGCTGGCGCGCCTCGAAGCCGATGCGGCGCGCGAGGAAATCCGCGACATCGTCAATGAAATCATCGCGATCAAGAACATCGTGATGTCGATCTCCGAGCAGGAGGAGCTGCTCGACGACATCTGCAACGACGTTCTCGGGTACGGTCCGCTGGAGCCGCTGCTGGCGCGCGACGACATCGCCGACATCATGGTCAACGGCGCCGAGACGGTGTTTATCGAAGTCGCCGGCAAGATACAGAAGACCGGCATCCGCTTCCGCGACAACCAGCAGCTCCTCAACATCTGCCAGCGCATCGTCAGTCAGATCGGCCGCCGCGTCGACGAATCGTCACCGATCTGCGACGCGCGCCTGCCCGACGGCTCGCGCGTCAACGCCATCGTGCCGCCGCTGTCGATCGACGGGCCTGCGCTCACCATTCGTAAATTCAAGAAGGACAAGCTCACGCTCGAGCAGCTCGTCAAGTTCGGCTCGATCACGCCGGAAGGCGCCGAGGTGCTCAAGGTGATCGGCCGGTCGCGCGTCAACACGCTGATTTCCGGCGGTACCGGTTCGGGCAAGACCACGCTGCTCAACTGCCTCACCCGCTACATTGATCACGACGAGCGCATCATCACCTGCGAAGACGCCGCCGAGCTGCAGCTCCAGCAGCCGCACGTGGTGCGCCTGGAGACGCGGCCGCCCAACCTGGAAGGCGAAGGCCAGGTGACCATGCGTGATCTCGTGCGCAACTGTCTGCGTATGCGGCCCGAGCGCATCATCGTCGGCGAGGTGCGCGGACCCGAGGCGTTCGACCTGCTGCAGGCGATGAACACCGGCCACGACGGTTCGATGGGCACGCTGCACGCCAACAACCCGCGCGAGGCCCTGTCGCGGCTCGAATCGATGATCACCATGGGCGGCTATTCGCTGCCGTCGAAGACCATTCGCGAGATGATCTGCGCCTCGGTTGACGTCATCGTCCAGGCAGCGCGCCTGCGCGACGGCTCGCGCCGCATTACCCACGTCACCGAGGTGATGGGCATGGAAGGTGACGTCATCATCACCCAGGACGTGTTCATCTACGAGATGCTCGGTGAGGACGCCCAGGGAAAGCTGATCGGACGCCATCGCTCGACCGGCATCGGCCGGCCGAAGTTCTGGGACCGCGCGCGCTACTACGGCGAGGAGGGGCGGCTCGCCGCCGCGCTCGACGCCGCCGAAGCTCCCGCCGACGGTCGCTGAGGAGCAGGCCGCCATGAACATGCAGATGCTGGCCATGGCCTTCCTGTTCGCGGTCGCGGGCGGCGGCGTGGCATGGGTCTTCATCTATCCGGTCCTGTCGGGCGACCGGAAGGCGGAAAAGCGCGTGGCCAGCGTCGGGCGGTCGGATGCGCCCGCCGCGCGGGCGTCACAACAACGCGCGGTGCAACGCTCGAAGCGCGAGCAGGTGGAAGAAAGCCTGAAAGAGCTCGAGTTGCGGCGGGCCAAGGCCAAGAGCCTGCCGTTGTCGATGCGCATCAACCAAGCGGGCCTCAACTGGTCGAAGCAGCAGTTCTGGCTGATCAGTGCGGCGCTCGGCGTGGGGGCATGCGCCGCGGCGTTCTTTGGCGGCCTGGGTCCGCTTCCGGCGGCCGGCTTCGGCTTTGCGGCCGGCTTTGGCGCGCCGCGCTGGCTGCTGACCTTTCTGCGCAAGCGCCGCGAAAACAAGTTTCTCGAGGCGTTTCCCGATGCCGTCGACGTCATCGTGCGCGGCATCAAGGCCGGCCTGCCGCTGCTCGAAAGCATCAAGATCGTCGTCAACGATGCGCCCGAGCCGGTCAAGAGCGAGTTCCGCACCATCATAGAGACGCAGACCGTGGGTATTCCGGTCGGCGAAGCCTGCACCAAGGTCTACGAGCGCATCCCGCTGCCCGAGTGCAACTTCTTCGGCATCGTGATCAGCATCCAGCAGAAGTCGGGCGGTAACCTGTCGGAAGCGCTCGGCAACCTGTCCCGTGTGCTGCGCGACCGCAAGAAGATGAAGCAGAAGATCCAGGCCATGTCGATGGAGGCAAAGGCGTCGGCCAGCATCATCGGCGCGCTGCCTCCCTCGGTGATGGGCCTCGTCTATCTGACCGCGCCGGACTACATCGAGCTGCTGTGGACGCATCCGACCGGCCGCCTGCTGCTTGCCGGCTGCGCAGTGTGGATGCTCATCGGCGTCCTCGTCATGCGCAAGATGATCAACTTCGATTTCTGAGCCGCCATGATCGATCTCCTCATCGCCAAGCTGCACGACCCCAGGTTCATGGCGATGCTGTTTGCCGCGGTCGCCGCCTTCGCCACCGTGCTCACGCTGGCGATGCC
>Ga0126380_10000347_pt1 | contig 14832 bp, 15 predicted proteins | sample PanSoiMetPlot_26_FD_92544 | JGI IMG/M metagenome (GOLD analysis project Ga0126380, IMG submission 92544) | Tropical forest soil microbial communities from Panama - MetaG Plot_26 | ecosystem: Environmental > Terrestrial > Soil > Tropical forest > Bulk soil | place: Panama | collected 2016-02-17
CAGGGCGGCGGCGGCAGTGAGCGGGACCGCCTGCGTCAGGTCGGTGCCCACGAGCGCGTTAGCGCTGATCAGCGGGTAGAGGAAGAGCAGCAGCACGATCATCAGCGACCCGGAGCCGACCGAGGTCATGCCGACGATGAGCCCGCCGATCATGCCGATTCCGATGGTCGCCAGCGGGCGGACCTGGACGTCGTTGATGAGGCCGATCCGCCGCTGGCCGGACCTGCGGTCCAGGTAGTAGCGGAACACCATGGCCGCGGCCCCGATCAGCAGCGCGGCACCCAGGAACTTCTCCACGTTGCCCTGTGCGGCGGAACTGTTGCCGAGCTCGTGCAGCAGGTAGGCGCCGACGAACGCCATCGGCACCGAGCCGCACACCATCCAGCCGACCAGGCGCAGGTTCACCGTCTTCTTGTACAGGTGCACGGCCGCGCCGACCGGCCGCATCAGCACCGCGGCCACCAGGTCGCTGGAGATCGCCGAAGACGGCTTCACCCCGAACAGCAGGATCAGCATCGGCGTCATTAGCGCGCCTCCGCCAGCCCCGGTCAGCCCTACCAGCAGCCCGACAACCGCGCTGCCAAGGACGATGTAGGGGTCCAGGTGCATTGCGGGGCCTCTCCTTCCATTGCTGCCCGGTGACCCGCCATCCACGCGGCCCGGTGCTTCTCCTCGGCTGCCGCCGCCTTCGCCGCCACCCCGCGACGCGCTTTCGTCACCAGGGCCCGTGACCAGCGGTTTTAGACCGCCGGTGACCAGCGCCACGCGCTCAGCAGATTCTCTAGTCTTTCATTCCTAAATATAGAGATTAGCGGGCGGGACGCACGGCGGGTGGCAATTTCAGAGCATGTGAATATACCTAGTTTCTCGTGTCTAAAAATAGGTATTAGGTGAGGCTGTGGATAACCGGTTGCACAATTGGCAGTTGTGTGCGACAAACGCGGTGGGACGCTCCGCGGGTTAGCGCCGTTGTGCGGTTCCCGCGAACAAAGTGGGCCCGGCACGACGACCACGGCCCAGCGCGGCGTCGGAGCACCCGGGGCGCATGCCGCGCCGGGGCTCCGGCAGAGCCCCGGCTCGCGCGGTGCGGGGGCTCGCGCGAGCCGGGCTCGGGTGGGGCCGGGTTCGGGGTGTGCCCGGACTCGGGTGTGGCCGGAGCTCAGGCGGGGTCAGGACCGGCCGGACGGCGGAGGCGGCGGCCGGTGATTCTGGTGGGCGTGATGCGGATCGCGTGCTCGCGCAGCCCGCCTGGCCACGGCTCGACGCCGGATTCCAGCACCGCGGCGCGCTCGGCGTCCGAGGCCACGTGGTGCGCCGGCCCCTGGATCAGCACGCTCCAGCCCTCCCGGGCGACCGGGTCGATGTCGTCGATCTCAAACGCCACCTGGAATTCCGCGTGCGCGACCCCGGTGCGCAGATCCTCGTCCGTCGGGCTGTCCTGCGCGGTCCGGAACACGATCGCGCCGTCGTGCAGCTTGTAGTTGACCGGAAGCACGGTCATTCCGTAGCGCCCGATGAAGGCGAGCCGGCCAATGCCGCCGGGCGAGATCAGCCGCAGGCATTCCGCCTCATCCAGCGGCTCCAGGGCCCGCCGGGAGTCGGCCGGCTCCTGCCCGGCCGGGCTCACCTGTGCGTCACCGTTCGTGCCATCAGACATTGCCGATCCTGTTCGTCCGCCATCATGGGAGGGCTCGCGGCGTGGTCCGCGACGCCTATTGTCTCTCCCCCGCCGCTAGCCGCGTGATCGGAACCGCTTGGTCCACTGCGGGCCGACGACCGCCCAGGCCAGCTCCCAGTCTGCAAGCCTGCGGCGATCCAGCAGTTTCCGCCCGGCCCATGCCAGGAAGACGAGCACGGTCAGCAGGGCGATCGTGGCGACGGCCGCCACGGTGGCCGCGCGGGCCATCACCGTGCGGTGGGTAACCGGGGCATTGGTAGGCCGGCCTACGGCATCGACCCAGATCCACACGGTACGGCCGGCCGCCGTGCCCACCTCGACCGGGATGTGGCCGAAGCGGACCCGCCCGTCGGGCGCGACCCACCGGGCCGGCGCCCAGGAGTAGCCGAACAGGCCCGTAGCGAACGAGTCGGGCACCGTCGCGGAGCTCAGCAGCACCGCGGGAACATCGCTCCAGGAGCGCTCCGCCCGTTGCTCGGCGGCGCCGGCGCGGGCCACCCAGCCGAACGCCGCCATGCCGAGCAGCGGAGCCCCGACCAGGCAGACGAGGAGCAACTGGGCCGCGAGGCACGTGGCGATCTTGTCGGTCCGCCGCCGCAACGGGTTGGCGTCCAGTCCCAGCCGGCATGCTAGGCGCTTGGCCCGTTTCTTGATGCCACTCATGCCGCTCGTTCCGTTCCTGTCCGGGCATATCGCCGCTGCAATCGACGATACTGCCGGGTTCCGCTCGCCGGGATCCATCCGCGGTGTTTACTCTCCACGGCAACCGAACCGCCTGGTGCCGGCGTCATCGTCCGCTCTCCTCCCATGGCCCACCGTCAGCGAAGCTTTCTCAGGAAGGGGTCCCGTGGCTGGGCCGGGGTGACCCGGATCCGTGCGTCCGCGGCCTGGGCGCCGCCCGCCGTTGCGATGACCGGGTTCAGGTCGAGTTCGGCCACCTCCGGCAGGTCGTCGGCCAGCCGGGACACCCGCAGCAGCACGTCGGCCAGCGCGGCGGTGTCCACTGGCGCGGTGCCGCGGTGGCCGAGCAGCAACGGGGCCGCGTGCACGCCGTGGATCAGGTCGTCCGCGTCGGCGTCGGTGAGCGGGGTAAGCCGGGCCGCGTGGTCGCCGAGGACCTCGGTGGCCACGCCGCCCAGCCCGAACACCACCAGCGGGCCGAATACGGGCTCCTGGATGACGCCGACCAGCACCTCGACGCCACCGGACAGCATCGGCTCGACCAGTGCACCGGTGAGGCGGGCGCCGAACGTGCCGGCCAGTTCCTGGTACGCCGCCCGGACCTCAGCCTCCCCGTGCAGGCCGAGCTTGACCGCGCCGGCCTCGGTCTTGTGGACCAGGCCGGCCGCCTCGGCCTTGAGCACCACCGGGCCGCCGAACCCGGCCGAGGCCTGGACGGCTTCCTCTTCGCCGACGGCCAGCCTGGCGGGCACGAGCGGTATCTGGTAGCAGCCGAGCAGTTCGCGGGTGGCCTGCTGGGGCAGCCATCCCCCGTCCGGGTTCGCCCGGAGGAACGCCGTGACCTGCGCCTTGGCGGCCGCCGTACGCAGCCCGGCGAACTCGGGCACCTGGCCCTGCGGCCGGCCGCGCCAGGCGTGGTACCGCGCGGCATGCCCCAGCGCCCGGGCCGCGCTCTCCGGGAACGCGTAGGCGGGAACGGCCGCCGGGACGGCCAGGCGGCCGCCCTGGTGCTTGTCGCGAGGGAGCAGCCGCACCGTTTCCCGCTGGTCCAACGCCGCGGTGGCCAGCGGCTTGGCGACCCGGGCGGCCCGGACCGCCTGGGTCAGGTCGGCGACGGCGGTCGGCACGGTCACCGCGAGCACGGCATCGATCCCGTCGTCTGCCGCGACCTCCTCCAGGCAGGCGCGGAACGTGTCCTGCGTCACGGCGGCGGTGGTGTCCACGGGGTTTGTCACCGCCCCACCGGACGGCAGGAGGCTGGCCAGTCGCCGCCGGGTGGCCGTGGCCAGGACGGGGACGTGCAGCCCGCTATCGCCGCACGCGTCGGCGGCGAGCACCCCCGCGCCGCCCGCGTTCGTCACGATGGCGACCCGACTCCCCGCCGGGAGCGGCTGCGCGGCGAGCAGCGCGGCGACCTCCACCAGTTCCCCGAGACCGGGCACGGCGATGATGCCCGTCTGCCCGAACAGCGCCTCCTGGGTAACCAGCGGCGTCGCCGCCGCGGCGGTGTGCGAGGCCGCGGCGACCTGGCCTGCGGCGGACCGGCCGCCGACCACGGTCAGCACCGGCATCCGCTGGCCGACCCGGCGCGCGGTCCGCGCGAACTTGCGCGGGCTGCCGAACGACTCCACGTACAGGACCGCCAGCTTCGTCTGGCCGTCCTGCTCCCACCAGGTCAGCATGTCATTGCTGGACACGTCGTACTTGTCGCCGACCGAAGCGAACGAGGACACGCCGATGCCCAGCTGCGACAGGTGCCCCAGCAGCGAGATACCGATGCCACCGGACTGGACGACCAGCCCCGCGGCACCAGGCGCCGGGTGCGCGGCGGCGAAGGTGGCATCGAGCCCCAGCGGAGGGATGGCCACGCCGAAGCAGTTCGGGCCGACCAGGCGCATGCCGTGCCGGCGGCACACCGCGAGCAGGTCCGGGCCACTGGCCCCGAGGCCCGAGCTGATCACGACGAGAGAGCGCACGCCGCGTCGCCCGCAACGCGCCGCCACGTCCACGACCGCGGCCGCCGGGACGGCAAGCACGGCCAGGTCCACCCGCTCCGGCAGGTCGTCGACGGACGCCAGGCAGTGCAGGCCCTCCAGCGAGCTGGCGCGCGGGTTGACCGGGTACACCGCTCCGGCGAACCCGCCGGCCACGACGTTGCGCAGGATTTCGCGGCCCACCGTGCCCCGCCGCCGGCTGGCGCCCACCACGGCCACCGACTCAGGCCGCAGCAGGTGCCGCAGGCTCGCTACGTCCGCCAGGCTCTCCCGCGCGGCCACCGAGTCCAGGTAACCGTCCAGGGTGCGGTCATCGTCCCCGGCCGGAATCGGAAAGGTCAGCTCCACCACTCCATCGCCCATCGTCCGGTGCACGGGCAGCCCGGCGGAGGCGAATACCTCAAGCATCGACTGGTTCTGAAGCAGCGTCTCGGCGGTGAACGCGCGCAGCCCGCGTTCTCGCGCGGCCGACACCAGGTGTTCGAGCAGGAGCGTGGCGATACCCCGGCCGTGCATGTCGTCGGGCACTGCGAAGGCGACCTCGGCGGTGCCCGGCGCGGCGGGCTCATAGCTGGCCACCCCGACCAGCCGGTCGCCGAGCCATGCCAGGAGCGCCGCGTGGTCCGGCCCGGGCTCCCGGCAGACACGAGCGGCCTCGTTCTCCGCATTGCCCGGGCTCAGGCTGAAGAAGCGCAGGTAGAGGTTGTCCGGTGACATGGCGGCGTGCATGGCCCGGACGGCCTCGGTGTCGGCCGGGCGGGCCGGCCGGATCAGCACCGTGGTCCCGTCGGTCAGCAGCGCGTAGGTCCCGGCAGCAGTCCCCGCCGCAGGCTGGCCGGGCGCCGGCCCGGCGGCCGTCATACCGCGGCCTCTGGGTCGCCGGTGACCACGGCTTCCCCGGCCGGGACGATGCGGGAGTACTCGTCCGGCAGGACCATCGCGATGTGGCCGTCCTTCAGCCACTTGATGATGTACGGGGGTGAACCGTCCGCCGACGGCACCCCCAGCACCTCGCCGATCCGGTCTTCCCCGACGATCAGCCGGTCGCCGACCCGGGCGCGCATTGGAACCACCTCACCGGCGGGCCCGGCGGCCGGGGCCGCGGGCCTGCTCCCGGGACCGCATGCCCGCTACCGCTGTCGCTGTGGCTGTCATCGCCGGTCACCTCCTGCCTGCGTTGCTCTTAGTGTGCTCGGCCACGGCCACGCCAATCAGGGCGGTGCGGCCCGAATGCATGGGACCTTCGGCCCCGCCAGCACGGCGGCCGGGCACCCAGTTCAGGAACTCCGGCACCCCCCGGCTGGGGACTTCCGTCATGCCCTCAACGGCCCATGCTCGGGGTCAGGATCCAAGGCCGACGCGGTGCGGGCGGTCGGGCCGGGGCCATTGGTCCCCTGGCAACGGATCCTGCGCTGGCGGTGCCTACTTCCGCTCAGCTACGTAGTAGCCCTTCCCCCGCACCGAGATGATCGTTCCCTCATCGCGCAACGTCTCTAGCGACCTCTGCGCGGTACGGTGTGAAATCCCGTATTCCTGGGCCAGGGTGAGTATCGACGGCACCCTGCCCTGAAGTTCGCCTGATTCGATCTGGCCACGCAGCAGCGCCGTCAACTGCTCGTGAAGCGGCACTGGCGAGCCGTGGTCGATCATCGTGCCAGCGTTCCCCCCATGTGCTCGCACGTGACTAGCAGGGCTTATCCGTGTATACACGGGTGTACCCTTACAATATGAGCAATTCCGGCAACGGCGGCACGACGGATCTCGACGCATTGCGGCAGGACTACCCAGGCTGGCGATTCGGCTCAGTGTGGACGAGCGCGGCCAGCGGGCCGGATGTGCGCCGTCTGTATGCCACCAAGGACGGGCGGTTGCTCACCGCCTGGACGGCTGTCGAGCTCGCCGCGGTTATCCGGCGCGAGGAGGCGGGCCCTTCTTGACCTGCCCAGCTAATCCCTGAGCATGCTCCGGTATACCGCGAGCAGGGCGGCCTTCTGCTCATCGTCGAGCCGGGCGTCGGCCCGGATCACCGACTCCACCGAGCCCGGGCCGCCGTCCGCGTCACCGCGGGCCGCGTCGGCGCCATGCTCAAGCAGGCCCGCTTCGGCGAGCAACGTCTCCGCTGAGACGTTGAGCGCGTCGGCCAGCAGCCGCAGCACACGCACCGAGGGCTGGTGCAGGCCGCGCTCGATCTGGCTCAGGTACGGGTTCGAGAGGCTGGTCAGCTCGGCAAGCTGGCGGAGCGACAGGTTGGCCAGCTTGCGCTGGCTCCGGATGAAGGTGCCCAGGGCCTTCATCTGGACGTCCCATGCGTCTGTCATGGTCACCTCGCCTCCAGGCGCGCAGCCGATGTGCTAACAATACTGAGCGCGACACCGCGCGGCACCCCTCGCCTGGGCTGCCGCGCGGTGTCGCGTTGGTCCACCGCCCGCTGCGACGGATGGCGGATGAGCCGGCACGCCGGCCCGTCACCGGACCAGGCTCACTTGGCCGTGGTGGTCGCCTTCTTGGCCTCAGGGGCCGTCTTGGCCGCAGGAGCGGTCTCGCCGTAGAACAGCGGCGTGGTCGCCTTCAGCACGTCCTCGGCGAACTTCCGCTGCGCCGCGAGCAGCTGCTCGGCGAAGTCGTACGCGCCCGCCACCACCTCACTCGGCTTGGGCAGCTTGGCGGAGAACGGGATGCTCACCTCGGGCAGCGGCGGCTTGATGGCCTGGACCGCGTCGGCCCACATCTGGATCGCGTCGACCACGGTCTCCTGGCTCTTGCGGACGGTCTTCAGGATCTCACCCTGAAGCTCCTGCCCGACCGACGTGGTATTGCTCATGACTCCTCCTTGATGTCGTCTGCAAACTAAAGTACGCAAACTCGCTGTTCTTGTCAAGCGCCACCTTGATATACCTAGCACCATCTCGGCTGGCGGGACCGCAGCACCAGGCGCGCCGATCGGAACAGGCGCATGCCGGCGCAGGAGCAGGTCCGCTCGGCGCTGCACGGTGGAAGGGTCCGGCGGCTGAGACGGTGAGGCTTTCCAGCAGGTGAGCGCCTTGCCCCGCTGGCCTCCCTGAAGGGAGGCGCCTAGCCGCGGATATAGGTTCCCGGTGCGTCAGCGATGGCCGGATACCGGTCGCTGCCCATCGGCGGCGGTTCGACGCGGCGGCCGGCCCGCCGTCCCGCCCACTTGGCCCAGTCCTCCCACCACGACCCGCCGTGCCGCTTGGCGGCCTCCCGCCACTGGTCCGCGGTCGCGGGATTCGGTGGCTTGGCCACCTCGTACCAGGGTTTCGGGCCGGGCGGGTTCACGATCCCGGCGATGTGGCCGCCGCTGGAGAGCACGTAACGGACGTCCCCGCCCATCAGCCCGGTCGTCTTGTAGGACGCGGGCCAGGGCACGATGTGGTCGTTGACGGCACCGACCACGTAGGCGTCGTTGGTGACGCCGGCGAGCGACAACCGCTGCCCCTTGACCTCCATGATGCCGCGGGCCAGTTCGTTGCGCAGGTACAGCGAGCGCAGGTAGAACGCGTGCATCGCGGCGGGCATGCGGGTGTTGTCGCTGTTCCAGGCCAGGATGTCGAAGGCCGGCGGGTCCTGGCCGAGCAGCCAGTTGGACACCACGTAGTTGAAGATCAGGTCGTTGGGCCGCAGCGCGTCGAACGTCGTGGCCATCTGCCTGCCCTCCAGGACGCCCTGCTCCTCCATCTGCCGTTCCAGCCTGGACACGGTCAGCTCGTCGGTGAACGCGCCGAGCACCCCCGGATCGCTGTAGTCGAGGAGGGTGTTGAGCAGGGTGATCGAGCCAAGCCGGCGATCGCCGGCCGCGGCCAGGTAAGCGGCGTGCATGCCGGTGAGCGCCCCGCCGAGGCACAGCCCGACAATGTCGATCTTCGACGCCCCGGTGATGTCGGTGATCACGTCCAGCGCGGTCTGCGGGCCGTGCACCAGGTAGTCGTCCAGGGCCACGTCGCTCATGCTCGGATCCGGGTTGCGGTAGGAGATCGCGAAGACCGTGCGCTCGTGCGTGATGGCCCATTCGAGGAAGCTGCGGCCGGGGGCCAGGTCCATGATGTAGTACTTGTTGATCCAGGGCGGGCTGGCCAGCAGCGGGACCGACCGGACCTGGGGAGTCTGCGGCGCGTACTGGATCAGTTCCATCAGGTCGTTACGGAAGACGACCTTGCCGGGGGTAGCGGCCAGGTTCCGGCCTACCTTGAACGGGCGGGTGTCCACCTGCCGGGGCATGCCGTTGTTGTTCCTGAGGTCGTCGAGAAAGTTCCGGGCGCCGGCCACCACGCTCGCCCCGCCCGTCTCGAACGCTCGCTTGAGCGCCGCTGGGTTGGTGGCGAGGTAGTTCGTCGGGGCGAGCGCCGCGAGGATCAGCTCGGATGCCAGCCGTGCCTTCGCGTCGGTCACCGGGTCACCACGGCCGACCGCCAGCAGGTCCTCGGTGAGCTCCACGGCGGCGAAATACGCCTCCCCGATCGCGAAGAAGGCGGGGTTGTCCCGCCAGGCCGGGTCGGCGAACCTCTTGTCCTTCGCCAGCGCCGTCTGCCCGTGCTCACCCCTGCCGCGGGCCGCCCAGTGCGCGGCGGCCTCCGGGCCGATCCTGGCAAGTGCGGCCCCGAACTGCCAGAACGCACCGGAGGCCGCGTAGGGATGCTGCGCGGCGCGCCACGCGACGGCCAGAAGCGAACTGCCGAAGCTGACCGGGTCGAGCCTCGCGAACAGACCGCCTTCGGGGGCGACGGCTGCCATGGCGTCCTCGCCCACGGCCCACGCCTTTCCTGCGCCGTCCATGACAGCCCTCCTCGCTGCCCCGCCGCCTGGCCGATTCCGCGCCATACCCTGCTATGCCCGCTGGAACGCCCCGCCAATGCACCGGCCACCGCCCATGCACGTGGCGACCGGCAGCGGCGCACGGCACTCGCGCATGCCTGCTCGCCGCGGGCGGGTGGTGGGCGAGGATGGGAGTGCCGGCCCGGCGACCCAGGGCCGGCCGCGGGACCGGCGAAGCGGCGCCCCCGCGAGCACGCGGAGGCGGCGGAAAGGACGCGGTTGTGACCTGCACCCTGCATGTCGCGTGGGATGACCGGCTGACCAGGTATGACTTCGGGCCGGCGCACCCGCTGGCACCGATCCGCGTCGAACTGACCGTCGAGCTGGCGCGTGCCTTCGGCGTGCTGGATGCGCCGGGGGTGACGGTGGCCGCCCCCGAGCCCGCCGGCACCGCCGACCTGGAACTGGTGCACGACGCGGCCTACATCGGCGTCGTGCGCGAGGCGAGCGCGGCGGGCCAGGCACTCGACCTGGCCACGCTGTTCCGGTACGGGCTCGGTACCCCGGACGACCCGGTGTTCCCCGGCATGCATGAGGCGTCGGCACTGGTCACCGGTGCGACGCTGGCGGCGGCGCGGGCGGTCTGGACCGGGGCGGCCGACCACGGGATCAATGTCGCGGGCGGCCTGCATCATGCCATGGCCGGTCATGCCAGCGGGTTCTGCGTGTACAACGACCCGGCGATCGCCATCGCCTGGCTGCTCGGCGAGGGCGCCGAGCGGGTGGCCTACGTCGACATCGACGTGCACCACGGTGACGGTGTGCAGGCGGCGTTCTGGGCCGACCCGCGGGTGCTGACCATCAGCCTGCACGAGCACCCGGCCACCCTCTTCCCCGGGACCGGCCTGCCGACCGAGACCGGGGCGGACGGCGCGGATGGCTCCGCGGTGAACGTGGCGCTGCCCGCCGGCACCCGTGACGCGGGCTGGCTCCGCGCCTTCCACGCGACGGTCCCGCCGCTGCTGCGGGCGTTCCGGCCGCAGGTGCTGGTGAGCCAGCACGGATGCGACACGCACTGGAGCGACCCGCTCGCCGACCTGGAGCTGAGCATCGACGCTCAGCGGGCCGCCCATGCCGCGATCCACCGGCTGGCCCACGAAACCGCGGGCGGGCGCTGGCTGGCGACCGGGGGCGGCGGCTATTCGCTGGTCGAGGTGGTGCCGCGTACCTGGACCCACCTGCTCGCCGAGGCGGCGGGCAGCCCGATCGATCCGCAGGCGGAGACCCCCGGAGCATGGCAGGAGTACGTGCGGCGCCGCACCGGGCGGCCCGCGCCCGGGCTGATGACCGAGGGCCAGCTAGCGGAGTTCATCTCGTTCGACTCGGGATACGACCCCGCGGAACCCGTTGACCGGGCGATCATGGCCACCAGGAACGCGGTCTTCCCGCTGAATGGCCTGATGCCATTCCCCTAGAGCCCCACAGCCGGTGAACGCAGCGAGTGAGTCGCAGCCCCTCAGGGCGGCACCAGGCCGTGGGGCCTGCGATGCCCTGTTGCCTTGGGCCTGGGCGCAGGAGCCCCGCCGGGGTCCCAGGCGACCGATCCGAGGTCGGGGTAGATGAGGACGACCGGCTCGTGGGCGAGGTCGGGATGTCGCTCGGGGTCGGCCTTTCTTGCCGCGCGTGCGGCCAGCCACTCCCGCAGCCCGGCGATCGCTCTTGGGCAGTCGGGGATGACCCAGAAGGCGACGTCGACGGCGCGGCCGGTGTATTCCGGCGGGTCGTGCGGGCAGCGCCCGAGCTTGGAGGGGCCCCAATCCCAGGAGACGATCATGCGGCGGAAAAGGCGCGGCAGGCGCGGGTCTGCGGCGAAGCAGACAATGACGTCGAGGTCGCGGACCCCCCGGCGGCCGCGCAGGTAATGCTCGGCGCCGCCTTGCGCGAGGGCGATGATGCGCACCCGGTCCCGCCAGCCAGCAAGGTGCGGGTTGCGGGCGAAGAACGCGTCGAGTTCCGCATGGGCGGCGCGCCCCAGCCGCGCGAGGTCGGAGGAGTCGAGGCGCTCATACGAGCGCGCCAGATCGCGGTCAGCGCAGTCACCGGGCGGCATGTCGCAGCCGACATTACCGGGCGCCCGCGATCCTCGGCCCCATGTCACACCGCCACGCTGACGTTCTGCCGGGGCACGGCCGTGGCCCTACGTGCCGGGCTCGATGAAGGTGCCTTAGGCGGCGTGGCTGCCGATGAGGCTGCCGACGGTGAAGGTCACGCCGATGGCCACTCCGCCGAGGGCGAGCTGGCGCAGGCCCGAGCGGAGCATGGACCTGCCGGTGAGCTTCCCGACAGCCGCCCCTCCGGTGACCAGGGCCACGGCTGTGATCACAAGGGTTGCGGCCAGCACCGGGAAGCCGAGCAGGTAGGGCAGCAGGGGGAGCAGGGCGCCGAAGGAGAAAGCCAGCAGGGACGCCATGCCCGCGAGCAGGGGCGAGGGCAGCTCATGCGGGTCGACGCCAAGTTCCTCGCGCGTGTGCACCCTCAGTGCGGTGCCCGGGTCCTGGGATACGGCGGCGGCCATCCGGGCCGCGGTGTCCGGATCAGCGCCGTAGCTGCGGAAGTACCCCGCAAGCTCGTCCTGCTCGGCGGCGGGGAACCGGGCGAGCATCTGGCGTTCGAGCGCAACCTCGGCGTGGACCAGCTCGTTCTGGTTGGTGACCGAAATGTATTCACCGGTGCCCATCGAGAACGCACCGGCGACCAGCGCCGCCGCCCCGGTGAGCACGATCGCGTGCGCAGAGACGCCGCCGCCGCCGACCCCGGCGATCAGCGAAGCGTTGGTCACCAGGCCATCGACCGCGCCGAACACGGTTGGCCGCAGCCAGCCGCCGGACACATCCCGGTGCCCGTGCGACCACCCGGCGCCCAGCGCCGCTGCCCCAGTCGCCTGGGAGGGCTCCCGCGCCTGTTCATTACCCACCCCGCGATTATCGCCCGCCGGCGGCCGCGCCCTGATCGGCCACGTCATCGGCGGGTCCGCCAGCCGGGCAACGATGCGCGGCAACGGCGACCTGATGGTGGCCGAGGCGATCCGGTGCGGCACCCTCTGGTCCAGTTCCTTCCTCAGGGCGGCCAGCGGCGGGCGGTACACCGCGCACTCGGATCCGCGGAGAAGCCGGATGGGGTCCCCTCGTCAACGGGTATCACTGGCAAGAGCCGTCGGCTCCGCCGCGGCGATGGGCCTGCCGGTGCCTGTTGCTGAGAAGGGACGGGTCATGTACGAGAAGATTCTGGTCGCTATCGATCACTCCGAGATCTCCGTGCGCGCCCTCGACGCCGCGCTAAGCCTGGCATTGTTGTCGCACGGTGAGGTATGGGTCCTGCACCTGCGCGAACGCGAGATGATGGGCAAGACCGGGCTGATGACCTCCGCGGAGTCGTCCGATGAGGCCGGGGCGGATGCCAGTGCCGCGGTGGAGGCCCTCACCCGCGCCGGCATCAAGGCCCACGGCGTGGTGCGGGACACCGCGTTCGGCCACGCGGCCCGCGAGATCGTCAGCGACGCGGCCGAACATGGCGTAGATGTGATCGTGATGGGCTCACGGGGACGGGGCGACCTGGCCGGCCTCGTGCTCGGCAGTACCGCGCACAAGGTCATCCACCTGGCGGACCGGCCGGTTCTCGTCGTGCGGTGAGGCGCTGGCCCGTGGGACGCCCCGGGTGGCCGGACGGCCCTGCTGGCCGGCGGCTACACGGGTACCGGGGTGCCGACCATGGGCGGCGGCGCGGCCGCGTCGGCGGTGATGATCACCAGCGGGCACCGGGCGCTCCGCGTGCACGCGCGGATGACCGGGCCGGGCGGGCGCCCGGCCAGGTGCGCGCCGGACGCCCCCAGCACGAGCAGGCCCGCCTCGTAGGAACGCTGCACCAGGACCCGTTCCGCCGTTCCCTCGGCAAGCTCGGCGGTAATCCCCGGGGGAACCTCGCTGCCGTAGACGCCGCGCATGACCGCGGCGAGGACACCCTGCGCGCGGAGCCATTCCTGTCCGCTCGCCGCGCGGTCGCCGAGGATGGCGTAGGAAGCGCGGTGGACGGCCGGCTCCCAGGCATGCACCACGTGCAGCGTGACGCGGCGAAGCCGCGCCTCGGCCGCCGCCCAGCGCAGTGCCGCCAGCGACGCTGCCGATCGGTGCACACCGACGATGATCCGCTGCGACGCATACTCAGTCACGACGGCCTCCAGACATCCGTGTACCCCGAACACTCTTGTCCGCCTCCGTTCGCCCGGCAAGAGGGCGAAGGTCCCTGGGCGGTAAAAAAACCGCCCGCACGGCGCGAGGATCAACCTACCCACGCCACCGCCCGGCCATGCCGACGGGGGCAGACTTCGGGTCGCGTAGCTGACACGATGGTGCGGGGCGGGCACGTAAGACGCGAGCGAAAGGGGTCATGGCAATGGATGGGCTCTCATACCCGGTTAGCTTCTCGGTTGATTACCCGGACCGGCCTCTCAACCGCCTGACGACAGGATTCCGAATCTTCACGGTCATTCCCATCGCGATAGTTCTCGGCGCGGTGTCTGGGCAGGAGTGGCAGTGGTCGACCCACGGCCAGGCGACATACACGACGGCGACCGCCGGGGGCGTGTTGTTCCTCGCACCGCTGCTCATGATCCTGTTCCGGCAGAAGTATCCGCGCTGGTGGTTCGACTGGAATCTTGAGTTGCAGCGGTTCACCAACCGGGTTGGGGCATATATGGCCCTGCTGGACGACAAATATCCCGCAACCGACGACCAGCAGTCGGTCCGCCTTGACTACACCTATCCGGATGCCACCCGGCTGAACCGCTGGCTTCCGCTGGTCAAGTGGCTATTGGCGATCCCGCATTACATAGTCCTGTTCTTCCTCTACATCGGGGCTTTCTTCGCGGTGATCATCGCCTGGTTCGCGATTTTGTTCACCGGGACCTATCCGCGGGGCCTGTTCGATTTCGTGGTTGGCGTGTTCCGCTGGCACAACCGGGTGGTCGGCTACGCGCTGACCCTGGTCACCGACGTGTACCCGCCGTTCCGCCTCGCTGCCTAACGCGGTGGTCCAGCGCAACGCCGCGGGGGGCTACGGGTGGCCGCCGCGGAGGTAGGCCTCGGCGACCCGCTTGGGCACGCACATACGCCACGCATCAACCACGAGCTCGGCGAGCTCCGCCTCGTCGAGCACGGCGAGCCGGGCGCGGACCCAGTTGTAGCGCTCGTCCGAGCGCAGCGGCATCAGGAACTTGTCCGGCTCGCTGGCGACCAGCGCGGCCCGTTCCTCCTTGGGGAACCCGAAGCCGAGCAGCTCCTCATCCGGCGAGATCGACAGGAATACGATCCGGCCCACCCGGAACTTGACATGGTCCCGCACCAGGGCCTCGTAGGCGCGGGGCAGCTCCAGGGCCAGCCGGCGCACGTCCTGCGCGGTGGCCATCCTCAGCGCCCCGGCCGCCAGGCCTGGGCCAGCTTGTCGCTCAGCGCATCGACCCCGGCGTCGATCCGCCGCCGGGACGGGTCCTCGTCGTGCCACGCGACCATCTCCCGCGCCCCTTGCTCGAACGGGATGACCGCCCGGTAGCCCGGCACCACGCTGCGCAGCTTGGCGTTGTCGAACACCATGGAGTGCGCCTTGTCCCCCAGCAGGCCCGCGCCCCACTCCGGATCCGCCACGGCGATCACAACC
>Ga0126380_10000350_pt1 | contig 14796 bp, 13 predicted proteins | sample PanSoiMetPlot_26_FD_92544 | JGI IMG/M metagenome (GOLD analysis project Ga0126380, IMG submission 92544) | Tropical forest soil microbial communities from Panama - MetaG Plot_26 | ecosystem: Environmental > Terrestrial > Soil > Tropical forest > Bulk soil | place: Panama | collected 2016-02-17
GACAAGGCGCGCGGCTTCTGCCAGCCGTAGAACCGGTGTCCCGCGGGAACAAAGGTCATCCGGCCGTTCCACGCGCGAAGTTGCGACTTCGGTAATCCCTCGACCAGAGTTTCCCCGTCGTAGCGTTCGGCCCGCTCGGACGCGATCAGCAGATGACGAGACGATACCTCGAACGTGTAATCGAACGGCTCATGCCGGACGACATCGACGTTGTCGGCCTGGACAGCGTTCCAAGCGGCGATCTCGTGCCGGGCGATTGAAGGCGGAGCAAACGCTACGAGTGCACTGTCCGTCGTCGCACTGCCGAGGCCGCCCATGGTTCTGTCTCCTGCCCGACGATCGCTTGCGTTCTCCTGCTGGGATCGTCCTCCCACCCGCGCGTCGTTCATAGCGGCACGCTATTGGTTCACAGGTCACGCGGCACGCCGTGCGTTCCCTGATCGAGATGCCGACCAATGAGGGGGTGTCGAATAGGTTCGTTCAAATGCTCCAGCGTCGCACGGGCGCTCTCTTGCGCAAGATCAAGCCAAAGCAGCAACATCGAGCTATCATCGTTATCGATGGTTGCTAAAGTTCGCGGCCGCGGCGGACGGCGATTGCCGACGGATCGCAGGCAGCCCATCGAAGAGCTGCGCTTCTGTCTCACTCCCTTGTCCGGCCCGAGTGATGCACTGACAAGGCCGGGGCGCGATCCGCCATCAAAGCATGACCAATTTATGACGGAGGTGAAATTTTATCATTCATCACAATCAAAGGAAGTTCATGACCAATCGTTAGAACCGAACACCATATTTTCTCAAGCGCCACAGCGATTGGAGGCATGCCAATGTGGACCGGATGGATATGCGCCGGATCCTGCGAGTCGGAAAAGCCGGAGGAGGCAAGTGCTGCGCCGTCTCGCTGTTTCGAGGAAGCCGAACTGGTCCCCTGCGATAACCCGGCGCGCTGCCATTGTCGCGAAGCAACCCTTGGGGAGATCCTGGCTGATCCCATCGTCACGGCGTTGATGCAGGCTGACGGGGTCGCGCCCGAAGAGATCGAGGTGATGCTGAGGCAAATCGCCCGGCGTCCAAGCGTCGCTCAACCGACGCAACCGGAATGACGGTCGAGATTGTTGCATGTCTGTTGCTCTGCCGTCGCTTCGGTTGCCGGCCTGCACCCACTGCCCAGCTTCGCGATCCCGGTCACGTCCCCCTCCGTCCCACCCGGGCTCGCGCGCGGCCGGCTCTCGCCCCGGAGCCGGCCGCCTCGCATCCGCCCGCTCCGGCAGATGCCGTCCGGCTTCACTCTATCCGACCTCTGACGAGCGTCTTATGCGCCGCTTGGGGAACCGTGAGCGTAGCCCCTGGGCCACATGCGCTCCGCCTGACAGCGGCCAAGGTCAAGGTCGCACCACCGACCGTGCAACACTTCACATCGGCTGGCTTTGGTCAATGCGGGCCGCAGCACGCGCCGGCAGTGTGGGCTCGGCCTGGCCGGGAGCGCGCAGCGGAAGCAGCATCGCAACGGTGGTTCCTCTTTCCGGCGCCGAGAGCAGCGTGATTCGACCGCCGAGCTGTTGCGTCACGAGGTTGTGCACGATGTAGAGGCCGAGCCCGGTACTGCCCTGCGCCCGCCGGGTGGTGAAGAACGGGTCGAACACGTAGCGCTGCACGTTCTCCGGAATGCCCCGGCCGTCATCCGAGAACGCGACCTCGACATAGCCGGTTCCGGCGCGATGTGCCTTGATCCGCATCTGTCCGCCGGGCCTGTCGGCGAAGGCGTGCGTCACCGCGTTGAAGATGAGATTGGTCAGCACCTGTCCGTAAGCGCCGGGGTAGCTGTCGAGGATGATGTCGGGCGGCATCTCGAGGGTGAGCGAATCACGGAACTTCGGCAGGCCCGGCCGCACGCTCGCGACGATCTGCTCGGTTGCGAGCCTGAGGTCGAACGTGCGCCGGTCGGCAAGGCTGCGATCGACGGCGACCTGCTTGAACGATTGAATGAGCTCCGCGGCACGCTCGAGATTGGCGACGAGCAGGTTGCCGGCGTCGCGACAGGACTCGGCGAACTCGGCCAGCAGCGAGCGGCGCACCGGACCCGAGGCGATCTCCCCGGCGAAGCTCGCGCAGCGGTGCGAGAGCGTCGACGCCACGGTGAGGCTGATGCCGACCGGGCTGTTGATCTCGTGGGCAACGCCGGCAACGAGGCCGCCGAGCGCGGCGAGCCTTTCGGTCTCGATGAGATAGCGTTGCGTTTCGCTGGCGTGCAGCGCGGCTTCGGCCATCCTCCGCTTGTCGCGGATTTCGGCAAACAACGCGGCCAGGACCAACGCACCGATCGTCACCAGAAGAATGCTCACCTGGGCCGCCATGACGCGCTCGCCCGCGGCATGACCCGGATTGCCGAAATAGCCGATGCCGAAGATGGTCGTCCAAACGATCGTGAGGCTGACGATGAACGCCGCGGCGGCGGCGAAGACCGGCCGGCAGCGGGCGGCCAGCCACAACAGCGGCACGAACAGCAGGGCCACGGGCCCGACTGTCGCCAGCAGGTCGGACTGCAGGAAAATGGCGAACCCGCTCACCAGCGCCAGCGCTGCCACCGCCAGCGCGCCCTCGACGAGCTCGCTCGGCGATGGACGGTCGCGCCACGCCGAGGCGAGCTCGATCAGCAGCGGTGCGACTGTGATGATCCCCAGTCCGTCGGACGTGACCCAGTGGTGCCAGGTCGTCAGGATCGACGTCTCGGCGCCGTGAAACAGTTTGAACGTGACAGCGCCGCCGATTCCCGAGACTGCAACCCCGATGATCGCCGCCGATACCAGGCCCAGCACATTGCGCAGCTTGCTCAGCCGGACATCCGTACCGAAGTACCGCTCGACGATCCATGCCGTGAGCACGGCCTCGCCGGCATTGCACAAGCCAAACAGGGCGGCGCTCCAGACATTGCGGTCGCCCAGGACGTTGGCCACGATGGTTGCCGCCATCGTGCCGGCAACGACCGGCCATCGTGCCCCGCGGCCGAGGGCGATCAATGTCCCGGCGGAGACGCCCGCGGCAGGCCAGAACACGGCCACGCCCTCGGGCTTGGTCAAGAGCACAAGGCTGAGCCGCGCGGCCACGAAATAGACAATGGCCACGGCGATGCCGAGCCCGATCGCAACGGCCGGCTGCGCCAGAATATCGGCGGACCGCTCGCACTGGCCCTCTGTCAATACCTCCTGCCGCACCCTGGACCCTCCCCGGCAGAACCCTGTCTTAGCACAAAGCCGCACCCCTGCGGCAATCGAGCATCGGGTCATCGCGCAAGCAGATTCAGGGTTTGTCCCGATTACCTCAGGTTGCGACGTCGGGCAAAATGCCGGCCTCGCTGCGATACCTCGACGTTGGGTGCGTGCGCTCCCAACCACGTTGCAACAAGCGATTTCGCGGCTGACGACCACGCTTCAGCTCGATCGAACAAGGCAGCAACTGGCCCGCTGTTCGAACGGCCGCTTGGCCCAATCGCACGACGCACAGTTTATCGATCAGCAGCCGAAAGGCGATACAGAGAAGGGATGGATCATGCCCACGAACCTGATCGCTCTCATCGCGCAATTCCTGACACCTGACATGATCGCAAGGATCGCGTCAGCACTTGGCATCGACCGAACTCTCGCGCAGAAGGCGATCGATGCAGCCATTCCTGCACTGCTCGCGCGCCTCACCGGGTATGCTTCGAAGCCGGAAGGCGCACGGCAGCTATCGAACGTCCTGGCGCAACAGGGGCCAGATGCGCTCGTCAACATCAGAAACGCGATCGACCGACCACAAAAGGACCTGGGCGAGAGCGGCTGGAACCTGTGGTCAGCGCTGCTCGGTCGGGACACGATGAATGGGTTATCCACTGCGGTTGGAAAATTCGCAGGCCTGGGCGAGGGCACAAGCAAGTCGCTGCTCAATGTGCTCGGCCCGGTGGTCATGGGTGTCCTCGGCCAGCAGCAGCGCAGTGCCGGGCTTGACGCGAGCGGCCTCGCGGGTCTTCTCGCGTCGCAAAAGGATCAGATTGCGGCAGCAATTCCGCCGGGCCTGACCCATCAACTGGGCGCGGCCGGGCTCCTCGACGCAGTGAGCGAGGGCGCGCGGAGCAGCGCAGCGGCAGCATCGGCCGCCGCGAACAGAATCGGCAGCGCATCGGAGAGCGCGGTCGCGAGAGCGAGCCAGGCAGCGACCGCGGCACGCGGCGGCGCGATGTCGCAACTGCCATATTGGCTGGCGGCGATCGCGGTCCTGGCTGGCCTCGGGTGGTACTTCGTCAGGAGCCATGACAACGAGGAGGTGGCGGAGCACACGCAGCCGACGGCAACCCAGCCGGCAGGTCAGGTACGCGCGACCACGGGCTTGACCACGCCCAACCTGAGCGTGGGCGGTGTCGATCTGGCCAAGCAGGTCAGCGCGTCGGTCGGCGACCTGAGCGCGGCGCTCACCGGCATCACGGATGTCGCATCCGCCGAGGCCGCTCTGCCCAAGATCCAGGACGCGACGGCAGAGCTCAACAAGGTGAAGGCCCTTGCGGCGCAACTTCCCCCTGACAGCAAGAGAACACTGGCCGGCCTGATCGCGGCGGCGACCCCCGCCATCTATCGGTTGTGCGACAAGGTTGTCGCCATGCCCGGCGTCGGAGTCGTTGCCAAGCCGGCAGTCGACGAGGTTCGGACACTGCTTGATACGCTGGCAAGAGCCTGAGTCCGGACGTAGCGGCCGGGATCGTCGGTGGACGGGCCTCGCGCGCGGCCGCCGACGCGTCATCGGCCGCCGATGCTGAACACCTGGTTGGGCGAGTACGAGGCGGCAATGAGTGCCGCCTCGGTGCACGCATCGCGGGTCCTTTAGCTGCAAACCGTGTGCACAGGAGAGTGGTCAATGGCTGACAAGACCAGCTTCACGCGCGATGAGTGGACGCTGCTGTTGGAGAGCCCGATGATCGCCGGCATGGCCATCACGGCGGCTGAGCCGAGCGGACTTTGGGGTACGCTCAAGGAATCTTTCGCCGGCGGCAGCGCGCTGGCAAAGGCAACCATCGACTCCGGAGCCAATTCGCTGGTCAAGGCTGTGGCTGCCAGCTTCGCGAGCCCGGAGGGCCGCCGCGCGGCGCGGGACGGCCTGCAGGCAAAACTCGCTGGCAGTACGCCGGCAGCCCTGAAGGCCAAGTGCATCGATGCGCTGCGCCAGGTCTCGGCCCTGCTCGATGCAAAGGCGCCCACCGACGCATCAGCCTTCAAGGATTGGCTGCACCAGATCAGCGAGCACACCGCGGAAGCGGCCTCGGAGGGTGGAATCCTCGGCTTTGGCGGCGTCCTGGTCAGCGATGCCGAGAAGGCAACACTTGGTGAAATTTCCACCGCCCTCGGTATGGCGCACGTCTAGCGGCTCGCCGGATCTGAGCAGCACCCTTCGAGGCGCCGCGCTGCGCGCGGCTCCTCCGGGTGAGGACCGCTGCGGACGGACACGTCGACATCACTCAGACCTCCTCCTTGAGGAGCGGCCGAAGGCCGCGCCAGGAAGGATGGGAGCAGGCCGCTCTCGTCACGCACGTGGATTCGGCTGTGCGTCCTGGGCCGTACGCGCGCGGGCCGCGGTCTCGTTGTGCAGAAGCAGCCAGAAAACCAGCGCGTGCGTGATGAGGAGCAGCGGCACCAGGACGGTGATGATGAAGTAGCCGGCACCCAGGTGGCCGGGGTCGAGCCCGACGGCATTACCTTGATAGAAGGCGTGAAGGAGGTCCGTGGCGCCCCACAGGCTGAACACCCAGACGAGCGCGGTCCCCAGCCGGCTCTTGAGCCCGGCCAAGGCCAGCAAGGCGAGCAGGGCAGCAACAAGATCGCCATAGGCAGCGGGCCGGGACCAGGCGGCCGGCAGTTCGGGCGACACGACACCCGGCACCAGGAACGCCAGGCCAACGAAGCGGAAAGGGTGGAGAAGAAGAAGCGGCCGCAGGGCCTCGGCGCGCGGCCGGCTGCGCAGCTCCGGCCAGAAACAGGACGCCATCACAACGCCCCAGGCGATGAAGCTGAGCGCAATGCTGGCTCCGAACAATTCCATTGAAGACATCGCAGCCTCCTTTCGAACCCGTGTGATCGTTGTCGATGACGCGCCAAGGACGGACGGGGCCGTCGCGGTCGGACAGTTCCGTCAGCGACCTCTGCAAGCGGGCTGGCGCCTGCCTCCGCAACACAGCTCTCCGGCGCGGAGCAGGACTCTTCCGATCGACAAAGGATGATCAAGATCATCCTTTGCGCACCTCGGCCAGCGACCGAATGGGCCTCGCCGGTTTGCTGCGCCGATGGCTGCGCACGAACGCCTGGCGCGACGGGCACTTCGCCTCGTCCGTGCTCGCCATGCCAACGTGCGCACGGTCACCGGCCCGGCCATCACTGTGGGTGGCCCGGCCCGCAGGCCCGCCGGCGCGCCGAAGGGCATCGTGGCATCCGACTGATCTGCGTGCTCGCGCTCGGGAGGAGCCGGAAGAAAGTCTCCATATCAATCGATCGATTGAGGCGGCGCGCCTGTATCCCCGGCATCGTCCCGGCAGGTTTCGGTTCACGCTCGAAGATGGAGACTCTCGATGATCTGGATCGCCAGACTGGCTTACGTCGGTATCTTGCTCGCGTTCGGCCTCAGTCCTGCGCCTGCCCAGACGCAGCTCGCGCGCACGTTCGTCTCGTCGTTCGGGAATGACGCCAACGATTGCAGCCGGGCCGCCCCATGCCGGACATTCCAGCACGCCCACGACCAGACCCTTTCGATCGGCGAGATCACGGTGCTCGACCCGGGCGGCTACGGCGCGGTGACCATCACGAAGTCGATCAGCATCATCAACGACGGGGTCGGCGAGGCCGGCGCCCTCGTATCAGGTGGCTTCAATGGCATCACGATCAATGCCGGAGCCGATGACAGGGTCAGTCTCCGCGGCCTCACCGTCAAGGGCATCGGCTTCGGCGGCGGCAACGGCATTGTATTCACGGCGGGCAGATTCCTCAGCATCGAGAACTGCACCATCCGCAAGTTCACCGGGACCGCACAAAGCCAATTTATCGGTCACGGCATCATATTCAATCCGGCAGGCGACAGCGATCTCGCCATTTCGAATACATTGGTATCCGACAACGAAGGCCATGGCATTTCGGTCGTCCGAGCCAACAATGGCGTTGGTCACACGACACAGGCAACATTCAGCTTCGTCCAAGTCTACCACAGCGGTCTTCACGGCATTGTTTTGAGCGCCGGGAATACTGCCGGCAGTATCAATGCAGCCGCTGACAACATCGTATCTTCCTTCAATGCGTTCTCCGGGGTCGCTATTGAAGGGACTAATATCATCCTTCTGAACGTAACTCGTTCAATGGTGTCCACCAACGGCACGGGCTTCAGTAGTTCCAATGATTCCGGAACCATCGCAGTCGGCCAATCGAACGTGGCCCGCAATAATATTACGTGGAGCGGTCGCGTATTCAGCTATGGAGACAACTATGTTGCGTTCAATTTTGATGGCGGCCCCCCTGCCTCTCTTGGCACCGTAGCAAAGAAATAGGTGTGACAGCCTCCCGGCGCACCGGCGCGACGAAGGATGCATCGCGTTCAGCCATGACACGCGCGTCAGCAGGCGCGCGACACGCGCGTCGGCGAGCCGCTTGGCCTCACCCGGATCGTCGTAGAGCGGATCGCGGCTCATGCCTTGCGCGCCGTCAGCGGGCGCAGCGCGCTGTTGCCGAACCCTAACGTCTCGATTACGAGCTGCCCGAGCGCCACGAAGTCGACCTTGCGCGGCGACGTGCGCCGCCACGCCAGCCCGATGGCGCGGCCGGGCTCGGGGTCGGTGAAGCGCAGCAGCTTGACCCGCTCGTCGCGCACCTCGACGTCCACGGCGACGCGCGGCACCAGCGTGACGCCGTAGCCGTTGGCCACCATCTGCATCACGGTGGCGAGGCTGGTGGCGCCGAGGCTCATCGGCGAGTCGCGGCGCGTGCCGGCGCAATAGGCCAGCGCCTGGTCGCGCAGGCAATGCCCTTCCTCCAGCAGGATCAGGCGCTGCGGGTCGATCTCGTGTGCGGCTACGCGCGTCCGTTCGGAGCGCGGATCGTCGGCCGGCACCGCCAGGAGGAACGGATCGTCGAACAGGTGGATGGTCTCGATCTCGCCTTCGCCCGCCGGCAGCGCCAGCATGACGACGTCGAGCGTGCCGTGCGCGAGCTCGTCGATCAGCGGCTTGGTCTGCGTCTCGCGCAGCTCGATGCGGAGATCGGGATAGCGGTGCTGCACCACCGGAAGGATTTTCGGCAGCAGGTATGGCGCCAGCGTCGGGATGACGCCGAGCTGGAGCCGGCCGGTGAGCAGGCGGCCGCGGTGGCGGGCGAAGTCGACGAGGTCGCGGGCGGCTGACAGCATGCGTTCGCCGCGACGCACCACCTCGCTGCCGGTCTGCGTCAGCGCCACCTCGCCCGGACGGCGCTCGACCAATTCGACGCCCAAAAGCTTCTCCAGCTCGCGGATCTGCATGGAGAGCGCCGGCTGGGTCACGGCGCAGGCGGCCGCGGCCCGCCCGAAGTGCCGGTGCTCCGCCAAGGCGGACAAATAACGCAACTGTCTCAAGGTGATCACGTGAATAAGTTATTCTTATCGAACGTGATAGTCAATACGATTAGACCTGATCGACGGCCTGGGCCAAGGTACCGGCTTTCCGCCCCAACGCTGTTCAGGAGCACGCCAGATGGCCCAACGCCCCACCCTGACCACCGCCTCCGGCATGCCGGTTGCCGACAACCAGAATTCGATCACGGCGGGCCCGCGCGGCCCGGTGCTGATGCAGGATTTCCACCTGCTCGAAAAGCTCGCGCACCAGAACCGCGAGCGCATCCCCGAGCGCACCGTGCATGCCAAGGGCTCCGGCGCCTACGGTACGCTCACCGTCACCCATGACGTCAGCCGCTACACCAAGGCCAAGGCGCTGGCGCAGATCGGAAAGAAGACCGAAGCGTTCCTGCGCTTCTCCACCGTGGCGGGCGAGCGCGGCGCCGCCGATGCCGAGCGCGACGTCCGCGGCTTCGCGCTGCGCTTTTATACCGAGGAAGGCAACTGGGACATCGTCGGCAACAACACGCCGGTGTTCTTCGTCCGCGATCCGCTGAAGTTTCCCGACTTCATCCACACCCAGAAGCGCCATCCGAAAACCAACCTGCGGTCGCCTACCGCGATGTGGGATTTCTGGTCGCTGTCGCCGGAGAGCCTGCACCAGGTGACGATCCTGATGTCCGACCGCGGCCTGCCGGCGAGCTATCGCCACATCGACGGTTTCGGCTCGCACACCTACTCGTTCATCAACGCCAAGAACGAGCGGCATTGGGTCAAGTTCCACTTCAAGACCCAGCAGGGCATCAGGAACTGGACCAATGCGGAGGCCGGGCAAAAAATCGCGCACGACCGCGAGACGCATCAGCGCGACCTGTTCGAGGCCATCGCCGGCGGCGACTTCCCGCGCTGGACGCTCTTCGTCCAGGTGATGCCGGAGTGCGACGTCGGCAAGCACTGGTACAATCCGTTCGACCTTACCAAGGTGTGGCCGCACAAGGACTACCCGCTGATCGAGGTCGGTGTCCTCGAGCTCAACCGCAACCCGGAAAACTATTTTGCCGAGGTCGAGCAGGCGGCGCTGGCCCCGTCCAACATCGTGCCGGGCGTCGGCCATTCGCCCGACAAGATGCTGCAGGCGCGCGTCTTCTCCTATGCGGATGCGCACCGCTATCGCGTCGGCGTCAATGCCGACCAGCTTCCGGTCAACCGGCCGCGCTGCCCGGTGCACACCTATCACGCCGACGGCGCCATGCGGCTTGCCGGCAATGGCAACCCGGACGCCTACTACGAGCCCAACTCGTTCGGCGGGCCGGTGCAGGACGACCGCCTGCGCGAGCCGGCGCTGCCGCTGGCCGGCGCCGCCGACCGCTACAACCATCGCGACGACAACGATGACTATCGTCAGCCCGGCGACCTGTTCCGGCTGATGACGGCCGACCAGAAGGAGCAGCTGTTCCACAACATCAAGGCCGCCATGGAGGGCGTGCCGCTGGAGATCGTGAAGCGCCAGCTGGTGCACTTCTATCGCGCCGATCCCGACTACGGCATCGGCGTCGCCACCCGCATGGGCCTGTCGGCGGCGGACCTGCCGGCCGTCACGGCGGCGGCGGCCGAGTGAGCCGCGCGGCGCAACAACAATGAGAGGAGACCGACATGGCAACAGCTTCGGCCGTGCGTGAGATCGTGGTGAGCGGCAACGAAGAGGCGCTCAATACGGCCATCATGGAGAACCAGATCCAGCCGGAGAAAATCATCTCCGTCATGCTGGAGCCGCGCAGGCAACTCGCCATCGGCGACTACGAGGCGAAGTATCGCGTCGTGTATCGGCTGTAGCTCGTCGCGCGCGCCTCCGCCCTGACGCGCGCGCAGCGGAGCGGAACTCGGATCGACCTCCCGGCGTTTCGCTCCGCTTTTTTTTTGGCGCGGGTACCGGGCGCGCGCAGGCCTGTCGCAGCTCCGTCGGCAAATTCGGCTGCTCCGGGGGCTGATGGTGGGCAACGGCGCGGCGCAAATTTGCCCAACATGCTGCGCTCGAGTTCGCGCGCCGAGAGCTGACCGCCCGCGCGACTCGGTCATTTTTGCCCAAATGACCGCATGAGCGAGCGTATGGATGATCGCATCGTATCAAGCGGTAACATTGTGCCAATTGAACCACCCGTCGGCCCGATGTTATCTCTCGATCCCCGGCCGTCGGAAGACCGCCGTTGCGCACCGGTTCAATGCGATGAAAGACTGGATCAGGGTCCTGAAGGCCGCCGACGCGGCAGCGCGGTGGCATGTCCATCAGCGGCGCAAGGGCGCTGCCAAGGAGCCCTATATCAACCACCTCCTGGAGGTCGCTACGCTCGTCGCAGAAGCAACTGACGGCGAGGATCCCAATCTTGTGGTGGCCGCGCTCCTCCACGACGCGATCGAGGACTGCGAGGTTCCCCAAGAGCTCATCAGCGAGACATTCGGGGCCGACGTGGCCGGACTCGTTGCTGAGGTTACGGACGACAAGACGCTTGAGAAAGCCGAACGCAAGAAGCGCCAGGTCGAGAGCGCTCACAAGACGTCGGCGCGGGCGAAGATGTTGAAACTTGCCGACAAGACCAGCAATTTGCGAGCGCTCGTTGCAAGCCCGGCGCTCGACTGGTCCGTGAGTCGTCGGCTCGAATATATCAAATGGGCTCGCGGGGTCGCCGCTGGCTTGCGCGGAACCAATGCGCTACTCGAGAACCAGTTCGACGAGGCCGCGCGCGCTGCGGAACGGTCTCTGGTTCCAACTCTGTGAAGGGTTGCGGCTCAACTGCGCTGCGCGACGGAGCATGCCGCGCGACAATCCCTACTGCGCGGCGTCCTTGGCTTCCTCAGCCAGACGCTCGGCTTCGTCGGCGATCTTGAGCGCCTCGGGGTGTGGCATCGCGATGACGTTGTATCCGTTGTCGACGAAGTGGATGTCGCCGGTGACGCCGGTCGACAGATCCGACAGGAGATAGAGCGCGGCGCCGCCGATCTCCTCCAGCGCCACGGTGCGGCGGAGCGGCGAATGGCGCTGCTGGAAATTGAACATCAGCCGGGCATCGGCGATGCCAGCGCCGGCGAGCGTGCGCACCGGCCCGGCCGAGATGGCGTTGACGCGGATGCGTGCCGGCCCGAAATCGACCGCCAGATATCGCACCGACGCTTCCAGCGCCGCCTTGGCCACGCCCATCACGTTGTAGTTGGGCATCACGCGGGTCGAGCCGCCGAACGTGAGCGTCAGAATGGCACCGCCGGCCGGCATCAGGGCGGCGGCACGCTTGGCCACTTCCGTGAACGAGAAGCAGGAGATCACCATGGTGCGCACGAAATTGTCGCGGCTGGTGTCGGCATAGCGGCCCTTGAGCTCGTTCTTGTCGGAGAACGCGATGGCGTGCACCAGGAAATCCAGTGATCCCCAGGCGCGGCCGATCTCGCCGAACAGCGCGTCGACCGAGGCGATGTCTTCCACGTCGCACGGCACGACCAGCATCGAGCCGAGCGACTGCGCCAGCGGCTTCACGCGCCGCCCCAGCGCCTCGCCCTGGTACGTGAAGGCGAGCGCCGCTCCCTCGGTGGCGAGCGCCTTGGCAATGCCCCAGGCGATCGAGTGGTCGTTGGCCACTCCCATGATCAGCCCGCGCTTGCCGTCCATCAGTCCCATGCCCCGAACTCCGAAAAGATGATTATCTGCGCCTCGCGCCGGCTTCCGCTGCGCGCCATCGATTCCGTCATGCGTCGAGCCGCCGGAACACGACCGACGCATTGGTGCCGCCGAACCCGAACGAATTCGACAGCACGCAGCCGAGCGCCATGTCGTCGCGGCGCTCGCGCACGATCGGCATGTCGGCGAAGGCGGGATCGAGGTTCTCGATATTGGCGCTTTCGCAGATGAATCCGTTGTTCATCATCAGCAGCGAATAGATCGCCTCCTGCACGCCGGCGGCCCCGAGCGAGTGGCCGGTGAGCGACTTCGTCGCCGAGATCGGCGGGCACTTCTGCCCGAAGACCTCGCGGATCGCCTCGATCTCCTTGAGATCGCCGACCGGCGTCGAGGTGGCATGCGGGTTGATGTAGTCGATCGGCGCCCTCACGTTCTCCAGCGCCATCCGGATGCAGCGCACCGCGCCTTCGCCCGACGGCGCCACCATGTCGTGGCCGTCCGACGTCGCGCCGTAGCCAGCCACCTCGGCATAGATTTTCGCCCCGCGCGCCTTGGCGTGCTCGAGCTCCTCCAGCACCAGCACGCCGGCGCCGCCGGCAATGACGAAGCCGTCGCGGTCGACGTCGTAGGCGCGCGACGCCCTGTCGGGCGTCTGGTTGAACTTCGACGACATGGCGCCCATGGCGTCGAACAGCACCGACAGCGTCCAGTCGAGCTCCTCGCAGCCGCCGGCAAAGATGATGTCCTGCTTGCCGAGCGCGATGACCTCCATCGCGTTGCCGATGCAATGGTTCGAGGTCGCGCAGGCCGACGAGATCGAGTAGTTCACGCCCCTGATCTTGAACCAGGTCGAGAGTGTGGCCGAGGCGGTCGACGACATCGCCTTGGGTACGGCGAACGGGCCGACGCGCTTCGGCCCCTTGCTGCGCGCCGTGTCCGCCGCCTCGACGATGGCGCGGGTCGACGGCCCGCCCGAACCCATGATCATGCCGGTGCGATCGTGCGAGATCTCCGATTCTTCCAGGCCGGCGTCGCGGATCGCTTGGTCCATGGCGACGTGGTTCCACGCCGTTCCGCCGCCGTGGAAGCGCATGGCGCGGCGATCGACGACGTCCTCCGCCACCACGGTCGGCGCGCCATGCACCTGGCAGCGAAAGCCGAGCTCGGCATATTTGTCGGCGCGCACGATGCCCGATTTCGCCTCGCGCAGGCTCGCCAGCACTTCCTGGGTGTTGTTGCCGATGGATGAGACGATTCCCATCCCCGTGACCACAACCCGCCTCATGCTTGCCTCATGCGCATCTTGACGCGTATCCCGGCCCGCGCGCGCCGGGTTCGTCGGTGCCGCGGGCGTCAGCCTCCGCTTGGCTCCATCATGGCATCATCCTGGCGGAACAGGCCGACCTTCAGATCCTTGGCGTGGTAGATCAGGTTGCCGTCGGCCGACAGCCAGCCGTCGCCGATCCCGAGCACCAGCCTCGAGCGCATCACCCGCCGGATGTCGATGCCGTAGACCACGCTCTTCATGGTGGGCAGGACTTGGCCGGAGAATTTGAGCTCGCCCAGGCCCAGGGCCCGGCCGCGGCCGGGCAGGCCGAGCCAGCCGAGGAAGAATCCGAGCAGCTGCCACAGGGCGTCGAGCCCGAGGCAGCCGGGCATGACCGGGTCGCCCTTGAAATGGCAGGCGAAGAACCACAAATCGGGTTTGAGATCGAGGACTGCGCGCACCAGGCCGCGGCCATATTCGCCGCCGTTCTCGCCGATTTCGGACACGCGGTCGAACATGAGCATCGGCGGCAGCGGCAACTGGGCATTGCCGGCGCCGAACAGTTCGCCCCGGCCGCAGGCGAGCAGGTCCTCATATTCGTAGCTGGAGCGGCGCTCTTCCATTGGCCTCGGTCCTTGGCGGGCACTCTGAATGGTCATGCATCGCTCTCCTAACACACCACCTGTGGGGGGCAAAGCCGCAGCAAGACCGCGGCAGCGCCAATCCCATGCCGTCGGGGGAAAACAGGATTGTTGCGAAAGAGTTGCATGTAGCAACCCTTATCGCATATGATCTCATTCGCAACGATCTCGGGCAAGACGACCTCCAGCCTGAGCGAATTCGGTTGGCATGATGACACCACGTGAAATGATCTTTACCAGTGCCGTGGAGGCCACGCAGCGGCCGAGCCCGGTGTCGCGGGCCGAGCTCACCGGCTGTCCCTGGCACGATACCAAGACCATGTTGCGGCAGGTGGGCTTGCGGCCGACGCGTCAGCGCATGGCGCTCGGCTGGCTCCTGTTCGCCAAGGGCGACCGCCATCTCACCGCCGAAATGCTCTACGAGGAAGCCACCCGGGCCAAGGTCCCGGTGTCGCTGGCGACCGTCTACAACACGCTGCACCAGTTCACCGAAGTCGGCCTGCTGCGACAAGTTGCCGTGGACGGGTCGAAAACCTACTTCGACACCAACGCCACCGAGCACCATCATTTCTTCGTCGAGGGCGAGCATGCGCTGCTCGACATCCCCGGCGCCGCCGTCATGCTCGACAAGATGCC
>Ga0126380_10000351_pt1 | contig 14785 bp, 16 predicted proteins | sample PanSoiMetPlot_26_FD_92544 | JGI IMG/M metagenome (GOLD analysis project Ga0126380, IMG submission 92544) | Tropical forest soil microbial communities from Panama - MetaG Plot_26 | ecosystem: Environmental > Terrestrial > Soil > Tropical forest > Bulk soil | place: Panama | collected 2016-02-17
ACCGTCGCGCCGTCGATGGTCCAGTGGCCGGAATTGTGTACGCGCGGGGCGATCTCATTTACCAGCACCGTCCGCCGACGCCCCTCCCTGACGACGAACATTTCCACCGCCAGCACCCCGACGTAGTCGAATGCCCTGGCGATACGGGTGGCGACCAGGCGTGCCTCGCGGGCGAGTGCGGGGGTCACTTTTGCCGGCACTCGCGAGGTTTTCAAAATATGATCGCGGTGTTCGTTCTCGGTTACCTCAAAGCATTCGACCTTGCCGTCACGTCCCCGTGCGGCCACCACCGAGACTTCTCGCTCGAAATCGATGAACCCTTCCAGGATGGAAGGCGCATTTTTCAGCGAACGCCAGGCCGCAATTCTATCGCCGCCTTTGGCGATTTTCGCCTGTCCCTTACCATCGTAACCGAGCTGGCGTGTCTTGAGCACCGCCGGCAAACCGATCGCTTTGACAGCTTCCGCCAGCTGCGTTGCACTATGAACTGGGGCAAAGGGGGCGGTCGCAATGTTCAGGCCGCTGATGAAATTTTTCTCTATAAGACGATCCTGCGTGGTCTCGAGAACCTGCGGATCGGGCAGCACCGGCTTTCGCCCGGCAAGAAATGCAGCAGTCTTCGCCGGAACGTTCTCGAATTCATAGGTGATGACGTCGACCGCCCCGGCAAAACGGCCAAGTGCTGTTTCGTCCTCATAGGCGGCGCATGTCCCCGCGTCCACCACATCGAAGGCGCATGAGTCTTTTTCGGGCGAAAAAACGTAGCAGCGCAACCCCAGGGGCGCGGCGGCAAGTGCAAGCATACGCGCGAGCTGGCCACCGCCGAGAATGCCGATGATCGCGCCGGGCTTCAGCACGTCAGTACGCTGATAAAAATCATCTTTCGTCCGCTCATCCCCGGGCCCCGGCCTTCGCTCGCTTCGCGAGCTTCGGCGGGTTCGAGTCCGCCAAAGCGCAGAGCGCGAAGGCAGAAAGCGGGGATCCAGAAAACGAAACGACGTTGGCCATGGATTCCCGCTGTGGCGGGAATGAACGGGGCGGCAGCACGGCACGAAGAGGACATGCTCAATCTTTCGGCCGCTTGGCGACGGATCTGGTCTGGTGCGCGCGCCAGCCATCCAGCCGCTTGGCGATCTTGGCGTCCGACAGCGCGAGCACGGCGGCCGCTAGCAGCGCCGCGTTGATCGCTCCTGCCTTGCCAATGGCGAGAGTACCCACAGGAATGCCGCCTGGCATCTGCATGATCGACAGGAGCGAGTCCTTGCCTTCCAGGGCGTGGGTGTTCATCGGCACGCCAAAGACCGGCAGGGGGGTCATTGACGCGGTCATTCCGGGGAGATGGGCGGCGCCGCCGGCCCCGGCAATAATCACCTTGAACCCGTTTTTGCGCGCGCTGCTGGCAAATTCGTACAGCCGCTTGGGCGTCCGGTGCGCCGAAACGATTCGTGCCTCGTAACCGATTCGCAGCGCATCGAGAATCTTTGCGGCGTGTTTCATCGTGGCCCAGTCCGACTGGCTGCCCATGATGATCGCGACCGGTTTTGACGCCATTTTGCTCCCCGAAGCCGCATACCCTGCGGAAGGAAGCGGCGGATTATAGGTTGAGGCTCCCCGCTGGCAAGGCGAAAGGGGTATTCTCTCGCGCAAGGTTAAGATTCGCCGAGGGGACATACATGGGTCTGCCACAAACCGAAGCGCGCCTGCACGATGATTTTCCGACAGCAACCATGATGTTGGCGGAAATCGATCGGCTCAAGCGCGAGGTGGCGGTTGCGCGCGCACGCATCGGGGAACTGGAGGCGCGCGCCGACATTGATCCGCTGCTTGATATTCTCAACCGCCGCGGCTTTGAACGCGAGCTCAGACGCGCGATCGCTTATGTGAAGCGCTACGGCACGCAGGCCGCGATCATGTTCATTGATCTGGATAACTTCAAAGCGGTCAATGACCATCACGGCCATGTCACGGGCGACGCGCTGCTAAAGGCGGTGACGCGTGAGCTATGCGCGCATGTGCGCGCGTCCGACCTGGTTGGGCGGATCGGTGGCGATGAGTTTGGTGTCGTGATCTGGTGGGTCGACGAGCCGGACGCGTCGGCGAAGGCGCGAGAGCTCGAGAGCGTGATCGCAAGGGCCAGTGTCTTGCACGGCCAGGTGCAGGTACGGGTGGGGGCAAGCGTGGGGGTGGCGCCCCTTCTGGCGGACGCCACGCCTGCCGAAATCATCGCTGCCGCGGACCGGGCGATGTACGCTCGAAAGCAGGAGCAAAGCCGATAAAGACGCGCCCAGACCGTCCTACGCAATGATATCCGGCGTCAGCTGATCCTCGATGCGGCGGATCTTGTCGCGCAGGATGAGCTTTCGCTTCTTGAGCCGCTGTATCTGAATAAGGTCGGAACCGGGCGAGGTAACCAGGGCTGTTATGGCCGCGTCCAGGTCGCGGTGCTCCTGCAGCAGGCGCGCCAGCTGCTCCCGCAACGCGCGTTCTTCTTCCTTGTTCATTGCCACCGCTGATTTATGCGCTTGCCGGCCGTCTCGGCAAAAGCAAGCAATTATTACGTTTTCCACAAGGTCGTTCAAGCTAACGGAAAATCCACGACATTCAAAGGTTTGGTCCCGTTTGCCGCAAAACCATGATAAGTGTACGGTCGCACTTGTGGTGAGTCTGCGCTAGACTTAGATCGTGGAGAGCCACTGATTGAGGAGACATACCGCATGTCGATGCAATCGCACCTTGCGGAATTGGAAAGACGACATCAGGCGCTCGAAGAGGAAATCAGCGAATGCCTGACCCATCCCGCGGTCGATGACCTGAAAATCGTGGAACTCAAACGTCGGAAATTACAGGTGAAGGACGAGATCGCACGGCTGCGTCAAAACGGCCGGGCCAGCGTTCACTGATCGCTCGATCTCGGGCAAATCTTTGATTACGCCGAACTCGGGGCGACCCGAGTTCGGCTATTATTTTTTGCTGAAGCTCCATCTTGAACGGGGAGAGAACGCTATGTCCCGATTGGCCGCTGTCGCGATCTCGGTGGTTGCTCTCATGCTCGCCGGGCTCGGAGCGTCGGCCGGCGCAGATTACCCCGTGCGCCCTGTCACGCTGGTCGTGCCCTATCCACCGGGCGGCGGCGTCGATGCGATGGCACGCGTCGTCGCCGCCAAACGGTCAGACGCCTTGCGTCAACAGTTCATCGTTGACAATCGCCCCGGCGCAGGCGGCACCATCGGCACCCGCGCGGTGGCCCAAGCCGCGCCGGACGGCTACACACTGTTGCTTGGACATACCGGGACGATCTCGATCAATCCAAGTCTGTACGCTCATGCCGGCTACGACCCGCGCAAGGATTTCGCGCCAATCGGTCTGGTCGCTTCGATGCCGGTGGCGCTGCTTGCCCATCCCTCATTTCCGGCGAATTCAATCGCCGAATTCATCGATATGGCCAGGAAAACTCCCGGCAAATTCAACCTCGGCACTTCGGCGATAGGCACCGGGGGCTATATGTGCGCCGAACTGTTCAAGGCGGAAGCGGGCATTGACGTTTCGATCATCCCGTACAAGGGCACGGCACCGGTCATGAACGATCTCCTTGGCGGGCATGTGCCGATTGCGTTCGGCGTGCTGCCGCCGGCCCTCGGCAATATCCAGGGCGGCAAGCTGCGCGCCATTGCAGTCACCAGCAAGAAGCGCTTCTCGCTGTTGCCGGATGTGCCTACATTCGATGAATCGGGAATGCCCGGGTTCGAAGCCGTGCTGCACTATGGCTTGCTGGCACCTGCGGGCACGCCGAAGGAGATCGTCGATCGCCTGAGCGCGCAGCTACGAAAACTTGGCGACATCGCCGAGGTGCAAAAACAGATTCACAACGAAGGCGGAGACCCGTTGACCTCGACGGCGGCGGAATATGCAGCCGACATCGACCAGGAGGAAAAGAAGTGGAGCGGCCTCGTGAAAAGGCTTGGTCTTAAAGTCGAGTAGCTGATGCTGATGTCCTCTTCCGATTCATTCGCGCGTGAGCGGGAATCGAGAAATGGGTCCCCGCTTTGCGCCTTCGCGCTGTGCGCTTCGGTGCACTCGAACCCGCCGAAGCTCGCGAAGCGAGCGAAGGCCGGGGCGCGGGGACGAATGGGGTTCTTCTACGCGGCTTTGACCTTGATAGTCCTGGCGCTCCAGGGCGCGTCGGGTTTCGCCCGCGCCGACGACTACCCGAGTCGGCCAATCACACTGATCGTGCCATTCCCACCCGGCGGCAGCACGACAGTGATGGCGCGGATCGTGGCGGACAAGCTCTCCGCTGCGCTCGGCCAGCAGATCGTTGTGGAAAATCGGGGCGGCGCCGGCGGTACGATCGGGACCCGGTTTGCCGCAAAAGCCGAGCCCGATGGCTACACCATTTTGCTGAGTTACACGGCCACGCTTGCAATCGCGCCCGCGACGAACGCCAATGCAGGCTACGATCCAAAAAAAGAGCTGACGCCGATTGGCATGATCGGGTTTGCGCCCAATGTGCTTGTCGTCCATCCATCCCTGCCGGTGCGGTCGATTGCCGAATTGATCGCATACGCGAAGGCAGCGCCGGCGCCATTGCAATATGGCTCGCCAGGCGTCGGGACAGTCAATCATTTGGCCGGCGAATATCTTGCAAACGAAACCGGCATCAAGCTGCAGCACGTGCCGTACAAGGGTAACGGCCCGGCCATGACCGATTTGCTGGGTGGACACATTCCGATGATGTTCCTTCCGGTTCCTGTCGCGGTCGGGAACGTAAAGGCTGGCAGCCTGCGCGCGCTTGCCATCACGAGCGCGAAGCGGTCGGACCTGTTGCCGGATCTGCCGACGCTTGGGGAAAGCGACGTGGCGGGCTTCGACGTGGCGCTGCGATACGGATTGGCTGCTCCCGCCGGCACCCCGCCAACGGTAATCGCGCGGCTAAACAAGGAACTTAATGCCGCACTGGCCAGCGAAGATGTGAAAAACCGCCTCGCCACCGAGGGCGCCGAAGCGTTGCCGGGGACCCCTGAGGCTTATGCCGCAGATATCGAGGCCGACGAAAAGAAATGGGGCGGACTGGTGAGAAAGCTAGGATTGAAGGGCGAGTAAGGATGGAAAATGGCCGCCCACGGGTGTAAATAAATTTCGGCTGAAGGTAGAATAGGGTATCGCCGCCAAGCAGCCATATTGTGCTGCTCGGAGTCGGGGGAACAGACGCTTTCCAGCGAGGCTGCAATGAAATTCCGCACAACGTCCCGCGCGTTCATCGCTGCTGCCGCATTTCTAGCGACAATGTATGCGGTGCCCGCCGCGCAGGCCTTCACGATTGAAAATCAGGGTGGTGGCGGCAGTGGTCAGGGCTTCCTGGATCTGGACAAGCCGGCAGCTCCGCCGGACCGTCAAGCGCCTGTGTCCCGTTTCGGCAATGACAACGGACAGACTACGCTCAAACAGGGCAACACAACTTTCCAGTTCGGCCAGCAGCGCTCGTTTGGCGAACGATACAATTCCAACAACCTGTTTGATCCCTACGCTCGCGAAGGACGCTGAGCCGATCGCTAACGCTTCCGATTGAGGAAAGCCGCGAGTGCCTTTTGCGCCTCCGGCGACGCTAGCCGCGTCTTGAAAGCTTCGACTTCTTCGTCGATGCGGGCGACAGTCTCCTCGACAGAACCGCGCATCAATCGGCGAGCAGCGGTCACGCTCTCAGGCGGCAAAGCCGCAATTTCGCGGGCCACATTGAGTGCTTGCGCGTCGAGTTCAGCGGCGGGCACGACGGTGTTGACTATGCCCGCCCTCCAGGCCTCTTCCGCAGTTAGGGGCTTGCCCATTATCAACAGCGAGAAGGCGCGGGCATGCCCCATCAGCCGCGGGGCGATGAGGCTCGAACCCGCCTCCGGCAGCAATCCGAGCGAGACGAAGGGAGTCAGCAGCACCGCGCTGTCGCTTGCAATCACCTGATCGCAATGGAGCAGCATGGTGGTTCCGACGCCCACAGCGGCGCCGCTGACGGCCGCGACGATCGGTTTTTCGCAACGTGCCAAAGTATGCAGGAACCGGACGATCGGTTCACCAAGGGAGCCGCTTCTGGCCATAACGATGAAATCGTTGAGATCGTTGCCGGCGCAAAAGACGTCCTGAGTGCCAGCGACGATCAGGCATCTGACGCCATCCGTCTTGCCTGCATCGTCAATGGCATTGGCCATCGCCTCGTACATTGCAAGCGTGAGCGCGTTTTTCTTCTCCGGCCGGTTCATCCGGATCTTGCGCACCGGGCCTTCGTTGCTGATGAAAACGTCAGGCATTCATTGTTTCAGTGTCGAAAAAATGAGTCAGAAATCGGGTGGCTTGAGATGGGCTCAATCACCAGCTGATGCATATCGCAACCTGGGAGCATCGGCATGGCACGAAGCTATTATAGTACATCTTCGAACAGTCGGCTGACGAGATCTGGAACGTTATCCGAGACTTCAACAGCTATCCCGTCTGGGTCGATGGCGCGGGAGAAAGTGAAATCGAGGCAGGCAAGTCGGGTGATGCAGTCGGTGCCGTGCGCAACGTTCTGTATCAAGACAAGAGAATACGCCAGAGACTGCTCGCTATGTCCGATGTCGAGCGGCCGCAGACCTACGAATTTGCTGACGCAGGGGAAAATTACCGGGCAACCCTGCGGCTCATGCCCATCGTTGACGGCGATCGAACGTTCGTGGAGTGGTGGGCAACGTTCGATTGCGAATCTGAGCGCCGCGAGGAGCAGGTTGGGGTCTTTCGCGAATCGTTCGCGAGATGGCTGGGCTCGTTGCGGCGGATGCTGGATGCACAACGTGCCGGCCGCTAGATTGCCTTCGCCATCTCGCGCAGCTTGAATTTCTGGATCTTGCCGGTACTGGTCTTCGGAATCTCCGCGAACACCAGGTAGCGTGGGCATTTATACGATGCGAGATGCTGGCGGCACCACTGGATCAGCTCGTCGGTGCTCGCCTTGGCGTCCGGCTTCAGCTCGACAAAGGCACAGGGCGTCTCGCCCCATTTGTCATCCGGCTTCGCGACCACGGCGGCGGCCGCAACGGCAGGGTGCTTGTACAAGGCGTCTTCGACCTCGATCGACGAGATATTCTCTCCGCCGGAGATAATGATGTCCTTGGAGCGGTCCTTGAGCTGGATGTAGCCGTCCGCATGCATCACGCCGAGGTCGCCGGTATGAAACCAGCCGCCGGCAAAGGCCTTCTCGGTTGAGGCTTTGTTTTTCAGATAGCCTTTCATGATGACATTGCCGCGCATCATGACCTCGCCGAGAGCTTCGCCATCACGCGCAACAGGGATCATTGAGTCTGGGGCAAGCACGTCGAGCGATTCCAGCGCACCATAGCGAACGCCCTGGCGCGCCTTTCTCTCCGCTTGCTCAACAGGGCCGAGCGCGCTCCATTCGTTGTGCCAGTCGTTGACCACGGCGGGGCCGTAGGATTCGGTCAGTCCGTAAAGATGCGTTACGTTAAAGCCCGCCTCTTTCATGGCTGCGAGCACTGCCTCGGGCGGCGGAGCCGCCGCGGTGAAGAAGTCAACGACACGAGGCAGCGGCTTCTTTTCGTTCGCCGGCGCGTTGAGCAGCGTGGCCATCACAATGGGCGCCCCGCACAAGTGCGTCACCTTGTGTGTTGAGATTGCGTCATACATCGCAGGCGCGCGCACGGCTCGCAGGCACACATGCGTGCCTGCGACAACCGAGATCGACCACGGGAAGCACCAGCCATTGCAGTGGAACATCGGCAGCGTCCACAGATACACGGGATGCTTGGCCATGGAGCAGGTGACAACGTTCCCGACCGCAAGCAGATAGGCGCCGCGGTGATGATAGACGACTCCCTTTGGGTCTCCGGTGGTGCCGGACGTGTAATTGAGCGAAATTGCGTCCCATTCGTCGTCCGGCATCTTCCAGGCGTAGGCAGGATCGCCTTCCGCGACAAAGTCCTCGTATTCAATTTGGCCAATCCGCTCGCCCGCGTCGTGATATTCCGGGTCATCACAGTCGATCAGTATCGGTTTGACTTTGCAGAGGTCGAGGGCTTGCTTCATCACCTTGGAATATTCGCGGTCAGTGATCACCACCTTTGCGTCTGCGTGATCCAGCGAGAAGGCGATGATCGGCGCGTCGAGGCGCGTGTTCAATGTGTTGAGCACGGCCTGGCACATCGGCACGCCGTAGTGGCACTCAAGCATCGCTGGCGTGTTCGCAAGCAGAACCGAGACGGTATCACCGCGCTTGATGCCCCGCTTCGCCAGCGCCGAGGCGAGCCGCCGCGCGCGCGCGTAGAATTCGGCATATGTGCGCCGCGTTGATCCGTGGATTATTGCGGTATTGTCAGGAAAGACGGCAGCGGCGCGCTCAAGGAAGCCGAGCGGCGTCAATGGCTGATAGTTGGCCGGATTGCGGTCGAGCTCGATATCGTAGGGCGATTTTGCCATCGGGTTGTTCCCGCCATCACAATACTATTGAACCGCGGAATGTGCCGATAGACAATCTGCCCTAGCGACCGTGAGCCACGAGTTCTGGACACCGGCGGGATAGGCGCGAGGCAATGCCCGTGGACTTTATCGCGCGCAACGCGGCCGACGGCCTTACATTGAAGCTCTATCGCGGCGAGGACATGGTCCTGCTCGCGTTTGATATCGACGACTCGCTGAAAAAACCGGACTTTATCGGCTTTGGCATTCAGTATTTCATCGGCAACGCCACCCAGCCCCGTGACGTCTTCAACTTTCTCAAATTCAAGCGCGTGAGGCTCGCGGCCAAGGCGGCCAAGAAGGACATCGCGCTCGGCGAGCGCACATCGATGCGCTCGCCGATCCAGATGTTTCGCTGGGCTCATGTTCCTAGCGTCCCGCTCGATGGCAACGTGACCTACCAGGTGTCGGCGATGTTCTGGAATGGCGACAAGCCGCCTCTTGTCAAAGCCACAACGCGCGCAACGATCGGTGCCAATCGTTCCACTCGTGGGACATTTCTCAATCTCGGTTTCACCCGAGGCTTCGCCAGCTCGCAGGCCTACGAGCGCAACTTTCCAAACCAGCGCAAGGTCATGCCGCCGGTCGGCAAACCGCAGCTTGATTTCGTTACGGCCCCTTTCGAGGGTGACAGAAAGCCCTATCCGTGGCTGGATTTTGAGGCGCGCCGCATCCTGTTCGGGTTTCCTCGACGAATGCGCGGCGGATCCGTCGGTCCTTCTCGTCGCCTATGATCTGTCCAATCCGGAAATCGTGCGTCGTCTTGAGAGTTTTGGACCGCGGCTTCGTATCGTGGTCGACGACTCCGACAAGCACGGCAAACCGGCGAGCGATGAGAGCAATGCGGCCAAGCGTCTCGCTGTTTCAGCCGGTATTTCCAATGTTGCACGACATCATTTTTCCGGTCTCCAGCACAACAAGGTCATCATCGCGGCGGAAGAACGGCAATGCTAGTGAGTCGTTTGCGGTCGCCACCGGCTCGACCAATTTCTCCCTCGGAGGGCTCTACATTCAGAACAATAATGTGTTGCTGTTCCGCGATGCCGATGTCGCGAGCTTCTATGCCAACGTGTTCGCCGCCGCGTTCCCTAACGCGACGGGATTTTCTGCCAAGCCGATCGCGAAGCAATGGTTCGAAAAGACGTTGCCGCATGCTGGGACCTACCGCTTCTGTTTCTCGCCGCATAAGAAAGCGGCTCTGTCGATGGATCCGTTGGCGGAGGCTATCGAAGGCGCCAAAAAATCCGTTTTTACGCCATCGCCTTCCGCGGTGCGCAGACGGGGCCGGCCGATGCGGCGCTGGACGTACTCGATCTGAAAAAGATGCTGGTGATGGGCGTCGCCAACATGGCGGTAAGCCAAAGTCGCAAACTTTGATGGTTCAGCTTCCCGGCCGTGGTCCAATACCGCTGGGACCAGCGGCCCTCACCAAGAACCTGCCCGCACCATTCAAGTCGGAATGGACGGGTGGCGGCGGCATTCACATGCACCACAAGTTCGTCATCTGCGATTTCAATGGCGACAACCCCGTCGTTTTCACCGGATCTTCCAATCTTGCGGCCGGAGGCGAGGAGGGCAATGGCGACAATCTCATCGAGATTCGCGACCCGAAGGTCGTGATTGCTTATGCCGTGCAGGCGGTGAGCATTTTCAACCACTATGGCTTCCGCAACCGCATGAAGAAGGCGAAGACCAAGCCCGTGGCAAGGGATCTGGCCGAACCCCCGAAGCCGGGAAAGCCGGCATGGTGGGAGGCCAGTTTTGAGCTGGATAACTATAAATGCCGCGATCGCCTGCTGTTCGCTGGCTGAGGCCGCAAGCGCCTGCACGGGTAGCGGCGCAATACCGCTCATGGCTTGCGAGGGCTCTACTGCCGCTTGTTTGCTTGCCCCGGTGAAGACACAATAAGTGCAGGAGGAAACCGATGGACGCCCGCACCAGCCGCTATCACGATGTGTATGCGCAATGGCAGCGCAACCCCGAGGCATTCTGGGCGGAAGCGGCTGCGGACATCAATTGGTACGAAAAACCGAAGAGAATCTTTGATCCCTCCGCCGGCACTTACGGGCGATGGTTCGCCGGGGCCACCTGCAACACCTGTTACAACGCGCTGGACCGCCACGTGCTTGCGGGGCGCAACGAGCAGGCGGCGCTGATCTACGATTCACCGGTCACCAATACGCTCAAGACGTTCACCTATGGCCGAATGCTGTCCGAAGTCCAGTTGCTCGGCGCCATGTTGCGCGACTTCGGTGTCCAAAAAGGTGACCGCGTCATCATCTACATGCCTATGGTGCCTGAGGCGGTCTTTGCCATGCTCGCCTGCGCACGTATCGGGGCCATCCATTCGGTGGTCTTCGGCGGCTTTGCGGCGAAGGAGCTCGCTACCCGGATCGACGACGCCAAGCCCAAGGTGATCCTCTCGGCCAGCTGCGGCATCGAAGGACCGACCCGCGTCATTCCGTACAAGCCGCTGCTTGACGAGGCGATCAACCTCGCCATGTACAAGCCGCAGACGTGCATGATCCTGCAGCGTCCGCAGTGCGAGGCGCCGCTTGTCGCGGGCCGCGATCATGACTGGCGCACAGTGTGGGAACACGCGGTCAACTACGCCAAGACCAGCGAGTGCGTGCCGGTCGCCGCCACCGATCCGCTCTACATTCTGTACACGTCGGGCACGACCGGAATTCCGAAGGGCGTGGTGCGCGACAATGGCGGGCACATGGTTGCCCTCCAATGGTCGATGCAAAATCTTTATGGCGTTTCACCCGGCGAAGTCTGGTGGTCGGGCTCCGACATTGGCTGGGTGGTTGGCCACTCCTACATTGTCTATGCGCCGCTGCTTCATGGTTGCACTTCCATCCTCTATGAAGGCAAGCCGATCGGCACGCCCGACGCCGGCGCGTTCTGGCGGGTAATTTCGCAACATGGCGTAGTGTCGCTGTTCACCGCGCCTACCGCCTTCCGAGCGATCAAGAAGGAAGATCCCAAAGGCGCACTGATCAGGAAATACGATCTCTCCAAATTCCGTACCTTGTTTCTCGCCGGCGAGCGCGCCGATCCGCCGACCATCCAGTGGGCGGAGGAAGTGCTGAATGTGCCGGTCATCGATCATTGGTGGCAGACCGAAACAGGCTGGTGCATCGCCGGCAATCCGGTCGGTCTCGGCGCTCTACCCGTGCGCTACGGTTCAGCGTGCGTGCCAATGCCAGGCTATGCGATCGACATCGTGGACGAGGCGAACAAGGTGCAGGCGGCGAACAAGATCGGCTCGATCGTGGTGAAGCTGCCGCTACCGCCCGGCTGCTTCCCCACGCTGTGGCAACAGGACCAGCGATTCAAGGAAAGCTATCTCGCGGAATTCCCGGGGTACTACAAGACGGCTGATGCTGGCTACAAGGACGAAGATGGCTATATCTACGTGATGAGTCGGACTGACGACATCATCAATGTCGCCGGTCACAGGCTTTCGACCGGCGGCATGGAGGAGGTTTTGGCCGGCCATGCGGATGTCGCCGAATGCGCCGTGCTTGGCATCAAGGATGACCTGAAAGGCGAGGTGCCGTGCGGCTTCATCGTGCTGAAGGCCGGCGTCAACCGGCCGCCTTCTGAGATCGAGAAGGAAATCGTCGCACTGGTGCGCGAGAAAATCGGTCCGGTTGCCGCGTTCAAGCTCGCGATAACCGTGGCAAGATTGCCGAAGACGCGTTCGGGAAAAATCCTGCGCGGCACGATCAAGAAAATTGCAGACGGCGATCCTTGGACAATGCCGGCGACGATTGACGATCCGGTGATTCTGGATGAAATCGGCAGCGCATTGAAGGGACACGGAGTGGGCGTCAAAACGTCCGTCTAGTGTCGCGGCCTAAGGTCGCCAACTTCCACTCTGGCGGGTCCGCGTTCCAAAAAAAAATTCGTCGCCCGCTCGAACCGCGTTTCATGAGGCGGAACTGCATCCTGCATTGGACGTTTCTTCTCTGGGCAATCTTGCCCGGAACTGGAGGCGTTACAAATGAAGCGCGCATTAATGGCGGCGAGCGTGCTGGCCGTGTTTGCAAGCACGCAGGCGCTCGCGCAAACCGTTGGTGTCGGTCCCGCTGGAACTGTAATCGTCGAGCCTGAACAACGCACTGTCATCAAGGAGTACGTTGTGAAGGAGCGAGTGGCACCCGTGAGGGTCAAAGAGAGGATTGCGGTCGGGGCGACATTGCCGGCTGATGTAGAATTGAGAGCAGTGCCTTCCACTTGGGGGCCAAAGCTCTCGAAATATCGCTACGTCTACAGCGATGACCACGTGTACCTGGTTGAGCCATCGAATCGCACGGTCGTGCAAATCATCGATTGATTAGAACGACTAAATGCAAAACGGCGCACGCGTTCAGCGCGCGTCGTTTTTTTATTTCGCCGGATCTCGGAATGTCGCGAGAGGCGCGTGTGAGGTCGGTCGCTGAATACCGTCGATCTTGTTGCACCCCGACATGCTGCGACCTTTTGTCGGCTGCCCACTCTTCCCCACACGGCGGCTTGAAGCAATCTTGTGACAAAACAACCACACTGAAAGTCAAAATAGGGCCGGCCATACTTCGCTTTAATCCGGCCATGGTGCCGCCCCGATTGCCTGTCGGATTTTGGCAAACGGGGACCGCGAAATGTCGTTTGATGGTTGTACTGAGACAAGAGTTTTCGTCTCGCATTTTGCGTCCGCGCGTTTTCGTAATTTCGTCCGCTTTGCTCCCATGGCCGTCGCAACGATCGCGCTCGCGGGCTGCAATCAATACACCACCGCCGGCAACAAATCCGGCTTGCGCAGTGCGAGCCGATATGCCGTGCCGGTGGAGTACGCAGAGCCAACCGTCGGCACTGTCAGGCACGTGGCGGTGAGGAGGGTACGACACACTCCAATCAAGCGGCCGGTCGAAACGCAGTTTGCATCGCGCGGAGTAGCCAGCTTCTACTCTGACGAACAGCTGACCGCGAACGGCGAGAAGTTCAATCCCAAGGCATTGACCGCGGCCCACCGGACGCTGCCGTTCGGCACGCGCTTGCGCGTCACTAACGTCGCCAACGGCCGCTCCGTCACGGTTCGCATCAATGACCGCGGTCCATACGTGCCGGGCCGCGTCGTCGACGTTTCACATTCTGCCGCAGAATCTTTGGGAATCGTAGGAAGGGGAATAGCGAAGGTTAAACTTGACGTTATCAACTAGGGACGGGGAGGCGAGCCGACCGCCTGAGCGCGCTGCGGGGCCGACGCGCTCGGGCGGCGCTTCGCCGGGAACGGGTCCCAGCTTTTATTCCAGTGGTAAGGAACAACTCTGCTGAGACATCATTGAAACGGTTGTATTGACCCTGTCAGAGGAGATTTTGGTGCGTTCGCACGTCATCCACCTGATCAATCCGAAAACCGATTCCCTCACCACACGTCCGCTCTATTTAAACCGGGCGCTCTACTCGCCACTCGCCGGATTGCTCGCGGTAGCGGCCTGCATTCCCCGCAACCAATACGAAGTGGTGCTGACGGACGAGAACATCGAGACTATTGATTTTGATCTGAAAGCGGACCTTGTCGGAATCTCCGCGATGACGAGCTACGTCAATCGTGGTTATGAAATTGCCGACCAGTTCCGCGCCAAGGGTGTTCCCGTGGTCATGGGAGGGGTTCATCCAAGCTTCATGCCGCAAGAAGCGCTCAAGCATTGCGATGCTGTGGTCATTGGCGAAGTGGAGCTCGTGATCGACAAGTTGCTCGACGATCTCCGCGACGGGCAAATGCGAGGGACATACAAGTCTTGCAAATTGCACCCAATGACCGGGTTATCGATGCCGCGCTACGACCTTCTGAAGAAGCATCGCTACGTCAACCGCACTTTTGTCCAGACCTCGCGCGGATGCCACCAAGGCTGCACATTCTGCGCCGAGCCGCTTATGAACGGGCTCAGATTCCGTTACCGTCCGGTGGACGAAGTGATTCATGAGATGGAAAACTGCGGCTCGCGCATCATTTCTATCAACGACGCCGATTTTTTTGGCACTCCCGAACGACCGAAAGAGGTCATGCGCGCCCTCAAAGGGCGGAATATCTATTGGCAGGCCGGCGTGACGTCGAAGCTGGCGCAGGACGACCGCATGCTTGAGCTTGCAGCCGAAAGCGGCTGCACGCTGCTGAGCATCGGTTTTGAGTCAATTTCTCGCTCCACTCTCACAAGCGTGCACAAGCACGTTAACAGGCCCGAAACTTTCGCCGCGTTGGTCGAAAAGGTTCACTCCTACGGCATCATGGTGTTTGGGTTAT
>Ga0126380_10000352_pt1 | contig 14769 bp, 12 predicted proteins | sample PanSoiMetPlot_26_FD_92544 | JGI IMG/M metagenome (GOLD analysis project Ga0126380, IMG submission 92544) | Tropical forest soil microbial communities from Panama - MetaG Plot_26 | ecosystem: Environmental > Terrestrial > Soil > Tropical forest > Bulk soil | place: Panama | collected 2016-02-17
CCGGCCTGTTTACCCAGGTCGAGCTGCCCGATCCAGATCCGCTCGATCTCGCGCAGCGCCTTGGGCAGGTAGGTGAACCGCGGCTGCGCGGCAAAGTAGTTCCAGTCGTTTTGCAGCATGGTGAGGGCGGCCCGGTGCCGGGACAGGGTCCGGCTGGTAGAGCGCACGATCTGTTTTAGCGCCGCCTTGGGGTCCGGCGCCGATTCGAGGGCGGCGCGGTAGTTGGCGAGCACCTCGTTGATGAAACCCGACAGGATCTCGTCGCCGATCGACTCCTTGGAGTCGAAGTGGTGGTACAGGCTGCCGGACAGGATTCCGGCGGCGTCCGCGATCTCGCGCACGGTCGTGGCGCGGTACCCTTTCTGCGCAAAAAGCTCGGCGGCGATCGAGACCATGTCGGCCCGGCGCTGCGAGCGCAAGGCCCCGTTCGGGCTGCCCATGGCAGCGCCGCGGACCCCGGCCTGGCCCTTTCTGACGGTAGGCACGGGATCATTATCGCAGGACTGAGGCCTACCTCCCTAACGCTTGCTCGGTTTCGTCCGGCTTGCCTTGCCGAACCGAACTGAAACCTGTTCTACTTACAGCAGGGATCACCTCGCAGCAGCCTGGCTCAAGCTGGACGACGTGGACATCGCGCTCGCGCTGGGCAGCGGCGACGTCGTCCGGCAGGTCATCATCCACGGCTGACCGGGCAGCCGGTTCCAGCGGCGCGGGGCGCGCCCGCCTGCCCGGGGCGCGGCTACCTGGCCTACGGCACCGCCAAGGCCGCCCTGTCTCACTACACCCGGCTGGCCGCGGCCGGCCTGGCGCCCAGGATCCGGGTCACCGCGATAGCCGTCGGCGCCGCCGCGACCTCCGCGCTGGACATCGTGCTCACCGACGACGCGCTGCGACGGCAGATGGAGCGGGCGACCCCGCTTCGCCGGATCGGCGACCCCTGGGAGGTCGCGGCCACGGTGGTCTTCCCCGCCTCCCCCGCATCCGGCTACATCACCGGAAAGATTCTCGAGGTGGACGGCGGAATTGAGCGTCCCAATCTTGACCTCGGCATTCCCGACCTTAGGTAATGAAAAGGCAAATAGGTAATGAAAAGGCAAAAGCTGGACATGTCACGGGCGCCGGGGGAGACTTGCACCGGCGGCGGCCAATCAAAGTCACCCGTAACGCTCATTTACGGGTGACTCGTAGGTGTCAGATTGTGGCACCGGCTGACCGGTATTTAGGCCGCCGGTGCCCGGGTCTGGACGGCCCTGCAGAGCAGTGGGGTCCCAGCGAAGGGAGCGATGCCATGGCCGGGAACTTCCATGGTCACTGGCGGACGTGGTCGATGGCGGTCGTGGGAGCCGCCGCGACGATCGTGCTGGTCGCGAGCCAGTCTCTGTTCGGCGTGGCGGCCAGCGCGGCACCGGCGGCGGCGAAGGGGGTCCGCCCGAACGCCACCGGGGAGCTCGACTGCAATGCCCACAGCAAGATCCAGCGGGCAGTGAGCCACAAACTGCTCTGTACCGACATCCGCGGCATGAACGGCTACCCCCGCTTCTTCGACAACGGCCACTACATCGGCCACGACGAGCCGTCCATCCGCTTCATCTCTAACAGGCCGGGCTCCGGGAACAACGTGACGTTTACCGAGCGGCTTCCGATGGACCCGAAGGCCATGCCGACGACCGGCCATCCCGGCCACGATGTCACCCACTGGTTCGAGCTGTCCATTGCGCCGTGGTTCGGGATGAGCATCTGCGACCCGAACTCGTACCCGCAGACAAACTGCACCCCCAACAGCGACAGCAACGCTCCCCAGGGCACGTTCCCCGGCGGCGGCGGGGCGTTCATGGAGATGCAGTTCTACCCGCCCGGCTTCGCGCCATTCGCCGACTCGGTGAGCTGTAACAACACCCACTGGTGCGCGGCGCTCAACATCGACTCGCTCGAGGCCAACAACGCCGGGCAGATGAACAACAACTGCATCGAGCCGGTGAACTTCGCCTTCATCCAGCGGAACGGCATGCCGGCCGGCCCGCCGAGCCCGCAGCTTTCCACTCTCCAAACGTTCACGCCAAACAAGCAGACGCTGATGATGAACCCCGGCGACCTGGTGCGCACCCACATGTGGGACGCGAGCATCGGCGGTGGCAAGAGCGCGTTCAAGGTCCAGATCAATGACCTGACCACCGGGCAGAGCGGGTTCATGGTCGCCTCGGCCGCCAACGGCTTCATGAACACCAGCATGTTCGACTGCTCCGGTACTCCGTTCAACTTCCAGCCGCTGTTCAACACCGCGCGGGCACAGAACTCGATCGGATGGTCGGTACTGATCAGCGGCATCCTCAACCAGTTCGAGATCGGCCACTTCGAGCCGTGTAGCAAGGTCACCAACAAGGTGACCATCGGGCTCGCGCCGGGGGTTACCGACTCGACCTGGCTGTTCTGCCACGGCGCGTACGAGGCGGCCGGTCCACCGGATCCCACCCCGAGCGGCCAGGAGCCCACGGACGCGTTCTGTTACAAGAAGGGGGACACGCACGGCGGGCTTGCGCCGCCCAACCTGGTCACCGGTTGCATAGACGTCGCGACGCAAAACGGTGACCTGGACTTCGACGGCACGGACTACTACCCCGACTTCCCCAACAAGCTGGCGCCGGGGCCGTTCCCGTCACCGGTCCTGCAACAACAGCCGACCACGGCCGGGGCCAGGTACTCGGGCATCCAGTTCGAGACCGACGCGCCGGCCAGCGAGATCAACACCTGCGTGCCGCAGAACCCACAGGGCTGCGCGGTCCCGCCGCCCGGCGGCCCTGGGCACTTCTACCCGTACTACACGCTGGCGAACGCCGGCGGGACGTGCGCGTGGGAGTTCGGCCACATGTCCAACGGCAACACGTTCGGTGGCGACCAGCAGTACGCCCACCTGGTCGAGCATGGGTTCTTCAAGGGTCAGCTCGACCTCGCAAGCGCGGTGCTGCCAAACCCGAAAACCTGCTGAGGTAAGCCACGGGCCGGGCCGAGAAGTTCGCTTCGCGGCCCGGCCCTGGCCGCTCGCCGAGCGGTCACCCGCTCGCTGCGCCGTCAGGCGCTCACTGCCCGTCAGACGTCCCCGACGTCGATGAGCAGTTCCCGGCCGTCCGGCAGCTTCACGCCGAGCGAGTAGATGATCCCTTCGGGCAGGTCCAACTGGCCGAGTATTTCTATGTCGACGACTTCGGGGTGGGCGATCAGCAGGCGGCATAGCACACTGCCGGCATGATCTGCTGGAGCCGCCCCGCGCTTGCTGGCGTCACTCACAGACGTCATGCGGCCTTCGATCGGCCGGGGGCTGGTGGCGGAACTTCGCATCCGGACACATTCCCTAAGGTAACCCGGAGTTACCACAAGAGCCCGGAATGAGGTCTCACCACCGGCGTGGCGCGCCTCGTGAGACGGGGGTTACAAGAGCAATGTCCTGATATGCGTAGTTCTTTGGGAAGTGTTGGTGACTCGCAGCCTATTTTCGGGTTGCGGGCGGCGATTTAGGCTCGGGGCGTGGGGCGAGTAGCGGTAAGCGGGCGATGGGTGGTGCTGCTGCACGGTCAGCCGGGTTCTGGGGCGGACTGGAAGCAGGTTACGGAACGGCTGCCGCGCGGGCTGGGCGTGCTTGCGCCGGACCGGCCCGGATACGGGGCCAGCCGGCGGCCGGCCGGGGGGTTCGCGGCCGGTGCCCGCGCGGTGCTGGCGGACATGGACGCCCGCGGCATCGACCAGGCGTTGCTGGTGGGCCACTCCTACGGCGGCGGGGTCGCGCTGGCAGCGGCCCGGCTGGCACCCGAGCGGGTGGCGGGCCTGGTGCTGCTGGCCAGCGTCGGCCCGGGCTGCCTGACCGGGGCGGACCGGCCACTTGCCGCACCGGTGAGCGGCGAGTTGTGCGCGCTCATGGCATGGCGGCTGACGCCCTGGCTGGCGCGGGCCGGGCTGGCCGCCATGGCCCGGCTGCGCCGACGGCCACTGGCGGCGGACGAGCACGTTAACTGGCAGACCTGGGGCTACGCCCACCATGATCATGGGCCGGTGTGGCGCAGCTTCCTCACCGAGCAGCGCGCGCTGACGCGGGAACTGGATGACCTGGCCGCGTCCCTGCCCGACGTGGCGCAGCCGGCCTTGCTCATGGCCGACCCGCACGACAGGATCATCCCGATCCGGGCAACGCACCGGCTCGCGACCGCCCTGCCGGACGCCCGCGTCGAGCTGCTGAACGGGCCAGGTCATCACCTCCCCCGCCGCGCGGCGCCGCAGATCGCCGACGCCATCGCCGGGTTCCTCGACACGCTGGACGACCAGGGTGCGGCTGCCTGACGAGGCACGCCCGGTAGATCATCCAGCTGGCGCAGACCGACAAGACGCGCCCCAACACCCGCTCAGCCGCGGTCCAAACCCGGGCTGCGCCGCCAGTCAGCCCGGCCCGTGCGGCCCTCCGTCGTCGGTCGGCGTTTCCTGCTGCTGTGTCCCGTGGTCGCCGCCGTCGCCGGCCGCGGCGCCCGAATCTCCCGGGCCGGCCTCGGCGCCGGACCCGTGTGGCTGCCCAGGCGCCGGGCGGAGCATGGACCTGCCCCGCCGCCAGCCGTCCTGGATGGCGGACAGGGTGGCCCTGACTTCTTCCGGCGAGCGCGAGTTCGGGAACCTGCCAGGCAGCAGAGGATCGGCCGGCGGGACGTCAGGGAGCTCCGGCACCAGGCTGGCCTGGCGCACCCGCCGGGGTAGCACCGGCGGGTCGATGGCGGACCGCGCCGGGGCGTCCGCTGCGGGCCGCGGGCCACTCCAGGCCGGCGACTCCATCCCGGTCCACGCCCGGGATTCCGCGCTGGCCCGCTCCGCCGAATCCGCTTCCGCCAAGGACGGTGCTGCTTCCGGCCGGGGCGGGGCGGCCGCGGGCGGTGCCGCCACGTAGGACGGCAGCGGGGAGTCGTGCCCGCCTGCGGCGGCGGCCCCGCCGGGCTCCTCGTCGGGGGACAGGCCCCGCTCGGTGCCCGCCTCGGCCGCGAAGCCGTTCTGCTCCCCGGAGGTGCGCTGGCCGGGCATGGGTGGCGTGCTCTCCAGGGCTTTGGCGGGCTCCAGCTCCCCGAATCCCTCGGCCACCACGACACTGTGCGGGATCAGCACGATGGCGGTGGTTCCGCCGTAGGGGTTGCGCCGCAGGGTGATCCGGATGTTGTGCCGCTTCGCGAGCTGCCCGGCGACCAGCAGGCCAAGCTGGCCGGCGTTGGCCGGGTCGAACGGGAGCGGGTCGGCGAGGTTGGCGTTGGCCTCGCCCAGCTTGTCGTCGCTCATGCCGAGCCCGCGATCCTCGATCTCGACCGCGAACCCCTGGCCCACGATGCCGCCCTGGATGACCACCGGCGTGTTCGGCGGTGAGTAGATGGTGGCGTTCTCTACCAGCTCGGCGATCATGTGGATGACGTCGCCTACGGCCGGCCCAGCCAGCCCGGTGTCGCCCGCGGAGATCACGCTGATCCGGGTGTAGTCCGCCACCTCGGCGACGGAAGCCCGGATCACGTCCATGAACGGGACCGGGTTCTGCCAGCCCCGTGCGGGTGACTGGCCGGACAAGATGGTCAGGCTCTCCGCGTGCCGCCGCAAGCAGGTAGTCAGGTGATCGATGCGGAACAGGTCGTCCAGCTCTTGCGGGTCGTCCGTCCGGCGTTCCATCCGGTCCAGCAGCGCGAGCTGGCGGTGCAGCACCGACTGGCTGCGCCGGGCCAGGTTGCGGAAGACCTGACCGATGCCCTCGCGCAGCCGTGCCTGGCCCACGGCTGCGTCCACCGCGATCCGCTCCACCTTCGCGAAGGCATCCCGCACTTGGGCGATCTCCATGGTCTTGACCTTGATGTCCAGCGGCTCTTCCGCCACGTCCAGGTTTCCGCCGGTGGCGAGCTGGTCCACCATCCGGGGCAGCCGGTGGTCGGCCAGGTCCTCGGCGGACCGGCGCAGGTCAGAAAGCTCCCGCACCAGCCCGCGGCCAGCCAGCAGCGCGACGATGATGGAGGCCACCACGGCCAGCAGGCCGATCCCGCCGGACAGCAGCAGCCGCAGGTCGGTGACCCGTGCCTGATGCGCGGCCTGCTGATCAAGGGCGGTAGCCGCCTGCGTCCCCGCCCGCTCGAGCCCGAGCGAGACGCCCTGGACGGCGCGCGCCCAGTGGCCGGGCGCTACCGGGGGCGGGAACGGCGAGCGCTGGCTGCGGATGGCAGTGTTCTCCAGCGCGGCCAGCGCGGCGTAGCCGCCGGGGCTGATGTCCCCGGCGTATCTAGCGCGGTAGCCGGGGTCCAGTCCGGGCAGCGTCTGGTTGTAGAGCGTGGTGCGTGCCCCGACCAGCTTGGTGAACAGGTGCTGGTCGGCCGGCGAGAACCTGCGCGCGGCCATGTCGGCGGCCAGCAGCGCGTTCTCCTGCTGGAGCAATTCACCCGATCTGGCGATCTGCTCCAGCGCCAGGGCCTGGGAGACGATGGGCGTGCTGGTCTGGGTGAGGATCACCTGGTGCAGCAACAGGTAGGAGTCCCCGATCACCTTGTCGTAGGCGGCCAGCGCCCCCGGCCAGGTCACGGCCCGCGCGGCGATCGACGAATGCAGCCGGGGCAGGTCCGCCGCGTCGCGGAGCAGCGCGGTGGACGCCTGCCGCACCGCGGGCGAGGTGTTGCCGAGCGTGCTGCCCGAGGTGAGGGCGGCATGCAGGGCGGAGGTCACGTGCCCGGTCGCCGCCTCCTGCGCCCGAAATTTTGCGAGATTCCTGGGACTGGGCGCCGCGAGGTAGATCAGCGCAGACACGCGTTCCGTATCAAGCTGCCTAAGGAAATTGCTCACCGGCTGGCTTGTGGCGGTTTTCAGTGCCCGTGCGCGCGCCAGATTCAGGGCATCTTTACCGGCGATGCTCGTCGTGAACAGATAGAGCCCGAGGAGCGATAGCACCGGGACAAATACAAGAAGTAAAATCCTGGCGCGAACTGACCGGATGTGCCGTCTCATCAGCTATGCCCTCGGGTATGGAAACGGTACGGACCACGGGGGTTGCGCCGCTCACTCGTCGTGCGGTAGGTGCCATGTGGCCGTGCTAAGCGGTAGTGCCAAGCAGCCTTACTGGCGGTATTGCCGGGCGATGGTCCGCTACGGCATTACCGTGCCGCAGGCGGCCCGCTCAACAAGTTTGCCGTGCAAGCCCCACCGTTGAGCGTAACAGGACATCCGCGCTGGCCCGAGGGCGAACAATCAACGACCATCCCGGATGTTACTGGCGAGTCAGGTGGGACTCAAAGTAGCAAACTCCGGCGGCTTTCTGGTCCTGCTCGGGGCATTATCGCCGCTCGATCGGCCTCCGCCCCAATACATCATCTGTAACGTCAGTCAGCCATGTCACTTATTGCTCAAGAGCCACAGCCGCAACCCTGGAGGAGGGCGGCTGGTGCCGAAAGGCCGACGCCTGGCCCGTCCAAATGAGGGCATTAGGCTATCGAAAGCGGGCCCCGCTGTCTGGTGAAGCACAGCAATCGCCCACGAATAGATTGCTTCGACCAGGCATTGATGGATCTTTGGGCAAAGGTTGGTAATAGAACTTTCCTTGGGACGGGCAGCCCTGGGCCCTGGGCGCGGCCATCGCCTACCACGGGGCCAACGTCGAGGATTTGCGGTACGGGGGGACCCCGACACCGGGTCCCCGGCGGCGCCCACCACCTGGATCTGGGCCGATGCCCAGGGCGATCGGCCGGTACGCGGGCTCGGCCCGCTACGCGGCGTCGGTGACCGATTCCGCCACCACCCGCTTGCCGGCGGCGCGCTGCGCGGCCGCCGGCTCCGGAGCCGGCGGCGCCGGAGCGGTCTGCTCCGGGGAGGCTGGTTTCTGGGCGGCCGGCTCGGCGGCACCCCGCTCCGCGGCCGCCCGGGACCGCGGCGCGCGCCTGGCCGGCCGGGCGGACGCGAGGATCTGGCTCATCGGCGCGTCGGTGGCCAGGCCGTCGAATGCCTCGGCGTCCATTGCCACCCGGCGGGGTTGATCGTCGCCGGGGAAGTACAGGTCGAGGACGGCCACCTGCCCGGCCGCCTTCTCGATGTCCCTGGCCTCGCCGGTGAGCGCTTCGATCTCGATCGGGCCGCTGGCCAACGCGGGATGCTCGCGGATCACGATGCGCGCCGGCGTCTCGTCGCCGGTGATGAGCTGGCCGCTGAGATCGCTGAACCGGACGGTCTTCTGGCCCACGGGAACGTCCTCCTGGTCGGGTGTGGCGGGTGCGGTCGGGCAGCCGCGGGACGCGGTGCTGCTGTGTGGAACGCGACGCCTACGCTGCCGCACCGGAGCGCGGCTGTCAAACACCCGTTCGACTTACTCTCACACGTGTCGTGGTGCCCGATAATGTTTTCGATCACCTCGCCGCCGTCGCGCCGGGCGCCGGCCTGGTCACATGGAGTCGTCTGGGGCGTCGTGTTCACCGGCCGAGCTGGCTGCCGCGCCGGCGAACCGGACGGTGCCGGAGCTGCGGGCGATGATCCGTGCCAGAGACGACTCTCGGCGCTAGCGTCACCTGCTAGATGCGAGGAGAGGGGCGTGGACATGGCCGAACCGCGAGGAGCCGCGGCGTGCGCCAACGCCGAGCAGGCCGCGGAGTGGGACGGGCCAGCAGGTGCGCACCGGACCAGGCACGCCGCGGTGTTCGACGCCGAGGCGCGCCCGCATAACGAGCGGTTCCGCGCCGCGGCCGGCGTGTCCGCCCGCGACCGCGTGCTGGATGTCGGCTGCGGCACGGGCCAGACCACCCGGGACGCCGCCCGTGCCGCCGTGGACGGCAATGCGCTGGGCGTTGACTTGTCCGCGCAGATGCTCGACCACGCGCGCCGGCGCAGCCGCGAAGAAGGACTGACCAATGTCAGCTTCCTGCAGGCAGACGCCCAGGTACACCGGTTTCCGGCCGCGAGCTTCGAGGTCTGCATCAGCCGGTTCGGCACGATGTTCTTCGCCGACCCGGTGGCCGCGTTCAGCAACATCGGGCACGCGCTGCGCCCAGGCGGGCGCTTGGTGCTGATGGTCTGGCAGGCCCGCGACCGCAACGAGTGGACCACGGCCGTCCGCGAGGCCCTCGCCGGCGACAACCCGGTACCGCCCCCGCCTGCCGAGGGCCCGCATCCGTTCTCGCTCGCCGACCCGGCCGTCGCCGGCGGCATCCTGGCGGCGGCCGGCTTCGCCGATATCGGGTTCACCGACGTGCACGAGCCGGTCTTCTACGGCCCTGACAGCGCCGTGGCCCTCGACGTGGTGCGTGGTCTGCGCAGCACCAGGGACCTGCTCGCGGGGCTGGATGCCGGAGAGACCGAGCAGGCTCTGCGGCGGCTGCGCGCCACCCTGGCCGCGCACCAGACCGGCGACGGCGTGGTCTTCGACGCGCGCACCTGGATCATCAGCGCCCGGCGGTCCTAGCGATTTGCGCGTATTGCCTGGTCGGCTCGGCCGGTATTTGTGCCCAGCCCGGCGAATGCACGCACCGTCGCGACGGCAAATGTACGTACCTATTCGCGCGGCTATTGACGATGGGCCAGTGCCTTAACGGATACGCACCGCGTTCGGTTCATGTGGCCATGCTCACAGCCGCTCACCGGCCCCGATGCTGAACCAACGGGCCGGCGTGTGCGTGCCCGCAGAGAGACCAGCGGCCGGAGGCGACCGGCACAGGGGAGAATCAGTGACGCAGCAAACAGTGGCACGCGGGATGAATTCGGCTCTAGTAAGCGCGCGCGGCGCCGCACCGGAATTCGCGGTGCGGTTCGCCGGTGCCCTGATGGCGGTGGCCGTCGCGGCGGTCCACGTCGCCGATCAGGGAGGCATCACCGTCATGGCGGACCCGGCCTGGATCGGCTGGGGGTACCGGCTCATCGAGGTCGGTGGGGTGCTGACCGCGCTGATCCTGCTGCTGCCCAGGCAGGCCTGGCCCGGGCCCGGCTGGCTGGGCTGGGCGGCGGGCGCGCTGCTGGGCGTCGCGCCGCTCCTCGGCTATATCGCCACACGCACCGTGGGCTTGCCCGGCGACCAGGCCGACATCGGCAACTGGGGCGACTGGCTGGGCACGGTGTCGCTGCTGGTCGAGGCCGCGCTGGTGATGCTCAGCGTCAGCATGCTCCTGGCGGCACGGCAGCGGCGGTAACCCGCGGCGTCAGGCGATACGACTGGCGCCACCACCGTGCTGCCCAGTGGTGGCGCCGCTCGTGGCGAGGCAGGGGCTACCTTCTCACCGGCTCGAGCTCCGTTTCGTCCCGGCCCGGGTTCGTGCTGGCTCGGGGGGACGACCCCCTGGATCCCCCGGTGGCCGGCGGCCCCGGCGAGTTCGCGCCGGGGGCGTTGACCGCGGCGGCCAGAGCTGGGCGCGGCCGGGGTGAGCGCAGCCCGGTCAGCGCGACGCCCAAGCCGAGGATCGCGACGCCGGTGATCACGGCGAGGGCGGGCCGGTAGGCGGCCAGCGTGCCCGCCGAGACCGCGTGGTCCGCTCCGCGGGCATCGATCACCGCGGTGACCACCGCCAGCACAATGGCTCCGCCGACCTGGAATGAGGTCTGAAAGATGCCGGAGGCCAGGCCCTGCTCGTGGTCGGCGACCCCGGCGGTGGCCAGGATGTTCAGCGCGGCGAAGCCCAGGCCGAACGCCGCGCCGATGAGCAGCAGCGACGGCAGGATAACCGCCGGGTAGTCCGGTGCCGGCCCGACCCGCAGGAACAACGTGTAACCCGCGGCCAGGCAGACGAAGCCGGCGGCGGCGACTCTGGCCGGGCCGAACCGGTCGAGCACCGCTCCCATCCGCGGCGAGCTGATCGTGACCAGGGCCCCGGCCGGGAGGAACGCCAGCGCGGTGCCCAGCGCCGACCACCCGGCCATGATCTGCAGGTACTGGGTGACCAGGAACTGGAACGAGACGTACGACCCGAACAGCACCATGGCGGCCAGGTTCGCGCGGGTCAGTGCGCCGGACCGGAAGATGCCCAGCCGGACCAGGGGGTAGCGGCTACGCCGCTCGACCGCGATGAAGGTGCCAAGCAGAGCGATGGCGGCGGCGAACGAAACCAGTGTCCGTGGCGACGCCCAGCCGGCCTGGGGTGCGCTGACCACAGCGTAGACCAGCAGCAGCATGCCCGCGGTCACCGTGCCTGCGCCCAGCAGATCGAAGCCGCGGCCCGCGGGGCGGGCGTCGTCCCGGTAGCGCGCCCGTTCCCGGGCGTCCGGGCGCGGGATCAGCCGCATCCCGGCGACCAGGATCGCCGCCGCGATCGGCGCGGGCAGCAGCAGCGTCCACCGCCAGCTGACCTCGGTGAGCAGCCCGGACAGCACCAGGCCCAGCGAGAACCCGCCCGCGCCGAACGCCGAGTAGATGCTCAGCGCCCGGTTCCTGGCCGGACCCTCGGCGAACGTGGTGGTGATGATGGACAACCCGGCCGGCGCGGTGAACGCCGCGGCCATGCCCTTGACCAGCCGGGCGGCGATGAGCAGGGCACCGGTGCTGACCAGGCCGCCGAGCAGCGAGGCGACGGCGAACACGGCGAGCGCGGCCAGGAACACCCGCCGCCGGCCGAGCAGGTCGGCCGCGCGCCCGCCGAGCAGCAGCAGCCCGCCGTAGCCGAGCACGTACCCACTGACCACCCATTGCAGCGAGGCGGTGGACAGGCCGAGGTCGGCGCGGATCGACGGCAGGGCGACACCGACCATGGACACATCGAGCGCGTCAAGGAACAGGGCGCCGCACAGCACGACGAGGATGCCCCGCAGGCGCGGGCTCCAGCGGTTGCTGGCGGCGGACGAGATCGTTGCCGAGTTCATGCGGTCCACGCTATGCATGCACGGGAAATAATTGCAACTGCATTTAATGTGCTTGCAACTATCGATGGCACGACGCTAGACTCCGCCCATGACGGAGGTCCCGGAGCTGGTCGACCAGTGGCGCGCGCTCGTGGCGTGCCACGCGGCGGTGAGCGCGGCCCTGGAACACGACCTGGGCGAGCGGCACGGCCTCGGGGTCACCGAGTTCGAGGTGCTGGAGCGCCTCGCCGAGAACCCCCGGCATAAGTTCCGGGTGCAGGAGCTGGCCGAATCGGTGCACCTGAGCCAGAGCGCGCTGTCCCGGATGATCGGCCGGCTCGAACAGCATGGCCTGGTGTACCGGTCCCTGTGCGACAACGACCGCCGCGGCATCTACGTCTGCCTCACCGAGGATGGCCGGCGCCGGCATGCCGAGGCCCTGCCTACGCAGCGTGCGGTGCTTGCTGCCACACTCAGGTCTGGTGCGGCCGGACAATGAGGGCCTGCCGCCCGTGAGGGAGGCGACCGTGACGGGCTATCTGGACTACTCGGGGCGGGACGACGTACTGGGCGGGGGCGCGCGGCGGATCCCGGTGGACACGCCGAAGGGCACCTTCCACGTGTGGGTCAAGCGGATGGGCAACAACCCCGCGCTCCAGGTGCTGCTACTGCACGGCGGGCCCGGGTCCACCCACGAGTACCTGGAGGCCTGCGACAGCTTTCTGCCAGCGGCCGGGGTGGAGTACTACTACTACGACCAGCTCGGCTCCGGGCTCAGCGATCGGCCCGAGGAGCCATCCCTGTGGGAGCTGGACCGCTTCGTCGATGAGGTGGAGCAGGTTCGCCAGGCGCTGGGCCTGAATCGCGACAGCTTCGTCCTTTACGGCCAGTCGTGGGGTGGCATGCTCGGCATCGAGTACGCCCTGACGCACCAGCGGCACCTGCGCGCGCTGGTCATCTCCAACATGATGGCGAGCGCCCCGGCCTACAGCGCCTACGCCGAGCAGGTGCTGATGCCGGCGATGGACCAGGCAGCGCTGGCCGAGATCAAGGCGCTGGAGGCCGCCGGCAAGATCGAAGACCCGCGGTACATGGAGCTGCTGACCGAGCAGCACTACGTGCACCACGTGCTGCGCATGCCGCCGGCCGACTGGCCGGACCCGGTGCAACGCGGGTTCGCGCACATCAACCCGGCCATCTACGTGTCCATGCAGGGCCCGAGCGAGCTGGGTATGAGCGCGGACTCCAAGCTGGCGCGCTGGGACCGGTTCGCCGATCTCGCCTCGATCGAGGTGCCCGCGCTGGTCATCGGCGCGCGCCACGACACGATGGACCCGGCGCACATGAAGGCGATGGCCGACGCGCTGCCCCAGGGCCGGTACCTGTACTGCCCGGACGGCAGCCACCTGGCCATGTACGACGACCAGCAGGTTTACTTCGCCGGGCTCATCGACTTCTTGCACGGCGTGGAAGCGAACCGGGCGGCGCCAAGCTGAGGCCGGGCACGGCTACAGCCAGCCGCTGCGGCGGAACAACAGATACAGCACCAGGGAGATGGCGGACATAGCCCCCAGCGCCGCCGGGTAACCGAATGGCGAACTCAGCTCGGGCATGTGGTCGAAGTTCATCCCGTATATCCCGGCGATCAACGTCGGCACCGCCACGATCGCCACCCAGGCCGAGATCTTGCGCATGTCTTCGTTCTGCCGCAGCGCGAGGCGCGTCTGTTCGAGCGCCAGCTCGGCCTGGCGCGTGGCGAGCTGGGAGCTGTTGGCGCTCAGCATGCTCGCGAGCAGCGCGCTGTTGCGCTCGACCTCCTCGACGACGCGTTGCAGGCGGTCCTCGACGCCGCCGAAGTAGACGCGCACGCTGGTGGGCACCGCCGGGAACCGGCCGGCGGCCAGGTGCAGCAGCATGTCCACCAGCGGGACGGTGGCCCGCTGGAAGTCACGCACTTCGCGGGTGTGCCAGTAGATCCGCCCGCCGGGCTGCCGCACCTCCGGCGAGAACACCTCCTGCTCGATTTGGTGCAGGTCGGCGTCCATCGCCGCAAGGACCGCGACGTAGTCATCGACGATGCGGTCCACGATCGCGTACATAACCGTGCAGGGGCCGTTGTGCAGCAGCTCGGGCCGGGCCTCGAGCTCCTTGCGCGCGGCGGCCACGACACCGCTGCCGGCGTCGTCGGACTGGATCGAGACCAGGAACCGGTGGCCGACGAACAAGACGAGCTGGCCGAGCCGGACGGCCTCCTGCGCTTCGATGTACCTGGCGGTCTTGAGCACCGCGAACAGGACCTCGCCGTGGATCTGCATCGCGGGCCGCTTGTGCTGCTTGGGCGTGTCGGCCACCGCCAGCGCGTCCAAGCCGAACTGCGCCCGGGTCGTGGTGAGCTCGTAGGGGGTGGGCTCGTGGAGGGCGAGCCATACGAAGCTGTCGGCCTGCTGGCTGGCCGCGGCCGCCCGCTCGAGCCGCAGCGACCCTGGACGGCGCTCCCCTGCCCGGTACACGGCGCAATCGGCGATCATCGCGACACCTCCCGCCCCCGCGCCACCATCGATGCGCGTGGCCGGCGCCGTGGGGGCAGGCCGATGGGCAGGCCTGACCCCACGGGGGCGCCAACGGCTGCTCCGGGAAGCGGGACCAACCGGCCATTGCCCAACCGCCGCCCAGCTATCCGGCCGGCGGGGCCGCCCTCGCGAGCGCTCGCGAGTGCCTCCGGGTGCGTCTTCACTTCGCGCTTCGGTGCAGCATTGCCGCCGTGATCAGGCACGCGAACGCGGCGGTGGAGGTCAGGGTGCGGACGAGGTTCCACGCGGACCATCTGGCCTCGTGGAAGTGCTGGCGGACGGCGGCGAGGTCGCCGATGCGCGCAGGGTCGCCGGCCGCCTTGAGCGCGTCGTTGAGCGGCACGTTGACGGCCATGGTGATGACCACCGCGATCAGGTACAACACGAACGCGGCGCCGATCCACGGCAGCAG